>Ga0070708_100002132_pt1 | contig 15288 bp, 14 predicted proteins | sample KBSK5503metaG_FD_65469 | JGI IMG/M metagenome (GOLD analysis project Ga0070708, IMG submission 65469) | Corn, switchgrass and miscanthus rhizosphere microbial communities from Kellogg Biological Station, Michigan, USA - KBS K5-50-3 metaG | ecosystem: Host-associated > Plants > Roots >... | reverse complement strand
ATGCGAGCGGCCAGCTCGATCAGCTTGCGGTTCAGCGAGGCAGACCGGAACGAGGCAGCAAAGGCGAGGATTCTCATGTCGGTACTATATCGCGCCGGTGTGCCGGCACTCGACGCTCCGACTGACCGGTTGGCGGTGGATACCTTGCAGGTGGCGATCACAGAGACCGTGCTCTCCTGCGCTCGACTGCCTCTCGCGGGCAAACCCGGTCCATGGAGAGCATCTCATGACCTACTGCGAATTGATCATTCTCAGGCGTAGCCCCGCTAATCCAGCGTGAAGTGGATCGTGAACGGCACCGTCGTGGCGACCGCCACGCCGTTCACCTTGGCCGGCGAGAACCTCAGCTCGCGCACCGCTTGCGCCGCCGCCGGCCCCAGCCCTTCGCCGGGATCGCTGACGATATCCACCTTGGCGATCGTTCCGTCGGAGTCGATCAGCAGCCGCAGGACCACGTCTCCCTCGAAGCCCGAGCGCTTCGCCTGCGCCGGATAGTACTTGCGCAAGTTGAGCGACTCCCGATTGAGCGGCCGCGGCAGCTCGCTGACCTGCGCGGACGAAGCGTACTGGTCCGCGTTGTAGGGCTTCACGGTCTCGGGAGGGGCCGCGGTCGGCTCCGGAGACCCTCGCAACGTGTTCCCGACGCCGACGGCGACTCCGCCGCCTTGCGACGTGCTCTCCATCGTGATGCCCGTGACGACGAGGGGCTGCGGAGTGGCGCGTGGCGCTTCGGCGGTGGGCGGAGGTGGAGCGGCCGAGGGCGGCAACGGCGTCGGAGTGGGCGGCGGAAGGGCCCGCGGCACGCGGGGGGCGCGGGCGACCTTCATCGGCACGGGAGGGGAAGGCTCCGGCGCTTTGGCGGGCGGCGCATCCACCACCTGGATCTGCACCGGCGCCTGCGGCAACGCTCTCGGGCGGACCACCACGAACAGCGCGGCCACCGCGACGGCGGCATGCACCGCCACCGAGGTCCCGATCGGAACGAGCACTCTGGAAACCGCGCGCGCCATGCTCTGCCCGGGAAATCCTACCGTTCCCTCTCGATCTGGATGGCGAACCTGGTGACTCCGGCGCCCTTGAGCACGTCCAGCAAGTGGGTGACCGTCCCGTGCGTCGCATTCTTGTCCGCGCCCACGATCGCCTGCACGTCCTCGCCGGCCGACTTCGCCTTCTGCACCTCGGCGACCAGCCGCTGATCGTCCACCGGCACGCCATTGAGGAAGGTCTGGCCCTCGCGCGTCACCAGGAGCGCGAAGGTCTTCTGCACCGTCTCGCCGCCGTGGGCCGCCCGCGGCAGCTCCACCTCGATGGTCTCCTTCACGATGTAGCTGGCCGTCACCATGAAGATGATCAGCAGCACCAGCGTGACGTCGACCAGCGGCGTCACGTTGATCCCGGTGATCGCCTCGTCTTCGCTCTCGCTCGTGCCGCCCGCCATCAGAGGCTCCCGTTCCTCAAGTGCAGTCCGGAGGCGATCGCATTTCCCAGCGCATTCGAACGTCCGATCACGCGCTTGAGCAGCCGCTGGTAGATGTTGAACGCCAGCACCGCCGGGATGGCCACCGCCAGCCCGACCGCCGTCGCCACCAGCGCCTCCGAGATGCCGGCCATCACGTAGGACGCCGTGGTCCCGCTGCTCCCCCTGCTGCCGATGGCGAGATCGGCGAAGGCGCGGATGATCCCCAGCACGGTCCCGAAGAGCCCGATGAACGGCGCGTTGTTCCCCAGCGTTCCGAGGACGAACAGCCACCTCTCGTACTCCAGCCGCCGCCGGTCGATGGTGGACTGCACCGCCTTCTCCACCGCCTGGTTGCCGCCCTGGGCCACGCCCGCCGCGGCGCGCACCACTTCCGACTCCATCGAATCGCTGGTGGCGAGCGCGGCGGCCGACTTGAGGTCGCCGCTGAGGCAGAGCTCGAGCAGGCGGGGAAAGAGCTTCGACATCCGCCGGCTGCCGAAGTACAGCGCCCGCTCGACCATCACCGCGAGCGAGAGCACCGAGAGCGCGACCAGCAGCCACATCACCCATCCGGCGCCGAGCCAGAGCGTGAGCGCGAGGAGCCTCTCGGAGATCACGGTAAAGCTCCTGCGACCGCCAGTACGCCGGCCTGGCGCAGCGACTTGCGGGCCAGGGACGACAATCCGACCGCCGCCAGCCCATCGGGCGCCACCCAGCGCACTTCGGCGCTGGCCGGAATTCCGCTGGCGCGTGCCGCGCGGATGGCGACGCGCACTTCGCGGTGCGTGAGCGTCTGCTCGACGATTCCGCAATCCTGAAATCGGCCGTGCACGCGGATTCCAGCCGGCCGCTCCTCGGGCAGATCCCAGAGCCCGGCGAAGAGCGCACCGAGAGGCCGGCGCGCCAGCAGCACCGCGCCGTCCTTGCGCGTCAGCGCCAGCGCTTCCCATTCCAGCCAGGCGCGCTCCGGCCTTCGGCGCGAAGCAGGATACCGGGCTGGATCATGCTGTCCGCCGCAAGCCGATCGCAGCGGGCAGCGCGGGCACTCGGGCGCGCGCGGCGTACAGACCGTCGCTCCCAGCTCCATCAGCGCTTCGTTGAACTCGGCGGCACGTCCGCGCGGAAGCAGCCGGGCCGCGATCTCCCACGCCTTGGTTCGCGCGCCTTCCTCGATGCGGAAGACGCGGGCCAGGACGCGGGCGACGTTGCCGTCCACCAGCGGGACGTCCTCCCGAAACGCCAGCGAGGCGACCGCCGCCGCCGTGTACGGGCCGAATCCGGGCAGGGCGCGCAGCTCCGCCGCGGTCGCCGGAAGCTGTCCTCCGCAGGCTCGGGCAGCCCGATGCAGGTTGCGGGCGCGCGCGTAGTACCCGAGCCCGCTCCAGAGCGCGAGCACGTCGTCCAGCGGGGCCTCCGCCAGCGCGCGCAAGGTGGGAAACCGCGCCAGGAACCGCTCGTAATATGGAACGACGACGTCCACCCGCGTCTGCTGCAGCATGACCTCGCTCACCCAGACGCAATACGGATCCCGCGGCTCCTTCCGCCACGGCAGCTCGCGCCGTTCCTTCGCGAACCACGACAACAGCCGCCGGGTGACTGTGCTATTCATCCGCGCCCATGAAGCGCATCCGGGTGCACAGCGTCGAGCAGTACGTGAACGAGATCGGCCCGCTGGTGCAGAAAGGGCTCGAGATGTATCGCGCGGACGCTCCCGAGGAAGGCCTGCTCGGAGTCGGCTTCGTCGGCGCGGACACGGAAGTGCTCATCTCCATCGCGGAGTTCAAGGCGACCGGCGACCTCATCAAGTACGGCGAACTGATCGACCCGTACGAGCCGGAAGGGAAGAAGACTCAGAAGGTAAAGACCGGCGGCAAGGACTAGCCGGCCACGGGGTCGTGGCCGCTGTCCGGCCGGCGCCGCGGGTGTACGCACGAAGCGGACTAGCCGGCCACGGGGTCGTGGCCGCTGTTCGGCCGGCGCCGCGGGTGTGCGCACGAAGCGGACTAGCCGGCCACGGGGTCGTGGCCGCTGTCCGGCCGGCGCCGCGCTGGTGCGCGCGCCGAAGCGGATTAGCGAGCACAGGCCGCCTCGACGTCCGCCACCGTCCGCGGGATGGCCCGCGTCAGGCTCTCCTGCCCCGAGGGAGTCACCAGGATGTCGTCCTCGATCCGGATCCCGATCCCACGAAACTGTTCCGGCGCGCTCTCGTCGTCCCGCGCGATGTACAGCCCGGGCTCGATGGTGAAGACCATCCCCGGCTCGAGCGGGCGCGGCTTGCCGTCGACGCTGTAGCTCCCGACGTCGTGCACGTCGAGACCCAGCCAGTGGCTGGTCCGGTGCATGTAGAAGCGGCGGAAGGCGTTCTCCCGCATCAGCTGATCGACGTCTCCTTTGAGCAGCCCGAGCTTGACCATGCCCTCGGTGAGGATGCGCACCGCTTTCTCGTGCAGGCCCTCGATGGTCGCCCCGGGGCGGGTCGCCGCGATGCAAGCGTCCGCGGCGTCCAGGACCAGCTGGTAACAGGCGCGCTGCACCTCGGTGAAACGGCCCGAGGCCGGAAAGGTGCGCGTCACGTCCGCCGTGTAGAGATCGTACTCCGCGCCCGCGTCGATCAGCACCAGCTCGCCCTCACGGATCTGCACGGAGTTGTCGTTGTAGTGGAGCACGGTCGCGTTCTCGCCCGCGGCGACGATGGGGTAATAGCCCCAGCCCCGCCCGCCCCCGTGCCGGAACTCGCGCTCGAGCAGCGCCTGCAGCTCGTATTCGTGCGCTCCGGGCCGGCCGGCCTTCATGGCGGCGAGATGCCCCCTGCGGGTCAGCTCCACCGCCTTGCGCATGGCCTCGAGCTCGCGCGGCTCCTTCCGCAGGCGCAGCTCGTGGACGATCTGTCCGGGGTCCTCGATCCGGATCGGCGCATTGACGCCGGCGCGGGCCCGCGCGCGCAGGTTGCGCAAGAGCCGCGAGATGCGCGAATCGAACTCCGGATCGTCGCCGCCCACGCGGTAGAAGAGCGTGTGCGCGGCCCCCAGCAGCTTGGGTAGTTCGGTGTCCAGCTTCTCGACCTCGAAGGCCTGGTCCGCGCCGAAGATCTTCATCGCCCCCTCGGTGCCGGCGCGCCGCCCCGTCCAGATCTCCTTCTCCTTGTCCCGCGGCCGCACGAACAGCGTGAACGGCTTGTCCCCCTGCGTGGAGAGGACGGCCACTGCTTCCGGCTCCTCGAATCCGGTGAGCCAGTACAGGTCGCTGTGCGCCCGGTACGCGTGCTCGACGTCGCTGTTGCGCGTGGCGACCGGCATGCCGGGAAAGACGGCGACGGCCGGTTCGGGCGAGACCTCGCGCATCCGGCGCAGCACTTCGTCGCGGCGTGACTTGAAGACGCCGGCCTCGAACGCGGGGGTCAACGGCATGGACTGCTGTTCTAACAGGACTTTTCTTTCTCCGGGGTGCTGCGGATTCTCCAGGGAGCGATTAAGGTCCGTCGCTGCGATCCAGGGGAAAGGAATTGCGCATGGCCAACAAGGGTCTGGCGACCGACGCCGAAATCCAGAGCGCACTCGCCGAGTTGCCGGGGTGGAAGCGGGAGGGCAACGCGCTGCAGAAGACCTTCGACCTCAAGGGCTTCAAGGCGGCGATGGCGTTCGCGGGGACAGTGGGGGAGTTGGCGGAGCGGGCCGACCACCACCCGGACATCCTCATCCAGTTCCACAAGGTCACGCTGACGATGTCCAGCCACGACAAAGGGGGAATCACCGATCGCGATTTCCGCCTCGCGCGGCAGATCGAGGCGGCAGCCAAGGACCAGATGGCCTGACCCGGGCACGTGGAAGCGAGCGGCTGGCACCTCCTCCCCGACGACGCGCTGCTGGGGCAGTGCGAGGTCCAGGCGCATCGCGCGAGCGGACCCGGAGGCCAGCATCGCAACAAGGCCGAGACCGCCGTGCGGCTGGTGCACCGTCCTTCCGGCGTCACCGTGGAAGGAAAGGACGAGCGCTCCCGCAGCCAGAACTTGCGAATCGCATTGCAGCGTTTGCGCGAGAAGCTGGCGCGCCGGGCGTACCGGCCGCCTCCGCGGCGCGCGACGAAGCCATCGCGCGCAGCGAAGGAGCGGCGGCTCGAGTCGAAGCGGCGTCTGGGCCGCAAGAAGGCGCTGCGGCACGAATCCGGAGAGCGGTAGCGTCCTTCGACAAGACGCCGTCCATCGGACCGCGGTAGTCTGCGCCCCCCATGCCCACTTCACCTGAGAACAAAGGATTCGGACAGGGCGATCCTGAGCTTGCCGCGTGGGCGGAAGAAGTGTTCCGCCCCGAGGACAAAGTGCTGCGGGAGATCCGCGAGCGCAGCATCCGGGAAGGCCTGCCCGCGATCGCCGTCGGCCGATTCGACGGGCTGCACCTGGAGGTGCTCGCCCGCGCGGTGGGCGCGCTGAAGGCCGTCGAGATCGGCACCTTGGGCGGCTACAGCGGCGTTTGTCTTCTCCGCGGGATGGGGCCGCACGGCGTCCTGCACACCTTCGAGTACTCGGACAAGCACGCGCATGTCGCGGCCGAGTCGTTCCACAAAGCAGGCGTCGCGTCCCGCGCGCACGTCCACGTCGGTCCCGCTCTCCAGACGCTGCGCGAGATCGAAGCGGAGGCTCCCTTCGATCTGGTCTTCATCGACGCCGACAAGGTGAGCTATCCGGGTTACCTGGCGTGGGCCGCTGACCATCTGCGCGAGGGCGGAGTGGTGCTGGCCGACAACGCTTTCGGGTTCGGCGAGATCCATCGGCCGGGCGGCGACGAGGGACTAGCCGCCCTGCGCAAGTTTAACGACGAGCTCGCGCGGGGAGGCCGCTTCCGCGCCACCATGCTGCCCACCGCCGAGGGACTGGCGATGGGCGTCAAGATCCGCTGAGCGACTTGTCCGTCTTGATCACTTCCTCGGCGCGCGACTTGCGCCAGGCGCGCAGCTTGTCCCGCAGCTCCGGACGCTTCGCCGCGAGGATGGCGATGGCGAGCAAAGCCGCGTTGGCCGCGCCGGGCTTGCCGATGGCCAACGTCCCCACCGGGATGCCCTTCGGCATCTGCACGATGGAGAGCAGCGCATCGGCTCCGCCCAACGTCGTCGAGGGGACCGGGACTCCGAGGACCGGGAGCACCGTCTTGGCGGCGACGATCCCGGGCAGGTGAGCAGCGCCGCCCGCGCCGGCGATCAGCACTTCCAGGCCGCGCGATTCCGCCGTGGCGGACCACTCCAGCACCTGCTCGGGCGTGCGATGGGCCGAGAGCACGCGCACCTCGTGCGCGACGCCGAACTCCTTCAAGACTTCGACGGCGCCGTTCAGTACCTCGAGGTCCGTCTTGCTGCCCATGATGATGCCGACGAGGGGATTCGCCATGGGCGCGCGGGTAGCAAACGGCACACGCCGGGTCAAGCTGATACGATCGCGTCCGTGAATCACCGCCTGCTCGACGTCCGCGGCCTCAAGCTCCATTGCGTCGAACGGGGCGAGGGCGAGCTCGCCGTGCTCCTGCACGGCTGGCTCGACCACTGCGGGTCGTTCGACCTGCTGGCACCGCTCTTGCCGGGCCGTTCCGTCGCGCTCGATTTCCGCGGCCACGGCGACTCGCAGTGGGTCGGGTCGGGGGGCTTCTACCACTTCGTCGAGTACATCGCGGACCTGGACGGCGTCCTGGAGCTGCTCTCGCCACAGGAACCGGTCCGCATCGTCGGGCATTCGATGGGCGCGGCTTCGGCGCTGATCTACGCCGCGACCCGGCCGGCGCGCGTCTCGCACCTCACGATGATCGACGCGGTGCCGTTGAGCATCTCCATCCAGGAGATCCCCGCACGGCTGGGCAGCTACCTGGAGGATCTGCGGCACACGCCCAGGCGAAGGCGCCGCGTCGCATCGGTGGAGGACGCCGCCGAGCGCCTGCTGCGGAACAACCCTTCGCTCTCCGAGAGAGCGGCCCGGCTCCTCGCGGCGGGCGGCACGAGCCCGGATCCGGAGCAGGAGAACACCTTGGCCTGGAAGTGGGATCCGCTGCTGCGCGCGCACTCGCCGCTCCCCATCACCGAGCCCGTCGTGCAGCTCATCTGCGCCCAGGCCACGGTGCCCATCCTCGCCATCCGCGGCGAGCGCGGGATGATGCCAGAGGAGCCCGATCTAAAGACGCGCTTTCCCCAGCTGAAGATGTCGGTGCACACGGTGGCGGGCGCGGGGCATCACGTGCACATCGACGCGCCGGAAGAGGTCGCGCGGCTCGTCGCGTCCGCCTGGCAGCAATAGTTGCAATCACGTCCTGGCCACAGTGCGGATCGCGCCACCGCTGCACTCCGTAGGGGCGGACAGGGTCACCGGGCGGCTCGATCCGCGCCGGGCGGGCTCGGGCCGAGCCGGAAGAGGAAGATCCCTCGCTCCTCCCGGACCGCGGGCAACTCGGCGCCGAGCGCAGCGAACGAAAGTCCGCAGATCCACGGCTGCGGCCGGTGGATGGCGGCGCCGGCGTCCCTGGCCTTCAAATCACGGACGAGGAACCATCGCGCCCGGGTCCGCTCCAGGAATCGCGACCGCGCGAGCGCATCCTTGCTGCACAGGCCCTGGTCCAGATCCCGCCAGGACAACGGGTAGCTTGCTCCGAGCTGGACGTTGAACAGGTATCTGCGCTCGCCATAGGGCAGCAACGCCGCCGTTTCTCCCAGAGGCAAGACCCAGTGCTCCCCGCCGATGTTGGCGTGCTCCGCCGGGATGATCACTCCATCGGCCGGAGGGATCGCCGCCTCCAGCGTGCGCAACGCCTGCAGATCCTCGATGCCGATGCGGGTCCAGAAACCATGGTGCCGCAGGGGGCGGTCCAGGTTCAGGCGCGCGGCCAGCGGCAACGCGAGCCAAAGCGCCAGCGCGGCCGTTGCCTGTATCCGGGCGGTCCGCGATGAAGGCGTGTGCTCAGGGCGCGGACTCGCGCGCGCGATCAGCGGTCCTGCCAGGGCCAGAGCGGAGGCCATGAAGGGGAGCCAGAGGAACGAGAGCGACAGATGCGAACCGGCTACCCCGAGGTAGCCGGCGAGAAGGGTGGACTCGTGACGTTGATCGTTGAGCGCACTGGCCATTCCTGCGACGAACGCCACCCCGACTCCAGCCGCCGCGATGCCGGCCAGCGACGCCGGCAGCAGGCTGTCCGCGATGCTCGACGGCTTGGGACCTGCGGGCTCCCGGCGGAGGCGACGCACGGACCACGCGACGACGCCGGCCAGCAAGAAGATGGCGAACGGAAGACCCGCGTAATCGGCGAGTAGCGCGCCGCGCAGCGGGACTGCATCCCTGAACGCGTCGCGCAACCGGGAGAGCGAGGGCGGAAAAAGCGTTGCCAGGCTCGCGACCACCGCCCGCGCGCACGTCCATGGCACCGCAAGCGCATCGACGGCGGCTCCCCCCGCGACGCGCAGCACGCAGGGCACGTCCGGGCAGGGTGGGACCGCCGCTGGATCGTGCAGGGCGTTCTCCCGCGCGGTCGCCAGGCCGCGCCGGACAGCCTCATCAAGAGTGACCAGGCCCGCTCGTTCGAGGAGTCTGCGGCAGACGGGGATCCGCCGCGCAGCCATTTGTACGACCCAGGGATCCTGCACCACCGCCACCGATGCCAGCGCCCCGCAAACCGCTAGCGCGGTGGCATGAGCGCGGAGGCTCCCTTGCGCGATCCGTGGAGGCCTGAGCGCCACCCAGATCGCGATGAGGAGGGGAGCCGTCGCCGCCGGCAGGAGCAGCACGATCAAGGGGTTCCAAGTGATTGCCCAAACGGCAAGGAGCGGCGTGCTTGCGAGCGCCAGCAGGGATGCGCGCGGCGCCTGCTGCGCCCGCGCGATCGCGACCAGCACGATGGGAAGCAGGAGCAACCCGCCGCTGCTGAAGCGCGGCGTTCCGATGAGATCGAAGATGGGATAGACGACCGGGAGGAGCAAAAAGGCATAGACGTAGAAGGCGAGGCCGAGCGTGATCTCCCATTTCCGCCGCGCGGCGGGGGCGCCCGCTGCCTGGACGTCGATCGCCTGCTCCGCCAGCGCCAGCAGCGGCAGCGCGTTCTGCAGGAACGGCATCGCCTTCGCGAATGGGCCCGCGGGAGCGGTCAGGCCCGCCGCGTTCCAGAGCGCCGTCAGCAGATGGAACGTGCGTGGATAGTCCCCGACGATTCCGGTGCCGCCCTCGTCGATGGGAATGAATCCCCGGGAGACGATCTGGCGGACCCAGGCGATGTGCTCGTGGAGATCGAGGCCCAGCGCCGAGAGGTGGGAAGAATAGATGGCCACGACGACAGCGACGCTTCCCAGACCGAGCAGGGCAAACAGGTCGACCCGCGCGGGCGGCCTGAAGGAACGAGCTTGTCGGGCGGCGAGAATGGCGGTGGCTGGCACCACCAGGGCGATCAGCGGCAACGACCTGCCCAGGGTCGCCGCGGCCAGGTGATTCAGGCCGAGGACCGGAGCAGCGGCGGCGAGAAGCGCGAACTGCCCGAGATAGACCGCGGTCCACGGGCCGAGCCTCGGGAGTCGCAGGACGAATCGGGCGAGGAGCAAGCCCCACAGTGCCATCGAGATCAGGGCCAGCGCGAAGCTGCCGGCGAAGATGGCCTGCGACGCCGAGCGGACGGGAAGGAGCAGGGCCAACAGTGCGAGGCCGAGTGGGACGACCGCCCTCGCGCGTCCGGCCGGAACGGCGGCAGTCTCGCTCAAGCGGCCTCCGACACCACGGCCTGGGCCTGCGGCAACGTCCACCTCCCGCGCGCAGGATGTCGCATTGCCCTCGGTGCGCTCAAGTCGCCTGAGCGTCGTTCAAGACGGCTTCTCGAAGATCTCCAGCGAGATGTCGGACGGGAGCACGCGCAACGCCGGCAAGAGCGCGCTGGTTGCCGCCCACGCCAAGGCCGACCCAGCGACGGTGGCGCGCCGGTCGTACCGGAGGCGGGACCACAAGCCTTTCCAGGCGACGCTCGGCAGCCGGCCGCTGTACAGGGGGCGAAAGCCGTGCCTCGCCGCCAGCCGCCGTAGCAAAGGAGCGGTGAAGTAGGTCAGGTGGGGCGAGGCGAAACCCTTTTGCCAGAGGCGTTCGAGAGGGCGGGGCAAACCGACGCCGGCCAGCAGCGAGGCCAGCCGGTAGAGCGCGCCCCGCGCGTCCGGAAGGTTGATCACGAGCAGACCACCCGGCTTCAGCGCGGCATCGCAGGCCCTCAACGCCGCGTTCACGTCGGCAAGGTGCTCGAACACGTCATTGAAGGTGATGACGTCGAATCTCTCATCCGGCTCCAGGGAGGCCGGAAACGTCCCATTCCGGATCTCCGCTCCGCTCAGCGAGGCGACGCGCGCGATGTCCGGATCCGGCTCGATTCCGACCGCCGCCCAGCCGGAAGAGGCGGCTTCGCGCAAGAACCAACCATGGGCACATCCCACGTCCAGCAACCGGCCGCGCTGCTCGCGGAGCTTGCCCAGGATCGCCACGATGGTCCGGAAGTTCCGCTCGCGAAGCGTGTTCAGGCCCTCGGCCCGCTCCGCTTCGTCGATGGCCGCGCGCGAGCGCGCGTCGGCGATCTGCTCGCTCAAGGTGGAACGCAGCAGCCCGCACCGGGGACATCGCAGGAGCCACGGCGTGCGACCCGCGTCCAACTCCGCGTCGCAGACGGGGCACTGCGCTGTCACGGCATGCTGGCCACCGTGCGCACCGCGTAATAGCTGCATTGGGGGTGCCAGGCGATGATGGCGCTGGTGCTCTGCTCGGGCACCATCTGGTGCGCGTCGGTCAGGGTGATGCCGATGCGCTCCGGATGCAGGATGGCCCAGACGCCGCGCTGATCGGCCAGGTCGGGCCAGGCGGGATATCCCGCCGAGTAGCGCTTTCCCTGCGCCTCCGGCAGCCCCATCTCCGCGCGCACGCGGCGGTGCCAGTACTCCGCCATGGCCTCCGCGGTCTCCACCGCCAGCCCGTGCAGGAAATACGACCGGGTGAACTCGCCCTTCGCTTCCCATTCCGCGCACAGCTGCGTCGCGCGGTCGCCGACGGTGACCGCCTGGAAGGCGACCACGTCGTTCTCGGAGTAGTAGTCGGCGAGGCAGTGCCGTGGCGTCTCGATCTTGCGGGGGAAGTTGAACGTCCAGATCGGCTTGCGCGTCTCCGGGTCGAAGACGGTCAGATCGTTCCCCTTCGCCGAGCACGGGAAATAGCCGTAGATGACCTTGGGCGTGAGCCATCCGTTGCGGATGCACTCCTCCTGCAGCTCGTGCCGCTTGGCCGCGAACTCGTCGGCGATCAGTTTCTGGTACGTCTCCCGCGACTTGACCCTCACTCCCCACTGCAGCTTGTACAGCTCGATCAGGTCCAGGCAGTCGAAGATGTCGCGCAAGACCAGATCTTCGGGCGGGACGACGCGCGTCCCCCAGAAAGGCGGCGAGACCTTGGGCGGCTCGCCCACGCTGCGCGGCGCTACGTCGGTCACCGCGGCCAGCTGCTGCCCCGCCGCCCGCTCGGCGCCCGCCATCAACATGCTCCGATGCAGGTGCGCCTCGCGGCGCAGCTTGTCGTGCAGCTTGGGGCGCTGCTCGCCGTCCTGGAGGCCGTTCATGGTGTCCAGGCCCTCGAACGCGTCCCGGCAGTAGAAGACGCCGCCGTCGTAGAGCTTGTCGGTGCCTTCGACATACGCCGTCCGCCACCCGTACTTGCGGTTGATGGCCGCTCCGCCGATGAGCACCGGCAGCTTCAGTCCCCGCCGGTCCATCTCCTGCACGACGAGCGGCATCTGCCGCGAGGTGGACACCAAGAGCGCGGAGAGCCCGATGGCGTCCGCTTTCTTCTCCACCGCGGTGTTCACGATCCGGTCGACGGGCACCTGCTTGCCGAGGTCGTGCACCGTGTAGCCGTTGTTGGAGAGGATCGTCTTCACCAGGTTCTTCCCGATGTCGTGAACGTCCCCGAAGACCGTGGCGAGGACGACGGTCCCGCGCGAGTACGAGTCGTTCTTCTCCATGAACTGCTCGAGGTAGGCGACCGCCTTCTTCATCACCTCCGCGCTCTGCAGCACGAAGGGCAGGATCAGCTCACCCGCGCCGAATCGGTCCCCGACCTCCTTCATGGCGCCGAGCAGGACGTCGTTGATCACGCCCACCGCGGAGCGCGTCTTCAGGCACTCGTCGATGGCCTCGATCAGCCCCTTCTGCTGCCGATCGACGATCATGTGGTGCAGCCGCGCCTCCGGCGTGTCGAAGTGAAGCTCTTCCTCGGCCACGGCCTTCGCCGGCCCCTTGGCCTCGAAGTGCGCGATGAGCCTGGGGAGAGCGTCGTCGCGCCTCGCCAGCACCAGGTCCTCCGCCAGCTCGCGCGCCTCGGCGGGGATCTCGTTCCAGGGGAGGATGTCGCGGGGATTGATGATGGCGGCGTCGAGCCCGGCCTTCAGGCAGTGCGTGAGGAAGACGGAGTTCAACACCGGCCGCGATTGCCGGGAGAGCCCGAAGCTGACGTTGGAGACGCCGAGCACCGTCAGCGCGCCCGGCAGCTTCTCCTTCACCAGGCCGATGCCCTCGATGGTCTCCACCGCGCTGCGCTTGTACTGCTCGTCGCCGGTGGCGAGGGTGAAGGTGAGGACGTCGAACAAGAGCTGCCACGGCTTGAGCACGTCCTTCAGGGCGCGCTCGTAGATCCGCTGCGCCACCTCCAGCTTCCGCTCGCGCGTGAGCGCCATGCCCTTCTCGTCGATGGCCATCGCCACCGTGCAGGCGCCGTACTGCTTCAAGAGCGGGAACATCTTGTCGATCTTCTCCCATCCGCGCTCGAGGTGGACCGAGTTGACGATTCCCACTCCGGGGAGCCATTCCAGCGCCGCCGCGACCACCTCCGGCTCGGTGGAGTCGATGCAGAGCGGCGCCTCGATCTGGCCGGAGAGGACCCGCACCACCCGGGTCATCGTCTCCTGTTCGTCGGCGCGCTCGGTCAGGGCGACGCAGACGTCCAGCGCGTGCGCGCCGCCCTCCACCTGCTCGCGGGCGACCGCCAGGATCCCGGTGATGTCGTTGGCGAGGAGCAGCTCCTTCATCTTCTTGCTGCCCTGCGAGTTCACCCGCTCGCCGATCACCAGCGGGCGAGGCTCCTGGTGGAGCGCGGCCGCCTTCAATCCGCTGGAGAGCATGGGGGCGCGCCGGGGCGGCTTCCGCGCCGCCCCCGTGCCGCGGATGGCCTCGACGACCTGCTGCAGATGGGTCGGAGTGGTCCCGCAGCATCCGCCCACGATGGAGAGGCGGAAATCGCGGACGAATCGCGCCAGATGCTCGGCCAGCTCGCCCGGCTTGAGCGGGTACACGGCGACGCCCTCGCGGTTCTCCGGGATTCCCGCGTTGGGCTGGCAGGACAGGGGCAATGGCGCGTGCTCTGCCAGCGCGCGCAGCGGGTCCACCATCTCGCGCGGCCCGGTGGAGCAGTTCAGGCCCATGATGTCGGCGGAGCTGGCGGCGAGCAGCGCGGCCGCGGAGAGCGGCTCGGTCCCCAGCAGCATGCGGCCGGACGGATCGAGCGTGATCTGCGCGATGATCGGAACGCCGCGGCCCACCTCCTCCATCGCCTTGCGCGCCCCGAAGATCTGCGCTCTCAGCTCCAACAGGTCCTGGGCGGTCTCGGCGATGATGCAATCCACTCCGCCCTTCAAGAGCGGCACCACCTGCTCGCGGAAGATCTCCACCAGCTCGGCCGGCCGCATGCGTCCCAGGTCCGGATCGCTGGAGGAGGGCAAGAAGCCGCTGGGACCCAACGAGCCCGCCACGAATCGCGGGCGGCCGTCCGAGCGCTGCGCCCGATCCGCTTCCTGCCGCGCGATGCGGGCCGCGGCCTCGTTCACCTCGTTGATCTTCGCGCCCAGATCGAATTCGTCGAGTTTGGGACGGCTGCCGCCGAACGTGTTCGTCTCCACCACCTCGCAGCCCACTTCGAGATACCCGCGGTGGACGCCCGCCACGACGTCGGGGCGGGTCAGCGAGAGGACTTCGTTGCAGCCCTGCCGGCCGTCGAAGTCCTTGACCGTGAGCTCGCCCGCAAGCTGCATCCGCTGCAGCGTCGTGCCCATGGCGCCGTCGAAAACGACGACTCCCCGGGCGATTGCATCGAGAAGGTTCTTGTCTGCCATGAAGGGGCGCACATTATCACGCGGCACGCGGCGATCTGTGCTCTCGCGCCGGCGCGTGACTCCGGTTATGAACCATCCGCGGACCGGAAAGGGGCGGGAACATGCTGAAGATCGTGGTCGGCAACAAGAAGTACTCGTCGTGGTCGCTGCGCGCCTGGCTGGTGCTCAAGCACGCCGGCGTGCCGTTCGAGGAGGCGGTGGTTCCGCTCGACATGCCCGATACCGCCCAGAAGATCCGGGAATTCTCGCCCAGCGGCCGCGTCCCGGCCCTGATCGACGGCGACGTCACCGTCTGGGATTCGCTCGCCATCGCCGAATACCTGAACGAAAAGTTCCCGGAGAAACGGCTCTGGCCCAAGGATCCCGCGCAGCGTGCCCGGGCCCGGTCGGTGGCGGCGGAGATGCACTCCGGCTTCGCGAACCTCCGCAACGACTGCTCGATGAAGATCGTCCAGCAGTATCCCGCGAAGACGTTGCGTCCGGAGACGCAGGCGGAGGTCAAGCGGATCGTCGAGATCTGGGAGCAGTGCCTGAAGCAAAGCGGCGGCCCGTTCCTGTTCGGGAAAGAGCCGTGCATCGCCGATGCCTTCTACGCGCCAGTGGTCTCGCGGTTCCGCACGTACTCGATTCCGGTGTCGGGCGCCGCCCGCGCGTACTGCGACGCGATCTGGGCCTGGCCCGCGCTGCAGGCCTGGG
>Ga0070708_100002131_pt1 | contig 15288 bp, 14 predicted proteins | sample KBSK5503metaG_FD_65469 | JGI IMG/M metagenome (GOLD analysis project Ga0070708, IMG submission 65469) | Corn, switchgrass and miscanthus rhizosphere microbial communities from Kellogg Biological Station, Michigan, USA - KBS K5-50-3 metaG | ecosystem: Host-associated > Plants > Roots >... | reverse complement strand
TGGCTGACGGCCAGCCCCGACACGCTGCCCGCCCCGCTGGATGCCATGACCCTGGGACAGTTCGAGCCCGAGGTGTGGATCCCCCGCTCGCACCCGGCCGCCCGCCGCGGGGTTATCGGCCTAGACGAGCTGGCCGACATGGACGTCATCCACGGGCCACGCCGCGCTAGTACCGTGACCTACGACCGGTGGCTGACGATCCTGCGCGCTACGGACCCGCGGTTCGAGTTCACCGATTCCCCGTTGCGGCACTCGCTGCCAGTGGCGCTCGCCTTCGCCGCCACCGCCGGACGGCCTGCCGCGGTCCTGACCGGCCCGGTTGCCATCGCCGACGTCCCGCCCGGCGTGATCCGGCTCCCCCAGCCCGCAGGCGCCGGTGGCATGGTCCGGGTCAGCATCGATGGCCATCCGCTGACCGCGACGGCGGCCCTGGTCTGGAACGGCGACCTGCCGCGCCCGCTGCAGCAGATCCTGTTCGACACCGCCGACGGCCTGGCCCGGCCAGTACCGGCATCCCTGTCCCGCGCTGGCTGATCACAAGCCCGCAGCGGGATCGGCGAGACCCCACCCGTGAAGTCACGGCGCCTACCTCTCAAGGAGGCCCACGATGTCGTCTCGGTCACCCTCGGCGAGGTGCGGGCGGCCATGGGCACTAGTTACTGAGCGGGCGCCTGCCTGGCGCGCGGTTTATTCGCTTGCGGCAGCACGTCGGCCGGTCAAGGCTGGCGTAATGGGATTCTTTGACGACCTGCCGGCCCCCGAGCCGGAACCTCCGCGGAGGCATCATCCATGGGAGCCGCCGGAGGCGGAATTTCCCGGCATCGTCCCGATCGACACCCTGCTGCTCGGGCGGACCGGCCAGGTCGCCGTGGCGGTCACCGGGCTGTCGGCTTTCTCCGCCGGGGTCGAGATCTTCCTGACCGCGCGGATCCGGCCCAGTGCCGGCCACCCCGGGGAACACCGGCCCGGCGGGCCGCGTGACCTGGCCGCGTCCCGGCGCTCCTTCCGGTTCGGCCTGCAGTTCGCCGACGGCGGCAAGGCCGCCGGGAGCCCCGGCGGCAGCAGGCCGGACCATGATTCCGAGCCGGCGGGGCCGGTCCTGTATCCGTTCGCCGGCGGCGGCGGACCGCACTCTTTCGTCTCCCGGTGGTGGACGTGGCCGCTGCCGCCCGCCGGGCCGCTGGAGTTCGTCTGCGAATGGCCGGCGTTCGGCATGGCCGAATCCCGGGCCGACATCGATGCGCAGCTGATCCTCGACGCGGCACGGCGCAGCGTCCGGCTATGGCCGGACAACGAAGGCTGACGGGGGCCCTTGCCGCTAGCCGCCGCTGATCGAAACCGGGCTATCGAGCCAGGCGAGGCCCGCCGATCCTGACGTGGGCCTCGCCTGGCTCGACTATCCCGGTGCAGCCGCAGCACGCGTTACTGCCAGATAAGCCGGATTCTCCCCCATCGCAGACCAGCCCGGCCGCACCAGATGCCGATGGCCGTTCGCACGCGCCTCACCTTCCGCCCCGCGCCCGGCCCCAGCCGCCGCCGTAGGTGAGGGCGAGCCGGGAACGCGCTCCGAACTGGTTGGTATGCGCGCCTTGGGCGCTCGGACCTGTCGGCAAGCACCACGCAAATATTCGGCGATCGCGATCAGCGGAGGCCGACCGCCTCGGCTCACGTTGCGTGACCGGACCTCGACGTGAGCAGGCGCACATCACCGCCGGTACGGAGCAACAGGTTGATCTGCGCGCTGCCCTGGTGGCGGCTGGTAAGCCCGGCCCGGGGCCGGCGGGCACCGGACCCTGACCATCACCCGCAAGGGCGGCAAGGTGGTCACCATCCCGCTCGCACCGCGCACCGCCCGGGCGATCGACCTGGCCATCGGGGAACGTACCGGCGGCCCGCTGTTCCTGGCCGCGGACGGGCGGCGGCTGGACCGTCACGGTGCCGGGCGGATCGTTCGCAAGGTCGCTCGTCGTGCCGGGATCACCAAAGCCGTCACCCCCCACACGCTCAGACATGTTCTTTCTGCTTTGTTTCCATGTCGCGATAGCCGCCATCGGAAAAGAGCCTCCGCGACTCACGAACTCTCCCTGAGTACCCACCCGACGAACTCGACCGCCTGAGTGCCGTATACCGCAGGCTCAGCTAGCAGTTCCCACTGCCGCCGGTAGATCGCCACGTCGGCGGGGTCGCTGGCGCGGCTCTCCCCGTGCGGGGTCTCTGCCACTGCGAACGCGGTCCCGTCCTGGTTTTCGTAGATTGCGAACGGGTAGGGCACCGCCCGCATCTCTGCGGTAGAGGGGATCACGCCGAACCTGACCGCCGGCAGGTCCGCGATAGTGGTGAGGTGGGCGAGCTGGGCACGAAGGACGGTGGCCGGCCCGGGCCGCCACCGCAACGCGGCCTCGGTGAGAACGAATTCAAACCGGTGCCCTTCTTCGTAGAGAATCTGCTGCCGACCGATGCGCGCGGCTACGGCCGCCGGGATGTCACTTGTGCCGGTGTAGTCCCGCATCTGGAGTACCCGGCGGGCGTACTCGGGGTGCTGGAGCAGGCCTGGCACGATGGAGGATTGGAAGGTCTGCAGCAGGCGGGTTTCGGCGACCCGCTGGGCGACGTCCCGCTGGATCGCCGCCAGGCCTTCCGGGAGCCGGTCACGGAACGGCGTCACCTCATTGAGCGCCGCCTCGGTGAGGATGCGCAGGCCGGCCATATCCGGTTGCGCCGAAACGCATGCGTGTGCCCAGCGTTCCACTTCCGGCCACGACGGCACTGAGGTGCCCTGTTCCATCCGCTGGATGGTGCGCAGAGACACGTCGAGTTGCTTGGCCACGACCCGCTGCGACAACCCGGCGACCCTGCGGATGCGGGTCAGCTCTGCTCCGAGCCGTTCCCGCGGTGTGGTCATACCGTTACCAGGGCCAGGTACCTGGTGAGTGGCATGGAGTGCCTGAGGGCGAGGTCGCGTTCTGCCTGGCATTGGGTGATGACCGGAGGATCCCGGGTGAGCTCAGCGCGGGCGAATCTGCCCTCGGCGTCGTAGTGGAGGAACACGGCGACGAGGTCGTCGAACAACCAGAAGTCCCGGGTATGCGCGGCCAGGTCGCGGTGGGCAGCGTGGCGGCAGATCCGGATGTCCTCTCCCGCGGCTGCCGATTCCTGGTAGCCCGCAAGCTGGTAGCGGGTGTAGTCGGTCATCGGCTCAGCGACGAGGCGGATCCGCTGCCACCGCTTGCCCGCTCGGGTGGTCGCCTGAATGCGCGCCAGCCACGGGGAGGTCCGTGCTGACCGTTCTGGCAGTGGCACTCCAGCACGGAATGCCCGTATCCGTTCCAGTTCGGCCGGGATCGTGTAGATCTGGCGGGTTTCCAGCCGGAATGCGCTGTGCTGGAAACAATCGAAGCAGTCGCCGAAGTCGGTCGGTGTCACAGCCGCTCGAGCAGGGCCCTGGGGACCAGGACCACCGTCTCCCCTTCTGCCATGCTCACGCCAGGCTCGGCAAGGTGCTGCCCCTGGATAGCGATAGTCGCCGGGTCGCTTGTCTCCCAGACGGCGGGGCAGGTTGCGTCGTCGCAGGTGCCGGCGAGTTTCCGTATCAGCTCCACATGGGCCTCCTGGTGCGTCGTTTTGAATCATTATGACGCCTCCTTGTCATGATCTCCAGGTCTATGTTACCGTTCGATGTGACAAAAAGACGCATTATAGCGACAGATAAGCGACACAAGAGCCTGGGCGGGTCGTTGGCTGAGGGATCGGAGAGTCGCCTCCACCAGTGAGGCCGCCAGTTGGTGAAGGGAAGCTGCGTGGATGCATCAGTCGTGACCTTCTCCCGTGCTGGCGGCCAGGGGATGCCCAGCCCCGTGACCCCGCGCGCGGCAGGGCACGTGTACGGCCGGGCGAACGAAACCCCGATCTATGCGCGAATGACTCCCGACGTGGCCAATGACGGCCGGGGCGCGCTCCTGATCCTCGGAAGGCAGGTGAGACACGGGCAGGACGGAACCGCGCTTCACAGGGAGGCGGGCTACCCGGAGTCGGGTAGCTACTACCACTCACACCACTACCACCACCACTGCTGTTGCTGGAACCACATGTTCCAGCTCACCGAACCGGATATGACGGCCGGACAACTGAATAGGACAGCGAAATGCTTGCCCGGTGGGGAAGCCGCGCAAGCAGACAGGCCGGGCTGCCGAGAAGTTACACAAGGTGCAACTTCATGTAGCCGGGCAACCAGATCCGAAGGGCTGCCCCGTACCTTCCGCGCGGGGCAGCCCTTCGGATCCGAGCGCTTTGGCAGGCGACAGGGGTGATGGCCGATGAAAAAAGCATCCCGTAACATCCCGCCCCCGCTGGATAGCGATGTGCCTTCTGTGCCGCTATCTGTGATCGTGAAGTACCGTCACCGCAGTCACCAGAAGGCCGTAGCGCTGGGGTATGGGATCGCGGTCGCGATGATCTTCCTGGCCTTTGCCATGCAGAACGGGATCGTGTTCTGGTTCGGGTTCGGGGTCGCCATCGCGACCCGGGACCTAGGTCAGCGCGTATGCCGGAAACAGGGATGCCGGGCCTTCGCCCGGAGAGGATGGTGATCAGTGAGCGTAATCGGAGACGGACCTCCATGCGGGTCCCCGGAAGCATCCACCTACCTGATGGCCGTATACCTTGATGCGGACGGAGTCCACTTCATCGACAAATGGTATTGCTGCCATAGGCATATCCCGCATCCAAACGAGCTGCTTTCCGAGGGTACAGAACTTATCGAGGTTGTTGTCGCGGATTCGCGTTATACGACGGTCGCGGGGAACGGGGCTGCAAATACTACCGGCATTACCTTCGAGTCCGCGGGCTGGGAAGAAGCAGCGAACTCCTGAAGGAGACGCAAGCGGAGATAGGAGGAACCCATGACAGGACCGTACCCGCAGGATCGTTACGCGCAGGGCCAGGATCACACGGTCCCGATTGCGTACCCGGATGGGCCGGCACCACGCCAGCAGCGATCCTCACGGCCTCAGATGCAGGGCGCTTACGCTATCGCGGTGCTCGCGCTGGTGGCCGTGGCGGTCACCCTGGCAATGTTCTTGTCCTACAGGGGCTCGGCCTCGGCTCAGTTCGCCCAGATGCGCCGCCAGTTCACCACTATGAGCCAGGAACTTAAGAGCGCACGGTCGGCGAGTGCCAGCAGCTACAACGGGCTTTCCGGGAAGGTCAGCAGCCTGGGCACCGTCGTGGGCAGCCTGGCAAATTACGGGATGGTATGCACCCAGGACCTCACCGGGCAGAACGGCCCGGCCGCGTTCTACTTCCCGTGCACGGACCAGAAGCCCTAGAAGCCATGTCGTCCCGGAAGACTGCTGGCCGTCGCAGGATCACCGGGGATCATCGTCCTGTCGGTGCGGGGCATGGCTTCAGGGCCGAGCCCCCGCACGTTACGCACGACCGCATACTCCCGGGTAGCTTCACGCCGAACCCAGAACGTGGTTGACTGCACTTCCGCTGACATCACGCGGCGCGGCCCCGAGCCCCGCCGAGCGCCCCCCGCTTAAACTCGGGAGGGACGGCAAAGGCGATGCTAACCAGCAGGGCCGGTCACTGCCGAGACCCCTTCCGTCCGTAAGTACTACTGCTAGTTAGAAGCCTCAGCCCGTTGGACCCGTCGACCACCCTCTCGGCCACCGTCACGCTGGCGGTCATCGCCGCCGCCGTCACCCACGCGGCCTGGAACGCCATCGCGCACGCCATCAAGGACCAGACGCTCGCCTTCGCGCTCATCGGCGTGGGCGGCATCGTCGTCGGGGTCCCGCTCGTCATCGTGACCGCCATGCCCCGGGCGGACTGCTGGCCGTACCTGCTCGGCTCGGTCGCGATCCACGTCTTCTACAACCTGCTGCTGATGCGGTGTTACCGGCTGGGCGAGTTCAGCCAGGTCTATCCGCTGGCCCGGGGCACCTCGCCGCTGGTCGTGACGATCCTGGCGGCGATCTTCGTGCACGAGCACCTCGCGCTCCCCCAGATCGGCGGGGTCCTGGTGGTGTCCGCGGGGCTGGCCGTCCTGGTCCTCGCGGGACGGCGTCCGGGCCAGGCGGCGTTCCTGGCCGCGGTCGGCACCGGCCTGACCATCGCCGCCTATACCACGGTGGACGGCGTGGGGGTGCGACTCTCGGCCAGCCCGGTCGGCTACATCGGCTGGCTGATGGTGCTGGAGAGCCTCGGGGTCCCGATGTTCGCGCTGGCCCGCCGGCGTGACGTGCTGCTGAAGCAGTCGCCACGGATCCTGCTGGCCGGCCTGGCCGCCGGGGGCCTGGCGGTGCTCGCCTACGGCCTGGTGCTGTGGGCGCAGACCCGCGGGGCGCTGGCGCCGATCGCCGCGCTGCGCGAGACGAGCGTCATTTTCGGCGCCATCATCGGCACGCTCGTCTTCCGCGAGCCGTTCGGCCGGACCCGAATAGCCGCCACCGTGCTGGTCGCGGCGGGCATCGTGCTGCTGAACCTCGCTTAGCCGCGGCGCATCCGCCGGCCGCTCTACGCCGTCACGGCGGTGGGCTGCTGCCCGGGTTCGTTCGGTACAAATCTGAGCCCGCTTGATCTCCCGCCGGTACCGGTGAGCGGGCCCGGACATGGGGGTGCCCGGCGGCGCAGGGTTCCGCCGGGCACCGGGCCGAGGGGTCTGGATCGGCCTGTTCCTACCCAGAGAAACGGGGCAAATGCGGAAACGGATCGGCAAAGGCGGCCCTACGTAAGCATTTCGTCACAACTTGCCATCATCAGTCACAGGAGTTACCCGGCCGGGCTAACGTAGACCGCGATGTCCGTGAACGTAACCGCCACCATCGAGATCGCCGCGGCACCGGAGCGCGTGTGGGCGGTGCTGGCGGACCTGCCCAGCTACCCGCAGTGGCACCCGGTGTTCCTCGCGGTGACCGGGCAACTCGCCGCCGGGAGCACGCTCACTATCACGACCACCCACCCGACGACTGGCCGTACCATGACCGCCAAGGTCAAGGTGCTGACCGCTGAGCCGGGCACCGAACTGCGGTGGGTCTCGAAGCTGCTCGGGCTGACGATAAGCGAGCGCACCTTCCACCTGACCCCCGCCGCCGGCGGCACTCACTTGGTGCAGGACGGGACCTACCGAGGACTTGGCGGCAGCCGCGGTCGCAGCACGTTCAAGGTCATCAGCCGCATCCAGGACGGCTTCGAGGCGATCAACCAGGCCATCAAGCGGCAGGCCGAGAGCCGGCCAGACTAACCGAAGGGACGTCATGATCGAGCCCTACCAAGCCATCGGCCTGGTGCCCACCATGCGGGGCATCCGTCACCGCGGCGAGATCAGCGTCAACATCGAGCACATCTCGCACCTGATCAAGGCGGCGTCGTGGCTGTCCAGCCTGGACCTGCCGGTGCGGCTGATCGCGATACCGGAAGGCGCCCTGCAGGGCTTCAACGACGAGGTCCTCGACCTTGACCACGAGACGTTCGCGCGCGAGTGCGCGATCGACGTGCCCGGCCCCGAGACGGACGCCCTCGCCGCGCTGGCCCGGCAGTGGAACGCGTTCATCATGGGCCAGGCGAAAGCGCGTCATCCGGAGTTCCCCGGGCGCTTCTTCAACGTCGGGTTCGTGCTCAGCCCGGAGGGCGAGGTCATCCTGCGGCACCACAAGGTGGTCCCGTTGCTTCCGGTCGAGCACTCGGTGACCCCGCACAACGTGTGGGACAGGTGGATCGAGCTGTACGGCCGCAGCCTGGACGCGTTCTACCCGGTCGCCGACACCGAGATCGGGCGGCTCGGGTTCCTGATGGCCAACGAGGGCTCGTATCCGGAGAACGCCCGCGGCCTGGCGATGAACGGCGCCGAGGTGGTGTACCGGGGCCCGTACCCGCACCCGCACGTCGGCAACGGCCTGTTCGAGGTGCAGAACCGCGCCCGGGCGCTGGACAACAACTTCTACCTGATCGCCTGCAACGTCGGCACGTACTACCTGCACACGGACTCCGACGTGCCGATCGACACGTTCGGCGGCGGGTCGGCGGTGATCGACTACCGCGGCCAGATCGTCGGCCGGCACGACTACAGCGCCGGATCCTCCTGGGTCGCCGGGACCATCGACGTCGGGGCGCTGCGGAAGTTCCGGGCCAGCGCGCAGTGGGACAACTGGATCAAGGACCTGACCACCGAGCAGTACCAGCTCATCTACGAAGAGCCGATCTACCCCAAGAACCTCTACCTGGACCGCGCCCCTTACACGCACGAGGAGTACCGGCGCGAGATCATCGACAAGCAGATCGAGCTCATGCACGAGCGCGACGTCTGGCGCCGTCCCGACAAGGGCTGAGCCGGGGCGGCGCCAGGTGCCGGATCAACCGCCGATGTAGCTCATGACGTGCTTGATGCGGGTGTAGTCCTCGAAGCCGTACATGGACAGGTCCTTGCCGTAACCGGAGTGCTTGAACCCGCCGTGCGGCATCTCGGCCACGATCGGGATGTGAGTGTTGATCCACACCGCGCCGAAGTCCAGGCGCTTGGCCATCCGCATGGCGCGGCCGTGGTCCTTGGTCCACACGCTCGAGGCCAGCCCGTACTGGACGCCGTTGGCCCAGCGGACCGCCTCGTCCTCGTCGGTGAAGCGCTGGACGGTGATGACCGGGCCGAAGATCTCGTCCTGGATCATCTCGTCGTCCTGGTACAGGCCCGACACGACCGTGGGGGCGTACAGGTAGCCGCGATCCCCCACCCGGTGGCCGCCGGCCACGATCTCCGCGTGATCGGGCTTGCGCCCGATCATGCCCTCGACGTGGGCTAGCTGGTTCGGGTTGTTCAGCGGGCCGAAGTCGGCGTCGGGGACGTCGAGCCCGCCGGTCGTGGTGCTGTCGGCCTGCTCGGCCAGCGCCGCGGTCAGGTCAGCGGCGATGCCAGGCCCGGCCAGCACGCGGGTGGCCGCGGTGCAGTCCTGCCCGGCGTTGAAGTAGCCTGCCCCGGCGATGCCCTCGGCGGTGGAGGTCACGTCGGCGTCGTCGAACACCACGACCGGCGCCTTGCCGCCGAGTTCGAGGTGCACGCGCTTGAGGTCATCGGCCGCCGTGCGCGCGACCTCCATGCCCGCGCGTACCGAACCGGTGATCGAGACCATGCTCGGCGTCGGGTGCGAGATCAGTTCGCGGCCCGTGTCGCGGTCACCGCAGATGACGTTGAACACGCCAGGCGGCAGGAACTCGGCCGCGATCTCGGCCAGCAGCAGCGTGGACACCGGAGTGGTGTCGGACGGCTTGAGCACGACGGTGTTGCCCGCGGCGATGGCGGGCGCGAACTTCCAGACCGCCATCATCATCGGGTAGTTCCACGGGGTCACCTGGGCGCATACGCCGACAGGCTCGCGCCGGATCATCGAGGTGTGGTCCTTCATGTACTCGCCCGCGCTGAGGCCCTCGAGCACCCGGGCCGCGCCGGCGAAGAACCTGATCTGGTCGACCGAGGGCGGGATCTCCTCCGAGGTCGTCAGCGCGACCGGCTTGCCCGTGTTACGCGTCTCGGCCGCGACGATGTCGCCGGCGCGCTTTTCCATCGCGTCGGCCAGCCGCAGCAGGGCCAGGCTGCGCTCGGACGGAGTGCTGTCCCGCCACCCCTCGAACGCGTTCGCTGCGGCCTGCATGGCGGCGTCCACGTCCTGGCGGCTGGATACCGGGGCCTGCGCGTAGACCTCCCCGGTACTGGGGTCGATTACGTCACTGGTACGTCCGTCGCTGGTGTCGACGTACTTTCCGTTCACAAAGTTCTGCAGGGTGCGATCTGTCATCCCGCGCCTCCATCCGCCGGGTCAGCCTCTGCGACGAGCTTCGCAGAGATAGACTATCTCCACAAGTGATTCAGTTGCTATCTTTACTTATACCTACGAAATCAGTTGACTGGTGGGCGGTACAACCCGAGTCCGGGAGAGGAGACGGCGGTATGGCGCGCAGCCCGAGGACGCTCCCGTCCCAGAATCCTGGTGGTGTCGTACCCGACGATGTCTCTAAGCAAATCATTGAGCAGTTGCAGCAGGACGGCCGGCGTTCCTATGCCGCGATCGGCAAGGCCATCGGGCTGTCCGAGGCGGCCGTGCGGCAGCGCGTGCAGCGCCTCCAGGACGGCGGCGTGATGCAGATCGTCGCCGTGACCGATCCCCTCACGCTGGGCTTCCGGCGGCAGGCCATGATCGCGATCAAGACCGACGGCGACCTGGAGAAGGTGGCCGGCCAGCTCGCCGACATGGAGGAGATCGACTACGTCGTGATCACCGCCGGCTCGTTCGACGTGCTGGCGGAGGTCGTCTGCGAAGACGACGATCATCTGCTCGAGATCCTCGGCCGGGTGCGCGCCGTGCCGTGCGTGACCAGCACAGAGACATTCGTATACCTCAAACTCCGCAAGCAAACCTACTCATGGGGAACGAGATGACATCCTCCGACGCCACCGACGCCGCTCAGGAAGCCGCCAAGCGCAACCTGTGGCTGCACTTCACCCGGATGTCCGCCTACGAGAGCAGCGATGTCCCCGTGATCGTGCGCGGGTCCGGCGCCTACGTCTTCGACCAGCACGGCCGGCGTTACCTGGACGGGCTCTCCGGCCTGTTCGTCAGCCAGGTCGGCCACGGCCGGCAGGAGATCGCCGAGGCCGGCGCGCGGCAGGCCGTCGAGCTGGCGTACTTCCCGCTGTGGTCCTACGCGCACCCGAAGGCCATCGAGCTGGCCGCCCGGCTGGCCGACCTGGCTCCCGGGCCGCTGAACCGGGTCTTCTTCACCACCAGCGGCTCGGAGGCGGTCGAGTCGGCGTGGAAGCTCGCCAAGCAGTACTTCAAGCTGACCGGCCAGCCCGGCCGGTACAAGGTGATAAGCCGGGACATCGCCTACCACGGCACCTCGATGGGTGCGCTGTCCATCACCGGCCTGGCCGACATCAAGCACCCGTTCGAGCCGCTGCTGCCCGGGGGCGTGCGGGTGCCGAACACCAACTTCTACCGCGCGCCTGACTTCCTGGCCGGGGACGAGGAGGAGTTCGGCCGGTGGGCCGCGGACGAGATTGAGCGGGCCATCTTGCGCGAGGGCCCGCAGTCGGTCGCGGCGGTGTACCTGGAGCCGGTGCAGAACTCCGGCGGCTGCTTCCCGCCGCCGCCGGGGTACTTCCAGCGGGTCAGGGAAATCTGCGACCGGTACGGCGTGCTGCTGGTCTCGGACGAGGTGATCTGCGCGTTCGGCCGGCTCGGTTACTACTTCGGCGCCCAGCGGTACGAGTACCAGCCGGACATCATCACCTTCGCCAAGGGCGTGACGTCGGGCTACTCACCGCTCGGCGGCATGCTCGTCAGCGACGCGCTGATGGAGCCGTTCAGCTCGGGTACGGCCACGTTCCTGCACGGCATCACGTTCGCCGGCCACCCCGTGTCCGCCGCGGTCGCGCTGGCCAACCTGGACATCTTCGAGAAGGAAGACCTGCTGGGCAACGTCCGGGCCCATGAGGCCGCGTTCCGCGCCACCCTGGAGAAGCTCTACGACCTGCCCATCGTGGGGGACGTCCGCGGCGCCGGGTACTTCTACGGCATCGAGATGGTCAAGGACAAGGTCACGCGCGAGACGTTCACCGACGAGGAGTCCGAGCGGCTGCTCCGCGGTTTCCTTTCCCAGGCGCTGTTCGACGCGGGGCTGGTCTGCCGCGCCGACGACCGCGGCGACCCGGTCATCCAGCTGGCCCCGCCGCTGATCTGCGGCCAGGAGCACTTCGACGAGATCGAGGCCATCCTGCGCGCCGTCCTCACCGAAGCCTGGACACGCATCTAGCCACTCGCATAACACAATTCATCGGATGGCGGAACCGGTCATCCCGCCCCGCCATCTGACGTTCACTCTCCGGCGTTAGGTTTCCGTGATGCCGGAGAACAGTGCTAGCCGGGGGGGAACGATCCCCCCCAGCCCCCCCCTGCGCCCGGGGGGAAACCGTTCCCCCCGGACCCCCTCGGCCCCCCTGGCGATGTCACGCCGCCAGGTACTGGCCGGCGCCGGCGGCACGAGCCTGCTCGCGGCGACGACCAGTCCGGCGAAGGCGGCGACACGGGGAAGGCGGGCCCGCGCCGGGTCGGCCGACGGCACCCCCGAGCAGGTCCATCTGACCTGGAGTGAGAATCCGGCTACCGGGGTGGTGGTCTCCTGGGCCTCACCCGGGCAGGCGCGGCGGCCGCGGGTGCGGATCGGGCAGCGGGTGATCCCGGCCGAACCCCGGCCGTACACCGACGGGATCAACGGCGAGACGGTCTGGACCTACCACGCCCGCGTCGGCGGCCTGCGGCCCGGCGCCACCTACGCCTACGCCGTGACCGCGGACAACGACAGCAACTCCGCCGACCCGTTCAGCGCGACCTTCCGCACCGCCCCGCACGGCCGGGCGGCGTTCCGCTTCACCAGCTTCGGCGACCTGGCCACGCCCAACACCGCCTGGGTGCTCTCCTACGGCCAGAGCGCCTACGCGGTCGAGGCGGTGGAAACCTTCGAGCCGCTGTTCCACCTGCTCAACGGCGACCTGTGCTACGCGAACCTGAACCCCGCCGCCCAGCCCGGGGTGTGGCGCGATTTCGGCAACAACAACCAGACCTCGGCCGCCAGCCGGCCCTGGATGCCGTGCCTGGGCAATCACGAGGTGGAGTTCTACAACGGGCCGCAGGGGTTCACGTCCTACCTGGCCCGCTACACGTTGCCGGACAACCGGGTGCCCGGCTTCGGCGAGCGCTGGTACTCCTTCCGCATCGGCTCGGTCCTGTTCGTCTCCCTCGACGCCGACGATGTGGTCTACCAGGACGCCGCCGCGTTCGTGACCGGCCCCGCGGCGCTGACCCCGGCGCCGGGCACGGGCCGCCCGGCGATCCAGCCCGGCACGTCGTTCTACATCAGGGGCTACTCGAACGGCGCGCAGACCGAGTGGCTGGAGCGGACGCTGGCGGCCGGCCGCGCCGACGAGACGGTGGACTGGATTATCGTCCAGATGCACCAGTGCGCCGCGTCGTCCTCGGCCACCGGCAACGGTTCCGACCTGGGCATCCGCCAGGAATGGCTGCCGCTGTTCGACCGGTACCAGGTGGACCTGGTGCTCTGCGGCCACGACCACGACTACGAGCGTTCCTTCCCGGTGCGCGGCGCCGACGCCGACGCCGGGCGCGAGGTGGCCACCGGCGCCGTGCTCAACACCCTGCGGCCGCACCCGGTCACCACCACCGACAGCGGGGTATTCGACACCAGCCAGGGCACGGTGCACCTTATCCTCGGCTGCGGCGGCACCGACGCCCCGCTGGACGAGTACGGCACCGACACCGCCGATAGCAGTCCTTTCCCGGGGGGACCGCCCCCCCGGATCCCCCCCGGGCAGGCCAAGGTGTTCACCCGGGCCGACCGGCCGGCCCTCACGTCCACGCCGGACGTCTACGCCCGCGTGGCGGCCGACGCGGTGGAGGACGCGATCTGGTCGGCCCGGCGCGACACCTCGACCGGGTACGGGATCGCGGTCTTCGACGTCGACCCCGGGGGCTCCGAGGCCGGCGGCCAGGCCAGCATCAAGGTGACCCACTATCACGCGGTGGGTGCCGACCCAGTCAACCCGGGCACCGGCGTCAAGGGCGCGCCCACGCCCGACTACACCGAGTTCGAGACGTTCCGGCTGGTGCGCCCGCGCTCGTCGTAGGGGCTCAGCCTGGCCCCGTGGGGCCGCGGGATACGGTCGGCTCATGGACGTTCTCGTCATCGGGGCCGGGGTCGTCGGCCTCACCACGGCGATCAGCCTGGCCGAGGCCGGGCTGAGCGTGACGATCAGGACGGCGGAGCTACCGGGGCAGACCACCTCGGTGGCGGCCGGAGCGGTCTGGGGCGCGGTGAAGGTGGGGCCGCCCGAACGGGCCCTCGAGTGGGGCCGGACCGGGCTCGAGGTGCTGTCCAAGCTCGCCGCCGCACCCGGTACCGGGGTGCGGATGGCGGCGGGCCGTGAGGTCTCCCGCACCCCACTCGAGCCCTACTACTGGATGCGGCTCCTGGCGGACCTGCGGACCTGCGAGCGGTCCGAGCTTCCCGACGGCTTCAGCGACGGCTGGCACTACACCGCGCCGCTGGCCACCATGCCCGTCTACCTCGAATACCTGCGGGCCAGGTTCGAGCGAGCCGGCGGCACGCTCGAGGTTGCCTCCGTCGCCTCGCTGGCCGGGCTGGCCGGCACGGCTCCGGTGGTCGTCAACTGCTCCGGCGTCGCCGCCCGCGACCTGGTGCCCGACCCGGCGGTGGTACCGGTGCGCGGGCAGGTGGTGATCGCCGCCAACCCGGGCATCGAGGAGTTCCTCGTCAGCCGGGATCCCGAACCGCCCTGGATCGTGTACATGTTCCCGCACGGCGACACCATCCTGCTCGGCGGCACGAACGACGAGAGGAAGTGGGACAGGGAGCCGAAGCCCGAGGTGGCCGAGCGGATCGTGGCCGGATGCACCGCGATCGAGCCCCGGCTGCGCGGCGCGGAGATCCTCGGGCACCGCGTCGGCCTGCGGCCGTGGCGGCCCGAAGTGCGGCTGGAATCGGAGCCATTCGGCCGCGGCGTACTGTGGCACAACTACGGTCACGGCGGCGCCGGCATCTCGATGTCCTGGGGCTGCGCCGCCGAGATCGCCACGGCCATCCTGGGCTAGCCGTCCAGCTGAGCGGGCCAGGCAGATCGTGCGGAGCCGTTCGGTCAGGCTGGCGTTCGTATCGTCCACCGGAACGATTCTGGCACCAGCCTCCCCGATACGCTGCTGCCATGAAGTTCGCTATCGCGATCCCGCAGTTCTACGCCGACGGCGAGTTCGACCCCGCAGCCTTCCGCGAGTATTTCGCGCGAGCCGAGGAACTCGGCTTCGACAGCGCCTGGACGCAGGAATCGACGCTCAGCCCGTCGCCGCAGTTCAGCCCGATCGAGGCGATGACCTTCGCGACCGCCTGCACCGAGCGGATGCGGCTCGGGTGCGTGGTGTTCGTGTCCACCCTGCACAGCCCGGTGCACCTGGCCAAGAGCTTGGTCACGCTCGACCAGCTCAGCCGCGGCCGGATCGAGGTCGGCGTCGGCACTGGCGGCCGGGGCCGGCCGTTCGGCGCCTTCGGCGTGGACCCGGCCCGGTACGTGGCGCGTTTCACTGAGGGCGTCACGCTGATGAAAGCGTTGTGGACCGAGCCCCGGGTCACCTTCGAGGGCGAGTTCTGGCAGCTCGAGAACGCGCCGATGGAGCCCAAGCCGTTCCAGAAGCCGTATCCGCCGCTGTGGTT
>Ga0070708_100002129_pt1 | contig 15296 bp, 11 predicted proteins | sample KBSK5503metaG_FD_65469 | JGI IMG/M metagenome (GOLD analysis project Ga0070708, IMG submission 65469) | Corn, switchgrass and miscanthus rhizosphere microbial communities from Kellogg Biological Station, Michigan, USA - KBS K5-50-3 metaG | ecosystem: Host-associated > Plants > Roots >... | reverse complement strand
AAGCATGTGCGCAACGAGCACGGCAAAGTGCCGATAGGGAAGCCTAAGCCTCAGACCATGGAACGATGGTATTGAGTTTCAGTGCGAGGGAAATCGACCCAGAGAGAACCTGCTCTGGGTCGTTTTCTTTTGCACCCAAGTCATCGGAACTGGCTCGGCGACCGTACGGCCGTCACCGCCAACCGCGAACACCCTCACTCTCCTCCGGACATGTGAATCTCGTAGACGGTCGGAAGCTGGTCGGCATTTGTTCGAACAAAGCTGCGAACCAGGTTGGCGGGCATCCTGTGTGCAGGGTTGAAACCCTGATCAATAGCCGCTCGACCTTCTATGAAACCCTTCGTGCCGATCTGGTACCCCCAAAACTCGGTCATCTCGATAATGTGCTGGATAGCGACTTGAGCAGTGTGGATTATTCCGCGTGCAGCGTCACGACCAATTGAATCCGATGGGGGTACCACCTTTTCGCCCTGAAAGCGAACGTACATTGCATCTATTCGGCCCACGAAGGTTGGTTCTTGGACGGCCATGCAATCCTCTTCAGGCATGGCAAGATAATGCTTCGCGTCCTCTGGTGCCCAGACCATTCTATCGGTTCTCTTTCTCTGATCGCGAGAACATTCCTGAAACTCTTCCTCCGTAATGAGTCCCGTGAACACGTCAGCCGCCAGTTGGGACTTGTACATTTCTTCCAGTGCAGCGAGGGCCAGGGCGTATGCTCTTGCGTACTTCTCTGTGTCGAACAGAATCTCCGACTCCGCAAATAAATCCGTGGCATTGTCGAGGGAAGCGTGGTAGAGAGCTAGGAAGCCTTTATTGAGGGTCGTCTTTACTGCCGGGCTGCGGGTTCCGCAGAGGCTCTCCCCGGACAACGGCGGCCTTAGCTTCTTTCGAACCAGCACAGCCAGTCCAGCCAGACCAGTCCCCGTAAACACGAACGAGGTTGGTTCCGGCACCGTAGTCCCTGTGTGGATGTACCCATTGCCCAGCGTGCCGTACGACCACCGGCCACCGTTGTACTGGGTGTACAGGCGCACTGTGAAGGTTCCAGAAACGTAGGAGAACGTGTAACTGCCGTTCTTCCACGACTCCTGCCAACCGTTGAACTGGCCCGCGAAGATGGCCGTCTTCGGGTTGAAGAACGACTTACTCAGGTTGCTATCAAGCAACGAGCTGCCGTTGTACTTTTCGAGCCACCCACTTGCAAATCTCCCGCTGGCACCTTGGCTGTAGCTTTCAAACTCAATCCAGCCGCTATTCGTGGATGGCACATATCCGTCCAAGTACGAACCGCTGTTTTCATCGAACCATCCACCGGGGCCGTTCACGTGAATTGAATCGCCGCACGCTGGCACTGAAGCCGCCACCGCCAGAAACATCACTAGAAGTGCCATAGCCAATCGTCGCTGAGCGGCGGAGGCACACCTGACAGAAGTGTCGAACAACTTCGCACCGATCAGTAGAGTTTGTTTCCAATGTCGTCGCGTGCTCCCCAACGGTGTGGCTTTCGTCGCCATTAGACGACATCCCCGAAGATGACGTTGCGTACAGTCACAGCCGATGTGAAGATCACGGGCAGCATAAAGTAGAGTGCGATGAGTGTCGTCATAGTGTTCCCCTTATTTGATTATTGATTAGTAGAGCGATGGCGGTGGCTTCGGACACCGGGATGCGGTTGCGATTGTGCGTCGTAGCCTGCCCAATCCGAAACATCGTGCCCCGTTGCTTGAACTGCGGGAGAGCGAGTAGTTCTTCCGCTACCGGGAACGAAAGTACATTGGTCGCCATGTCCAAATTCTACGGGAACGTGGGAATTTGGACAGCTCCCCTTAGTACAATTCCGCCAGTAATCGAAGTAACGTCACTGAAGAAACTCTATGAGCACATAGATAATCGCAGCAGTCGCGGGTCAGTTTGTAGTCACGACCAGCAGGGGAGAGCCCGATTAGACTACCGATCCAACCAGCGTGAGTTGGGGAGCTGCCGGAGCACTGGTTCAACGAGGACGACCGCCACATCGAATTTCGAATAATACTTCTTCACGTCCCTCGCGCCGTACTTCTCCCGAAACTTCTCCACCACCGACTTCACGACCTTGTGTCGGTCAGTGGCACCGCCCGAAACTCCGCCCCCACATCTCGCGCCTCAATCCGAATCGACGGGTTCTGGAGCACATTCCGGTACCACTGGGTAGCGGAGCCCTGCACAGGCAGGAGCCAGAGCTTCTTGTCATCCAGCACGAACCAGACCGGGATGGAGATCGTCTTTCCCGACCTCCTGCCGATCACGCTGATCTTGATCTGGCGGTAGCGGGCGAGGCCGTCTTTAAGGGTGTCGTCTAGAGTCTTGTGCATGGCTACGCGCCGCGCATTGGGCAGCAATCATAGCAGTTCGGGATTGCTATGACCCACGGTAATCGCCATGTTTGACTTGCCTATCGAGGAACGCATTTCTGGTTCGGAGCCTTCCGCTGCATAGGTGCTCATCAAAAGTGCTTGGGCAGCGGCGTGGTCTCCGGGGCGGGCAAAGAAGTACCCTTGCACCAGCTCGCACTCTAGCTGTTTAAGCAAGCTGACCTGCTCTGCCGTTTCAGCGCCTTCGGCCACGACCTTCAGACCAAGGTTCTGAGCCAGCATAACGATGATGCGTACGATCTCGCTGGTTTCGCTGTCCGTGTCCATCTTGGAAATAAAGGTGCGATCAATCTTCAAGGTGTCCACCGGGAATCCTTGCAACCGGCTCAGCGAAGAGTACCCAGTTCCGAAATCGTCTATGCTCAAGCGGACTCCCAACGTCTTCAGTTCCGAGAGAACTAGGCTCGATCTTTGCGGGTCCGCCATCGCGATGGTTTCCGTGATCTCTACTTCGATGCTGCTCGGGTCGATTCCGACTTCGGCCAGAATGGCGCCGATCTGAGCCGCCAAGTCCGGTTGGGCAAATTCTTTCGGGCTGACGTTCACGCTCATTGTCAGAGGCGGATTGCAGGGAAATTGAGAGTGCCATGCACGAAGCTGTAGGCAGGCTTCGCGCAACAACAAACGGTTCATTGACAGGATGATTCCAGTCTCGTCGGCGACCTGGATGAAATGGACAGGCGACAGGAGGCCTTCGGGCCGCTGCCACCTGCTGAGTGCCTCGAATCCGGCAATCTTTCCGCTCTCCAACGACACGATGGGCTGATAGTGGACTCGGAATTCGCCCAGTTCCAGCGCCCGGCGCAGGTCAGTTTCGAGCTGCAATCTCTTAACGGCAAAAGTGTGCATCGCGTTATCAAAGACCTGACAGCGCGCTTTTCCTTCCCGCTTCGCTCGGTACATCGCGATCTCGGCGTCGCGCACCAAGTCTTCCGGGTTGGCGTATGAAGCTCCGCAAAAGGCGATCCCAACACTGGCGGTCGTCACCACCTCCTGTCCTTCCACAACGAAGGGAATGCCCAATCGCTCCTGAATGCGCTCCGCTACCCGAATGGCATCGCCGCAATCTCTGATGTCCTCCAGCAGTATGGTGAATTCATCGCCGCCCAACCTTGCTAAACTCTCTTCGCTCGCAACAGTGCTCGTGCCTTTCATCGGGGCCGAGCGCGAAATCGTATCCGCACCTCGAATGGAGACAGCCAACCGGCGAGCAATTTGTATCAGGAGGGCGTCTCCTGCCGGGTGGCCCAAGCTGTCATTGAAGACCTTGAATTCATCGAGATCAATGAACAGCACAGCGAACTTATAGCTTGTGTGCCTCTGGGAAAGCGCAAGTACATGTCGTACGCGATCAAGGAACAGGGTGCGGTTCGGCAGGTTGGTCAGACTGTCATGCAAAGCATTGTGCGCGAGCGTCTCTTCCGCTCGCTTGCGCTCCGTGATATCACGATTGACGATGACCAGTCTCTCGCTTTGATCCTCCTCACTTGGAATCGAGGTGGCGACTGATTCCAGAATGCGCCATGTGCCATTTCCGCCTGGACGCCGGCGATACGCTGTTTCTATCCAGGCGGCAAAGAAACAGACTCGCACTTCGGTAATCGTGGTCGAAAAGTTCCCGAGTCATGGGCAGTTCAGCAGGCGAGCCGGAAGTATCAGGAAGGCAAATCCGGAGCAGTGAGAGCCGGGAACAGATCTGCCAGTAATCTGCTATCTCACTTCTACCACGGCTAAGCCATGAGCAGGCAGACTAAGCGTAAGTTCGCCGTCCTTGAGTTCATGTCTTTCGGGAGTCAGTGCGGCAGCCCTACGTAACGCTTGCATCTGTGACGGCGTCGGATAGCGGGGCTCCCCCATCTTCTTATAGATAGGGTGAAAATCCCCATGAGCGTTGTCCAGGCGCCAAATCAAGGCCAAGCGGGGATTCGTGTTCCTAAAACGGACTGTAACGGTTCTCGATGAGCCGGCCTCTTCCGGCGGCGCGTAGTTCCATACGGCCAGTACGAGCGAACCGTCGGCTCTGCGGGTAAACAGCGCAGACTCGGAATCGATAACGATGCGCTGATCTCCAAGTCTATGTAACAACTGAAAGGCGTCATATGCCGGCTTGGGAAGATTACCGGCGGCAATCAACCCAAAGCCGCCGTAAAAGGGTGTTTTCACCACTCCCTGTTCTTCAAACACGTCCGAGAAAGTCCAGTAGGACATCATTTCTGTTAAGCCATCACATTCGCGAATGGTATCGGCCAGCCATGGTCCCATGTAGATGGAATCCGTCACGTCGGGTTCGTTCCGATAGCTGGCGTTGAACTCGCTCCAGATCAGAGGCAGGTTCGGGAAGCTCGATGCTTTGATCTGGTCGTGAACTTTAGTCACTGCGCGGCAGACCATTTTGTCGCGGGGAATTTTTTCGCTGGTGGTGAAGACGTCCTGAGCTCGGTCATTCGCATAGACATGGCTTGAAACAAAATCCACTGGGACTTTGGCCTCTGCGCAATGTTTCAGGAACGCATCCACCCATGCTGCTTGAGCGGTGGCAGGACCTCCTACGCGAAGCCGGGCATTAACCTTCTTGATCGCGAGGGCGGTGTGGTCATAGAGCTGCCAATATGTCGTTTGTTTCGGCTCACCCGCCCAAAAATCGATGTTGGGCTCGTTCCAGACCTCAAAATACCAACTTGCGACTTCGTCGATACCGTAGCGATCGACTAGATGCTGGCCAAAAGCCTTTATGAGGTCATCCCACTTCGTCCAATCTTTTGGCGGAGCTACGTTGGGCTTGTACCAAAAGGAATGAAAGGCATCCGCCACTGCCAATTTTCGCGGCATGAAGCTCAACTCAACGAAAGGTTTTACGCCGTTCGCGAGCAGGCCGTCATAAATCTGGTCTACATAAGAAAAGTTATAGATGGAGTGTTGTTGGCTGTCCTCATCGTAAAGGCCAACTTCGTCGTGAAAAATGGCATGAAAACGGACATACGTGAAGTCGGTGATCTGTTTGACTGCACGCAAGTCCTGGCGATAGCTCTCACGCAAGCTGAGGACGGCACGTCCCGAACCGAACATCTTTTCCCAAAAGTGTGGAAAAGGGTGCGAAGCAGCATTGGCATCCGCGATGATCAGTTGACCGTCATGACTAACCTGTGTATGCGCGGGGCGGATGGCGAGGGAAAAAACTGTGCCCAATAGGATTAGAAGAGCCCTTGTGCGTGCTTTCGTTCGCGAAGGCAGTCTCACGGAGTTCTTTTAGAATTCTCAGGCCGCTGCAATTCTACGTGCTAAGTCTCTTCTGCGGACATGTGCTACCGGCTTCTCTTGGAGCAACAGTTCTGTAGCCTGCACACGTGGATCGCTATGGAACCACTGCTGGACCGCGTTTCCCTTCAGAAAATTACCTAACGCAAGCAAGCTCATTCCCTGATGGTGGGCCATCCAGCATCGTACCAATTCGTAAGAATGCTGCCAGAAGTGGTGTCGAGTAGCACCATAATCGGCTGCTTCGTAGAACCCATATTCGCCTAGCCATCCCATCTCCGACATTTTCCGCAGGTTGCGAATGGATGCCGATGGATCGGTACCCAATGCGAGAAATGTCGAGTAGGGCGCGATGACCAAGCTTTTGACCTCGGGTTTCCGTTGGGCAAGCTGCGGAAGTCCAAAGGCGTGGTACTGATAGTTGCCTGCCTCATCGAGTTGGGTGTGGGCCGACTCGGAAATACCCCAGGGCACGCCTTTGCTTGCTGCGTAAGCTCGCTGCGAGCGCACCGCCGCAACGCGCGAGCGTTCCAGGAGCGTTCTTGGATAAGAACGCATCCAGAGCGAGGGCATGAGGTATTCAAATAAGGTCCCCGTCCACGAAAGCATGACGGGACGCCCCTGGTCGAGCGTGTGGGCGCGTCCTAACAGAAACCAGCTCTCTTGAGGAATGTCGCCCTTGGCGACGCCAACAAACACCGCGGTGCGAGACTCGGTTCCGAGAAGGTCGTAACAAGCTGGGTGAAGTTGCCGCGATCCTGCGTCGAATCCAACCGACATGAGTTTGCGCCGGCGATTCAGCAGAAATGCGAAGTCCATCTCATCGGAGAGCTTGCCCGCCTCCGTGGCGATAATTCGGAGGTCCTTAGTCAGTCGGCTCACATTCCGACGTGCCTCAGGAAGCTTGGTACGCAGGCGTTCACAAAGAAGTTGTTGCTCTGACGAAAGCGATTGCGCTACCTGAAGAAGTTCGTCTTCGAGCTGGTCAATAAACTCTGGCAACAATTCCAGCGATATCCTGTCGACCGGTAATAGACTCAGAGCAGGCTCATTCTTCAGAGTCTCAAATTCCAGTGAGCACCACGGGACACAGGAATTCACCGTTTGCCGGATGACTTCAATCCGCGAGATAGCCTGCTCCGCGAACCACTGGATATTGGCATGATCCTCGGAGCCGGATGCAATGTTGCGAGCGTGATCGAAGGCGGTGCTCGGCACGTTTATTAGCCAGCCCAGCCAACTGTCTGTTGCTGCCTCCCAGTCATAAGGACCGAGTCGCTCGCGCGAGAACAATCCGCAATCCTCGAGGACACGAAAACAATCTACGAAGCCTTCGAACAGAGAGAACTGCAGCAAGGGTCTGCGGAGCAGCTCTCGACATCCCTGCTGCAGCGTCCAAAGCGAAGCCATCAAATTACCGCTATCAACAGAAGAGACGAACCAGGGCGCAAGCGGCTGTAGGGTACGTGTGTCGTACCAGTTGAATAGATGGCCGCGATACTTCTTGAGCCCCGATACAGTCGCCAGGGTACGGAGTGTCTGTTCGGCGAACTCGGGCAGCGTGAGATAGCCGAATTCGCATGCAACCTGCCTCGCATTCAGAAGAAAGCCGAGGTTCGTCGGAGAAATCCGTGCCGCAATCGCGGGCTGCTGCTGCTGCACATTATCGGGAATCAACCAGTTGTGCTCTTCAGTGCTGAACTCGGAGAAATACCGCCAAGTGTGTAAAGCTGTATCGCGAAGGAAAAGCAGATCCTTCCGGGAAGGGCTCTCGAGCGGTGCAACAGAGGGCCGGTTCAACCAAGCAGATACAAGTTTGCTCGAACCCCACAAAAAGAGCAGGGGCAACGATGTGGCCAGGGCACGAGGTTGCACCAGCCAGACCAGAATACCCAGTCCGAGAGCCAGGACGGGCATCCAGTCCAGGTATACGTCGATCGGAGTGGGACGCCTCTGACCCAACTCTGTTTCTGCCGCCGTTTCCCATTCCAGGAGCCGGCGATGTGTTATCAAACGGCGCACCAATGCGCGAAGAACAGCATCCAGCGATAGCAGTGTCTGGTGAGCAAGGAATGTCAGGGTGAAGAACAGATTTACGCTGGAGGTGTGGAGCGCTGTTAAGGCTTCACGAGCAGCCAATACGTTGTGCCCCCATATGGCACGGAGCAGTTTCAGCACAAACTCGCAGCACGCCGGTATGAACAGAATGCAAACGGTGGCAAGTGTCCACCGAGCAGCAGTGCGGCCCGACATCAGCCACCCACACACGAGCAGCAGAAAGGTAGAGGGTTCCACCAGACTGCGACGTAAATTGTCGAAGATCTTCCAGCGCGAAATAACAGAAATCGGATTCTTCACACGAGCGCCTTTTTCGTCCGGCACGCGAGGAAGCAGCCACTCCGCGATCTGCCAATCCCCCCGTAACCAGCGGTGCTTGCGCCGATTGTAGGCGCTGTAATGTGAAGGATAATCCTCAATTACCTCGACATCGCTTACCAATCCGGCCCGCGCGTACGCGCCTTCGATGAGGTCGTGGCTGAGCAGGGCGTTGTGAGGGAACCGCCGATCAAAGATCCGCTGGACAATATCGACTTCATAGATTCCTTTACCGGTGTAGATTCCTTCCCGGTAGAGGTCCTGATATGCGTCGGAAACTGCCCTGGTGTAAATATCAAGGCCAGTCTCACCTGCGTAGATGGCTGCCAGCCGGGAGCGGGCAGTACTCTGCACGCTCACCCCGACACGCGGCTGGAGGATGCCGTATCCGGCGACGACGATGTTCTTCTCGGGGTCTATGATTGCCGAATTCAAAGGATGAGCCAAAGTTCCGACCATCCTCTGCGCTGACCCACGTGGGAGCTCGGTATCGGAATCGAGAGTGATTACGAAGCGAACGCGCGGGAGTATGCGAAGATCACCTACCTTCACGGGGAAGCTGTCGGAGTGGCCGCGTAACAATCTATTCAGCTCGAGCAACTTGCCACGTTTTCTCTCCCAGCCCATCCATACTCTTTCCCGCGTGTTGTAAACGCGGTGACGATGGAAAAGGAAGAATGAGCCCATGCGTTGTCCCAAATACCTCTCATTCAATTCGCGGATCAACTCTGCGCATAGATCAACCAAAGGGCTGTCTTCCCGGGCAGGCTCGTGCGCGTCGGGCAGATCGGTTAAGAGCGCAAAATGCAGGTTGGGATCGTGATTGCCAAGAAAACGTACCTCCAGATCCTCAACCAGTTCGTGCACTTGTTTTTCATTCAGAAGCAGGCTGGGTATCGCGACCATGGTGACGCAATTCGCGGGAATCCCCTCGGCAAAACTGAGCTTTGGCAAGATTTCTGGCGGCAGCAGCGATGTTGTTAAATGATTCATTAACTGCACTGCGCTTTGCGAGACGGGCACCAGCAACGCTAACAGCGAGATCAGAACGAGGCCGAAAGAGATTCCGACGCCGGGAACAGCTAGCATGATCGCTGACGTGATGGCACATGTTAGGGTTCCTATGCCCAGCAGAAACCATTCATCCGGGAACTCGCGCAACTTAGCCTGGATCTTTTGCCTGAGCGGACACCTAAAGCCCACTCTCGCGTGAAGAAGAGCAGCTCCTTGATCGACGAGATAATAGCCAATGTGACTCGTGCGTAACGCCTGGCGCGAGCAGGCACTCAAACGCTGAGTGGCTTCGCGCGCCAGTTCGAGTGTCGCTAGAGCAACTTCCATTTCCGTGAAGTCGGAGTGTTCTGCAATATTTGACAACTTGTGTCGATACAGGTCTCGTGTGTCAAAATCCATTTGGGCATAAAAACCGGCAGGATCTTCACGCAGCACGTGATCAAAGACAATTAGCGGTTCCACCACCTCCTTCCAGGTTGTGTGTCCAATATCGCGCAAGCTGCGAATGCAGATTCCTATGCCTCGCGGCTCACTGCGCAGGCCACGCACGAAGTGAGAGCCTCGGGCCGCGATCTGTTCCAGCAGCAACAGTTTAAGTGTCGAGGCAAGTCCCCAAAGCTCGCACAACTCTAGAACAGTGCTTTCCTGAAACGCTTCGATAAAAACCGTGAACTTCTGTTCGGTGAATTGGCAAGAGACTGCCTCAAGAAACCCCTCCCCGATTGCCAATATTCGCGGAAAAATCTTGCCTTCTTGAGTGCGTACGTGCGGCATCCTGGTGAGTGGCTTGAGCGCTCCCACCGTGACTTGGACTTCTGTATGCAACAGTCGAATGTTTTCATAAAGCCAACGAAGATCATCTGAGGCTGGTGCTTCCGCCGGTGGTGAGTCCAAGGCGGTGAGCAGAGGCTTGAACTCGGCCGCGACTGATTTGGATCGTCGGACAATGGTGTGTGATGAATGCACGTCGGGCAAACAGGTAAGACGGCTCGAGAGCTGTTGCGCCGTCGCACGCAGCGCTTCGAGATCCCATCTATCCCGGGCCAGTTCCGGCAGACGTTGAGCGTCACTACCAATGATCTCGAGATGTGTATTTTGGGGCATTCGAAACTTCTTGATCAGCGATAATGGATGGCTTGCAATTCGAACATCTCCGCATATCGCCCGCCGAGATTCGCGAGTTCCTCGTGACTTCCGTCTTCCGTGATCTTGCCGTTTTCAAGCACGACGACGCGATCTGCCATGCGCACGGTTGAAAACCGGTGTGAGACAAAAAGTGCAGTTCTGCCGGTCGTAAGTTCGGCGAATCGCCGGAACACCTCAAACTCACTGCGCGCATCCAGGGCGGCAGTCGGTTCGTCAAGAATCAAGATCTGCGCATTACGGAGGTAGGCACGGGCCAACGCAACCTTCTGCCACTCACCACCAGAGAGGTCCACACCACCTTCAAAGCGCCTTCCCAACATTTGTTCATAGTTAAAGGGAAGTCTTTCTATGACTGGAGCAGCCATGCTCCTTCTTGCCGCTTCTTGGAGAGGCTCAAGACGCGCGAGCGTCTCGATCTGACCGACAGCTATGTTTTCGCGGGCCGTCATCTCGTAGCGCATGAAGTCCTGGAATATGACTCCGATCTCGCGGTAAAGATCTTCCAGGCTGTATTCGCGAAGATCGATTCCGTCCAGCAGAATCTGGCCTTCCAGCGGATCGTAAAGGCGTGTCATCAACTTAACGATCGTCGTTTTGCCCTGACCGTTTTCTCCAACCAGGGCGACTCGCTCGCCAGGCCTATGCTGAAAGTTCAGCCCGCTAAGAACGAGCCGGGAGCTGCCTGGGTAGCGGAACGAAACGTTGCGAAATTCGAACCCGCGCACGATAGGCCTGGGCGCCGGCAGCGCGTTGGGCTTCGAAAAGATGGTCGGGCGCATTTCGAAGAAAGCCAGCAGATCAGTCAGGAAAAGAGCCTGGTCGGCAATGCTTGCGAGGGTCGAGAAGATCTGTTGGATATTGCCGCTCGCTTGCACAATCGCGCCAGACAGGAAGGTCAATTCACCGATCGTAAGTACTCCATGGATGGTCCGCCACACAATGAAGACGTAGGCGGAGTAGTACCCAGCGGTGCCAACCATGGATAAGAGCGCCCCCGCGATCAGGCGCCGGCGCGCCAAGCCGACATTCTCGCGATAAATCTGATCGGAGAGACGAGTGAATCGTTCAATCAAGAATTCCTTTAGCCCAAAAAGTTTGAGCTCCTTGGCAGCTTCTCTGCTTGCGCCCAATACCCGTAAATAATCGAGTTGACGCCGAATCGGGGTCTGGCGGAAGTTGGTGGCATATCCTAGGAATGCGAAATGGCTTTCCCCCAGGAACGCAGGAATCACCCCTAGTATCAGCAGCAGCAGCAGCCACGGTGAGAAGACGATGATGGAAACGGACAGGGAAACCGCGGTAATGACCTGCTGTACCAGCCTGCCCATGGACTGGATCATGCCTAGCCGGTCCGTCGCTTGGACGCGGGCCCGTTCGAGGCGGTCGTAGAACACTGGATCTTCGTACGTGGCCAAGTCCAATGCGGCCGCGTGTTTCATAACTTCAATGCTTACGTGGCGGGTGTACTTGTCAGCGAGTAGAGCGTCGAAGTAGTCGATGGTGCGCCCCAGAAAACTGCCACAGACCGCAAGCCCGAACTCTGCTGCGACCAGCCACCAAAAGCCCGGTCCCACGGTTTGTTGGCTCGCCACGGCGTGCACAATGCTGTCGATGATCAGCTTCGCAATCCAGAGCAACGCAATTGGCAGCAGCGAAGCAAAAAGGCGGAAGACGAGCCCCATGGTTACGACAAGCGGGCCCGATCGCCATACGATTTTGAGAACAGGGGGCACATGTCGTAGAGCAGACAGACGCTCTTGCCATCCGCTCCAGAAATTCTCGTGCTCGGGCATACGAGTCATACGATTCGAAGCTCACGCCTCATCTTGGCGGAGCAAAAGGACAGCTGGGGAACCAACAGCCTTCTCACACGGGACTGGTCCCGCGCTGAAGGTCACGTTTGAGTAGGGACAGCCCTGACGCTTTTTCTCCTTCACGTTGGGTTCCACTCTTTGGGCGAGCACGGCTATCGACTGCGAATTCTTCTGTGGCGGTTTGCAACGGATCGACATGTCGGCTATTCCCTTTAAGTTGTTCGCCTTAGTAGGGGGCCATGTCGTGACTCTGCTGATTGAGCTCGTCAGGTGGCCTGCCCCAGCGTTGAACCTGTGCAAGATCAACCTTTTGGGGAACGAAGAATTTCCACAGATTAATGAAAAAACGTCCTGGGAGAGGTCGCCAGCGTGCAGCCAACTGGATTAGCCCGAAGCCGCATACAGACATGTTGAATCTTAATAGCTTCGGAACCCGGCGCGTCCTAGTCCGCGGCGTGCTTCGGGACTTTTCATGAAGGTATTCCAGACAAACCCAGTCCTGGCGTTCTCTGCCATCAGCATCGTGATTCCCGTATCAATTCCAATGAAGCTGTTGTCGTACCAGTTCCTTAGCGGATTAAAGGAATTGATAAAACCGTACTTGCCCCAGGCTGCGGTATAGCGGCTTTGGATGGTGCGCAGAACACGCATAGTGGGCTGAGGCAAGAAGGGCAAGGAACCCGCCGGGGCGCTGGGCACGACTGTGCCATCAATAGGCCCGGTCGCGGGCGGCCCGCCCCAGATAACATAGCCGTTTTGCGAGTCAGAAGCGGTGATCCCCCAGAGATCGTCACTGTAGGTAGGAAATTGTCGTGCCAGTTCCAAACAGAAACGACGATGCACATCAGTGGCGATCACGGAGTTCTGAAAATAATCGGCGTACTTGTCTCTCTTACCCCGAAAATCGAACCAGGCTTGGGAATACTGATGTACGAACAGTGGAGCGAATGAGCCTATGTAGCGAAGACCGTCGTATTCAAACTGCATTCTTTTCCAGGCCGACCAGGTTTCCTCGCGTAGCGGATGGGACGAGGACCCCAAGCCTAACAAGTACATCATCATTAGCTCGCTGTAGAGATCCCACCGATAAGATAAAAAGCCGATTTCAGGGGTCCATCCGTGTGGCAGTAAAGGAGTGTCTTCGGACAACCAAGTCCAGTCCACCCGGTTGAATACATCAGATGCCAGGCGAGTGATCTCAGGAAAACGGAAATGCTCCCGGCAGGTAAGAACACCGCAGAGCAGGATCGACGTATCTACGGAAGAGATCTCCGCGTCCCACACTCTTTCGCCGGTATCGATGTTCGCCCAGTGGTAAAAGAACCCACGATGGTTCGGCAACTTGCTCCAAAGAGAATGCAAGGTGGCGAGGGCACGATCTCGCGCCTGTGATAAACGGATAAATCCGCGTTCGTGGGCAATGCACAGGGCAGTTAATCCAAAGCCGGTGGCCGCGATGCTGCCCACGATGCCGTGGTCATTGCCTTGAACCTGGCATCTGTCCTTCACGATGCCGGTTTCCGGGTTTGTCTGCTCCCAGAAATAGCGGAAGTTCAACCTCTCCAGTTCGTCCAGAAACTGATCGTCTTCAGGTGAAAGAGAAGTGCGCCTCGGGGGTTCCGCAGGGACCTTATGCTGTTCTTGCGGCTTAGGCGAGGAACCCAGAAAGGTTGCAAATGGCAGAGCCATCCCCGTCCCCAGGAGACGCCACAGTACACTTCGCCGCGTCAGCAGTCTGCTGCAACTATTTTTCATCCGAATGCCTTTGCTTATGTTAATCGATGTCTGGACCGGCGGAAGCCTCGAGGGATCAGGTGTACAACCTGCGAAGAACGGCACGCACCGGCTGTCGCAGGATGGAGTCGACATCGTAAAATATTGCGATTGGCGTCCGGATGACAAAGAAAGAAAAGATTGTGCTTTGGGTCGCCTCGCTTGCCGCACTGGTGGCCATCCTTACTGCGCTGGCTTTTTATTTTTTCCAACGTAAACCGTTGCGGCTCAAAGGCGCAATTATTGTCCAGAGTGCAGACCCGAGGAAGCGAGTGCCCATTTCCAATGTTGACATCACCGTGAACAGCGGTGCGGGCATCGTCAGAGCCAAATCTGATTCCTCCGGTTTCTTCACTTTGCAGCTGCCTATATCTGTGAGGCGAGGGCGGACAATCGCTCTTCAGGCTCGTCATCCCGACTATCAACCTCTTGACCTGGAGGACTACGTCGCCGACAAGCTCTATATTGTTCAGATGGTACCGCTGGTTGAAAGTGTCCCCCCACCAGTGAATCGACCCACGACAATGGTCGCGAATCTGCGAGTGAGGTATTCGATAAAAGCTACGACGGTCGTGAACATAGGTAGCGCCGTGAAGACATTCCAAGTGCAGAATACCGGGAATGTGCCGTGTAAGAGTCAAAACCCGTGCTCACCTGATGGTCTCTGGAAGGCTGCGATTGGTTCCATATCTTTGGATGCAGGGGCTGGGAACGAATTCCGGAATGCAAGAGTGTCATGCATCGCGGGACCTTGCCCATTTACAAAAATCGAAAAAGACGGGTTCTCGAGTGGCGGACAGAAAATCAGCGGGTCCGTTCGTGTGTGGTCCGACACAGCAACCTTTTTGTTGGAAGCAGAAGTATTCCACCCCATGGTCACTGACATCGTGCACGAATCCCATCCTGTGATCTTTGGGCGAGCACTCAATTTCACACTGCCGGCTACCGCGGAAGGTGTATGCATCCAGGCTGACGTGGCGGGCGAGACCGTTATTTTCCCGCTCGGGCCGGCTCTTTTCCTGAGCTGGGCAAATTGCGACGCTACTGTCGGTCGGGACCAGACCAAGGTATATCGCTGTGAGCTCAAGCCGGAATATCAGTTTCCAGGAACGTCAGCCGAACAAGACAAAGGCACGTCGCAGGACGAAAGCTCGAGAGAGCGCAATACCATTACGCTCGAATAGTCGAAACATTCGCCCGTTGAGGGTTCTTCGGGAGGGCTCCTGGATAACGGGCAATCCGGAAGTCATGTGTGGCACCAGTGTTGTGTGCCGCTGGTGTGCCAGATTTGCTGGCCGTGAGGGATATTTGCTCGACTGACTGTCGGTCATCCAACTTCAGGTCGCGATTTCTTCTCAGCTCATTTTGACATCAACTACTTACCCGAGAACAAAGCCCGGGTCGTGCTGCATATGACGGCGGAAGAAGGGTCACGTTTGTGGCACGGTTTTGCTGGTAAGGGGGGATTGTGTCTTCAAGAGGGGAGCGGGTCGAAACCCGAACC
>Ga0070708_100002128_pt1 | contig 15299 bp, 16 predicted proteins | sample KBSK5503metaG_FD_65469 | JGI IMG/M metagenome (GOLD analysis project Ga0070708, IMG submission 65469) | Corn, switchgrass and miscanthus rhizosphere microbial communities from Kellogg Biological Station, Michigan, USA - KBS K5-50-3 metaG | ecosystem: Host-associated > Plants > Roots >... | reverse complement strand
CTGTCTTCTCCCGTGCCGAATGTACAAAAATGGTGTGCAAATGTTCGCTTGTGGAGCGGCTTGATCTGCTGCCAATGGCTGTGCTGCTCATGAGTGGGGGCAAACTGCCCGCAAGACGGGTAAAATCCGCTCACTTCGTAGGGCATTTACCAAATGGCTCGGCGTATGTTCGCTGACCAAAGTCACTCTCTCCCAGAAATCTGTGCCGCTCTCGGGATTTCCCGTGCGACGTTGTACCGCTACGTCAAAGAGCAGAAATCAACAGAATAATTACCAAAAAACCAACAGCGTAATCTCAAAATTTACACTAACACTAACAAACAAGTTCTCTAAAAGACAAGTTCTGAGATAGTCTCATGGTATTTTCGCACTATTAACTCAACAATAAGAGAGGATGCGACTCGATGTCATGAACAATCTGACCCAGATGGAGGATTTCATTGACATACGTCACTACGACTCGGTATACTTGTTGCTGGAAAACTAGAACAAATATTCTAAAACTGTGACTAGAAAGGAGCGCGTTTTCGCATATGATGTAACGTGAAATCGCCTCGAATACCTCACTACCGTATTTCTACGTCATGCCTGCAACTTCACCGCTATGAGAAAATGGGCAGAGTGCTCTTTCATGAGCCTTGAAGCAGCTCATGGCATGGCTGAATCTTCACGTGATCACGGAGAGGTCCATACCTCCTATTTTGGGGTGCTCGCTGGCATATAGGAGAACTGTGTCCTCTAGCAAGCCATGAACATCCAGTGTTCGTCTCCTACCACACACTGGTCGTCTTGCAAGGAACTCTTCGTCGCTGCTGCTGTAGCATCTCGGAGAAGCGAACGTCTATGAAACCTGATCCTTCACCTGAAGCCGATCGAAATCAAGACCCACAGGAAGGGTTACTCACCTTTCCGCTAGAGGGCCTGCTTCCCGCCAATCAGACGCTGATCCTTAACCTCTCCATGCGTAGCGCCACGCTGTTCTCTGCTTCTCCCGATGGCGAGGCACAGGTGCTTTCACAGCAGCGCTTTACCCCCAATGGCATGCGCGTCCTGCTCCCCCTGCTCCGGGCCTATCCGCGATATTGCCCCTATGATGCCCTCGTCGCCAGTCTCTTGTCCCTCACGCTCGCGCAAGCCCGCCAGATGTTGCATGACTCCTGGGAGATGGCCATGCGTCCGGTGCGGCGTGCCATCAGCGGCATCATGGATGGGCTCCATGCCCTCGGCTTATCGGTGCGCTCGCTGCGCAAGGCTGGCTATGTGCTGGAAGCCCTCACACTGCCCCACTTCTGACCGTTCTGCTCTCCTACTTCAAACCTCGCCATGTGGATGGTTTACAAATCCCGACAGTGATGAAGACCTATCTGCCTCTAACCGTAGCTCAATTGACTTGAAAAGTCGGTGTCGACATCACTGCCGTGATTTAAGGCATGGCTGAGATGTGTCAAAATCGTTTAGATCGTTTAGTATGTGGAGGAGATCAAACTTGTTCGTGGTCGTGTGACCTTGCCAGTCATACTCTCCTTATGGCAAACCGGCCCCCGCAACAGCAACCTGGATGGTTTCAATGAAGCCACGGGCCTGCCGATCGGTGGGATCCTGACTTTCGGAGGTGGCGATGAACAAGGTGCGGCGGTCTTCGCCGCCTAACATGCAAGCCACGGGGATCGCCGAAAGCGGGAGACGATCGGTAATCTGTGCGCCTTCGTGCACCCGCAGTACCTCCCTGGTATTGGGAGAAGCGATCCACACGGCTCCTTCGGCATCCAGGCAGATGCCATCGGGGGTAATCTGCTCCGGTGTGTCCCCGTAATTCCCAAAGTCCTCAAACTGTGCCCAGGCCCGGCGGTGCGAGAGCGACCCATCGGGCTCAATGTCAAAAGCGGTCAGACGGGCTGCATGGCTTTCCGCCACGATGAGGGTTTGCCCCTCGGGGGTAATCACCATGCCATTGGGGAAGGCCAGTCCTTCGGCCACCACTCGCGCGCTGCCCTCCGGGGTGGCGAGCAAAATGGGGCCGGGCTGAGGCGCGCCTCGACCGAACACGTACCCCATGTTGCCGATATAGGCCCGGCCTTGCTCATCGACGACCAGATCGTTGTTGGGGGCATTCACCAGAGCAGACAGGTCAGCCACTTCGACCAGCCCGCCGTCTTCGAGTCGTAACAAGCGACGAGCGAACGCTGCAACGACCAGCAGGCGTCCCTGCGTCGTCCAACCAAGTCCGCCTGGCATATCCTGGAGCTGGGCTACCATCTGGACATTACCAGTAAGATCAACACTCATCACCCGGCGGGCGAAGAAATCGGAGAACCAGAGTTTGCCTTCATGCCACCTGGGACATTCGGGGAACCTGACAGTGTCTACCAGAACCGTTGTTTTCATTTCCATCTGCATATTCCTTTCTCTGATACAGGGACGTTCACACTGAGTCTACTCAGGAAAGATGGAGCACATTGTCCTGCACGCATGAGAGCAGGCAATGTGCGAAAGGGGGATGTGTCTCAGCCCAGGAAGAACTCTTCCAACGCAGGAGCGAGCACGTCGTCAGCCGGGCCGTGGTCTTGACCTTCCAGGGTGCGGAGCTGCGCATGAGGAATAGCCTGCGAGAGCGTGCGCGCCGTCTCATACATGAAGGGAAAGCTCGCGCTGCCGTTCATGAGCAGCGTTGGCACGCGCAACTGCACTGCTCGTTCGATGGGCACTGAAGCGTCTTCGCCCAGAATGGCAGTGTGGTCGTAGGCCAGCGTTGGCGCTATCGCCTCAAGCGATGACCATGCTGGAGAATGACGCATCCCTTCGATCTGCTCGGCTGGCATCCCGACATACTGCATAAACAGCGCGACCGCGTCACCCCGGCGATTGGCTGCTAACAGCTCGGTCAGTTGCCGGATATATGCTCTCCATGCCAGTTGGAACTCGCGATCATCACTGTAGGGGACCTCATAGATGGCGAGCTTCTTGACTTTCTCGCCGCCGAGCTGCAGGGCCGCTTCAAGGGCAAGAGCGCCCCCCGAAGAATGACCAAAGAGGAACGCTGACCCACCGGCCTCGGTGATCAGAGCGTCACTATCTTCAATCTCGCGTTCGACCGCGTAGGGCATTGTGTCTCCGCTCTCCCCCCGGCCCCGTCGGTCGTAGACGATCACGCTGAAGTGCTGTGCAAGGCGCGCCGCCAGGGAAGAGCTGGCGCGTATATTCAGTGCGCCAGTCACCAGGATGAGCGCCGGTCCCTGGCCCAATTGATCGAACGCGATAGGGGTGCCGTCTTTGGAAATGACTGTTCTCATAGTATGCTCCTTCTGTGCTCGTTCGCTCCTTATCAAGTGAGAGCGACGTTAAGTTCAAATGACTCATCATTCAGCTTTTGAAAAACTCCACCAATACAGGAGCGAGGACTTGCGGGGCGACTTCGTGGGTCTGCCCTTCCAGGGTGCGATGCTGCGCATGGGGCATCGCTTTAGCAAGCGCCAGTGCCGTGACATGCATGAAGGGGTAACTCGCACCCCCGTCCATGACGAGTGCAGGGACAGCGGCACTGGCTGCTTTCTCGCTGGGAACCGAGGCATCTTCTCCCATGACAGCGGCATCGTAGGTAAGAGTGAGTGCGGCCGCTTCCCACATCGGCCACATTGGATGCTGGCGAACCTGGTCAAGGTGGTCAGGAGGCATCCCCACTAGCATCATAAAGAGCGTCAGAGCGTCATCCCGGCGACCTTGTGCCAGCACTTCCGCAAGCTGCTTTCGGTAGGCTTTCCAGGCTTGCCGAGCAGCCTCATCATCGTTGTAGGGTGCTTCGTATATGGCCAGTTTCTTGACCCTGTCACCCAACTTGATGGCTGCCTCCATAGCAAGCGCTGCGCCGGAGGAGATACCGAACAGGAACGCCGAGCCGCCCGCTTCGGGGATGAGGGCGTCGATATCTTCAATTTCCCGCTCTACAGCATATGGCTGCGTATCGGTGCTCTCGCCTCGTCCCCGGCGATCATAGTGCAACACGGTGAAGTGCTCTGCCAGGAGTGGAGCAAGTTGCGCGGTCTCTGAGTCCATCGCTCGGTATTCGAGCGCGCCACCCACCAGGATGAGCGCCAGTCCCTCCCCCAATTGATCGAACGCGATAGTTGTGCCATCGGCTGACTGGATTGTCTTCATAGTATCTCCTTTATCCCTCTTTTTCTGGCTTTTCCTTCATGAGGAGAGTAACCAATGTGCTCCACGAAATTGTCCGGGATCGGTTTATCGAATGGGAACTGGATTGTCCCCCTTCCTCTTTTATAGTTCGCTAGTTCTTGCTGGAACGCTTCATCGCCTGCCGGGACCGGATGCAAGGAGATATGCTCTTTCCAGCCAGCGAAGAACACGAGATGTTTGCCATTGAGGTCGAAGGTAGGCATCCCGTAGCTGATGGTCTCTGTAGCTTCAGGCGCCGCGTGATGGATGGCCTGCCTCACTTTTTCAAGGGCAGCCTGGACCTCCCCTGGAAAGGTAGAGATGTATTCGTCGATAGTCGTGAAGCGCTTTTTGTCTGTCATCTGTTTCTCTCCTTTTGGCCTGTCAACTTCATTATCTGCCAGGCTGCGATACATACCCACAAGCAGTTGGAGAGCACGATCAGCCGGTCGGCCCATCCATCTAATCCTAGAACTCCTGCCGGCAGGTGTGTCGGCGCGTGCTGAGGTAAGTGGCCGCCGTAGGCCTGAGCGACTTGCACCGTCATCAGCACCAAGGTTGCCACCAGCAGGACGACGCTGATCCAATTCAGGTTCGCCATCCAGAGGAGCGGCTTTTTCGCGCCACGCCACGCCTGGGTGCGGCCCAGGCTGACAGAGAGCACCACTGCCGCAATGGGAAAGCCGCCCATCCCAAGCACCCCTGCGATACTGTGCCCGGTGTCATGTGTGATATCGAAGACGGCAGCCAGGGCCTCGCCGAAACCAGCAATGACCAGCAACCACAGGCCGACTTTCCCGGCTCTGGTGCTCACCTGTGACCAGAGCGTGAGCGCCACTGCCCATGCGCTGATCCCCCAGGCGAGGAACATCAACGACAACACCCAGCCGTAATGACCAAGCGCATATTCACTCACCATGCGAAAGGACGGATCAAATTCGGGACTCAGGACATGCAAGCTCGCAAGCAACAGGAGCGTAGCCGCAGCCGCTCCAATCGCCAGGCGTGCTGCTAGGACTTCGATCACCGGTATATCGCGCGTGACAACTCCAGCCTTCATAGCATTCCTTTCCTTTGAACGATCGATGGCGATGGGGGTGCGATCTTTGGAAACGACTGTTCTCATGGTAGCTCCTTCTGTGCTCGTTCGCTCCTTTCAAGAGAGAGGAGCGTCAAGTTCAACCGGCTCATCATGTTGAGCACTCCGTAGAGCGCCGGCTGATCCGGGAGCATGCCGCAAAGTCGAGTCGTGCCATCTGCTTCCTGCACGATCTCTAATCCCTCCAGATACTCCTGCCAGGACGGGTCCAGACGCTCTTTGATGCGAATCGAAACATACATGAATGGCCTCGTGATCTGCGGACTGTGTGCTGTTCTCTATAGAGGAAGTATAGCCGGGACGCGTGGAACCCGCATCACCTGTCTGTATGATTGAACGGGTGATTGGCTTCTTCCTCTTGGGGAGTTGTGGCATCCCGGCAATTCCCCAAGAATATACGCAGGGTCCTGGCGGATTGAATTAGAGGAGGTGCAACAGGGAAGCCATCGCGATGGCTTCAGCGCGCCGGCTCACGCCCAGCTTCCGGTAAATACTGCTGACCTGGGTCTTAATGGTATTGGGGGAGACGACGAACGCCTCAGCTATCTCAGCGTACGTCTGCCCGGCGCAAAGGCGTTGCAGCACGCGTTGTTCTTGCAGACTCAGTGGCTCGAGGTATCCCCATTGCGCCTCAGCCTGATGCGGGTGCAACACCTCGTATGCCTGTTTGATGATGGGTTCACCTACGTCAAGGTACACCCGGGCATACCCTTCTGACCTGGTCATCTGGGCAAGACGGGTCGCGACACGCAGCGCTTGTTCTCGCTGTCCACTCTTCTGCAACGCTACCGCATAGAGCGCCATCCACTCCAGAGCCGTCGGGATATCTCCCGGCTGGTCCAGGTGCTCGCTGAAACGCTCCAGCTGCTCGACCACCTGCGTATACTGCCGCTGTGCCAACAAGACCCGCACCCACATCAGCACCTGCCATCGGTGCAAGGGGTTCCATGTCTGTGGGGAGAAGGTGGTCTGCGCTGCCCACGCCTCCGCCTCTGCCAGGTTCTCCTCCGCCAACCATACCTGCACGCGCAGCGTCATCACCCAGGGCGCATGGTTGGCGAAGCCCTCCTGCTCCACCAGGGCTTCGAGTCGGTGCAGGGCCTCTCGCGCGAGGAAGAGATCCCCTGTTGCCAGCCCGAGCCGCACGGCATAGATCTCTCCCATGACCAGTAGTTCCACCTGTTGCCAGTCCTGCGCGCTGCGCAGCAGCAACTGCCGCCACCGTGCTGCTTCCTCCAGCTGATTTCTGGCGTAGGAGACATTGAAGAGCGAATAATACAGGTACCCTTCGAGCGGGGTGTGTCCGCGGATCTGTTCGAGCAGGGCCAGTGCCTCCAGGCATTCCTGCTGCGCCAGGCGCAACTGGGCAGCCTGGGTGTAGGCAAGCGCCAGCCAGGCCATGAGGCGGATCATGATCAGCGAGTCTCCCACCCCACTCACCGCCTGCTTCTCCTCAAGCAGCCTCGGGATCAGGGTAGTTCCCTCGCCCTGGAGCATCACCCTCAACCAGACGGCGAAAGAGAGCGGAATCATCTTCCAGCTCACCCCCTCATCTGTGGGCAGAGCTTCTGTCTCTTGCACGAGATGCCGCAGGCGCTCCTGATCACCGCGTTTGATGACCGCCCTCGATTCGATCAACGCCCGCAGCAAGCGCAAGCGCCGCCCGATCAGCTCGGCCTCTGCCTCTCCGAGCGAGAGTTCCTGCCTGCTGCGTAGGATCTGATCCATGCGCTTGAAGGTGAGCTCCACCTGAGCAGCCAGGCTGGCATACAGCGTTTTGTTGCTCAGATTGACCGAGTTGCTCAGTAAGTGCAGCGTGGCATCCAGGGCGAGTGGCGTATGCCTGCACAGGACGGGATCGGGCAGGGAGAACACCCAGCCATGCACGGTCCTTCCTTCCCCACTCAACCAGAGGGCGGGTGCCGCCAGCTCCATCAGGTGTGCGGCATAGGGATAGTCTGCCGCGGCCAGCGCGTGGGGAATGGCCTCCTGCCACTCGCTATGGGCCTCATAAAAGCGCGCGGCCCGCTGGTGTAAGAGCGGCAGCAGTTCCGGCTGGCTGGCCTGCAAACGAGCACGCAGCGCCTCGCGAAAGAGATCATGAAACCGATACCACTGACGCTGTTCGTCGAGCGGCACCACAAAGAGGTTCGTCCGTTCCAGTTCCTCTAACATCTGCTGGCAGGTGCGCTCATCCGGCGCTGCCGTGACCATCTGGCAGAGGGCTGCATTCATGCGGGTTAAGATCGAGGTCTGGAGCAGAAAGTCCTGGAGGCTGCCGGGCAGGTGCGCGAGAATGTCCTGCTGCACATAGTCCAACAGGTACCGGTGCGAGCCCCCAAAGTCCTGAACGTATGCGGAGAGGTCCTCGCGCTTGCGCAAGGAGAGCGCTGCCAGTTGCAGACCGGCGATCCAGCCCTCGGTGCGTGTCGAAAGGGTGGCAACCTCTCCTGCTGAGAGCGGCAGGCCCATCCCCTCTACCAGAAAGCTGGCCGCCTCTTGTTGGGTAAAGCGCAGGTCCTGGTCGCGGATCTCATGGAGCTGCGAGCGGACGCGAAACCGGGAGAGAGGCAGCGCAGGATTCGTGCGCGTGGAGAGCACCAGGTGCACATTAGCCGGCGCATGATCGAGCAGCGCGAGCAGGGAGTCGTGAATGGCCTGGTCAGAGATCACGTGGTAGTCATCCAGGATGAGGACTATCTCTCGGTCCATCTGCTCCATCTCACCCAGGAGCGTGGACAGGATGGTCGAGAGTGGCGGGGCCTGGGGCGAGTGCAGCAACTCCTGCGCCGCTTCGCCACAGGTGGGCAGGCGGGTCCGCACTGCCGCAATGACCGAGAGCCAGAAGCGGATCGGATCGTTGTCTGGCTCGTCAAGGGAGAGCCAGGCACAAGCCGCTTCGGCTCCCCTCGGCTCTGCGCTCCGTCTCGTCCCCCCGCGTGAGGGTACCCGAGGCGAAGCGGCCACCCATGCGGAGAGCAGCGTGGACTTCCCGCTTCCAGCAGCGGCAGAGACGAGCGTCAAGGGGTGAAAGAACGCCCCATCCAGTTCAGCGAATAAGCGAGAGCGTTCCACCAGCGGGCCTGGCAGACGGGGAGGAGCGAGCCGCAAAGAGAGCAGCGGGGAGCGGTGTTCAATCTGGAGCGAAGAGGCGAGCCTCTTCCCTTCTGACCCGGTTGCCTCCTGACGGTCGGAGCGTGAGCCTGAGAGCGCCTGAGCCTCCTGCTCCAGGTGTGCGAACGTCACCCTGGCTGATGGTCCCAGATAACGTTTGTGGGTATGTCTATTTCGTGTTCGATAAGCGTACCAATAGCCGGTCCCGCCAGACCTGGCTTCTTTGAGAACCGAGATTCGCCCCGCTTTGCCCACAAAGGTGAATGCGGTGTGCTCGTCCAACCAGCGCGAGAAGGCCTGATCGTCTCCTCTCTGGAAACGCTGCTGGAGTTGCCCGTGAAGATGCAGTTCATAGTGCTCACGCTCGTCCAACCAGATGAGGACATACGGTGATGGTTTGGGCATTGCCCCCTACCTTTGCTGGTGGGTGTTTCACCCGCTATTCCCCAATCCCAAGCAGTATAGCATACAAATGAGCCAGGAAGCAATCTGCATTGCGGCTTTCTGCATCGTACTGTTTCGTTAAAATCACGACTCGCAGGCCACTTCTGTTCCTCTTTTTTAGGAACCATTCATTCCAAAAATTGGAGACATTCTCTCCCCAAAAGTCGGCGTAAAGGTCACACACTTTTGAGGAAAAATCTGGTAATTTTGTTCTAGATAATATGAATGGGCGAGGCTCTGGGTCGGATGACCGGCGCAGGCAGCGTCCTCGTTGTGCGTCTTGCCCGGCTGCACCGGGGTGAGCCATTTGGGTACTCGCCTCTGTGGCTATACCGGAGCTGTGGTGAATGATGATGGCGCTACGTGTTTGTCACAATAAATAGAAGGGGTGCATCTCGCATGCGTTCTAACGCATCGGTTTCTTTGACGAGTTCGCTTCCTCCTCTCTGTCTGCTGGAGGAAGTCCTGTATGATCTGCCTCCGCTGGAAGGGGTCCTGCTCCACTGGCACACGCATGGAGCTGCAGCGCTGACGCCTGGGATCGTCTCGCTTTTCTCGCGGCGCAAACACCTACTCGGCCCGGCGACCTTGCCGGGAACCAGCATCCAGTTGCTCGCGACCTGTATAGAGGAGTGTCTTCCCCGTGGAGCGGAGGAGGCAGAAATCAGCCCATGGGAGGCGCGCCCGTTGCACAGCCGGCTGGTCCGGCACCGCCACTCCCACAGCGCCACGGAGACCCAGGCGAGGCTTTCACCTGGGGTGCTGGTGCAGAAGACGGTGACGTTGGCGCTGGGCGAGTTGCTCGTGCTCTGCACCGGCGTTGGCACCTGGCGGCTCTCGCGCCAGGACCTGCACGAGATTGCCAAGGCGCTTGGGCTGCCGAACCGCAAGAGCAGGCATATCACCATCAATCCTGAGGGCTGCCAGACGGTCGAGGCATTTGGCATGCTGCCCGGCATGGTCTCGCCGTTTCTTCGCCCGGCTCACACCACCAGGCTCGCGGCGCTCGTGGTGCTTCCCTGGCCCAGGTGCTGGGAGGCCCAGAGGCTTGAAGTGGCGATCTCGCTCTCACTGTGGGAGAGCCTGGTACTCCCCCTCGGCTGTCTGCGTCCGCTCCTGCGGAGCTATGCCAGCCGAGCCTATCCAGCAATGAGCCTCGTTGATCTGTCTGGAACGCAGGAGGACGACGAGTCACTTGGCGGCTCAGATACCTGCTCTCCGATGACACAAGCTGCACCCGCTGTTCATCTGCTTGCCGGGATGGACTGGAGAGGAGCAAGACCATGACGACGACCACTTCTTCCGCCCAGCTCCGGCAGTTGGAGCATCCGCAGTTACAGGAGCACCAGGTCTGGTACAACGACCGGCAGCACTTGCTCATTGTCGATAGCGTCGTCATCGACTGCACGCCCTCCGAGTACGATGTGCTGCTCCTGCTGCTGCGAGCGGCGGGGGAGCCCGTCCCCTTCGCGCACCTGGCCTACCGGGACGCCCATCGGACGCTCGCGCTGGGTCCGCGCCATCGCCTCTCCCAGCGCGTGAGCCGTTTGCGTGCTCGGTTGTGGCCCCTGGGCCTGGATATCCTCTGTCTCACCGGCTTTGGCTATATGCTGCTGACCCGCTCAGGCGAGCAGGCCGAAGGCGCGTAAGCGCGGCGGAATCAACGCCTCGGGCGGAACATGCTGGCGTTCGTTTCGTTTCAACCCGAGCGGCGGAGTTATGCACATGTTATCCACAGGCCATCAACACCGCTGTTGATGGCCGTGTGTCCCGAAATGCCTTCATCTTCGCATGGAAGGAGGACTTGCTATGTCCCTGTCTCCTATACAACCAGCCTCTCCCACGCTGGATCACGTGCTGGCCCAGCTCAAGGGCGTGAGCACCTCATTGCGCGGCTGGGGTACTGCGTTTCACGGCGGTGGATAATTCGGACATCTCTCCCAATCGCTTGACAGTCTCTCTCGACTCTCTTTATCCTTATCTTGATAAAGAAGCTACCCATTCTCCCCATTTCAAACAACGAGGATCATTATGACCTTTCAGGTCTTCTGGTTCCTGCTCATGTTCTTCCTCCTCCTCACTCTGATGAACCTTGGGCCCCTTTCTTTGCCCTATCATCAGCCTTCCCGCTCAAAAACAGGGATTATACGCACCACGGCTCAACGTCTTCTCAAGCCACGCACCCCGCTTGATTGCCCCGCCTGCGCTCCCTCGTCAGGTGTGAGACCTGTCCCTGCGTCCGTATGCCCCTAGCGTGAGGGAAAAAGCCGCCGGGGAGCACCCAAGCAGGTGAACACCGAGGGCTTCGCCTGCCCCAACGAGCAGTGCCTGTACTTTGGAATCACAGATGCTCACATTCATGCGTCTTTTTGGGGACGGCAAGCATGGTCGCGCTGAGCAGATCCAGACCTTTCGAGGTCCTGCCTGTCACACTACTTTCACTGCTCGACGCCACACCCCCTTGTACCACCTGAAAACTCCTTCTCATCAGATCGCAACGGTGCTGACGGCACTCGCCGAAGGTCTCGATCCTTCCGCCGCTGAACGGGTCTTCGGCTACCATCAGGCCACCATCACTCTCTGGCTGACTCGCGCAGCCCGTGTACGCACAGACCTTGCATGAGCGCTCCTTTTGCAATCTCCAGTTCCCACATCTGCAGTTGGACGAACTGCGCACTAGGCTGCGCAGTTCTCACCAAGTGCTCTGGCTCTGGCTAGTCATCGATCCTTGCACCAAGCTTCTTCCTGTGCTCCATCTTGGTCCTCGCACGCAAAACGCGGCGCATAAAGTCATCCACTCCCTGCGGCAGCTCTTGGCTCCCGGCTGCCTGCCGCTCTTCACCAGTGATGGCTTGAATTTGTACTTTTATGCTCTAACGGCCCATTTTGGACAGTGGCTTGAGGTGGGTCGTCGATGGCAGAAAGTACGCCAGTGGCAGGTGGCGGAAGGACTGATTTACGGTCAGGTGAAGAAAAGCTACCGACGGCGCAAGCTGGTACGGGTCTCGCATGTGATGCGCCTCGGGACAGACGCCGCTCTCAAGGTCGCCTTGTTGGGATTGGGCCTCTCTGGACGGTTGAACACTGCATTTATTGCACGGGTGAATCTGATCATCCGCCATGGGGTAGCCGCGTTAGCACGTCGCACCTGGGCCACGGCGAAGCCTGCGCCACAGCTCCTGGCCCATCTCGAGTGGTGGCGAGCCTACTAGCACTTTGTGCGTCCTCATGCCTCGCTCCGGGTGGCCCTTGTTCGGCCACGAGAGCGAGGTGGCAAACTTCTGGCACAACGGTACCAGCAGCGGACCGAAGCTCTGGCAATTGGGAAAACCAATCGAAAGTGGACAGCTCGGGAAGTGCTCAGTTATCCTTTGCCACCCGTGCCACACTTCACCCTTTGTGCGTGCAGAGCGTGAGGGGATGTCGCGTGAAATGGGAGGAGGCGGCTTGGTGAAGATGAATGTGGGTACAGATACATGGATCTAGAGAATGAGTCACTCTCCCTGGAGAGTCGAATGAGGAGAAAACCAGCTCAAATTGCACTCGCAGAGGTCGTTTGAATTATCCACCATATCCCATAGCAGTACCCCAGGCTGCTGGGAGCAGCAGCGCGTGGTGCTTCACCCGGTATATCCACACATGCCGACGCGGGGGGAATTCACAACTGGCAAGAGCATGCCCTGGCCACACTCATTGGCCTTGGCGCACGCTTCGCAGAGCCAGCCACCCTCGTCGTAGACACACTGGGAGCAGACCTCGGTAGCCGGTTTGCCGCACACCCGGCAAGGGATCAGCGGGGGAATATTCCTGGCGAGCACCTGGATGGGCTGGCCTTTCGCTTCCCGGTCTTCTTCTGCGAGCACCTTCACGCTCAACTCCGTTGTGGTGCCGAAATCATACTCGTGAAAACACTTGAGCCCGGGACTGAGCACTTTGTCGAGCCGCACGCGCATACTTTGTTCGTCTGGCTCCCCATCCATATACATGCCTGCATGTGACAAGTAGCGTTGCGTGCCGATCTCAAAGGCGCTCAGGTGCCCGCAACACTCCAACCAGGTCGCTCTGAGGAACTGATCAAGATCGGCGAGGGTCGCACCAGTACTGACTTCCAGATGCATCCAGTACATAGGCAGACCGCGTCCTTCCACCACCAGATGGAATTTCTTGGTTTTGCGGCCAGGTTTTCGGCCCGCGGCTTCGGCTCGCACATCGCTTGCCCTGCGCCGGCATGTCTCGAGATGTTTGGTCATGGTCGCTTTGCTAAACTCCCCATGACAGAGAGCACAGGTTCCTTTCGAGAGCTGTTTCGTCATGCTGCTCCTCCTCACGCTTGCTCCTTCCCGATAGCGTACCACATGAGTCGTGGCGAGGGAAAGAGAGGGCTTTGCTCGGGCATGGTGGGCCCGGTCATCTCAAGGGATCACATACTTGCTGTCGGCGTGCGTGAGGATCCAGCAGGGGTGGCCCACTCACGCTCAGCACCAGACGGCGTCCAGTCGGAGCGAAGGATCAGCGCGAGCTTCGGATGAAAGGGCTCAGGGGGGAGTGTGCTTCTCTCCACATGTCTATTGCAGTAGCTCGTTGTTCTGGTGTAGATTACCTCTAGAGTTAATTCGCGAGGAGGCGGAGAGGAAGGATGCTCTCCTGGTCGTCCCGACTCTCTCGCTCCCCCTCTTTGAAGAACAGAAAGGAAAGGAGTGTCCCATGACCGAACTCTGGCAAATGTCTGGATTGGCTCTGGGAAGGGCCATTGCCAGTCGGGAGGTGAGCGCCGTCGCGGTCCTGGATGCGATTCTAACGCGTGTGGAAACAGTCAACCCACATGTGAACGCGCTCGTCACACTGATCGGGGAGGGCGCACGGGAGGAGGCACGTGCGGTCGATGCACGCCTGGCTGCGGGTGAGACCGGCGGACCATTATGTGGGGTGCCGGTGAGCATTAAAGATCTGATTGAAACCAAAGGGGTACGCACGACGTTCGGTTCGCTGCTGCGGCAGGACTATGTGCCTGAGCAGGACGCCGTCCTGGTTGAACGACTCCGCGCGGCCGGGTGTCCTATTTTCGCCAAGACCAATACGCCTGATCACGGGGGGAAGTTTGCGACGGATAATATGGTATTCGGGGCCACCAACAACCCCTGGGATCTCTCCCGGTCGCCTGGTGGCTCATCTGGTGGTGCAGCTGCCCAGGTCGCTGCCGGGATGGGGCCGCTGGCAGTGGGCAACGATGGAGGCGGCTCGATCCGGGTGCCGGCTTCCATGTGCGGGGTCTATGGCCTGAAACCGCAGTTCGGCCGCGTTCCCTCCTGGCCGCGCCACAATGGCTGGTATACCCTCAACCACGAGGGGCCGATCGCCCGCACCGTGCGTGATGCGGCAGCGCTGCTGGACATTCTGGCCGGTCCCGATGAGCGAGACTGGTACTCCCTGCCCGCTGAGACCGGCAGCTACCTGGAGGCGTGCGAGGGGGAGATCAAGGGCATGCGCGTCGCCTGGAGTCCCACGCCGGGCTATGGGCGCGTGGACCCGGCAGTGTTGGAACGCTGCCAGGCTGCCGCCCAAACCTTTGAGGAGCTCGGCTGCATCGTCGAGGAGGTCAGCCCGCAGATGCCCAACCCGGACCAGATTTTTCTGGGGATCATTGTCCCCCGTCTGCTGGTCCAACTTGAGCAGGAGTTTCCTCCGGGCTTTGTCGAGAAGCTGGACCCGGTGGTAGCTTCCTTCCTGCCGCTTGGAGAGCAGATGACGACCCGTGATGCCTTCGCGGCCATTTATGGAGACTATGCAGTGCATGATCTGTTCGTGTCGTTCTTCCAGCAGTTCGAACTCTTCCTGACACCAACGATTGCCACGCCCCCCTATGCGTCTGGCATCTTTGGCCCATCGGAAGTGGCCGGTGAGCCAGTTTCCAGCCCGCTGGAGCCCTTCTTCACTCACCCCTTCAACCTCACGGGCCAGCCAGCCGCCAGCGTCCCGGTGGGCTTCACGGACGATGGCCTGCCGGTCGGCTTGCAGATCGTGGGGCGCCGCTTCGCCGAGAAGACCGTCCTGCGCGCTTCGGCGTGCTTTGAAGCAGCTCGCCCCTGGGCTGGTCATTGGCCGGCGCTCTAAAGATGCTCATTTCTCTGCTGGGTAACGGGTATGTAGAGAGAAGACTTGCCCCCAGAGCGGAGAGAGCAAGGGAGAAGGGAAAAATCATGCCCAAGACGCCTCTCGGGTCTTGGGCATGATCGCGGAACCGACCGGAACCGACGGGTTTCGGCTACTCTGTCACCAATTTTCTACCTCTTCCTTGCCCCGTCGGGCAAACTGTATCAAAAGGTGCAACGCCTGCTTGCTGAGGATGAAACAGCTGGGTGCTGCCATTGGACATGGTGGATAAATCGGTCACCCTCTGCAAAGACCCTTCAGGCTGGTGTTTTCGCCATGAGGCAGTCCGGACAGGCCACCTCAGCCTGGAGTGAGACCCATC
>Ga0070708_100002127_pt1 | contig 15303 bp, 8 predicted proteins | sample KBSK5503metaG_FD_65469 | JGI IMG/M metagenome (GOLD analysis project Ga0070708, IMG submission 65469) | Corn, switchgrass and miscanthus rhizosphere microbial communities from Kellogg Biological Station, Michigan, USA - KBS K5-50-3 metaG | ecosystem: Host-associated > Plants > Roots >... | reverse complement strand
TTTTGCGCGTAATTACAAACTGACCCTGAACATTCTGGTCCAGGGAGCATGGGCGTTGTTGCTGAATCGTTACACCGGCGAAGATGACGTTGTCTTCGGGGTTACGGTTGCGGGCCGGCCAGCAATCTTGCCGGGTGTGGAATCGATGGTGGGCCTATTTATCAACACACTGCCGCTGAGGGTGCGCATGCCAATGCACTCTTCCGTGCTTTCCTGGCTTAAGGGCCTGCAGGCTCAACAGAGCGAGCTGCAGCAATATGAGTACAGTTCGTTGCTCGATATTCAAGGGTGGAGCGACGTGCCGCGCGGTGTGCCGCTTTTTGAGAGCATCTTCGTTTTCGAGAATTTGCCTGTCGGCAGTACTTATCAAGCGGAAAGCAGCGCAGTCGAGTTCCGCGACGATCGCGGCATTGGGTCAGCAACCGGTTATCCGTTGACCGTATTAGTACACCCTGGTCAAAGACTCAGCATTCAGGTTATTTACGATTGCTCGCGCTATGACGCCGAACCGATTCGCAGCCTGCTGGTCCACCTTCAGACTTTGCTTGAAAATTTGCCGTTGGACGCCGAGGCGTTGGTTTCGCAGCTCCCATTGCTCACTGACGTTGAACGCGACCAGATTCTGGTCCAATGGAACGATACGGGTGTTCCGTCGTCGCCATTATCAATTCAGCAACGCTTTGAAGCTCAAGTTGAACGAACGCCAGAAGCAGCAGCGGTGATCTTTGATGGGCGCGAACTAAGTTATCGGGAGCTAAACCGCCGAGCCAATCAACTGGCCCATCATCTGCGTCGGCTGGGTGTCGGCGCCGATGTGAAAGTTGCCATCTGCATCGATCGCAGTATCGAAATGGCGATTGGTGTGATCGCAACTTTGAAAGCGGGAGGGGCCTATGTGCCGCTCGATCCTGAGTATCCGCGGGAGAGAATGCGCTTCATGCTGGGCGATGCGCAGTGTGCGGTTTTGTTGACGAACGAGCGCGTGTTGAGGATTTTGCCGGAAACTGAACGGGCGGTCCTGTGCCTCGACAGAGATTGGGACAAAGTCAAACACGAAAGTGACGACAATCCGCGAAACGAGATCGATGGCGAGAACCTCGCATACGTGATCTACACCTCCGGGTCGACAGGCCAACCGAAAGGCGTGGCGATGACCCGGCGCGCACTTCGGAATCTGCTTGCATGGCAGCTAGAACACGCTGGTCACTTTCCGGCAGCGCGAACACTACAGTTTGCCTCACTCAGCTTTGACGTCTCGTTTCAAGAGATGTTTTCGACGTGGTGTTCGGGCGGAATGCTGGTGCTGGTTTCGGATGAGCTGAGGCGTGACGCGCTTTTACTGTTGCACTTTCTGGTTGAGCAAAAAGTGGAAAGGATCTTTCTGCCGTTCGTTTATCTGCAGCACCTGGCGGAAGCGGTCGAGCAGGGTGGGACACTGCCAGCGCATTTGAGTGAACTCATCACCGCCGGTGAGCAGTTGGAGATTACGCCGCAGATTAAGAAGTTTTGTGACCGGTTGAAAGATTGCGCGCTGCACAATCATTACGGACCATCAGAGACTCACGTCGTAACCTCTTATTCGCTATCCAGTTCGGTCAGCGACTGGCCCGCGTTGCCGCCAATTGGCCGGCCGATCGCGAACACGCAAATCTACATTCTCGACAGGAATCTGGAACCGGCGCCTATAGGAGTTCCTGGCCAGCTCTGCATCGGCGGTGCCAGCCTGTCGCGCGGTTATCTCAACCGGCCGGAACTAACGGCTGAGAAGTTTCTCCCCGATCCTTTTGGGAATAAGCCCGGCGCGCGGTTGTACTTGACCGGCGATCTCGCCCGTTATCGGGATGACGGTAACATCGAATTCTTGGGCCGCATCGACAACCAGGTGAAGATTCGCGGCTTTCGCGTCGAGCTGGGCGAGATCGAAACGATGCTCGCTGCACACCCGTCTGTGCGAGAAGCAGTGGTCGTGGCGCGCGAGGATGTGAAGGGTAATCGAAAGCTTGTCGGTTACGTGGTTACTGCGAGCAATGCCAATGATGGTTTTGCGCGCGAACTGAGCAATTATCTCAAAGAGCGATTACCGGATTATATGATTCCGGAGGCGTTCGTAACGGTGCCGGCGTTCCCGTTAACACCTTCGGGAAAGGTCAACCGGCGCGCGCTGGCGGCGCTTGATCAAAATGAGGGTGTGCCCACCCAACAATACGCAGCGCCGCCGCGCACGCCGCTGGAGGAAAGCCTGGCGGAAATTTGGGCAACCGTGCTGCGGCGCGAGAAGGTTGGCATTAATGACAATTTCTTCGAGCTGGGAGGGCACTCTCTTCTGGCGACGCAGTTGATTTCTCGGGTACGTAGTACGTTTGATATAGAATTGCCGCTGCGTTATTTGTTTGAGTGTCCCACGATCGAAGAGTTGGCTGCATCCATTCTTGAGTTTCAGCAAAAAGCCGAAGGTCAGTTGCCGAAAGCAATCACAAGAGACACCCAAGGCGATGCTCAGGAGCTGCTCGCCAGGATCGATCAGCTTACGGACGAGCAGGTCGAGTCTTTGCTGAAGGAAACGCTGACCGAAAGCAAGTGGAATTAGATGAGCCGCACCTTGCAAAACGGAGTTGGGCTTTCTGCCTCTGAAAGGCGCGCTCTGCTTGCGGACTTGCTGCGTCAGAAAGTGGCGCGCCAGCGGACGGCGCCACTGTCTTTCGCGCAGCAACGGCTGTGGCTCTTGGCCCAACTAGAGCCAGGCAGCGCTGCTTATAACATATCACGCGCGCTGCATATGCAGGGCGAATTGAACGTGGCGGCACTGAGACAAACCTTCAATACGATCGTCGCCCGCCACGAAGTGTTGCGCGGTAGTTTTAATCTGGTTGATGGCGAACCAGTGCAACGGATTGCGGCTCATATAGAGCTCGCTATTCCGGTTATTGATCTTGAGCGACTTCCTCAGAACGAGCGTCAAAGAGCAGTTACTCGCCTCATTACCGCCGAGGCCCAGCGACCTTTTGATCTAGCTCGCGGTCCATTGTTACGCGCCAACCTGCTGAAATTGAGCAGCCAGGATCACGTGTTGCTGCTGACTATGCATCACATCGTGAGCGATGGCTGGTCGCTCGGTGTACTCGTCAAAGAGATGGCCGCCATTTATGAGGCGATCGTCGAACACCGGCAAGTCGATTTGCCACAGCCACCAATTCAATACGCGGACTTTGCTCGCTGGCAACGCGATTGGCTGCAGGGCGAGGTGCTAGAAGAGCAGTTAAGTTACTGGCGACAGCAACTCGCGGGCGCGCCAGTTGTGCTTAACCTGCCGATCGCCAAACCGCGGCGCTCAATGCAAACGTTTAACGGCGGTCATTGCTTCAAGAGACTCTCACCTGAGCAGAGTGCACCGCTTGTCGCCTTGAGTCACCACGAAGGCGCGACTCTTTTCATGACGCTGTTGGCGGCATTTCAAACTCTGCTCTACCGCTACAGCGGGCAAGAAGATCTGGTAGTGGGCACACCGATAGCCGGGCGCAATCGAGCTGAGACCGAAGATCTGATCGGCTTTTTCGTCAACACCTTGCCGTTGCGCACGAGCCTTGCTGGTAACCCGACGTTTCGCGAGTTGTTGGGTCGGGTGCGAGAAACAGCACTCGGCGCGTACGCGCATCAGGACTTGCCGTTCGAGAGAATGGTAGAAGAGTTGCAGCCCGAACGCAGTCTGAGTCATGCGCCACTGTTTCAAGTGATGTTTGCGCTGCAGAATCAGCCAAAAGCTGGGTTCAATTTGCCGGCTGTCAACATCTCTCGCCTGGAGCGAGAGACGGATTTCTCCAAGTTCGATCTAACGCTTTACATGAGCGAGAACGTAAATGGCCTGTCGTGCTGGCTTGAATACAACAGCGATCTTTTTGCAGCGAGTACGATCGAGCGTCTGCTCGGGCACTACGAAGTTTTACTGGAGAGCATTGGGGTGGATCCAGATCAACGGCTCTCCGAGTTGCCGCTGTTGACCGAAAGTGAACAGAGGGAGTTGCTCGTCGCGTCCAACGATACGCGGGTTAAGTTTCCGACTCGGCAGTGTATTCATCAATTGTTTGAGGCACAGGTCGAAAAGACTCCGAACGCGATTGCCCTATTGTGCGGAAACGAGCAACTTACATATCACGAGCTGAACGCGCGCGCCAATCAACTCGCGCATTACTTGCAAGGATTAGGAGTCGGCCCGGAGGACCGTGTGGGAGTTTGTCTGCGTCGCACGCCTGCGCTCCTGATCGCGATTCTGGGGACGCTAAAAGCTGGGGGCGCTTATATGCCGCTCGATCCCGCTTATCCTCGGGGGCGATTAGAGTTTATCGTGCAAGATGCGGGGGCTGCTGTTCTGCTAACCCAGAACGAACTGGTGCAATCGATCCCGCAAGCGGACTCCCGAGTTGTGTGTGTGGACTCCGAGTGGCAGGTCATCGCTCGAGAGGATCAATCAAATCCGGTTAGCACAGTTGCGCCACAAAACCTCGGTTGCGTGCTCTATACGTCAGGTTCGACTGGCGTGCCAAAAGGCGTGTCCATCCAACACAGCAGCACGGTCACGTTCCTGCACTGGGCGATATCGACTTTCGCGAAGCAGGATTTGGCTACGGTGTTAGCCTCTACGTCAATCTGCTTCGATCTATCGGTCTTTGAAATTTTTGCGCCACTCTGTTCAGGCGGCAAAGTAATGATCGTGGAAAACGCTTTGCAGTTGCCGGACTTGGCCGCGGCTGACGTGACCTTGGTTAACACTGTGCCTTCCGCGATGGCTGAGTTGGTGAGAGTCCGCGGCATTCCGCCTTCAGTGAGGACGATCAATCTGGCAGGCGAGCCTCTGTCTAACAGTCTGGTTCAGGAGATTTACCAGCAAGATAGCGTGCGACAGGTCCTCAACCTTTATGGACCATCCGAAGACACAACCTATTCGACGTTCGTCCGGGTGCCCAAAGGAGCGACGGCAGAACCGTCGATCGGGCGCCCAATCGCAAACACCCAAGTCTACCTACTCGACCGTTTCTCCCAGATGGTTCCTGTGGGTATTCCTGGGGAATTACATCTAGGCGGAGCGGGGTTGGCCCGTGGTTATCTGAATCGGGCTTCGTTGACCGCTGAGAAGTTTGTTCCCAATCCGTTTAGCCGCGAGCTGGGCGCGCGCTTGTATAAGACCGGTGACCTGGCGCGGTATCAGCCGGATGGAACCATCCAGTTTCTGGGGCGCATGGACCATCAGGTCAAGTTGCGCGGCTATCGCATCGAACTCGGTGAGATTGAGGCCATCTTGAAAGAGCACCGCGCGGTGCAGGATGCGGTAGTGACGGTGAGGGACTCGGAGGGGAACAAGGCCCTGGTTGGCTACGTTGTCGTAGACTCAAACGACTCTGCGTCACGGGACGACAACCTAGTGGCCGAACTCAAGAGCTTCTTGAAAAAGAAACTACCCGACTACATGGTGCCGGCGTATTTTGTTGAATTGGACCAGTTGCCGCTGACGCCCAACGGAAAAATCGATCGCAAAGCACTGCCAGCACCTGGCCCACAGCCAACCGGTTCATCAATCATCTCGAGACCCCCGACCGACATTGAGTTTGCGCTGACGGTGATCTGGGAGAGAATATTAAATGTTCGTCCTATCGGTTTGGCGGACAACTTCTTCGAACTCGGCGGCCACTCGTTGTTGGCTGTCCGATTGATGGCGGAAATCGAGGAAGAGTTCCAGCAGAGGGTGCCACTAGTCAGTTTGTTCCAGAGTGCCACAATCGAAGGTCTCGCCGGCATTCTTCAGCAAGGCGTAGGCTCCATCTCCTGGCCAATCGCCGTCAAGCTTCAGCGGGGTGGATCAAAGCCTCCGCTTTTTTGTGTTTCGCACCCCGGCGTGAATGCGCTGGGATACCGCTCCCTCACCCGCTATTTGGATCCAGAGCAAACGGTGTACGGGCTGCAGGCGCAATATCCCGAAGATTTACGAGGTGAACACAGCAACAAGGCTGTGGATGAACTCGCCACGGAGTATCTCGAAGCGATACGAGAAATGCAGCCGCACGGTCCGTACCAACTTGCGGGAATGTGTCGCGGGGCACACATCGCCTTCGAGATAGCGAGACGATTACATAACCAGGGCGAGAGCGTCGCGCTAGTCGGCATCTTCGACACATGGGTCATGGAAAACACTTATAATCGTCTCCTGTTTCTCGCTGAGTATTATTTTCGCCGTCTTACTTCCCTGCTGGTTCAAAGCTCGCAATTAGGATTCAGCAAGGGAAAAACAAGAACAAAGGGGACCGTAAGCGACGCCGCGCCGACGCGCCCGCAAAACGGATCCGCGCACCAGAAGAATCCAATGTACGAAGTTTATTTTCCGGGGCCAGATTTTGCGCCAAAAACATACCCGGGCAACGTTACGGTCTTTCGCGCAAAGCGACAGCCACTTAATCGCATTCGCGACTCGCAATTGGGTTGGGGCAGGCTCGCGGGAGGTGTTGTTGACGTTCACATCATTCCCGGCAAACATGGCAATCTGCTGCGCGAGCCGAATGTTCAGGGCTTGGCGGAAGAATTGAAGAAATGTCTGCTCGAAAAATCAAGTTCAGGTAAATCCGCGTGATCTCTGCTAAAGGATCCTCGAGTTCAACTCGGACAACATTGCAGCATCGAAGCGAACCTCGACGTATATCTGTACTCAGTCCGCCCTCGCTTTCGGGATCGAATCTGATTAACGATCTAGCAAAGCTCAGGCAATACAGTGATCTGCTTTTAACACTCAGTATCCACCGCATCAAGGTCAGATACAAGCAGTCGGTGCTCGGTATCTTCTGGGCAATTCTACAGCCGCTTTCGATGATGCTGATCTTTACTTTCATTTTCTCGCTAATCGCTAAAATGCCGAGCGAAGGCGCGCCCTACGCAATCTTCGCTTATACAGCGCTGCTGCCCTGGAACTACTTCTCGAGCGGCGTCTCGAACGCAACTAACAGCCTGGTAAGCCATGCGCAGTTTGTAACGAAGGTCTATTTCCCGCGCGAGATTTTGCCGATCACTTATGTTGTAGCCGCACTGTTCGATTTTGTGGTGGCCTCTACCTTGCTCGCCGGTTTGATGATCTATTATCACGTCTCGCTGACGGTCAATGTTTTCTATGCGGTACCGATCATCCTCGTAGTGAGCTGTTTCGCGCTCGCAATGTCTTTCTTCTTCTCGGCGACGCAGGTGCGTTTCCGCGACATCGGCGTCGCTGTGCCCTTGCTTTTGCAAGTTTGGCTGTTTGCGACACCAGTAATCTATCCGCTTAGTGCGGTACCCTTGCGCTGGCGACCGTTCTACGTATTAAATCCCATGGTCGGAGTGATTGAAGGTTTTCGTCAGGTAATCCTCAGGGGTGCTGCGCCCGAAACCCGTTCATTGCTGATCTCGGCTGTTATCTCGGTCATCCTGTTGGTCGCCTCGTATCTCTATTTCAAAAGGGTTGAGGCGACGATGGCTGACTTCGTTTAGCTCGATATGATTGACCTGAAATTCGATTGCGTCTCAAAGAAGTACCGCATCTACCAGGAGCCTGAAGGCAAAGCGTCCGAGAACAAGCTGCGTCGTGTAACTCGGCGGCTGTGGGGAAACCGAAACGACTTCTGGGCGCTGCGCGATGTGAGCTTTGAAGTCGAGCGAGGCGAAGCGCTCGGCATCATCGGCCACAATGGAGCGGGGAAAAGCACAGTTCTGAAACTTCTCTACAACATCACCGCGCCAACAAAGGGTCGGATCTCCATCAATGGCCGCTTAGCTGCCCTGATTGAAGTCGCTTCGGGCTTTCATCCCGATCTAACGGGACGCGAAAACATATATCTGAACGGTGCGCTGCTGGGAATGAGACGGCGCGAAATCGGCAAGAAGTTAGACAGCATTGTCGACTTTGCTGGTGTGTCTGCTTTCATTGATACTCCAGTCAAGCGCTATTCGTCGGGCATGTATTTGCGACTCGGCTTTTCGATCGCGGCGTATCTCGATCCAGACATCCTGCTGCTTGACGAAGTGTTGGCAGTCGGCGACGCGGAGTTTCAATCAAAGTGCATCGAACGAATTAAGCAACTCAGGAAAGCCGGGACGACGATCGTTTTCGTGTCTCACAATCTGGGCGCCGTCGAAGGTATTTGCGATCGTGTTTTTCTTTTGCGGCAAGGTCAGATATTCCGCAGCGGCCTGCCGCGCAATGTGATCTCTGAATACGAACACATGCTCACAAACATGCCGGCCTCAACCCCAGCCCGTCTTATCAGTACGGCCGCATCGTCCGCCGCTGCAGTAGTCTCTGTTGCTTTCCTTAATTCTGAGGGTCGCAAGACGACGACGTTCGCCACTGGGGATGAGGCCAGGGTCGACGTCGAGTACATTGCGCACGAGTCGGTCGATGATGCGGTGATCGAAATCTACTTTTATTCTATCTTTGGTAACCTTCACACTCACTTTTCGACTGACGTAGACGGTAAGAGACTCGATCTTGCTCCCGGCCGAGGCCTTATCGAGTTCCTCTGCCCCGACCTCCCGTTTGAAGCGGCTACTTTTAACGTAGAAGCAAGTATACGGCGCCGCGGATCATCCCTTAGTGAACACCTGGATTACAAACACGCTGCCATCGTCAACATTACCAAAGGCAAGGCGGTGCATGGCGCCTTCCACTCACCGCACACATGGAGGATGAAGCGCATGGAAAGGGACGATGACAAGACTGTCGTAAAGAACGCCGATTGAGCGTGCCCGCTGGGTTTGGTGCCTAAGAGGATTCGAACCCTTTATTTCCCTTCCCCTTCAGTTATCCACTAGGGTCATATTCGCGGTGAATACGTGACCGGGTCCAAGAAAACTAACAGCATACCCACTCAACGTCAGAACCGAGGAGCGGTAGCGACCGTGTGAAAAGTCAGTCGAGTGAGGAAAGACACCAACATGATCGCAACTCAATACAGTACCGCGAGCGAAGCGACCGGATGCCGCCACTCAACCACCGTTTTAAGAGTTCTTGGGATTATAGTACCACCGTGCGGTAAGCGGGACTCGCTGTGCAACTTTTCTAGATGGTCCTCTGCACATTGTCAATTCCGAGCGAGACCCACCCGCTACCAGCGTCGGGTCATCAATGCATATCACACAATGCTGTGGCATGAAGTCAGTACCGTCACGCGGTAGCGTCGGGTCATCAATGCACATCGCACAACGCTGCGGTATGAAGTTGAGCTCAATGCCACCCCGAGTCGAGATGCCAATCGTTCACCCGACGCTACCGCGTGACGGTACTGACTTCATGCCACAGCGTTGTTTGATGCGCCGGCTATTTTATTCCTGGAATGCTATCTCATTTGACTGCCAAAGAACCGGGTGGACCTGGCCCTAACCCTCGTACCCCAAGTCCACCCAGTCAGGAACACAGCACCATGAGGCCGTGTTCATTCGACAAACTCGATTCCTGGTTCAGCAATAAACTGCTGACCTACAGCACGCGCAGGAATGCAGTCAAGTCGCCCTTCTTTTGTGCCGTCAACTTGATTTCCAAAACCAGGTTGAAAAACTCAACTGTATCCTCCAGCGTTAACAGCCGACCGTCATGCAGATAAGGCTGCGACTCTTTGATGCCGCGCAGCGGAAACGTCTTGATCGGACCTTTGCGCGGTGATCAACATCCCGCCCTCCAGCCGGGGCTGGTAAAATCGCTCCACCTGTAAGTCATGCGATGCACTTATCTATACCGTTCGGGAGGCTGAGAAATTCCCAGTCAGTAGGAGAAAGGTATAATCGCTCTCCAACTTAGGATTGAAACCGGCGACGATACCCAGCCTAGCGGGGATGAGTTCGTTGCTTCAGCAGGAGACGCAATCTCATCCGAGCTCTATATAATTGCGACTTGGATGTTCCGATCGAGCAGCCCAGGAGGGATGCGATTTCATTGTGATCCAACCCTTCAACATCGTGCAGGACGAAGACCATGCGATAGCCGTGCGGTAGTTGCACAATTGCTTCATTCAGTGCGAGCCGATCGAGAACTGGCGAGCTGTTGAGTATGTTTCCGTCAATCATTACCCCGACAGGCGTTTCGCCGTCTTCGGTTAACTGTTCCTTTCTGACGTGGTTCTTGCGGAAGTGCATTAGCACCTGGTTCACCGCCAGCCGGTGAAGCCAGGTGGTGAAGGCACTTTCACCGCGAAAGCTTCCCAGCTTGCGAAAAACCTGAACGAAAACGTCTTGTGTCAAATCTTCAGCTTCCGCGGCGTTTCCGATCATTCGTAAACACAGCGTATAGATTCTCCGGTGATGGAGCTGGAAAATCTCCTCGAAGGGTAGCGTCTGGGCACCGCCTGTATTCTGCCCGCCTTTCACCTCATCTTTCTTTGACATAGCCTTCTCTTGCCTGACATCGCGGCAGAGGACGTTAGTTTGTGGGTTAAACAGTTCTTTCATCTGGTTTGCTCGCTCAAGGGCCTTTACATTTTCATACTGGTTTTCCATGATCAATATTCCCGGATAAGAGATTGAGGGAAAGGCGGGAATAAAAGAGGCCGGCTATCGGTCTTAGAGTTGATGATTTGAAGTAAGCAGGAAGACAGATTGCAACGGCAAAACAAACTCGCCAGTTTTGAGCAAGCAGTCTTACCCCACCTCGACGCCGCCTATAACCTGGCGCGCTGGCTGACGCACAATGATGCGGACGCCGAAGATGTGGTGCAGGAGGCGTATCTGCGCGCTTTCAGGTTCTTCGGCGGATTTCATGGGGAGGATGGGCGCGCCTGGCTGTTGGGGATCGTCCGCAATACGACTTACACCTGGATGCAGCGTAATCGCTCCGCGCAATTGAACATGCCGCTGGATGATGAAGTGCACGAAGTTAAGAGCGCCGATTTGAATCCGGAAGCACTCTTGTTGCAAAAGGCCGATGCGCAAATGGTGAGACAAGCTGTGGAAGAGTTGCCGGTAGAATTTCGTGAGGTGCTGGTGCTACGCGAGTTGGATGAAATGTCTTACAAACAGATTGCGGAAGTGGCGGATCTGCCACTCGGCACGGTGATGTCTCGTCTGGCGCGCGCTCGTAAGCGGTTACAACAGATTCTTGCGAGTCACACGCAAACGGAGGTCTTAAGTTGATTTGTCAGACATCACAGGAGTTTATTCACGCATACCTGGATGGCGAGTTGGATCTGGCCAGAAGTCTGGAGGTGGAGCAGCACATACAGGAATGTCAGGTCTGCGCGAGCGCTTATCGCAACCAGACAGCACTGCGTTCCGCTTTCAAGGATAGCTCGCTCTATCATTCTGCCCCAGAGGGGTTGGAAAAACGCATTCGGTCGTCCTTGCGTCGTGAGGCAAATACTGAAGTCGGCCGGCGTCCGTTTGGCTGGCGCTGGCTCCCAATCGGAGTTGCAGTGGCGGCAGTGCTTTTGATGGCGTTCGTCATCTGGCGGGCCGTGCCTGGTCTACGGCCTTCCGGAGATGAGCTCCTGGCCCAGGAGATCGCTTCCAATCACGTCCGCTCGTTGCAGTTAGAGAGTCATCGCACCGATGTGATCTCTTCCGATCAGCACACAGTAAAGCCCTGGTTCGACGGCAAACTGGATTTCGCTCCACCAGTTAAGGATTTTTCCAGTCAGGGTTTTCCTCTTATCGGCGGCAGACTGGAATACCTGAATAACAGAGCTGTCGCAGCGCTCATCTACCAGCGCCAGAAACATTACATCAATCTGTATATCTGGCCGGCTGGGCAAAGCAATGCTACCGGCGAAGTCGCTGCCAAACATCAGGGATATAACCTGTTGCATTGGACCAACTCAGGCATGAACTATTGGGCCATATCGGACCTGAACGGTGTTGAGTTGCAAGACTTCGCGCGGCTGGTGCAGCAAGCGCAATAGGCACCTGGACAGCATTGATCAGTAATGAAAACGGTAACGCAACTCGACGTAAATCTGTCGCGGCTCGGTGAAGTGCGTCCCGCCGAACGTGTTGGCACTGTCCAGCAAGAATCGCCTGTTGGTCAGATTCACAGTCTCCAGCGCGACCCGCCAGTTTTCGCCAAAGCCTTTTCCCAACGAAACATCGAACGTCGTATGGGCCGGCAGATGATTCGGGCCGTCGCCAGCGAGGAAGCCCGAGCCATAGCGAACATTGCCAGAGACATAGCTGCGTGACGGAAGATTAATCGTAAAGCCGGTGCTCAAAGCGTCGCGTTGGTCGTGATCGAGGAAGAAGAGCTCTGCCGGTGGAGAGAAGTCCGTCAGTCCACCAGTGACCGCGCCCTGCCCCTGTGCATACTGGTGCGAATAGGCGAGATAGAACTGACCACATTTAAAGAGTTGCGGCGAACGCGCCGTCATCTCAAACGCACGAATGCGCGCGCGTTCAATGGTCAGTGGAAAGAAGATGTTCGAGTTGCCGAGCGCGTCATGATCAAAGAAGTTCTTTGCAGCGGTATGGGAGTAGCCAGCGTCGATGGCCCAACCTTTGATGGGAAGCGTCGCGCCGAATCGATATTCTTCATCGCGCTCGCCGTGCAACGGCACGAAATCGACCCCCTGAGCCAGCGCGAATTGGAGCAGCGGACCAGAAATCGTTGAGAGCGGTGGTGCTTGATAGAAGCGTCCATAGAATCCGTGCAGGGTGATATTTGCGTGGGGAATGCGAATAGCTAACCCTGCGCGCGGACTCGTCGCGTTCTCAGTCAATGAGCCCTGAAAGCGCGTGAACCGCAGACCACCACTCAGCGTCAGCCATGATATTGGCTTGTACTGATCTTCGACGAAGAAAGCAGCCAGATTGCCGTGCGGATTCTCACGTTGCTGCAAGTCGACGGGGTTGGCGTTGACGTCAAGGCCCTGCAAATTGAAGAACGCAGAGTCGTGTTGCCAGAAGCCATAGAACCCGACCTTCGCGTCGTGTTGCCCCGTGAGTGCGCTTAAGACAATTTGCGCGCCACCGTACTGCGAGCTGCGTTCGTCGCGCGCAAGCACTGGGGTGTCATTCTGTCCGCCGATGAACGCGGCGCGATTGTAGTGATAGAAGGGCGAGACGGTCAGAAGCAGTTTTGAGTTTAAGGTGCGCATCCAGGAGAAATTGACAAAGGCATCGCGCTCCCGTTCGAAATCGCGAATGCCGGCATCCTGCGCATCCTGATCGTTCGGCACCTGAAAGAAATCCCGGCGCACTGCGGATACCAATCGAAACTGATCTTTTGGATTGGCGTTGAAGATCAATGAGGTAAAGCCTCCGAACCCGTTGCTTTGATCATGGAGCACTTGCCGAACCGGAGTCTCCAAACTGTAATCACTGCGGTTGCCATTAATGCTGGCGTAGTAAGCAAGACGCTTTGTGTGATCGCCGAAACTCAACTGGTCGTTTGTTTGATTGAAGTTGCCGTAAGAAACGAGCAACTCCGCTTCGCGATTGCGCTCGAACCCACTGCGCGGTACGACATTCAACATCGCGTACGTCCTGTCACCGTATTCTGCCGTGTAACTGCCGCGCTGGACTTCGAGATAATCGATGTCTTTGGGATCGAACTGTGCCCCAACCGTATCGGCGATGTTTGTATTAGGAACGGGAACCCCATCGACGAGCCACGTGACTTGATGACCACCGCGAATGTGAAGTTGATTGTGCGTAACCACTGCCCCTGGGACATAGTCCGTGATCATTGCGAGGCTGTTTGTCCGATCGGCGCCGGGAGTTTGTGCAATCTGTTTCCGGCTGACGAGCGTGACCGTGGTAGCCGAGCCTGAGTCCACCTGTCCCGGTGTAGTCCTAACTTCGACCTGTTGCGACACAGGCGCAATCTTTAGCTGCACGCGCAACACAGTCGCGCGATCAGATAAGACGATCAGCGCCAATGTGGGTTTGCTGAAGCCGCCTGATTCAACCGTGACCGTGTACTCTCCAATCGGCACGGCGCGAAAAGAGAACGCACCGTCGCCGTCGGTATCGGTCGTTAGCGAGAAGGACGACGTACGAGAAAGCAGACTGACTCTTGCGGCAACAACTGGACGTTGTTGTGGATCGAGCACCGTACCTTTCACGTCGCCAAAAACGGACGCGTGAGCTGCGGCAACACTGAGAACGATAGGAACGAAACTACATAAGAGTCGACTGATATTCATTACTCCTCCCCTTACTCACAAAGAGTCTGCTCCCGAGTCTTGCTGGGCGAAGTGTCCGGCAAAAGCAAAAGAAAACTCATTGAAGCGCGCCTAAAGGACAACCGTCCCCGGCCGCGTCGATTATCGATATGCCTGGGCTGACTTCGCCTGGGTTTATGTGCTAATTAGATCGATGAATCAGGAAGAAGAAATGGGAGGACCGCGTGGGCGCGAGCGTCTGCACAACGCATCCAACGCCTTCGCGTGGCTGAATAAGGAATGTTCATGTCGTGCGGTCGAGGGTGGACGCGGTTTGTCTGCGTAAGAGGTTGCGCCGGAGTCGCGTGGGCGGCTCTGACTCGAGGAACTCAATGCTCCTGTGCCGCAATCTGGTTGACAAGGCTTACCAAGTGTCGACGTGGACACGTTGGCCGCGCCTGGTGTGCGACTGCCACGCGATCGCTCGGAAGAGGCGGCGAGTGTAAGCGCGATAGATCCTCGCAACGACACCACCGAGTTTCGGGTTGTTCTTCGCCGCAGGCCGCAGAGTTGTTCAGATTCGTGAACTGGAAACTGAAGATGAATCTTTGATGTCTTGGCGCGTCCCATTAGAAATGCGTGGCAGGAACCGTTCATGCACGAGCCAGCCGCGTGAGGCGCTCTCCCCGCACAGCAAGCGAGCTTGCACGTTGGGCCACTAGCCATAGTTGTAAGAGGAAGGCTCGCCGACAACAGCGTAAGCAAGAGCAGCGCCGCCAGAATTGTTCTTGCGACAAGCATCGGCGTTTGCGGCAGAGGCTGGCTGTACTTACACATATCTAAAGCGAGCAGAGGCGAATACGATCATGCCGGGTCGTCTAACAAGTAACGGGTTGCACTTCCGTCCGTATCATGAGCCTTCGAGCACGTTTAGCCCGGTCGCTACCGCTCCGCGGTTCTGACGTTGAGTAATTCCCGCCGCTGCAAATGTCTCATCGAGACCAGTCAAACAGCTCGCCAACGCAAAAGAGATAACTCAACGTCAGAACCGCGGAGCGGTAACGGGTGGGTAGAAACTTGGCGATTGAGCATAAATTATTCGATTGGTGTCGCCACCCAATACAGTACCGCGAGCGAAGCGACCGGATGCCGGCACTCGATAATCCCAAGAACTCTTAAAACGGTGGTTGAGTGCCGGCATCCGGTCGCTTCG
>Ga0070708_100002126_pt1 | contig 15304 bp, 15 predicted proteins | sample KBSK5503metaG_FD_65469 | JGI IMG/M metagenome (GOLD analysis project Ga0070708, IMG submission 65469) | Corn, switchgrass and miscanthus rhizosphere microbial communities from Kellogg Biological Station, Michigan, USA - KBS K5-50-3 metaG | ecosystem: Host-associated > Plants > Roots >... | reverse complement strand
TAACTGAGCCAGCCGGCGGTTTGTTTTCTGTGGCGCTTTCCCCGGGTCACCCCGGGTGGGCGTTACCCACCGCGCTGCCCTGCAGAGTCCCGACTTTCCTCGACACCGTTGCCGATGCCGCGGCCGCCCGGCCTGCTCTTCGCTGCCAGTCTAATCCTCGAACCCGGCCGCATCGAGGGCGATATTCACCAGCTCGTCCGCGCGCACATTGTTCTCCCTGCGAACGTGCTCGTAGGTGACTCGGTCGAAGGCCTTGGCCGCCTCGATCGCTTCGCCGTGCAGCTTCTTGAGGTTCTCGTTCTTGACCTTGTAGCGCCCGGAAAGCTGCTCGATAAGAAGCTGAGAATCGGACCGGACGTGCACCGCGCGCACGCCCAGGGCGGCACACCGGCGCAGCCCCACGACGACGGCCGTGTACTCGGCCACATTGTTGGTCGCGATCCCGATCGTCTCGCCGATCGCTTCGATCTCCGTCCCATCGGGGCGCTGGATCGACACACCGAACGCAGCAGGGCCGGGGTTCCCGCGCGAGCCGCCGTCGCAGTTGATGACCAGCTCTGCCGGAGGCTCCGGCCAGAGCGCATCCTGATTCAAAGGATGACGAGCAGCCGGCGGCAGTTTTCGCAGCGGACGATCGGCTCGGTACCGCGACGGATCTCGTCCCGCTGCATGGGTGAGAGTGGTAGACCGCACGCTCGACACGTTCCGTTCTCGAGCAGGCCGACCGCGACGCCGCCGCGACGCTCGCGGATGTCCTCGTACAGCGCGACCACGTCCGGATGCAGCGTCGGGACGATCTGCGCGCGTTCTTCGGTGAAACGCTTGAGCTCGTTCTGGATCTCGATCGACGCGGTATCGCGGCGCGCGGTTGCGTCGGCGATCTTCGCATCCAGATCGGAGAGCGCGGCGAAGAGGTCACCGTGCTCCTTCTCGACGCCCTCGCGCCGCTCCATCACTTCGAGCTCCTGATCCTCGAGGTGCGCCTTCCTGCGGCGGAGCGCGTCGAGCTCGGCCTGGATGTTCGACAGCTCTTTGGGGTTCGAGAGCTCGCCGGAATACAGGCGGCCTTGCTCGTGGGTGACCTTTTCGTCGATCTGGTTGATCTCGGTTTCGAGCTTCGTCTGCTCGCGCGCGACGGAGTCCAGGCTGGCTTGCGCTTCGGCGTGGGTAACGGCGAGGACGGAACGCTGCTCGTTGAGCTCGTCCAGCTCACGTTGCTCGGGAAGGTCCGCCTTCCGCTGATTGAGCCGGTCTACCCCGCTATCGACCCGTTGAAGATCCAGGAGAGGACGCATCGACTCGCGCGTGACGCCTTCCACTCCTGAGCTTCCCTCCTGTTTTCAGCGGTGCGTGCCCGCTCAACCTAGCAGCGGAGGCTCCCCTCGGCGAGCGGCCCTCCCCAGCGAAACCGCACGACTGTATCCTCGGAACCGATGGCCGAGCGGATCCTGCTCGTCGAAGACGACCGCCGGGTGCGGCGAGCCACCGCGCTGGCCCTGATCGACGAAGGCTACGAGGTGGTCGAAGCTGAAGACGGATCGAGCGGCCTGCGCCTTCTGGCCGATCGGCGGCCCGACCTTGCGATCTTGGACGTCATGCTCCCCGACATCGACGGTTTCGAGGTCTGCCGCGAGATCAGAAAGCGGAACGACTTGCCGATCATCTTCCTCACGGCCAAGACGGACACCGTCGACGTCGTGGTGGGGTTGGAGTCCGGAGCAGACGATTACCTGACGAAACCGTTCGCGCCGAAGGAGCTGATCGCGCGCGTACGCGCGCTCCTTCGGCGGTTCCGGTCGGAGCCTCGGCCGGTCCGCATCCAGCTCGGCGACGTCGAGGTCGATCCGGACGGCGGCGTTGTGCGCAAAGGCGGCCGTCCCATCTCGCTCACGAAGACCGAGTTCAACTTGCTGCGCTGCCTCGGCGAGCGGCCGAATCAAGTGTTCAGCCGAGAATCGCTCCTCGAACGCGTTTGGGGATACGACTACTTGGGGGACTCACGTCTCGTCGACGTTCACGTGCGGCGGCTGCGCGCGAAGATCGAAACCGATCCGGCGAACCCGACGGTGATCCTCACCGTCCGGGGCCTCGGATACAAAGCGTCGAACGAGCCATGAGGTCGCCGCTCGCGTTCTTCCGTAGCCGGAGCATCCAGCTACGGATCACGCTGGCGTTCGTGGCGTCGGGGTTCCTTCTCGCCGTGATCTTGTCCGTGGCGACATTCTTCACGGTGCGTTCGTTCCTCGAGAACCAGCGAGTGAAATCCTCAACACGTCAAACGATCTTCGGGGTGCTATTCGCGCGCGAGTTCATCAAGCAGGATAAGAGCAATACCGAAGGTGTCGTTTCGTTGCTTCAGACCCGCGGCGGCTTCGACGCCATGATCGTCCAGGGCTCGCAGTATCTGGCCACGTCCCTCTCCCTCACACCCGATGCAGTGCCGGCCTCCCTGCACGACCTCGTTTCTCGTGAGCGCATCGGCTATCAATTCACCAAGCTCGGTCGGACCCGGGAGCTCGCATTCGGCGCGCCACTGCCGCCTGCGAACACCAACCTGTATCTCTTTTACTCGCTTGCCGACATCGACAAGACGATGAGCGTGCTGTTGCGCGCGCTCATCGTGGCAGGCTTCGCCGTCGTCCTGATAAGCGCAGCCCTCGCGCAACGAGTCGGCGGCCGAATCTTGAGGCCTCTCCACGAGGTCTCCGCAGCGGCGCAGCGTGTCGCGGAAGGGCTGCTCGAAACACGGGTGCAGGCCGTGAGCACCGATGAGGTCGGGGTGCTTGCCGCGTCGTTCAACCAGATGGCGCAAGCGTTCCAAGAGATGCTCGAACGCGAACGGCGGTTCGTTGCGAACGTCTCCCACGAGCTCCGAACGCCCCTTTCGACGCTTCGGACGGCGAGCGAGCTGTTGGAGGCTCACCGCGCGGAGTTCCCCCCCTCATCACGGGAGGCAGTGGACCTGATCGCCGACGACGTGGCGAACCTGCAGCGTTTGGTCGAGGAGCTGATGGAAGTATCCGAGGTCGACGCGGGCAAAGCGATCATCCGTTGGGAGGAGGTCGAGCTGCGTGCGTTGGCTAGAGCCGTCGTCCGCAAGCTGAGGCGCGAAACACCGGTCGACGGTCCATTGGTCGTAACGATGTCCGACAAGGCGCGCCTCGAGCGGATCGTGGCGAACCTCGTCCATAACGCGTTCGAGCACGGCGGTGGTACCGACGTTCGCGTGACCGTCGGTGAAGAGAACGGGACATGTCAGGTTGTGGTGTCCGACGGCGGACCCGGGATACCACCAGATGCGCTGTCTCACCTATTCGACCGGTTCTTCAAGGCCGACCGGAGTCGCACGCGTGAGCATGGTGGGATCGGGCTCGGACTCGCGATCGCGTTCGAGAACGCGAGGTTGCTGGGCGGAACGATCGAGGCGCAGAGCCCTCGTGGCGGGCCAACGACTTTTACGGTAGTTCTCCCCAGACGTTCGGAACCGCCCGAGGAAAAGCCGTGAGACGCGCAACGGCGGCCTTCCTGCTGCTCCTTCTGTCGGCCTGCACAGCGGCGAGGGGTGCGGTCGCCATACCGAGCGACGAGATCCCCTTCTCGCTGGCGCGCTCGGCCGCACCTCAAGGGCCTGCCGCACCAACGGCTCAGTACACGCTCGCGTTCGTTCGTCGCGGCCGCCTCATAGACATCACGAAAGAACTCAGCACGCGCGCGCCGCAAGAGGCGGTTATGACTGCTTTGCTCGATGGTCCGACGACGCGCGAGGCGGAGCGCCTCATCGGGACCGAGATCCCGACCCAAACGCGACTCCTCCAGGTCCGGGTCGTCGGCACGATCGCCGAGGTGAACCTGAGCCGCGAGTTCCAAGCCGCCGGCCCGCGGGAGAGCGTGCTCCTCCGCGTTGCGCAGGTCGTGCGCACCCTGACATCAACGAAGGGCGTTTCGTCCGTCGAATTCCTGATCGACGGCGTGTTCGTCGGAGTTCCCACCGATTCAGGCGTCGTCGATCGGCCCGTCACCACGGCCGACTACCAGTCGGTTCGGCCCGCCGCGTAGATTTCCGGGAAAACGTCACGGGACTGTAACGATTCTGTCAGCGTTTCTTCATATGTGAGCGTCATCCTTGTTGTCGCAGCACTGAGATGGTTTCCCCCACTCGGATCCCTCGCCGCGCCGCACGCACGGCGAGGGATTCCGGGTATTTTTTTGGGGCAGTATTTTCCGCCCGGCGTTAAGGCTTCCAGTCCTCAACCGTCATCGCGTACATCCGGTGGTCCTCCCACACGCCGTCGATGAGGAGATAACGTTCAGCCAGACCTTCGAAGCGCATGCCGAGCTTCTCGATCACTCGTATCGAACGCACGTTGCGCGGCATGACGCCGGCCTGCACCCGATGGAGACCTGCTTCTTCGAATGCGAAACGGAGCGCGAGCCTCGACGCTTCTGTAGCCAGGCCGCGACCGTTCCGCTCGCCGTCAACCCAGTAGCCGAGCGTCGCGTTCTGCCAGGCCTTCCGAACGATGTTGGCGAGCGCGACACGACCGACCAGTGCTGCATCGGCACGGTCGTAGATCCCAAATGCGAAGCCGGTCCCGCCGTCCGCCTCGCGGCATGCTTGCTCGAGCTGATCGCGTTGTCCGTCGAGCGTCCAGTAGTCGACGGGACGAGCCGGCTCGTACGGCTGCATGAACTCTCGGTTACGACGAAGCGCGCCGAGATACTCCTCGGCGTCGTCAGGAGCCAGCATCTTGATCGACGCCTTCTCGCCGGTTAACTCTTTCCTCATCGGTTACGGTCCAGCCGCCGAGCCGCCTTGTCGGCATCACGTCGGGCTTCACTAGCGGCGCGGCGCGCGAACCGGGCTTTCTCCTTCGCAGCGTCGGCTTTCGCGCGCGCATCCTCTGCGACGGTAGCAAGCTCAGACGCAAGCCCATCCGCCGATGCTGCAGCCTTCTCCGCTTCGTCGGCCGCCGCGCGCAGCTTCGCCGCTTCCTTCTCGAGGCGCGCGCCCTGTGCTTTCGGCTTCGCCTCGGCCGGCGTGCGCGCCCTCGGCACGACACTCAGACCGGCGACATCCCCGAAGCCGACGCGTTTCAGCTCCTTCGTGAGCGTTCCTTTCCGAACGAGCTCGCGCCCTTCGTCGTCGACGGCCGTCGCATAGAACGTGTCGGCGATGCGCTCGAGCGTCGCCTCATTGGGGGTGTGCCCTGCGTCGCTCAGGATCGTCTTCGCCACGTCGACGAGCGCGCGCACGGCCTGCCGCTCCTCCGTCGTCGCCTCTTTGACGGCGGCGGTGTCGCCGCTGCGGATCAGCTTCTGCTGCGCAGCGCGCAACTGCTTACCGGTATCGAACAACCCTGCGATCCGCTTTGGATCGCGGCGCGCGACCTGGTTGACCGCCCACGCCGGCACGCTTGGCTTGCGGAGGTTACGAACGGCATCAGCAGCGCCCTTGTCCCCCCCGCCGGCGATCTCCTTCGCGAGCTCGTTGCGCGCGCGTGTGAACTCGTCGAGGGGCAGCGCGTAGAGATCGGACACTGGATCCGCGGGCCTGGCCACGGACGAACTTTAGCGCGGAGGCTATGCGGACTTGCGAGAGCGAGCCGAGGCGCGCTTCTTCGCCGATCGTTTGCGGGAGCTGCCGGTCTTCTCGACCGATGCTTTGAGCGCCTCGATGAGGTCCACAACCTTCGGCGTTTCTTTCGCCCCCTCGTGGATCGTTACCGTCTGTCCTTTCGCCTTTTTCTTGATCAGATCCTGGACGCGCTTGCGGTACTCGTCGCGATACCTATCGGGATCGAAGTCGGTCGACAGCGAGTCGATCAGTTGCTTCGCCATCCTCAACTCGCGATCACCCAGCCGCTGCTGCCTCGGCAGGCCGGGGATGTCCTCCACGGGAACGATCTCATCGGGGAAGTACATCGTTTCTAGTGCGAGCGCCCGATCATAGGGGCGGATCGCCGCGAGGTATTGCTTCGTCCGGATAACAACGCGGCCGATCGCAACCTTGTCGGAATCCTTCATCGCTCTGAGCAGCAGTGCGTAGGCCTTGTCGCCGCCCGTCGCAGGTGCGAGGAAGTACGTGTGCTCGCAGTAGATGGGGTCGATCTGCTCGAGATCGACGAAGTCTTCGATGTCGACGGTGTGCGTCGCTTCTGGGTCGAGCTTCTCGAGCTCTTTCGGCTCGATCACCACGTACTCGTCGTCCGCGACCTCGTACCCTTTGACGATCTGCTCGTAGGGAACCTCGCGACCGGTCTTCTCAGAGACGCGCTTGTTCCGGATGCGCGCGCCAGTCTTTTCGTCGACCTGATGGAAGGCGATGTCCTTCTTCTTCACGGCCGTGTACACCTTGACCGGAACACTGACCAGACCGAAGTTGATCGCCCCACTCCAGATGGCCCTCGCCATCGCGATCACCTCCTCAGACTTGGCTCCTACCCGCGCGCAGCGGAGGAAAACCCAGGCCTGTCAGGGTGGCGATGCTCGTCCCACTGGCCGTCGTGCCCCACTGGCCGTCGTGCTCGGTGTGGTGACGGCCCTTACCGAGGCCTATACCCTCGACCTAGCCGATGTACTTCTCTACGGTCTGGGGATCTCTCACTTTCGCCGCGTCGGGATCCAATCCAGCCGAGCGCCGCGCGCGCCGTTGGTGAAGAAGGTCCCAACACTGGTCGAGCGTCACTTCCAGCTTCTTTAGCTCGGCGCGCTCCTCATCGGTTACGCCCTCTTCCGCTTCCTTGCGGAAAAGCTCGTGCTCTTTGTCTGCGAGCTTGTTGATCTGCGAAAGGACTTCTTTATCGTCCACGACTGCCCCCCTCCTCTTGCCCGCACGAACGGGCGCGCGGGCCACTGTATTCCTAACCACGTCCCGAAGGCTTGGACGAGACCGCGGGGATAGACTCCACCGACCCGAGGGGAGAGACAGATGCCCGACGACATCGGAGTATTCGAAGCGATCCATTCGTTGCGCGCGATCCGGCAGTTCGAGCCCGACCCCGTACCCGGCGACGCGATCGCCACCATCCTCGAAGCCGCCACGCGCGCGCCGAGCCCACAGAACTCCCAACCGTGGGCATTCATCGTGGTGACCGATCCCGGAACGCGCGCGCAGATCGCCGAGATCTACCGACGCGTGTGGAACTTGGTGAAAGAACCCGTCTACGGCGACCTGAACGCGATAGAAGATCCGTCGCAGCGACGGCTGCTCCTCGCGACCGATCGGCTGGCGGCGGCGGTCGACGAGGCGCCCGCGTTCATCTTCGCGATGCTCGACCGATCTCGCCTCGGCGTCATGGTGACGCCCGACTTGCAGACCTTGCTCGAGCCGTCCTCCGCTTACGGCGCGGTTTGGGCAGCGGTCGAGAACATGCTGCTCGCCGCGCGCGCGCTTAGCATCGGCGCCATCACGACCAATCTCACCAAGCTCATGGACCACGAGGTGCGCGCCATCCTCGGCTATCCCGAGCACGTCGAAACCGTCAGCATGCTCGCGCTGGGGCGGCCACGGCCTCCCGCACGATTCGGACCAACGACGCGACGCGCAGTGGCAGAGTGCGCACATGGCGAGCGCTGGGGGCAGCCGGTCTAACTCGTCCCCGCATCCAGGACGAGCGGCCCTGGGCTCCGGCCGTCGCGGTGCCGATACTTACTTCGTGGAGAGGCTCGCGCGCGCACTCGCAGCCGCGGCGATGGTAGTCGCCATCGCGGTTCCGGCCGCCGCGATCCCGCCGCCCGGTGCGCCGAAGTGCTCGGTCTTCCCGTCGAACAACGTGTGGCACGCCGACATCTCGAGGTTGCCGGTAAACGCGCGCAGCAGCGCATGGCTTTCGTCGATGAGTGCGTCGTCCACTAATCTGCATCCGGACTTCGGTCCGTCGGGCGGGTTCCCGTACGGCATCCCGTATGACGTGGTACCGAGCTCGCACCCGAAGGTCTACATCTCGTTTCAATATGCATCCGAGAGCGACAAGGGCCCGTATCCGTTCGATGGGAACACGAAGATCGAAGGAGGTTCAACCGCGAGCGGAGACCGCCACGCGATCATGATCGACTCGGGCACGTGCACGCTCTACGAGCTCTACAACGCGCGCTACTCATCGCATCCCACCGCCGGCTCGGGCGCCATCTGGAAGCTAACGTCGAACGCGCTGCGGCCGGCAACGTGGACCTCTGCCGACGCGGCGGGGTTGCCGATCTTCTCCGGGCTCGTGCGACTCGACGAAGTCAAGGCGGGAAACGTCGATCACGCCATACGCATGACTGCGCAGCAGACCGACCGCTTGTTCATCTGGCCGGCGCGCCATCAGGCCGGGGCCGCGAACAACCACAACCTGCCGCCCATGGGCGCGCGCTTCCGCCTGAAAGCGAGCTACGACATCTCACATTTCCGCTCGGACACGCAAACCATCTTGCGCGCGATGAAGAAGTACGGGCTCATCGTGGCCGACAACGGCTCGAACTGGTTCTTCCAAGGAACGGCGCAGGACGGGTGGAACACCACGATGCTCGATCAGCTCAAGAGTGTCCCAGCGCGCGCGTTCGAAGCGGTCGACGAATCGTCGCTGATGGTGAGCTCGAACTCCGGCGCTGTGAAGACTTCGTCATCTTCGAGCAGCCCTGCCCCCTCGCAACGGGCCACGACGAAAGCCGTCTCTACTCCGCAGCCGTCGAAGTCTGCGAGCCATCCCACGCCGTCACCTTCTGTCTCGAAGACCCCGGCGCCTTCCGCTTCGCCTTCGACTGTGGTCGCGGCGAGCAGACCTGAGCCCAAGTCGAAAGCATCGATCCAACTCTGGCTGATTACTCTGGCGATCGCAGCCTCGATCCTGCTGGGAGTCGCAATCACCCTGCGCATACGCGACCGAGCCAAAGCGGATTAGGCCGCCCGCCCGATGGGGCATCAGAATGGGCGCGTGCCCGCACATCGAGTCGTCATCGTCGGTGGAGGCTTCGGCGGTCTCGCGTGTGCGCGCGCGCTCGACGGCTCGGAAGCAGACGTCCTCCTGCTCGACCGCCACAACTACCACCTGTTCACGCCGCTCCTCTACCAGGTAGCGACGTCGCTCCTCGATCCCTCCGACATCGCATACCCCCTTCGGCGCGCCTTCCGGAAGTCGCGCAACGTGCGCTTCCGCCAAGCGATGGTTACAGGCGTCGATTTCGAGCAACATGTCGTTCGCACCCACGTCGGGGATGAGATCCCCTACGAGTCACTCGTGATCGCAACAGGCGGCGTGAATAACTACTTCGGGAACGCACCGCTTGCCGAGCATTCGATCGGATTGAAGACGCTTCCCGAGGCGATGCGGCTTCGGAACCACGTCCTGTCTTGTCTCGAGCGCGCGGCCCAAACGAAGGATCCATCCGAGCGAAAGACCTGGCTGACCTTCGTCGTTGTCGGCGGCGGTCCCACCGGCGTCGAGTACGCGGGCGCGCTCTCGGAGCTGCTCGACATCGTTCTTGGCACGGATTACCCAGAGCTCGACCGCACGGACGCCACGATCACACTGGTCGAGGGCCTGGATCGGCTGCTCGGTGCGTTCCATCCTCGTCTGGGCAGGTACGCGCAACAGACCCTGCGCCGATTCGGGATAGACGTTCGGTTACGAACGCTCGTCGAGAAGGCCGACGACGAGTCGGTCACGCTCAGCTCCGGCGAACATCTTGCAGCCAAGACCGTGGTCTGGTCGGCGGGTGTCCGTCCGTGGGACCCGTTACCGGACGATACGCCGCGGAAGCGTTCGAAGCGGTTGGACGCGGATGAGCGACTCCGCTTGAAAGGTCAGGCGGACGTGTTCGTTATCGGCGACGCCGCAGCGGTTCAAACCCCGCGCGGCGAGCTCCCGATGCTTTCACCACCTGCCATGCAAGAGGGACGCTACGTCGCGCACGCCATCCGCGAGCAGCTTGCCGGAAAGGACGTGCGCAAACCATTCAGATACCTCGACAAGGGAACGATGGCAACGATCGGACGCCACGCAGCCGTTGCCGATGTGCGCGGCGTGAAGCTGAGAGGTTTCCTCGGCTGGCTCACGTGGCTTTTCGTGCACATCTACTACCTGATCGGGTTCCGCAACCGAATGGCGGTCCTCGCCTCGTGGGCGTGGAACTACCTCGTTCGAGACCGGCCGATCCGTCTGATCGTGCGCGGCGAGATCGACCCCGTGGCGGAGCAGACCGATCCCGACTAACGCTCTACCGATGATCCGGGAACTGGACCACTTGCTGGAACGTCGGGCGATTCACCCACGGCATCGAAGGGATGCTCGCTACTCCGGTCGCGGAGAACTTGATGTCGTCGTTGGCCGGGTTGCACTCCCCCGTTCCATTCGAGCGGCTGCACGTCCACGCCGCCGGATCGGCTGAGCCGTACACCTCCGTCAGGTGATCGATCGTGGCCTGCAGCGCGGCTTTCAACGCCGAGCGGCAAGCCGTGACGTTTCCGTCGCCGCAGTAGCTCTGCGAATACGGGTGAGCAGCCTGTCCGATCGATTGCAGGAGCGCGCGCTGGATGTAACCCTCCCAGCCTCCGTCGTACGCCGATCCCTTCGGCCCCGGTCGATCGTTGAGGCCGTTCAATGCCGTGAGGAGGTTCCATTGCGACTGATCGAACCAGGGGTCGAAGATCGCATGCGCGAGCCGCGGGTACAAATCGTCCATGATCGCAACCGCCGAGCCTTGGTCGTATTTGCCGTCGCTGTTCAGGTCGCGCCGATGTGCGCCGGGCACGTCCGATCCCCAGAACGGGTCAGCGGTCCAACTCTGTAACGTCGACAACACGCTCTGTTGTGCGGGCGTCAACGTCGTACCGGCGAGAACCGTGCTCAGCTGACCCACGAGCTGCGTCCCGTCGAGGTCAACCGTGCCCGCATCCTCCATCGCGTTCACGATGTCGGTCGGAGTCGCGAGCCGTTGGTCGATGATCGCGTCCACCCGATCGCTCAGCGACTGCACGCGATAGACCGGGCCGTACTGCCAGTTGCTGTCCGATGCAGAGAACCCCGGCGCAGGCTTGTTGTTCCAGTTGGTGAAGAAGCCCGCGGGCGGGTTGATCGCACGAGGATGCACGTCTGCCCTCGACAGGTCGCTCGGCACGAAGCCCCTCCAGTCCCACTGCCCCGTCCCCCACGTCGGGAAGTTGGGATCGGTGTGCGGGTTCCGGATCGGGAGCAGCCCCGCCTGGTAGTACGCGATGTCGTGCGAGTCGACGTAGGCCCAGTTGAACGTGCCTGTCTCAAACCCCGCGGCAACCTGGAAGTCGTGCGCGCTGTGGATGTAGTCGGGGTCGTTCCAATAGAGGAAGGCCGGCGCGGTGCCGAGCTCATCACCCCAGGTAGATCGCTCGATCGAAATGGCAACTGGTACCGGCTTTCCCGTCGAGGGATCGATCGCCGTCGTGCGACCTGCGACGGGACCGTGGACAGTCCGTTCGACTTGGATCGTCACGACGGCCGGTGGGTTCTCGCCTCCCGCGGATGTTTTCGCGATCTGCCGGTCGGTGCGCTCGTACATCGGGCGGCAGTTCCCGAAGTATTCGTATCCGGTGCTCGCTAAGGTTGGCGGTGACCCGTCGGTATTGCAGAGTTTCTCGACGCGCTGGTCGATGAGGTCCGCGCCAGCTGAGGTCGCGCTCCATGCGTAGTCCACCCCGCGACCCAGCTCGACGAACACTTCGGTTCCCGGGAAGGAAACGCCGCGCGCTTGCAGTCCCGGGCCGTGCAGATCGATCTCATGGAGGATCTCCGGCGAGAAGTATCCGGTCTGCGGCCCGAAAACAGCGATCGGGTGGCCTCCGGCGCTGTGCGCGGCGTCGACCATCAACTCGTTGCTCGCGTGGTGCGTTCCGTACGGCGGCGGAAGGAAGTCACGAAGGTCGATCGTCACCGGTCCGACCGTGACCTCACCAAGCCCGGGGTTATTTGCAGGCAAGGGACCACCGTCACAAGCGTTCGACACCGGCTTCGAGAGCGGCATCGCGATTGACGCGCGATCGACGGTTGCCGGCACCGATTCGTACGGGAAGGACGCATCGATGCTCGTCTTGGCCTCCGGGTCATTCTGCGAACGAAAATCGCGCCAGATCGCAGCACCCTTCGTGTGCCCGTACCGCTTCACGAGCGACTGATAGAACAGTGCGCTCGCCACCTCGTTCCCGCCGCCGACCCCGAAGATCGATTGAACAAGCGTCGCCGTCGCGACGACGTCGGTCAGTTTCCACGGCGCGGGTAGCTCTTGCAGGGCGGGATACTCCGCCGGCAAGAGTCGCGGGTCGAGGAGAGCTGCGTTGATGTAGTTGTTGATGCCGTCGACGTATGCCTGTCCGTCGAGCCCGATCTGTTGACCGACCGTCGTCGCAGGGCTCGTGTCGGCATGGAACGGAGCTGTGTGTTTCGACGCGAATGTGTCGACATACTGCTGCAACTCGGCCTCGCTGTATCCGGCGATCTGCGCGATCCCGCAATCCATGGCCACGGTGGAGGGTGACGGGCCGAGGAATGAAGTTAGCTTCCCGCGCCCGTAATGCCGGAGGATGTCCATCATGAACAAGCGATCCTCTGCAGACGCATATCCGGAGCCGAACTCGGTATCGGCGCGCGTCTCGCCGAAGATGTGAGGGACGCCGAAGTGGTCGCGAAGGATGACGACGCCGGGTCGCGGCGTCTCGACACGCTCTGCCTGCGCGGCGATCGTGAGGAAGCTCGCGTCTTTGTAGAACTTCGTCAGGTCCGCGGGGTTGAGGTGCGGCGCGACCTTCACGAGGTTCGCATACATCGCTGCTTGGTCTTGCTGATGCGCCGGGATCGCGCCCGTTCCGGCTTCCTGCTGCGCGAAGTCGATCACGTTTACCAGCCCGTTGTTCCCGGGTGGGAGGATGTTGAACACCCCGCCGCCGGAGCAATCGACGAACGGAGCCCCGACGGGACCCGCCTTGGTGACGCACCGGCCGCCTGCTGCGCGCGACGAGATCGGTACGAGAGCGAGAAGCAGGAGGGGGACGATGACAAGCGCGACGCGGCGATACATGAGACCTCCGATGCTTGACGGGAGCTGGGGCCTTCTCCCAGTTCTTCTCGCCCGGAAGCGCGGATTCCTTGTCCGCTATAACAGCCGGCGGCCGTCTTTTGCTGTGATTCCCACAGAGCCCTGCTCGTCCGGCTTCACGTCCACGAGCTCTCCCGCGAGTACTTTCGAAAGGCCGTCGGAGCTACCGATCGGATGCCGTCTAAGGCACGAGCGTCGATAGCACCTCGTGCGCATACGCGCGCAGCTCCGTGTCACTAAGGTCGGCGAACCCGAGACGGAGACGGTCGAACAAACCGATGTAGGACAGGTAGAGGATCAGCGCCCGCCGCCGCGCTCGCGGCTTGGAAAAGCCAAGCTGCACGTATCGATCGGTGAAGTAACGGACACGGCGCTCAGTGACTCGCTCGACGATCGGTTTCACCAGTGGATGACCGGCCGAGGCTTGCAGCGCCGAATCGCGTATCCCACCGGGCCGGTCGGCGAAGGCAGCCGCGAGGACCGCGCGCAGCCGCTCAGCGGGATCGGGAATCAATTCGAGCCGTTCGATCACGGCTTCCGTTTGTGACCGCTCCCACTCCTCAAGTGCGGCGACGATCAGCGCATCTCGGCTCGGGAAGTGGTGATAAAAGCTGCCCTTCGTTGCCCCGAGACGCACCGCCAAGGGCTCAACTGCGACGTCTCCGACCCCACCTTCAACGATCGCTTCCATCGCGGCCGCGATCCAATCTGATGCCGACAGCGATCGCGCAGTCATCTGTCTTGACATGTTTAGCCTCCATACGGTACCGTATGTTCAGCATACGTTGCCGTATTGTACCAGAGGAGGGAGGCTCGCGATGTCTAGGAAGAACAAACAGCTTCTTCGCCGGCTTTTCGAGGAGGGTATGAATCGCAACAACGCCGCAGTGATCGACGAGCTTGTCGCCCCCAGCTACGTCAATCACGACTTTCCCCTTCCCGTTCTAGGGGCCGACGGTTTCAAGCAGATCGTCGCGATCTTCAGAGGCGGATTCCCCGACATCCGAGTCACGATCGAGGACGAGTTCGAAGATGGCGACAAGGTGGGTTCGAGAGGAACTTTCACGGGAACCCATCGCGGCGATTTCATGGGGGTACCGCCGACGGACAAGGCCGTCAGCATCAAGTACCTGGACCTTTGGACGGTAAGGATGGGAAGCTGCTCGAGACCTGGGTTCAGATGGACATGATGGGCCTCATGCAGCAGCTTGGAGTCGTCCCGACGGCGTAATCCTCGGACCTTCTCCGAAAAGGGGGGCAGCCATGCGAGTTCTGTTCTCAGTGCAGCCATCAACCGGACACCTCCACCCGCTCGTTCCCGCGGCGCGCGCACTTATCGAAGCGGGACACGACGTCGCAGTGGTCTCTTCACCCTCATTCCGCAGCGACGTTGAGGCATTCGGTCTCACTCACATCGGTGCCGGACTCGATTGGATCACGTCCGACCATTCCACGTGGACTGCGTTTCCGCCGATGCCGGCCCCCGGACCAGAGTTCGCGAAGTTCGTCGTCACGGTATTCGCCGATGTCACTACGAGACTCATGGTCCCCGATCTTCTCACTGTTTCGCGTGACTGGCACCCCGACCTGATCGTCCGAGAGTCGATGGAGTACGGCGGCTGTATCGCCGCCGAGATCCTCGGCATCCCGCACGCATCCATCGGAGGGAACGGTTATTCGGCGATCGACTCTCACGAGGTTCATTACTTCCCAGGGAACCGCGCGATGGTTGCCGACCCGATGGGGCGCCACAGGGAAGAGTTCGGCTTGGCGCCGGATCCAAACAACGAGATGCCGTTTCGCAATCTCCACATCTGCTTCACGCCCCCCGAGTGGGATGGGGACGATGCCCCGCGACCCGCCAACACACGGTTCCTCCGTCACGAGAACGCAACCAAACCAGGCTCGTCGGCGGCGGATTGGCTGCGCGAGCTTTCCGCCCGACCGACCGTTCTTGCCAGCCTCGGTACTGTTTTCAACAATACGCCGGGTGTTCTCGAGGCGATCATCCAGGGTCTCGCGGACGAACCGGTAAACGTTATCGTTTCCATCGGACCGGATGAAGATCCCGCACGCTTCGGAACGGTCCCGGCCAACGTGAGGCTTGATCACTACGTCCCGCAAGCCGAACTGCTCCCGAGCTGCGCGCTCTTCATCACGCACGCCGGCTTCAATAGCGTCAAGGAGTCATTGATCTCGGGCGTGCCGATGGTCGCGGTCCCGATCACGGCGGACCAGCCGTATTGCGCCCAACGTTGCG
>Ga0070708_100002125_pt1 | contig 15309 bp, 17 predicted proteins | sample KBSK5503metaG_FD_65469 | JGI IMG/M metagenome (GOLD analysis project Ga0070708, IMG submission 65469) | Corn, switchgrass and miscanthus rhizosphere microbial communities from Kellogg Biological Station, Michigan, USA - KBS K5-50-3 metaG | ecosystem: Host-associated > Plants > Roots >... | reverse complement strand
GCTCGAGCACGGCGCGGTGGTCGCCGACGCGCCGCCCCGCGAGGCGTTCGAGCCGGATCTCGTCGCGCGCGTCTTCGGACCCGGTCTGCAAGTGGAGCTGCGGGACGGCCGGCCGCTCGTTTTTCCCCGCCCGCTGTCGTGAGCGCGCCCGCCTGCGCCGCGTGTGGCGCGGCTTGCGATCCCGCGCGCTACGCGATCTGCGCCGTGTGCCACGCTGAGGGCGGCGCGAGGCTCGCGCTCTGCGTCGGCTGCGCCCAAGCGCACTTCTGCTACGCCGACTGCCGGCCGAAGGGCTGCAAGGCCGGACTGTGCACGAGACTCGTCGTGCACGGAGTGGTCGCCGAGCGCTTCGGGGCTGGCCCGCGGTGAGCTCTTGACTTCGTGACCTGGCTGGGGCGCTAAAAGAGCGGGCTCACTTTCCGCGTGCCGCGATCCGAGCCTCACGCGCGGCGCGGCGCGCTTCGCGTGCCTCGCCGCCGGTATCGCGCGCGTCGGCCGCCGCGGCGTCGGATTCCTTGATGAGCAGCGACGCCTCCGTGCGCGCGCGGCGGCCCTGCGCGACCTGGAACCCATAACGCAGGAACGTGTTGAAGATTCCAGCGACCGGCACCGCCAGGAACACGCCCCAGAACCCCGCGATCCGCGAGCCGAGCAGCAGGGCCAGGAAAACGAAGATCGGGTGGATGCCGATCGCGTTCGACATGACGCGCGGCCCGATGACGTTGAGGACGATCTGCTGCAGCGCGATCGTGAGCGCGAGGACCCAGATGAAGACGTCCGGTGCCCCAAGGAGCGCCACCGCGAGCACGGGTATCTCGGCGATGATCGGTCCGAAGAAGGGAATGATCATCGCGAGTCCGGAGAGCACCGCCAGCACACCGGCGAAGGGAACGCCGAGCGCGACCAGGATCGCGAGCGTTGCCACGCCGTAGATGAGTCCGAGCAACAGCGAGCCGCGGATGAACCCGCCGAACGAGCGGTCCGCGCTCTGGCGCAGAAGCTCCGCCTCGCTCTGCAGCTCCGGGGTCAGTCGTCTGAGGAAAGCCTGCCACAGCTGGTCGCCATCGATCAGCATGAGAAAGGCGATGATCAGGACGAGCGTGAAGTTGAAGAGGACGGTCGCGGTCGCGGAGACGAAGCCCAGCGCGTCAGTCGCGATCGATCCCGCGAACGCGGAGAGCTTCGCGGGGATCTGGCTGTAGAGCTCGGTCACGCTCACCGGTACGCCTGAGCCCTCAAGCCTTTGCTGCAACGCGAGGACCTCCCGCGCGGCCCGATCGCCGTATTCGGGTGCGCGGGTGACCAGATCGTTCAGCTGACTGACGAGGCCGGGGACGGCAAGCGCGAGCGTACCGGTGAGGACGATCGCGATTCCGATGTAGACGACGACGACCGAGAGTGCGCGGTTGAGCGGTGTCCGTTCGTCGATGCGGTTCACGAGCGGGCCGAGAAGGAAAGACAGTGCCCACGCGGCAACGAAGATGATCACGACGTCGGCGACGCGCGAAAGCACCTCCGAGAGGTCGGCGAGGATCTGGAACGACGCGAGGATGATGAGCAGGATGGCGAGCGTCGTCAGCAGCTGACGCTCGCGCGCCGAAAGGTTCACGTGGGAATGGTAAATAGGGGAATTCAAAGCCCCCGGGGTTTCGAAGGGGGCACAGCCCCCTTCGCTCGCTACCATTGCTCCCCCGTGCCGGACGTGCCTTCGCTCATCGAGCGTTACGCCGCACACCTTCCGGTAACGGATCGAACACCCAGGCTCAGCCTCGGCGAAGGCGCGACCCCACTCGTCCGTGCCCACGCGCTGGAGCGCGAGACGGGCGTCCCCGAGATCTGGCTCAAGGTCGAGGGGCAGAATCCGACCGGCTCCTTCAAAGATCGCGGGATGGTCGTCGCCGTCGCGAAGGCGCTCGAAGCCGGAGCGAGGATGGTGCTCTGCGCGTCGACCGGGAACACCGCGGCGTCCGCAGCGGCGTACGCCGCTCGCGCGGGCCTCTCCTGCACGGTCGTCCTGCCGGCAGGCCAGGTCGCCGCCGGCAAGCTCGCGCAGGCGATCGCCCACGGCGCTCGCGTCGTGGCGGTCCGTGGTCCGTTCGACGCGGCACTCGAGATCGCGCGCTCACTCGCCGACCAGGGCGAGGCGACGCTCGTGAACAGCGTGAATCCCCACCGGCTGGAGGGGCAAAAGACCGCGGCGTTCGAGATCTGCGAGGTGCTCGGCGACGCTCCGGACGCTGTTTTCATACCTGTCGGGAACGCCGGCAACATCACCGCGTACTGGAAGGGGTTCGTGGAGGCGACGGCGTTCGGTCTGGCTCGCCGGCGCCCGAAGATGTACGGCTTTCAGGCGGAGGGGGCGGCGCCGATCGTCCGCGGAAGCCCGGTCGCCGAGCCGGAGACGGTCGCGACGGCAATCCGCGTGGGGAACCCGGCGTCGTGGAAGGGCGCGGTGGCAGCACGCGATGAGTCGGGCGGGGCGATAGACGCCGTAAGCGACGGCGAGATCCTTGACGCGTACAGCTTCGTGGCCCGTTGCGAGGGTGTCTTCTGCGAGCCCGCATCCGCCGCAGCGGTCGCGGGGCTCCGGCGGCGTGCCCGGGGTGGTGGACTTCGCGACATGCGTCGCGTGGTGTGCGTCCTCACCGGCAACGGCATGAAGGACCCCGAGCGAGCGCGTTCGCTTGCCGGCTCTATCGCGGAGGTCGAGGCCACACCGGATGCCGTCCGCCGCGCGTTGAGGTCGTAGCAGTGGGGGAGCTCCGCGTGCGCGTGCCCGCGTCGAGCGCGAATCTCGGCCCTGGATTCGACTCCTTCGCGATCGCCCTTCCACTTCTTGCGGAATACGAGCTGCGCCCGGCGCGGAGCTGGTCGGTCAGTGTCGAGGGCGATGGCAGCGGCGCCGAGAACGGTATCCCCAGCGGTGACGACAACCTCTTCGTCGTGTCGGCGCGCGCGGCAGCGAAGGCGGCCGCCGAGACGCTCGGCGCCTATCACGTGACGCAACGCTCGGCCATCCCGGTCGGCCGCGGCCTCGGCTCGAGCGCCGCGGCCATCGTCGGCGGCGTCGTCGCGGCGAACGCCCTGATGGGCGATCCTCTCGACCGCCGGTCCCTGCTTCGCGTGGCCAGCGAAGTGGAAGGCCACGCCGACAACGTGGCCGCAGCGCTTTACGGCGCGTTCACCGTCGCGCTTCCCGGCGACGATGGGCCGGTCGCGACGCGAATCGCGTTCCCCCGTTCGTGGCGCATCTGCCTGCTGATCCCGCGGGAGCCACTCGCCACCGAAAAGGCGCGGGCGGTGCTCCCCGCCAGCGTCTCGCGAGCCGATGCGGTCTTCAACCTGGCGCACGCCGCCGCGCTCCTCGCGGCGGTGCTGCGGTCCGACGGCGCGCTCCTCTCGATCGCGATGGTCGACCGGCTGCATCAGCCGGCGCGCGCGCACCTGGTGACCGGGCTCGAGGACATCATCGCCGCCGCCCGCGGCGCGGGAGCCTTCGGCGCGGCGCTCTCGGGCGCCGGACCGAGCGTTGTCGCATTCGCGCCGGCTCGACTGGCCGACCGAGTAGCAGCGGCCATGGAGGAGTCGGCGCAAGCCGTTGGCACGATGGCTCGTGGCCGCGTCGTGCGGGTACGCGCCGCCGGAGCTCAGGTTCGCCGTTCGTGAGAAGCGACCGAAGGGGGCCATGCCCCCTTCGAATCCCCCAAGGTGCCCTTCGAATCCCCCTGCTCGCATTGGTGCTGGTGCTCTGTGCGTGCGTCGACCAACGCATCGTGGTCACTACGCCGACGCCTACGCCGGTGCGCACGTCGTCGGCTCCGAGCGCCTCGCCGACCGCGACGGCGAGTCCCACGCCAACGCCCACACCGTCCCCGACCCCGCTCATATCGGCGCGCGGCTTGATCGTCGTGCGCGAGCCGCTCGCGAATATGCGCGTGAAGAGCCCGCTCACGATCAGCGGCGACGCGAGCGTCTTCGAGGCGAATCTCATCTGGCAGGTCACCGACACGGCCGGGCGCGTGATCGCCGGCGGCATCACGACGGCGACGGCCGGCGCGCCCGCGCGCGGCACCTTCAGCGTGACCGCGACCTACGCCGATCCGCCATCTGACGTCATCGGCTTCGCGGAGGTCTTCACGCGCAGCCCGCGCGACGGGAACATCGACGAGATCGTGCGCGTCCCTATCATCCTCGCCGGGCGCTGATGCGCCTCGCGCTCCTCGCGATCCCCGCCGTCCGCAGCGCGCTCGAGCTCGAGCTTGGCCGCAGGGTCGAGTACCACGCGTCGCTCCCATCCACACAGGACCGCGCGCGAGAGCTCGGCGGGTCGGGATCGGGGCCGATCGTCGTCGTGGCCGAGGAGCAGACCGCCGGCCGGGGGACCCACGGACGGTCGTGGCTCGCCCCCGCGGGCCGAGGTCTCCTCGCGTCCTGGATCTTCCGTCCCGCGCCCGCGGAAGGGGCGCTCTTCGCGCTGCTGGCGGGTGTCGCGGTGGTGCGGGCGCTTGACGGATTGGGTGTCACCGGTGCCCGCCTAAAATGGCCGAACGACGTAGAGGTCGGCCGCAACAAGGTCGCCGGCGCACTGGCCCACGCGACGACCGACGGGGAGGGTGGTTCGCTGGTGCTCGGTATCGGCGTGAACGTCCATCAGCGTCGCGAAGACTTCCCGCCCGACCTGCGCGAAAGAGCGACTTCGCTTGCGCTCGCGGGCCACACCGTGGATCGGCTGGAGTTCCTTGTCCGGCTCACGCGCGAGCTCGACCGCGTGGCCGGACCGTCCGAGCGCCGCGCGGCCTTGGACGAATGGCGCAAGCGTGCGACGCTCCTCGGCCAGCACGTCGAGGTGCTCCGCGACGGCCGTCCTGTGGCGCGCGGGATCGCGCGCGACATCGCCGACGACGGCGCGCTGATTGTGGGCGACGAGCGCATCGTCGCGGGCGAAGTGCGTCTGCAGTGAGCGACCGCTACGCGATCGTGATCGATGGCACGGCCTCGCTCGCGCCCGGTATGGATCGTGAGCTCGACATCCGTCCGCTTCCTCTGCACGTCGACATCGGGATGGACTCGTACACCTCCGGCGTCGACCTCACGGCCGATGAGTTCTACAAAAAGATCGCCGCTCCCGGCGTGAAACCGGGTACGTCGCAACCCTCGATGGGAGAATGCCGAGAGGTCTACGACAAGCTCGTCGCGGAAGGCACCAAGAAGATGATCGTGCTCACGATCGCAAGCGAGCTGTCGGGAACCTACTCGGTGGCGTCGGCGACCGCGCAGCAGGTGGGCGACGCACGCATCGAGGTCGTCGACACGCGCACCGTTGCCGGAGCGATCTCGCTCATCGCGACCGCATGCGCGCGCGCTCGCCGCGATGGGCGTCCGTTCGAGGATGCCGTGCGGCTCGCGCGGCGTCTCGCCGGCAAGGTGCATCTGCTCGCTGCCGCTGACGTGCTCGAGTACCTCAAGCGCTCCGGCCGGATCTCGGGAGGCGCGGCGCTCTTTGGTTCGCTTCTCGCGGTGAAGCCGATCCTCGAGGTCGATGACGGCGTGGTCGCGCCGATCGATCGCGTGCGGACCAGGGAGAAGGCCACCGCTCGTCTCAAAGAGTTGATCGAGGAGCGTCTGCCGCCGGGCTCGCGCGTGAATGCCTGCACGCTACACACGAACGACCCGGAGCGGGCGCTGGCCCTCGCCGACTGGGCCCAAGCGCGCTTCCATTGCGTCGAGCACTGGTTGGCCGAGGCCGGCCCGGTCATCGGTGCGCGAGCCGGGCCTGGTGTGATCGGGCTCTGCTGGTACCGTTCCGAGGACGCCGTATGAGGCTCCGCAATCCGTTCGGCCGCAAACCGAAAGAGTTCCCTTCACATCTCTGGACGCAGTGCCCGAGCTGCGGCGAGATGCTCTTCAACAAGCAGCTCGAGCGCAACCACAACGTGTGCCAGAAATGCGGCCATCACTTCAAGCTCGACGCGGCCGGGCGCGTCGAGCTCCTCGCCGACGCCCGCTCGTTCAGCGAGACCGACGCGGACATGGTGTCGTCCGACCCCCTTGGCTTCGTCGACAGCAAGCCTTATCCCGAGCGCATCGCCGCGGCGCAGGCCAAGAGTGGACACAAGGACGCGGTCCTCACCGGCGACGCCAATATCTCGGGGATCCCCATCGTGCTTGCGGTGATGGATTTCGATTTCATGGGCGGCTCGATGGGGAGCGTCGTGGGCGAGAAGCTCACGCGCGCCGCTGAGCGCGCCTTCGCCGAGCGCAAGCCCCTCGTCATCGTCTCCGCCTCGGGGGGCGCGCGGATGCAGGAAGGGACCATCGCCCTCATGCAGCTCGCGAAGACCGTTGCCGCGCTCGCGCGGCTCGACGAGGCCCGGATCCCATTCATCAGCGTGCTCACCGATCCGACGACCGGCGGCGTCCTCGCCTCGTTCGCGTCGCTCGGCGACATCGTCCTTGCCGAGCCGGGGGCCCTCATCGGCTTTTCCGGCGCGCGCGTCACGAGTGAGACGATCGGCGAGAAGCTGCCGAAGGGATTCCAGCGCGCCGAGTTCCTGCTCGAGCACGGCTTCGTCGATCAGGTCGTCCCCCGCACGCAGCTCAAGGAACGGATCGCCTTCTTTCTGGACGCGTTCCGCATCGCAGGCCAGGACCTGCGTTGGAGCCTCTAGTGGCGCGTCACTAGCGTGTCGATGCTCGACCGCATCGTCGGTACAGTCGGGGGGCTCCGCCCCCCGGCCCCCGGCTCCGCCCAGGGCGACGGTCACCTCGCGATCGAGGCGGGACTTGTCACCGACGCGACGCAGCTCGCCGCCGCGCGGCCCACAGCATGGCAGGCGGTGCAGACGGCGCGGAACATCGCGCGCCCGCACGCGCTCGAGATCATCGGGCGCGTCTTCGACCGCTTCCAGGAGCTGCACGGTGATCGCGCCTTCCGCGACGACCCCGCGATCGTTGGCGGCATCGCGGAGCTCGCGGGGCGGCCGGTCGTGATAGTCGCGCAGCAGAAGGGCGCGTCAACCGAGGAGAACATCCAGCGCAACTTCGGGATGCCGTATCCGGAGGGATACCGGAAGGCGATGCGTCTCTATCGACTCGCGGAGAAGTTCCACCTCCCGCTCGTGACGTTGGTGGACACGCCTGGCGCGTATCCCGGTCCCGAGGCCGAGGAGCGCGGGCAGGCGGAGGCGATCGCGTCGAGCATCCAGCTCATGACGCGGCTCGCGACTCCGATCGTCGTCGTCGTCCTCGGCGAAGGCGGCTCGGGCGGTGCGCTGGCGCTTGGCGTCGGTGACGTGGTGCTCGCGCTCGAGAACGCGACCTACTCGGTCATCTCCCCAGAGGGCTGCGCCGCGATCCTGTGGCGGAGCGCGAGCGAAGCCGAGCGTGCGGCGGCCGCGATGAAGCTCGCCGGTCCAGATCTGCTCGAGACGGGAGTCGTCGACGCGCTCATTCGCGAGCCCGCAGGTGGCGCGCACACCGACCACGACGCGACGGCGGCTGCGATCAAGACCGCGCTCGTCGCTCAGGTCGAACGTCTTGCGCGCGTCCCGATCGCTGACCTGCTCTCGCTGCGTTACGAGCGGTTCCGCGCGTTCGGCATGATCGTCGAGCCGAGCGGCGGGCAAGCTCCGGCCCCGCCACAGCCGTGGTGGCGGCGGATGCTCCGTAATGCGAGGACTGGAGGTGATAGTTGAGCGAGACCGACCCGCTGCTCGGGCTCCTCGACGACCTGCTGAGTCTCGAGCTGCCCCAGGGCCTCGCCGGCGCGACCATCGAGGTCGAGGCCGACGGCTTCGCGGTCTCGGTGACCCGTCGTCACGGGACCGTAGGGGGCCGCGCGGGTAAAACCCCCGCAACCGCTGACGCCGAAGCGGCCATCGAAAAGACGCAGCGCGTTCACGCGACGACTGTCGGCATCTTCAATTCGGCGCGCGAGTGGAACGCCGGCGACGCTGTCGCGCGCGGGGACGTGCTGGGCGGCATCCAGTCGCTCGGCCACGTTGCCGAGATCAGCGCGCCCGCGGACGGCGAGATCAGCGAGGTCCTCGTCGCCGGCGGCGCGCCTGTCGAGTACGGCCAGGCGCTCTTCGTCATTGCCCTCCGCTGACCGCATGGCGGTGAGCGTGCGCGAGGCCGCGAATGGCTGGCTGGCCGACGTGACCGTCCGCGATGGAGCGACGACGACGCATCGGGTACGGATCTCGAAAGCGGAGCGGGAGCGCTATGGCCCGGGTGACGTCGCCGATCTCGTCCGCCGGTCGTTCGATTTTCTTCTCGCGCGCGAGCCGAACACGTCCATCCTGCGCGAGTTCGATCTCTCGACGATCGAGCGGTATTTCCCTGAGTACGCGCGCGAGATCGTGCGCCGTTAGGCGGCGGCCACCAGCGCCGCTGTCTCGATCCGGCGTAGCGCGCGTCCCGCGCGCCACCCGTTCCACAGCCCGTACAGCGCGAATCCGTGCACCGCGATGCCGAGGAAGTCCCGCACCACGATGAACAGCAGGGCGTCGAGCAGATAGAACGCCATGCCCGCCGCATACCACGCGAGATGGCCGCGGCGCGCCGCACGCCCGATGAGCATGACGCTGCCGGCCAGCAGGACGTCGATGACGAACGCGTAGATGGGCGTCCGCACCGTGCCGCTGAGCTCGGTCGCGAAGCCGTCGATGAGGTACGTGAACCCGAGGCCTACCACCAGTCCCCACTGGCTCCCGGCCGCATAGAGGACTGAGTTGAGGATCGAGGCCCCGCCGATCCAGTAGAACCAGGCACCGCCGCCGTTGCGCCGCTGCAAGAGCTGATAGCGGGCGAGATCCTGCCCGGTGATCGCCGCGCCGGCGGCGTCGATCGTGACCGGGGCCGAGAGCGTCGTCTCGCTGCCGAGCACGGGTCTTCCGTCCACGCTCAGCGTGGGCTGATCGGTCGAGGCGCGCGGCGCCGACACCGTAAGGACGTGTCCGGTGACGCTCATGACGTAGCGATCGGCATCGGGGGTCTGGTCGAAGCGGGCCAGACTCTTTCGATCGAAGCTCACGCTCAGGCCGCCGAACACATTTCGACCGACGCCCACGACGTGCCGTCGCCCAGACGCTTCGAAGACGGTCCACTCGGCGAGGCGAGCCACTGGCGCCAGATGATGTCCGCCATCGGTGGGCGACCTGGTAGCGAGCGCGTCTCACCAGGCGCCGGCTCTGCAACGCCCCCGGTCGCGCCACGCGGCCGGGGGCGTTGCTTAGGTGGGCGCGTGACTAGGGCGAGATCTTCGACACGAAGACGTCGGTGTTGCCGAACTGCGACGCGCAGAAGCTTGGTGGTGCCGGTTTCGCCATCGCAGGACCGGAGCCATCCACTCCGTGCTGGTACGCGTCGACCGCGGCGCAGCCCACTCCGGTGCGGGCGTCGGTGTAGATGAAATACGCGGCGGCGTTCGTCGACACGAGCGTGTTGTAGTCACCCCAGAACTGCCGCGCGAGATTGTTCTGCGCGGAGGCCGCTGGATCGCTCGGCAGGCTCGAGACCTTGGTCGGTCCGGACCAGGTCGTGCCGCCATCGTTCGAGCTTGTGTAGTAGCTGTCGATCTTCGCGTTGCCGGTCCCGTACGTCGTCGCGCTCCCCAGCACCGTCAGTGCCTGGTAGCCGACATCGACGCGTCCGTTCGGGGCCACATCGAGGCCCTGGAAGAAGGCGTACCCGTTGGATGTGGCCGAGACCGTCCTCGGCGTGCTCCACGTCGCGCCTGCGTCGGTGCTCTTCGTCACGACGATGTGACCAGTTCCGCCGGTCGCGTCGGACCACGCGGCCCAGATAGCGCCGCTCGCCTGGTCCACGGCTGCGGAGAGGAAGCTGTCGGTGCGGTAGTTCGCTCCGGGGATCGGGTCGGCGATGTCGCGGACGGGCGCGATCAGGCCGGGACGAGACCAGTGCGCGCCGCCGTCGGTCGACGAGGCGAACACCATCTTGTTGCCGACCTTGTTATCGCCGTCCTCCCAGAACACGTACGCGGTGCCATCGGGGCCGGTGCGCACCGCGGACCCCTGGCGACCGCCGACGGTGCGGTTGTTGTGCGCAGCCGAGAGTTGGTTCGGCTTGGACCAGCTAGCGCCGCCGTCCGCGGAGAACGTGACCATCACCGGCTCGCCGAAGAAGGTGAACACGCTGCCGCGGAACTGTGTCCACGAAACATAGACGCGTCCGAAGAAGGGCGACGCCGGATTCTTGTCCGCCCAGATGTCTTCCTTGTCGTTGAACTTGAAACCCTGGCCGCCCGCGGCGACCACGGGATCCGTCCAGCTCTGGCCATCGTTATCCGATCGCGAGACCGCCAGGAGCTCCGGTGCCTGGTTGCCGTTCGCCGCGCCCGCTGCAAAAGAAGCGAGGCCCGCGTAGTAGGCGCGAGCGCCAGTCGCGAAGCTGAAGCCGCCCGCGCCGTCCGGCTTCGGGCCGAACACGATCACAGGGTCGCCGTCCGACACGAGCGAGCCGCCGTTGTCGCTGTAGCCGGGCAGAAGCCCGCGGTTCGTCCAGTTCGTGCCGTCGTTCGACGTGTACGCGCCATCCGTCCCCACACCTGGGAAGAACGAGCAGTCATTCGCGGGCGCCGTCGTTCCGCGGACCGGGCCAGGGCCGCATGGCGGCTGGAGCTGCTCGTCATTCGAACCGGCGATCAGCTTCCCGTTCAGAGGGTCGACCGCGATTGTGGGCTCGTTCTGCTTGTTCGTCGGGAAACGCGCGGTCGTGTTGCTTGCCGCATCGCCTGCGACCTGAGGCTGGTTCGCCTGGCTGTCTGTGCTGCCGATCGCGAGTGCGAGAGAGCCTGACCCGAGAAGCAACGCGAGCGTGGCGGTGGCGATGAGTCCCCTGCGCATGGATCCTCCCCAGTTGATTGATCGCGAAGCGCCCGCCCCGTATCCGTGGCGAGTCGAGCCGGGCCCGCGGACCGAACAGGCTCATCTGCTCCGCCCCTCGGCGTACGCCGATGGATCGCTGGCGGATCACTGGCAACAGCCCCCTCCTAAACTCGCCGCTTCATGGGCGTCGCATGGCTCTTTCCAGGCCAGGGCTCGCAGGCCGTTGGAATGGGAAAGGAGCTCGCCGGACGCTATGCGAGCGCGGCGCGCGTCTACGAGGAAGCGAACGATGCGCTCGGGATCGACCTGCGCGCCCTGTGCTTTGAAGGGCCCGCCGAGGACCTCGACCGCACCGCGAACACCCAGCCGGCTTTGCTCGCGACCTCCATCGCGTGCCTTCGCGCGGCGGAGGAGACCGCGGACGGACTTGCCGAGCCCAAGCTCGTGATGGGCCATTCGCTCGGCGAATTCACCGCGCTCGTAGCCGCGGGCGTGCTCGCGTTCGCGGACGCGCTGCGTCTCGTCCGAACGCGTGGAGAGTTGATGCAAGCGGCCGACCCCGCGGGGGCGATGGCCGCGGTCATCGGACTCGACGCCTACGTCGTGGCGCGCGCGCTCGTCGGAACGGCGGTCGTCGTCGCCAACGACAACGCGCCGGGGCAGGTCGTGATCTCGGGACCGCGCGCCGATCTCGCGCGGGCGAGCGATGCCCTGAAGGAGGCGGGCGCGAAGCGCATCGTGCCGCTGCGTACGTCCGCGGCATTCCACTCGCCGGCGATGCGCACGGTCGCGCCGCGGCTTCGGCAGGCGATCGCCGTGACCACGTTCAACGCGCTGCGGTATCCGCTCGTGGCCAACGTCGACGCGAGCGTGCACCGGCAGGCACGGGAGATGCCGCCACTGCTGGAGAAGCAGGTGTGGTCTCCGGTACAGTGGGTCGCCTCGGTGCGGCGCGCCGCAGGGGAGGGCGCGTCGGCCTTCGTTGAGTTCGGTCCCGGGAACGTACTGACCGGGCTCGTCAAACGGATCCTCCCCGACGCGGCGACCGCGAACGTCGCCGACGAGACGACCCTGCGGCATGCGCTGCCGCTGATCACGGGAGGAGAGCGATGAAGGTAACGAAGACGTACTTCATGCTCATGGCGGCCGACGTCGCGCGCGGCGCGTCCTTCTATAAGAAGGTGTTCGGACTCAAGCCCGGCTATGAGTCGCCGGAATGGACCGAGCTCATGCAGAACGGCACAACCGTCGCCCTGCATGGTGGCGCCGACACGACGGAGCGCGATACGGGCCTCGGCTTCTATGTCGACGACATCGAGGCAGCGTGCGCGGCGGTCGCTGCGGCGGGCGGCAAGGTGAAGAAGCGACCCGAAGCCCGACCGGGCGAGGGCATCACGCTCGCGACCGCGGTCGACACCGAGGGAAACCGCTTCTCCATCGCGCAGCCGGAGGCGCATTGACCGCGCTCGACAAGATCCTCATCGCCAACCGCGGTGAGATCGCCGTGCGGATCATCCGCGCATGCCGCGAGCTCGGGATCCAGTCGGTCGCCGTCTACAGCGAGGCCGACGCGCACAGCCTTCCCGTTCACCTCGCGGACGAGGCGATCTGCATCGGGCCCGCGAACGCGCGCGAGTCTTATCTCAACATCCCAGCGATCATGTCGGCCGCGCTGCTTTCGGGAGCGCAGGCGATTCATCCGGGGTACGGCTTTCTCTCCGAGAGCGCCGATTTCGCCGAGGTCTGCAAGGAGCACGGCCTCGTGTTCATCGGTCCGCCGTCCGATGTGCTCGCGCGCTTCCACGACAAGGCCGCGACGCGGCTCGCGATGAAGCAGAGTGGCATGCCCGTCATTCCCGGATCTGACGGCCCGGTGAAGAGCGTGGCCGAGGCGCTGCGCATCGCCGAAGCCATCGGGTACCCGGTGATGCTGAAGGCGAAGGCGGGCGGCGGCGGCCGCGGCATGCGCAAGGCGATCTCGCCGAGCGAGGTCCAGCGCCTGTGGCCGCAGGCGGCGAGCGAAGCGAAGGCGTCCTTTGGCGACGATGGCATCTACATCGAGCGCTGTCTCGAGGGGGTGCGCCACGTCGAGGCGCAGATCGCGGTCGATGACGCGGGCCGGGGCATCTGTCTCGGCGAGCGCGAGTGCTCGATCCAGCGGCGGAACCAGAAGATGATCGAAGAGGCGCCATCCGCGTCGATCAGCGAGAGCCTGCGGCAGGACATCGCCAAGCTCGCGGTTGATGCCGCCATGCGGTTCGGGTACCGCAACGTGGGCACGTTCGAGTTCCTCGTCGATGCGCAGAACAAGCCGTACTTCATCGAGGTGAACTCCCGCATTCAGGTCGAGCACACCGTGACCGAGATGACCACCGGGATGGACCTCGTCAAGGAGCAGATCGCGCTTGCGTCGGGCCAGCTCCTTTCATTCAGCGAGGAGCAGATCTGGGTGCAAGGTCACGCGATCGAATGCCGCATCAACGCCGAAGACGCGGAGGCGAATTTCGCGCCGTCGACGGGCGTCCTCACTTCGTGGATGCCGCCGGGCGGGCCCGGGATCCGCGTCGATTCGCACTGCTTCCAGGGCTACGAGGTGCCGCCGTATTACGACTCACTCCTCGCGAAGGTGATCGCCTGGGGCCGCGACCGCGCCGAGGCCGTCGCGCGCATGCAGCGCGCGCTCGACGAGTTCACCGTCGTCGGGGTCAGCACGAACATCCCCGCGCACAAGAAGATCCTGGCGAGCGACCTTTTCCGGGCTGGGCAGGTCACCACGCACCTCATCGACGCGGTGGGAGTGGACGCGCTCGCGGGGTAGGGTGCCCTAGGGGAGGGTCGGCCCCCAGGGGGCGGCCTGGACCGGCTGGTCGATCGGCATATCGAGCGTATTACCCGGGAACGGCTCGACTTTGCCCGGAGCGGTCGGGGCGGGCGATGCCGGCGGAAGCGACCGAGCGGGCGCGGCGCTGGCGGGCGCATCGGTCGGCGCCGGCTGACCAGGCGTCTCGACCGGAGCGACGGTCGATTCGGGCTGGACCGACGCGGGCGCGCTCGCGGGCACGACCGGCGCCGCGGTCGGCGCTTCGATCGAGGGGGCGACACGCGGGGCGCCCGGTGCTTCAACGGGCGAAACGCGGACGGCGGAGAGCGCGAGCCAGAGCAAAAGGCCCGTGGCGGCCGCTACCAGCGCCAGGAGGCGCAGGTCGGGAAGGAGGTTCTCGGCCCGGGTCCCCACGCCTGACTAACGCCGCCAGGCCGTCCCGCGTTCCGCCGGTATTCTCCGGCGGAATGGCAACGCTCGATAAAGCCGGTATCGAAGGGCTCATCCCGCACCGTGACCCATTCCTATTGATCGACCGGGTGACCGAGCTCGAGCCGGGCGTGCGGGCGGTCGCCGAGCACACGTTCACCGGCAAGGAGTGGTACCAGCCGGGTCACTTCCCGGGAAACCCGATCGTGCCGGGCGTCATCCTCGTCGAGTCGATGGCCCAGGCGGCTTCGGTCATGGCGATGGCCAATCCCGAGTACCGCGACGGGCTCGGGCTCTTCGCCGGGATCGAGGAGATGCGCTTCAAGCGGATGGTCAAGCCTGGTGACACCGCGCGCTTCGTCGCCGAGACCCTGAAGATGCGCCGCGGCTTCGCGCGGGTGAAGGTGCGGACGCTCGTCGGCGACGAGCTCGCGGCGGAAGGCGTGATCCTCGCGATCTTTCAGCCGCGCGCCAAGGAGCCGACATGAGCCGGTCGGTCGAGATCGTCGGTGTCCCGATGGATCTGGGCGGGAATCGCCGGGGCGTCGATATGGGTCCGTCCGCGATCCGCTACGCCGGGCTTCGCGACCGTATCGCCGGACTCGGCTACGCGGTGCGCGACCGCGGCAACGTACGCGTCGCGGACCGCGACGAGGGCGCGACCAAGGACTACCGCGCTCTCGACAAACGCGATCTCGCGCGGATGGGCGCGCAACCTGCGCATCACGTCGAGGAGATCGTCCGCGTGGCCGAGGAGCTTGCGGCGGTCGTCGCGGACATCGAACGCGCCGGCAGGGTCGCGGTCATCCTCGGCGGCGACCATTCGATGTCCATGGGCACGCTCGCCGGTATCGCGCACGCCGGCCGTCGTCCGGGGGTGATCTGGATGGACGCGCACGGCGACAGCAACACGCCGCGTACGAGCCCGTCAGGCAATGTCCACGGGATGCCCTTCGCGGTCGCGCTCGGGCTCGCCGAGGAGCCGTTCCCCAAGTCGCTGCGCGCGTCGGTCGACGGCCGCAGCGCGGCCCTGATCGCCATCCGCAGCGTCGACCCCGGTGAGAAGGAGAACATCAAGGCGGCGGGAGTAACGGGGATCACGATGGCGGACATCGACCGGCTCGGCATGAGCGCGGCGATGGAGAAGGCGATCGCGATCGCGTCGAAGGGCGATGGGATCCACCTTTCTTTGGATATGGACGCGATCGATCC
>Ga0070708_100002122_pt1 | contig 15314 bp, 13 predicted proteins | sample KBSK5503metaG_FD_65469 | JGI IMG/M metagenome (GOLD analysis project Ga0070708, IMG submission 65469) | Corn, switchgrass and miscanthus rhizosphere microbial communities from Kellogg Biological Station, Michigan, USA - KBS K5-50-3 metaG | ecosystem: Host-associated > Plants > Roots >... | reverse complement strand
GGGCGCCAAGCTCGTCTACATGCTGCTCGCGACGATCCCGCAGGACGGCGTCGCGCTCGCGCTCATCTTCTCGCGCGAACCGTTCTACGAGTTCTACACGCGCGTGCCGCGCCTGATCGATGGCTTCACCCCGCTCATCGACCAGACGATCGCGGGCGCGGTGCTGATGATCTTCGGCAAGGTCACGCTGGCGATCGCCGTCCTCGTCGTGTTCTTTCGCTGGTTCGGCGCCGAGCGGCGGGCCGACCAGGCCCGCGCGGCGATGTGAAGCAGCACCCTGGATCTGGTGCGTTGGGCGCCAAACGTGCGTAACGACGCCACCGCAAGCGTGCGTCTGGGTCCAAACGCACGGAATTCGCCTTAGTCGTGGCGCTACGCCGCCGATACAATCGCCCTAGGGTGCGGTAGGTGGAATTCAAGGAGAGCATCCTCGACCTCGTCGGCCACACGCCCCTGGTGCGCCTGCACAAGGTGACGGCGGGGCTGAAGCCGACGATCCTGGCCAAGCTCGAGGAACTTAACCCCGGCGGCAGCGTCAAGGACCGGATCGGGCTGACCATGGTGGAGGAGGCCGAGCGCACAGGCCAGCTGCGGCCGGGCGGCACGATCATCGAGCCCACCTCCGGCAACACCGGGCACGGCCTCGCCATGGTGGCCGCGATCAAGGGCTACAAGATGGTCTTCGTCATGCCCGACAAGATGTCGGCGGAGAAGATCAGCCTGCTCAAGGCGTACGGCGCGGACGTCGTGATCTGCCCCACCAACGTCGAGCGGTCGTCGCCGCAGTCGTACTACTCGGTGGCCGACCGGCTGTCGCGTGAGATCCCTGGCGCCTTCCAGCCCAACCAGTACTTCAACCCCAAGAACCCCGAGGCGCACTACCACACGACCGGGCCGGAGATCTGGGAGCAGACCGACGGACGGATCGACGTCTTCGTCGCCGGCATGGGCACGGGCGGCACGATCAGCGGCGTCGCCAAGTACCTGAAGGAGCGGAAGCCGGTCCACATCGTCGGCGCCGACCCCGAGGGCTCGCTCTACTCGGGGTCGATCGCGCCGTACAAGGTCGAGGGAGTCGGCGAGGACTTCATCCCCGGCACCATGGACCTGAAGGTGGTGGACCAGATCGTGCAGGTGACCGACAAGCAGTCGTTCATGGCCGCCCGTCGCCTGGCGCGCGAGGAAGGCATCCTGGTCGGCGGATCGTCGGGGCTGGCTCTGCACGCCGCGCTCACGGTGGCCGCCGAGCGAGGGCCGGACGAGGTCATCGTCGTGCTGTTCCCGGACACGGGCCGCAACTACCTGAGCAAGTTCTTCAACGACGAGTGGATGCGGCAGAACGGCTACCTCGCGCGCCTGGGCGCGGTGCGCATCCGCGAGGTGTTGTCGTCACACCCGAAAGGTTTGCCGCACCTGGTCACGGTCGAGGCGGGCACGTCGGTGGGTGAGGCGATCGACCTGATGCAGCGCTACGGCATCTCGCAGCTGCCGGTGGTCGAGGAGTCGAACGGGCAGGGCGTGGTCGGCACGCTGCAGGAGCGCACGCTGCTCGACCGCGTGTATCGCGACCCGGCGGTGGTCACCACCGCGGTGTCCGCGGCCATGGACGCGCCGCTCAGCCAGGTCGGGGTCGACTCGTCGCTGGACGACGCGTTCGAGCCGCTGCTGCGCGGCGAGCAGGCGGTGCTCGTCGTCGAGGACTCGAAGCCGGTCGCGGTGATCACGCGCGCCGACCTGCTGGAGTTCGTCGCCCATCGAGGTCGTGGCTAAACCCTCCTGGGGCTTTGCCACGCGCGCGGTGCACGTCGGCCAGGGGCCCGACCCCGCGACGGGCGCGGTGGTGCAGCCCATCCACATGGCGACCACCTACGCCCAGGAAGCCGTGGGCAAGCACCGCGGCTTCGAGTACTCACGCTCGGGCAACCCGACGCGCAACGCGCTGGAGGAAAACCTCGCCGCGCTGGAAGACGCCAAGCACTGCCTTGCGTTCGCGTCCGGGCTGGGCGCGGAGTCGACCCTCATGCTGCTGCTCAACCCGGGCGACCACGTCGTCTACATGGAGGACGTGTACGGCGGCACGTTCCGCCTGTTCGACAAGGTCCTGAAGCGGTTCGGTCTGACCTTCAGCCCCGTCGACGCCACGGACGTGGACGCGGTGGAGCGCTCGATGACGTCGAGCACGCGCATGGTGTGGCTCGAATCGCCGACCAATCCGCTGCTGCGCGTGGTCGACATCGATGCGGTGAGCGAGATCGCGCACACGCGGGGCGCCGTCGTGTGCGTCGACAACACGTTCGCCACGCCTTACCTCCAGCAGCCGCTGCACCTGGGCGCGGACGTCGTCGTGCACAGCTCGACCAAGTACATCGGCGGCCACAGCGACGTCGTGGGCGGCGCGCTGATGACGAACCACGACGACATGGCCGAGCGGCTGCGCTTCCACCAGAACGCGGTCGGCGCGGTGCCGTCGCCGTTCGACTGCTGGCTCCTGCTGCGTGGGGTCAAGACGCTCGCGCTGCGCGTCGAGCGGCAGAGCGAGAGCGCGATGGAGGTCGCCAGGGCCCTGCAGGGGAACCGGGCGGTGATGCGAGTGTTCTACCCGGGTCTCGACGAGCATCCCCACCACGCGGTGGCCGCTCGCCAGATGCGCATGTTCGGCGGCATGGTGAGCTTCGAGGTGGCGGACGAACCGGCCGCGTTCCGCGTGCTGGAGCGGCTGCGCATCTTCGCCCTCGCGGAATCGCTGGGCGCGGTGGAATCCCTGGCCGAGCACCCCGCCCGCATGACGCACGCGTCGATCCCGGCCGCGGAGCGCCAGCGGGCTGGAGTGGGGGATGGCCTGATCCGCCTCTCGATCGGGGTGGAGGACGTGGCGGACCTCATCGCCGACCTGAAGTCGGCGCTGGGATAGCCCCTCCGGCGGCTCCGCCGCCACCCCGCCGTAAACGGGGAGGATGCACCCGCCCGGCGGCCGCGACCCTCGGATAGTCCGGACTATCCGGCACTTCGATCGGGCAGAACCCCGGTTAGTCCAGACTATCCGAATATGGGGCCTGCGTAAACGGGGAGGACCTCGTGCGTTCTACGGGCATGGCGCGAATTGCGCTCGTTCACGACGTGGCCGGGGTCGCCGAGACCCAGGCCGAGCTCCTGAGGCAGGCCGGCCACCAGGTCGACCACCTGCGCCTGCCTGACTTCGGCCCGAACTGGCCGTGGTGGCCGAAGGCGATCACGCTGCCGGTCCGCCTTCTCCTCTACCTCCCGACCATCCGGCGGCTGCGGCGGGTGCCGTATGACGTCATCCACATCCACTGGGTCCCGCGCGGCGTCATCGGTCTGCTCTCCGGCAAGCCGTTCCTGGTCCAGGCGCACGGCTCGGACCTCCACATGCACGTCAACACGCCGGGGATGTTCAGACTCAGCCGTCGCGTGCTGGAGCACGCGCGCGTCATTTTCTATGTGACGCCCAACCTGGAGACGTATATCCACCGATTCAGGGACAAGAGTCTGTATCTGCCCAATCCGATCAACGTGCGCTACCTCGCCGTGTTGCCGCGCGCACCGGAAGCCGTGCGGCGCGTCGCGATCTTCATGCGTCTCGACCCAGTCAAAGGAGTGGAGAGAGTCTTCCCGGCGGTCGAGCGACTAGCGTCGACGGGCATCGAGATCACTGCGCTCAAGTGGGGACCCCTCACAATGGACTACACCCAACGGTACGGGGAGATAGTGCGGTTTGTGGATCCCGTGCCCCACGCCCGGATCGGCGAGTTCCTGTCCCAGTTCGATCTGGTGGTGGGCCAGATGGAGCAGGGCGCGCTGGGACTGTCCGAGCTCGAGGCGATGGCTGTCGGGAGGCCGCTCATCGTCGGCATCGACCGCGCCATGTACCCGGCGGACAAACCTCCGGTGGTCTCTTCATATGACGCGGACGAGCTGGTCGCACAGATCGAGCGCTTGCGCGACGACTCACGCCGGCTCGAGAACCTGTCGCGCGAGGGGCGCGCCTGGGTGCGTCGGAACCATGGCTACCATCGCCACCTGCAGCTTCTGGAGTCGGCCTATTTCGGGGTGGCGGCTCGAGACTCGGAGATGCCGATCGCGATGTAGGCCGCGCCGGCTTCCCGGATCCTGTCCGCGTCCAGCGTGCCTCGGCCGTCGAGCACCACGCGCAGGTTCTTGAACCTACGCCAGTCGAGGTCCTTGAAGTCGCGGTGCATCGCCTGCACGACGACCGCATCGGCCGACTTCGCCTTTTCTGAGTCGAGGTCGACCACCTCCGTCTCCAGGTGGGCGAGCTCGGCCGGCGCAAACAGCGGGTCGTGCAGGAGGACGTCCGCGCCCGCGCCATGCAGGAGCTCGACGATCGGGTAGACGGTGGAGAACGCGAGCTCCTTCACGTCTTCGCGATACGACGCACCGAGCACCAGCACGCGCCGGGCTTTGAGGCCACCGAGGGCTTGCTCGAGCTGCTCGACGCCCACCGCGGCCATGCGGTCGTTGGTCTGCCGGCTGTCGCGCACCAGGCTCAGCTCGCCATCGGTCGCATCACCCAGCATGAAGTGCGGATACACGGGGATGCAGTGTCCGCCGACGCCCAGGCTCGGCCGGTGGATGTGCGAGAAGGGTTGTGAGTTGGCGGCCCTGAAGGCCTGGCCGACGTTGACGTCGCGGCTCGCCGCGTAGAGCGCGAACTGGTTGGCGAGCGCGATGTTGACGTCGCGATATGTGGTCTCTGCGAGCTTGGTGAATTCCGCGGTCTCGGCGTTGTCGACCGCCCACACGTCAGCGTCGAGGACGCTGCGATAGAACCGTACGGCGCGCTCGGTGCTGGTCATGTCGATGCCGCCGACGATTTTCGGGTACTTGCGAAGGTCTTCGAAGATGCGCCCGGCGTACAGCCGCTCGGGACTGAAAGCGAGATGGAAATCCCTTCCGGCCACCAGCCCTGACACATCTTCGAGCATCGGCCCGAGGCGCAGCCGCGTCGTGCCGACTGGAAGCGTCGTCTCGTAGATCACGAGGCTGCCCCTGTGCAAGCCGCGGCCCACCGCGCGCGTCGCCGCGTCGAGGCTGCTGTAGTCGGTCGTGTGCTCGCGGCTCACCAGCAGGGGGACGATGATCACGACGACGTCGGTCCGGGCGACTGCGGCGGTGGTGTCGGTGGTCGCCTTCAGCTTGCCCTTCGCGACGGCAACGGCAACCGCCTCTTCCAGCCCCGACTCTTCGTGGATGTGAGCGCGCCCCGCGTTGATCGCTTCGACCACGTCAGGCAGCACGTCGCAGCCGATGACATCGAGGCCTTTGCTTGCAAACTGCGCCGCCAGCGGGAGCCCGATCTTGCCGAGACCGACGACCGCGACCGATGAGTCCTTACCGGGGTGCATGGTTTCGCAATATAGCGATTGGGTCGGGTGCGATCAGGCGGCGGCTGCCTCGGCCGGTTTGGGCCCGTGACGCTCGGCGAGGTTCGCTGCATGCCGCCGCGCCAGCATCTGCGCGGAGTACAGCATGCCCAACACGAGCCACAGGTATGGCTCCTGGAAAAACCTCCCCTCGAATTGGCTGTAGAGGAAGATCGGGATGATCAAGGTCGCGGGCGCGATCGCCCACAGCGACCATGCGTCGCGTCGCGCACGTGCCGCGAGCGCCTCTCGCGCGAGCTGGATCAGGAAAGCGAGCATGAGCACCGCGCCGACGATCCCCTGCTCCGCGAGCACGGTCACGAGCGACGTATGCGACACGCTGTCGGTGTAGACGGCAGGGAGGAAGTAGCTGTATGTGGTCAGCAGAGCCTGCTGGAAGCCACCGAAGCCAACCCCGAAGACGGGATGGTCGGCCGCCATCTTCATTCCGGCGGCGATCAGGTACTTGCGGTTGTCGTCGCCCGCGACCTCAGCCTGGTGGCCTCCGGTCGCTGCATGATGAGTAGAAGGCGGCACGACGACACTGACCGCCGTATAGGCCGCATCCTCGGCGCGCTGCCTCGTGTCGGGGTTGATCGCGGTCGAAAGCGCGAACGCGAGCACGGCGACACCGGCGATCGCCAACGCCCGCCGGCGGTTGAACGCAAATCCTGCAGCGACCAGGACCGAGACGATGAAAAGGATGAGGCCGGACCGCGAGAACGTCACCGGGATGACCAGTCCGCAACCAATCGCCGCCCCCACCGTAAGCCACGTCGGGCCCTGGCGCGAGGCATAGAACAGGACGGCCACGCAAGCGCCGAGGGTCAGGAACCGGGCCGTGATGTTGGGGTCGCCGAAGGTGATGTTCATGCGGTTGGCGACAGCGGGGTTGGGAGTCCAGATCTGGAGGTGGGATAGGTAGAGGAAGGCGCCAAGCAAGGCCACTCCCGACGCGGACACCAGGAAAGCGATCCAGGCGCGGCGGTGGTCTTGCTGCCCCAGCGCCAGGTTTGCCAGCAGCAAGCCCGCGATCGGATAGAGGGCGATGTCGAGCAGCGAGCTGGCCGATCCCGGTGCGTGCGTCACGAGCCAGCTCACAAGAGAGGCTGCGATGTAGGCGAGCAGGAGGTAGACGCTGAGCATCCGGGGCACCGCGAGACGGCGCCGTCTGCTCGCCAGCAAGTAAAGGAAGGCCAGCCCCACGACCACGAGCACGAAGCGGCTCAACTGCTGCCCGAAAAGCAGGGACGTGAACTCCAGCGGCAGCGTCAGGATGAACGCCGCGAGCCCGTAGGTGGCGATCGCTTCGGCCGTCCGCGTCAGCATATGAGGCGGTTGCACGTGCAAAGGATTCAAGCCCCCCTCCAATCAGAACGCGCGCCGGGCTGAAAATGTGTTCGTTGGCAGCAGGCCGGAGGATCGTGTTCTACCGCACGCTCGAGATCGACGAGGACTCGCGCATCGGCTCCGGTGTTCGGCCGGCGAAGCTCTTGGGCGCGTTTCGCGAGCTGGGCTACCAGGTCGACGTCGTGGCGGGGACCGCCGCCCAGCGCAAACGAGCAGCCGGCGACGTGCGGCGGAAGGTCGCGTCAGGTCTCACATATGACTTTCTGTACGCCGAACCGCCGACGACGCCCATCCCGCTGAACGAACCTCATCACCTGCCGACCCATCCGCTGTTCGACTACCGCTTTCTCGCGTTGTGCCACGCGCGAGGCATCCCGGTGCTCCTCTTTTACAGCGACGTGCAATGGCGCCTGCCGAACTATTCGCGACAGGTCGGCTGGCCGAAATACCTGGCCGCCCTGCCTTTTTTCCACCTCGACCTCTTCGTCTTTCGCCGCGTCGTCGACGCGCTGCTGGTGCCGGACGCGGGCATGCTGCCGCGCGTCGCCGGTTGGGCCGAACAGAAGCCGCACTGGGTTTCCATCCCAGGGTTCGATCCGAATGAGACGCCCACCACGCATGACGCCACGACGGCCGGTGCACCGCTGCGTCTTTTCTACGTCGGCGGTGTCGAGCCGCCGGTGTACGACCTGGCGCCGCTGCTGCGCGGGTCTGCATTCGCTGCGTCTCATGGCGCGGCGCATCAGCTCACGATCTGCTGCCGCGAGCCCGAGTGGCGCCGCCATCCCGCCACCTACGACCCGTACCTCGGGTCGCACGTCAGCGTCGTTCACAACCGCACGCGCAGCGAGCTGCTCGAGCTTTACGGGCGCCATGACGTCGCGGTGATGCCTTACGGCACGGTCAACTCGGACTGGGCGATGCCGATCAAATTTCCGGAGGCGATCGGCATGGGATTGCCGGTCCTGGCCGGTACCGGAACCGCTGTGGCCAGGATGGTCGAGGAGCAAGCCATCGGGTGGTCGGTGGGTTCCTCGCCAGAAGATCTGCACTCGGTTCTCAGCCGCATCGACCCCAAAGAGCTCGATCGAGCGCGGGCGGCGGTGCGGCACGTCCAGCCTCGCTACACCTGGGCGGAGAGGGCTCGCGAGATCGCGGCGATCGCGGACGAGATCGCCGGGAGGGGGCGCGACCGGGTAGAAAGTGGCTTAGGCTGAATGTAAATTCATGAGCCTTTCGCGCCTCGTGCGCGGCGGATTGCGCTACGGGCCGATGTTCGCAGCCGAGGTCACGCTGTTCTGGATCATCCTCGAGATCGTCAACTCGAGCGGTTACGGCGTGGTCAACCCGGTGCCGACGCAGCCGTGGTACCCGGCCGCGGCCCTGCTCATCGTGACGTTCGCCATGGGGTTTGCCGAGTGGCGACTCCGGCTCTACCGGCGTGTCTGGTCGGTCGCGAGCCTGAACGACGCGTTCGCGATCGGCCTGGCCGTCGTCGAAGCGACGCTGCTCGTGACGATCATCAACTTTCTGTTTCCGGACGGCGACCGACCCCTGCGCGTGGGCGCGCCAATCCTCGCGTCGGCCACCGTGGTCATCGGCATCGGCCTGCTGCGTCTGCTGCCCCGTCTCACGACGTCTTCGTCGCGGCCCAGCGGCAACCGGCTGCTCGTCGTCATCCCGGACGAGACCGGCTACGCGACCGTCAAAGCGCTGATCCAGCAGCCAAACCCCGACTGGACCCCGGTCGCGGTGGTCACGACCGGCCGTCCCGACATCGGCCGCACGCTGTTGGGCGTTCCAGTGATCGGCTCTGCGAACAACCTGCGCCGCTTGATCCGAGACTCGAGCGTGCAGGGCGTCGCCGTGGTCGAAGGGGCCGCGTCCGACCGGGTCAAGGCACGCAAGCTCTTCGCCGAGTGCCTCGCGGCGCACCTGCCGGTCTTCATCGTCCCCGCGGCAGACTCATGGTTCCCACGACCCAGCGGCTCGCGTCTCCGGCAATTGTCGGCCGACGACCTGGTCGGCCGGGACGAACGCGAGATCGACCTCGAGCTGTCCGCGAACGAGGTGCGCAACCGGGTCGTCCTGGTCACAGGAGCCGCCGGATCGATCGGTTCAGAGCTGTGCCGCCTGCTCGCGGCGATGGGCCCGAAGCGGCTCGTCCTGGTCGACATCAACGAGAGCGGTCTATTCGACCTGGCTGAAGAGCTACGGGTGGCGGGCGGTCTCGACCTGCGGGAAACGCTCGTCTCGATCATCGACCACGACCAGTTGCTCGGGGTGTTCGCCGACGAGCGACCCGAGATCGTCTTCCACGTCGCCGCGTACAAGCACGTGCCGATGCTCGAAGCACATCCCATCCAGGCTGTGCTCGCCAACGTGGTCGGGACGCGCAACACGCTGCGCTGCGCCCACGCGGCGGGGGTGAAGCGCTTCATCCTGATCTCCACCGACAAAGCGGCGTCCAGGCATTCGGTGATGGGCTGCACGAAGCGGCTGTGCGAAGAGCTGGTCCTCGCCTACCGCGGTCCGATGGCCTGCTGGGCGGTGCGGTTCGGCAACGTGGTCGGCAGCCGCGGCAGCGTCGTGCCGCTGTTCGAGCGACAGATCGAGAATGGCGGGCCGGTGACGATCACGCACCCCGATGTGTCGCGCTACATGATGACGATCCGCGAAGCGTCCTCCCTCGTCCTCAGCACGCTGACGATCGGTAGTCCCGGCCATCTTTACATGCTCGACATGGGCGACCCCATCAAGATCTACGACCTGGCGAACGACCTCATTCGCTCCAGGGGATTGCGGCCGAACGTCGACGTCAAGGTCGTCATCACCGGGCTGCGCCCCGGCGAGCGGATGACAGAAGAGCTGCTCGCGGCCGATGAGGGGTGGCGCCCGACCGGCCACCCCGCGATCCGCGAGGTCGTCTCCCCGACCATCGGTAAGGAGGAAGACCTCGCGTGGATCGTCGAGCGCCTGGAGCGGCTGGCCACGGAAGGCAAGTCGGACGAGCTGGTCCACGCGCTGAAGAATGCGGTCCAGGCCCCGACCGGCCCGGCGGAGGAGCCGGAGCTGCCTGGCGTCCAGGCGCCACGCTCAACCGATGAGCGCCCGGTCGACCGATAGCCACGTGACCGCCGGCGGCGTGTACGTCCACCCGACCGCGGACGTGTCAGGCAGCGCGAGCATCGGCGAGGGCACGAAGATCTGGCACCAGGCCCAGGTCCGCGAGGGCGCGGTCATCGGCCGGCAGTGCATCCTGGGCAAGGGCTCGTACGTCGACAAGGACGTGCACATCGGAGATTTCTGCAAGCTGCAGAACGGCGTGTTCGTGTTCCACGGTTTCAACCTCGAGACTGGGGTCTTCCTCGGTCCCGGCGTGATGCTGCTCAACGACAAGCACCCGCGGGCGATCAACCCCGACGGAACGCCCAAGGCGGACGCCGACTGGGAAGCGAGCAACGGCCTGGTCGCGTACGGCGCGGCGATCGGCGGCGGCGCTGTGATCCTGCCCGGCGTCACCATCGGGCGGATGGCGTTGGTCGGTGCGGGCTCGGTAGTGACGCGTGACGTGCCGGAACGGGGCATCGTGGCGGGCAACCCGGCGCGACTCCGCGGCTTCGCGTGCGACTGCGGCCACGTGCTCACGCAGCAGGGTGGCCGCGACTACAGCTGCGGCACCTGCGGCAGGACTTACCAGATAGCGGCGGAAGCCGAGGCGCGCGCGTGAAGGAGACCGAACGGATTGCAGCCGCCTATCGCGAGCTCGGGGCCAACGCCGGCACTCGCTATGACCTGCGCAATCGGGGCAACCAGCAGGTGCTCGAGGAGCGCCGCCGGCTCACGAAGAAGCTCCTCGGCCACGCCGGCCTGATCCCGGTCGGCGACAGGCGCGTCCTCGAGGTCGGCTCCGGCACGGGCTCGGAGCTCGCATGGATGCTCGAGATCGGCGCCGCGCCGTCGAACCTGGCCGGGGTCGACCTCCTGCCCGACCGGGTGGCCGCCGCCAGGTACGCCTACCCCAAGCTCACGTTTCATGAGGCGAATGCTGAGATCCTCGAATTCGCCGACGACAGCCAGGACCTGGTGCTGGCGATCACGGTGTTCAGCTCGATCCTCGACGACTCGATGGCTGCCAACGTCGCGGCCGAGATCCAGCGCGTGATGCGGCCCGGCGGCGCGCTGCTCTGGTACGACTTCCGTTACGACAATCCTGCGAACCGCAACGTGCGCGGTGTGCGCGAGCGCAAGGTGCGAGAGCTTTTCCCTCGCCTGGAAGGCAGGCTGCACTCGCTGACCGTCGTGCCGCCGCTGGTGCGCAGGCTGGGGGCGTTCGCACCCATCGCGTACCCGGTGCTCTCGCTTGCACCGCCGCTGCGCAGCCATCTCCTCGGCCTGCTCCACAAGCCGGCCTGAGCGCGATGCGATCCGAATTCCTGCAGTTCGCGCCGCCGCTCATCGGCGACGAAGAGATCGAGGAGGTCGTCCGGACCCTTCGAGAAGGCTGGATCACGACCGGGCCGCGGGCGAAGCGGTTCGAGTCGGAGTTCGCGGAATATGTCGGCGCGCCGGCCGCGCTGGCCCTCAACTCCGCAACCTCGGCCATGCACGTGGCGCTGGCCGCGCTCGGGATCGGAGAGGGCGACGAGGTCGTGACGACGACGATGACGTTCACGTCGACCGTCCACGTCATCGAGCACCAGCGCGCCCGCCCGGTCCTGGTCGACGTCGAGCCCGACACGCTGAACATCGACCCGGAGAGGGTCGCGGCCGCGATCACGCCACGGACAAAGGCCATCATGCCGGTCCATCTGTACGGCCACCCGGCCGACATGGACCCGATCTATGAGATCGCACAGCGACACGGCGTCGCGGTCATCGAAGACGCCGCTCACTCGTTTCCGGCGCGTTACAGGGGCCGGCTGATCGGCGCTCCGATGAAAGGCTTTGAGGGGCCGAACCTCGTGGCCTTCTCCTTCTACGCGACCAAGAACCTGACCACAGGCGAGGGCGGCATGCTGACCGGGTCGCCGGAGCTGCTCGACGACGCGCGCGTCTGGAGCCTGCACGGCATGAGCCGCGACGCCTTCAAGCGCTACACGTCCGACGGCTCGTGGCGATACGACGTCATGCTGCCGGGTTTCAAATACAACATGCCCGACATACAGGCCGCGATCGGGCTGCATCAGCTCAAGCGGGTGGACGCGATGCAGAAGCGCAGGCGGGCGATCGTCGAGCAGTACGACGAGGCGCTGGGCGAGCTACCCGAGGTCGAGCGGCCGGTGCAGCGGCCAGACGTGGAGAGCGCATGGCACATCTACCTCCTGCGGCTGCGTCCCGAGCTGTTGAAGATCGACCGAGGCGCCTTCATCGAGGAGCTGCGCCGGCGGAACATCGGGACCAGCGTCCACTTCATCCCGGTGCACGAGCACACCTACTATCGCGAGCGGTACGGGTGGCGGCCGGACGATTTTCCGGTCGCGCATCGCCAGTTCGAGAGGATGCTTTCGCTGCCGCTGAGCCCCGCGCACACGGACCAGGATGTGGCCGACGTGATCGACGCCGTGACCGAGGTGATCAGCGCGAACCGCGTCTGAACGTTCGGCGCACGACCGTCACAGCGGTCCGTCCCAGGATGCCCAGGTCGCCGGCGAAGCTGGCGTGCCGGACGTACTCGAGGTCGATCGCGAGCTTGCGCGGCATCACCTCCGTCACGTAAACGGACTCCGCGTCGCCGCCGCGGAGCAGGTCCTCCTCGTCTATGAAGGCGAGCACGGTGGGTCCGGTCATGCCCGGACGCACGCCGAGCACCTTCCGCTGCTCGGGCGTGTAGTGGGCGACGTACTTCGGGTCTTCGGGCCGCGGCCCGACCAGGCTCATCTCTCCGCGCAGCACGTTGAGGAGCTGGGGCACCTCGTCGAGCTTGGTGCGACGGAGGAGGCGCCCGACCCTCGTGATTCGCGGATCATCGCCCGCCGTCACGGACGGACCGCCCGGCCGCGCGTCCATCGTGCGCAGCTTGACGATGCGAAAGGCCCGCCCATCGCGGCCGACCCGGCTGCCGATGTAGAAGGCCGGGCCCGGCGACTCCAGCTTGACCGCGACCGCGGCGGCCAGGACGAACGGCGAGGTGACGACAAGGCCGACGGCCGACACGGCGACGTCGAGCAGGCGCTTCATCGTTCAGCGGCATCCCGCAGCAGCTCGATGAAGCGCGCCGCGATGCGCTCGCGGTCGAAATGCTCCTTGACGTAGTGCCTTCCGTTCTCGCCGAGGTCGCGTGCCAAATCCGGGTCCGCGGCCAGCTTCTCCACCGCCTCGCTGAGTGCCGGTGGATCCTCAGGCGCCACCACGATCCCGGCTTTGGCCGTCTCGACCAGGTCGGCCGCCTCGCCCCACAGCGAGGCCACGATCGGCCTGGCCGTGGCCATCGACTCGAACATCTTCGAGGGCAGCGCCGACTTGAAGAGGTCCAGTCGCTTCAGCGGGATGATGGTCGCGTAGGCGAGGTTCAGCAGGTCGGGCATGACCCGCTTGGGCTGGTTCGGTAGGAAACGCACGTTGGTGATCCGCTCCGACTCCGCTCTTTTCACCAGCGCGTCCTTCTCCGCGCCTTCGCCCGCGAGCACGTAGAGCACCTCCGAGTTCTTCGTCTGCCGAGCAGCGTCGAGGATGGTGCCGAGACCTTGCGCCATGCCGTGCGTGCCGGCGTAGAGAAACACCTTGCGTTCATCGAGTCCGAGGCTGCGCGCCAGCTCCAGATTCGGCGGCGCCGGCTGGAAGACCGACGTGTCGACACCGTTGGTCAGCAGGAAGAGCTTCTCGCGTGGCACGCCGCGTTGGGCGAGCCTCTCGACCATGCCCGGCGTCACCACGCTGACGCGCGCCGCCTTCCGGTAGAGGTGCAGCTCGAGCATCTCGGCCAGCCGCACTGCGAATCGATTGCGCAGCGCGCCGAGCTCGATCGCCGACTGCGGCCAGATGTCGCTCACGTTGAAGACGTACGGCGCGCGCTTGAGGTGTCGGTACGCGAGCGCGGCGATTCCGATGAGCAGCGGCGGCGACTCGACGAACACCACGTCGGCGGCCCCCACCTTACGCACCGCCGTAAGGCTCGAGGCGGCAAAGGAGAGATGGTTGAGGATGCGGCGCAGGAATCCGCGATTGGGCGTCGCGTAGACCGAGGTCCGGATGACGCGGATTCCGTCCATCGATTCTTCCATCTGGAAGTGGCCCCGGTACTCCGGAGGCACGACGCCGGTCGGATAGTTGGGGAATCCAGTCACGACCGTGACCTGGTTGGCGGCCGCGGCCGCGCGCGTAGCGAGCTCGTAAAGCCGCGCCTGGGGCGCGCCCACCTCGGGCGGAAAGTAGTGGGTGAGGATGACGATCCGCAGCCCCGGGCCCGTCGATTGCATGGCCTGCGACACTCTAGCCGTGAAGGTTCTCACGGTGGTCGGCGCGCGACCGCAGTTCATCAAGGCCGCACCCGTCTCCAGGGTCCTGCGCCGGGAGCACGAGGAGTTCCTGCTCCACACGGGGCAGCACTACGACGACGAGATGTCGGACCTGTTCTTCCGCCAGCTAAACATCCCGGCGCCGGACGCGAACCTGGAGGTCGGCTCCGGGCGCCACGGCGTGCAGACGGGAGCGATGTTGCCTGGGATCGAATCGGTCGCGATCGACCAGAAGCCCGACTGGTTGCTCGTGTACGGGGACACGAACTCCACGCTCGCGGGGGCGCTCGTGGGCGCCAAGCTGCACATCCCGGTCGTCCACGTCGAGGCCGGCCTGCGGAGCTACGACAGGCGCATGCCCGAGGAGGTCAACCGCGTGGTGGCCGATCATCTCGCGGCGCTCAACCTGTGCCCGACCGATGCCGCCATCGACAACCTGGCCCGTGAGGGGATCACGGTGGGGGTCCAGCTCGTCGGCGACGTGATGTTCGACGCGTTCCAGCAGAACCTCGAAGTCGCGCGCAAGAGCACGCGCATCGTGCAGGAGCTGGGCTTCGAGCGAGGCGGCTACGCGCTCCTGACCGTGCACCGGGCCGAGAACGTGGACGAGCCTGGGCAGCTGGCAGGCATCCTGCGCGGGGTCGGCGACTCCGGCCGCCCGGTCGTGTTTCCCGTCCACCCGAGGACGCGCGCCTCGTTTGCGGCCAACGGTTTGATTCCGGCCGCCAACGTGAAGGTGATCGACCCCGTGGGCTATCTCGAGATGCTCGTTCTGGAGGACAACGCCGAGTCGATCGTCACCGACTCCGGCGGGGTGCAGAAGGAGGCGTACTTCGCGGGGCGGCCATGCGTCACGCTGCGGGACCGCACGGAGTGGACCGAGACGGTGGCCGCGGGCTGGAACGTGCTGGTGGGCACCGATGCCGCTGAGATCGCGCGCGCGATGCGCCATTTTCGTCCTCACACCCAGCGGCCGGAGCTGTTCGGCGACGGGCACGCCGCCGAGCGGGTCGTGGAGGCGCTGGTGACCGTGAAAGTATCGAACTCATAACATGAAGGCTGATTTGGAAACGCTGAAGACAATTCCGATCGCCGCACCGCAGAT
>Ga0070708_100002119_pt1 | contig 15320 bp, 15 predicted proteins | sample KBSK5503metaG_FD_65469 | JGI IMG/M metagenome (GOLD analysis project Ga0070708, IMG submission 65469) | Corn, switchgrass and miscanthus rhizosphere microbial communities from Kellogg Biological Station, Michigan, USA - KBS K5-50-3 metaG | ecosystem: Host-associated > Plants > Roots >... | reverse complement strand
TGGGAGCGGATCCGGTCCTGGCGCCGCAACGCCGGCGCCATGCTGGGCCCGTTCGAGGCGTGGCTCCTGCTGCGCGGCATGCGCACGCTGTTCCTGCGGGTGCACCGCGCCTCCGACACCGCCCTGGCCATCGCCTCCTACTTCGACGGGCATCCGGCGCTGTCCGCGGTGCTGTACCCGGGCCTGCCGTCGCACCCGGGCCACCAGGTCGCGGCCCGGCAGATGCGCGGCGGGTTCGGCGGCATGCTGTCGTTCCGGCTGGCCGGCGGCGCCGCCGACGCCCACGCCGTGCTCGGCGCGGTGCGCGTGTTCAAGCGGGCCACCTCGCTCGGCGGGGTGGAAAGCCTCATCGAGCACCGGCGCGGCAGCGAGGGGCCGTCCTCCCCGGTGCCCGATGACCTGCTCCGCCTGTCGGTCGGCATCGAGCCCGCCGCGGACCTGATCGCCGACCTGGAAGCCGCGCTCACCCGGAAGGGCGGATCGCGATGAACCTGGCCGAACGGGTCCAGGCCGCGCTCGGCCGCGCCATCCTGCCCTCGGTCATCGCCCGCGGCGCGACCGTGCGCGTCGCGGCCGTCGAGGACGGCGTGGCCACCCTGGAGGTGACCGGCTCCCCGGGCGCGGTGTACCCGCTGGCCGCCCGGATCGAGGCGCTGGTCCGCGCCGCCGTCCCCGAGGTCACCGCGGTCCGGCTGGCGCCCCCTGGTCCCGGCCCGCTCCCCGCGGAGCCAGCCGCGGAGCCAGCCGGGGAGCCAGCCGGGGAGCCAGCCGCGGAGCCAGCCGGGGACTTGGCCGAGGCGGCCCGCCGTGTGCTCGACGCGGAGATCAACCCGGCCATCGCGGCCCACCGCGGCCACGTGAGCCTGGCCGGCGCCGAGGACGGCTGGATCCTGGTCCGCCTCGAAGGCGGCTGCCAGGGCTGCAGCCTGGCCGAAGTCACCCTCAGGCAGGGCATCGAGCCGGTCCTGCGGGCGCGCCTGCCCGGCATGACCGGCCTGGCCGACGTCACCGACCACGAAGCAGGGACCGAGCCGTTCTTCTCGCCGGAGAAACGGTGACCCATCCGCGCGCCTCTCGCCTCTCGCCTGATACCGGGCAGGCCGGCCGACGGGTCCTCTTGCTGGTGCCCGCCCGCACCTACCGGGCCGCGGACTTTCTCGCGGCCGCGGGGCGGATAGGCGTGGATCTGGTCGTCGGTAGCGACGGCGCGCTGCCGCTGGGCGGCCGCCCGGTTATCCCGGTCAGCCTGACCGATCCGCGGGCCAGCGCCGACCGGCTGGTGGCCCGCGTGGCCCGCGTCGGCCCGGTCGCCGCGGTCGTCGCGGCGGACGCGCCCATGCTCGTGCTGGCCGCCGTGGTGGCGGCGCGCCTGGGGCTGCCGCACAACCGGGTGGCCGCCGTCCGCGCGGCCGCGGACAAGGCGAGGCAGCGGACGCGGTGGGCCTCGGCCGGCCTGGACCAGCCCGCGTTCCGGCTCGTGCCCGCCGCCGCGCCGCACGACGCGGTGCGAGACGACGCGGTCCGGCGGGCGGCGCGGGCGGTCGGATTCCCGTGCGTGGTCAAGGCGATCTCGCTCAGCGCCAGCCAGGGCGTCCTGCGGGCCGACGACCCGGAGGCCGCGGTGGCCGCGGCGCGCCGGATCCGGCCCATCCTGGCCGCGGCCCGGCGCCCGGCGGGTGAGCCCCTGCTGATCGAGGCCTACGTGACCGGCCCGGAGCTCAGCGTCGACGGCCTGCTGTCCGGCGGCGCCCTGTCCGTCATCGCGGTCTTCGACAAGCCAGGCGCCGCGGACGGCCCCACGTTCGAGGAGACCATGCTCGTCACCCCGTCCCGGCTGCCGCGGGCCGTGCTCACAGCCGCGGTGGCGGCCGCCGGAAAGGCCGCCCGCGCCCTGGGCCTCACTCACGGCCCGATCCACGCGGAGCTGCGCGTGGACGACGCGGGCCGGGGGAGGCCCATGCTGCTCGAACTGGCCGCCCGGTCCATCGGCGGGCTGTGCTCGCGCGCGCTGCGGTTCCCCGGCGGCGCGAGCCTGGAGGAGATGGTGCTGGCCAACGCCCTGGGCCTGGACACCGCCCCGGCCGCCTATCAGGAGACGCGCCCCGCCGGGGTGTTCATGCTGCCCGTCCCGCGGCCGGGCACGTTCCGCTCGGTGCACGGCCGCGCGGACGCCGCCGCCGTCCCGGGGATCACCGGCCTGACGATCACCATCCAGGTCGGCCAGCGCGTCCGCCCGCTGCCGGACGGTGACCGCTACCTCGGCTTCATCTTCGCCGCGGCCGACACGTCCGGCGATGTGGAAAAGGCGCTGCACGCGGCCCGCGAGCGGCTGCGCGTGATCATCGAGTGATCACTGCGGATTATCAGCTTCGAGGATGGACCGGAGCTTGCGCAGGTCCTTGCGGTTGGCCCGCCGGATGGCACTGGTCATGACCGGGGCGGCCAGCGCGGAGAACCCGGCGGGCTCGCCGCGGTTGCGCAGCGTCATCCGGGTCGAGCCGTCGCCGACGGCCTGCCAGGTGTAGGTGGTCTCCATCGGGAACGGCCCCTGCGCCGTCCGCATGACCAGCCGCTCGGCCGGAACGAACTCGGTGATCTCATAGCTGTAAGCGAGCTGCCTGCCCAGGAACCGGGCGGTGAACGCGACGCGGGACCCGGTCCGCAGTGGCGGCTCGGTCTCCCAGCGGACCGAGGCGATGTTGGCGTACCAGGCCGGCGCGTTCGACGGGTCGGCGGCGTACGCCGCGACGGCCTTCGCGGGGCGGCCAATGGTGATCTCGGTGACGACGTCGACGGCCATGGCGTCCTCCTCAGCTAGGGTTCCTGGCCTTGCTGGCGGTGCAGCACGGCGAGTTGCTCCTCGGGCTGCCCGGCCGGGTACGCGCCGGGATCGCGGCCGGCCGTGACGGCGGCCAGCCGGGCCAGGAAGCGCGACCAGCCGTCCTCGTGCAGCAGGCCGAGGTCTCCCGGCAGGCCGTCGTGGACCAGGCGCAGCCGTGTCCGGCGGGCGCCCTCCGGGGTGAGCGTCACCTCCACCCGCGAGCTGCCCGGCGGCAGCCCGAACCCCGGGTCGGTCCAGCCCCAGGTGAACACCAGCCGGCCCGGCCGCTCCACGACGACGAACCGTCCCTCGCAGAACTGTCCGGGCACCACCTCGAACCGGAACCGGCCGCCCGGCCTGGCCTCCAGGTCAGCCGAGATCCCGATCCAGCGGACCAGCCGCTCCGGGTCGGTGAACATGTCGAAGGCCTGCTCGGCCGGCACCGGCAGGACGAGCTCGTGGACCACCGCGTCGCCTTCGATCACAGGCCCTCCTCCCGCTCGGGTGCGGCCAGCTCGGCCTGCAGCCCGGCGAGCCTGGCGCCCCAGAACCGGTCGAGCATCGCCCGCAGCTCCGCGAGCCGGTCGGCCCGCACCCGGTACCAGCGCCGGTTCCCCTCGGTCCGCACGCTGACCAGCTCCGCCTCGCGCAGCACCCGCAGGTGCTGAGAGGCCGCCGGGCGCGAGAGCGCGCAGCGTCGCGCGAGCTCGCTCGAGCTGCGCTCGCGATCCCAGACGAGCGCCAGCATCTGCCTCCGCCGGGGGTCGGCCAGCGCCCGCAGCCCAGCCTCCCCATCGAAATCAGCCATCGCCACGACCTTAATTGCATATTAACGCAACATGCAATACCTACCGCGTCCCCCGGGGCGCGTCCCCCGGCTCCCGAACGAGCCCGGATGGCCCGGCCCTGCCCGCTAATACTGCGCCGCGACCTCAGCCGTCGAGGTTCTTCAGCTCCCGGCGCATCACCTTGCCCGTGGACGTCTTGGGCAGGTCGGGCACGAACTGGACCGAACGGGGGAGCTTGTACGCGGCCAGGTGCGGCCGGCAGTGCTCGATGAGCTCCGTCTCGGTGGCGGCGGCGCCGGGGCGGAGTACCACGTAGGCGCGGGCCAGCTCGCCGAGCCGGTCGTCGGGCACCGAACCGACGGCGACCATGGCCACCGCCGGGTGGGAGGCGACGACGCGCTCGATCTCCGCCGGGTAGACGTTGAAGCCGCCGGTGAGGATCAGGTCCTTACTGCGGTCGACGACGAAGAAGTGGCCCTCCTCGTCCCGTGTCGCGATGTCGCCGGTGTGCATCCAGCCGTCCGGCTCGATCGTGGCCCGGGTGGCCGCCTCGTTGCCGTAGTAGCCGAGCATGACGAGCGGTCCGCGGATCATCAGCTCGCCCGGCTCGCCGTCGGGCAGGGTGACGCCGGGGTCGGTGAGCGCGGCCACCCGCAGTTCGGCGCAGGGCAGCGCGAAGCCGATCGAACCGTGCACGTTCGGCATGTAGGAGCAGTTGCTGGTGCCCGCGCCGGCCAGCTCGGTCATCCCCCAGATCTCCAGCAGCGGCACGCCGGACCGCTGCTCCCACTCCTGCATCTTGGCCACTGGCATGGTTTGGCCGCCGACGGTGCAGATCCGCAGCGAGGACAGGTCGGCCCCGGGCAGCGACGGGTCGGCCAGCATCATCGCGTACATGGTCGGCACGCCGTCGAACACGGTCGCGCGGTGGCGCTGGATCTCGGCCAGCGTCACGGCGGGGTCGAAGCGCTCCAACATCACCAGCGTGGCGCCCACCATGAAGGTGCCGTTCATGATCACGTTGCCGTAGACGTGCGGCAGCGGCAGGGCGTTGAGCATCACGTCACGGTCGGTCCGCGTGTGCACGGCGAACACGGCCGCGGTGTTGTAGAAAACGGCCCGGTGCGACTGCATCGCTCCTTTGGGGTGACCGGTGGTGCCGGAGGTGTAGCCGATCGTCGACAGGTCGCCCGGGGTCGGCCTGGGCACGTCCGGTGCCGCCGCGGGGCCGCTGAGGAGGTCCGCGAACCCGGTGACGCCCTCGCCGCCGGAGTCGAAGCTGATCACCCGGCGCAGGGTGGGCACGGACCTGGTCAGGCCCGCGATCGCCGCGGCTTTCTCATCGGAGGTGAAGATGGCCGCGGCGCCGCAGTCGTTGAGGACGAAGGCCACCTCCTCCGCGGTGAGCATCACGTTGATGGGGTTGACCACGGCCCCGGCGCGCAGGGCCGCGTGGTAGGCGACCACCCACTCCCACCGGTTGGGGGAGTAGAGCGAGACTCGGTCGCCGGGCCGGACCCCGATGTCGTGCAGCCCGCCGGCCACCCGGTCGCACAGGAGGTCGAGTTCGGTGTAGGTCAGCGTCCGGTCGCCGGTGATGAGCGCCGTCTTGGGCCCGAAGCGCCGCGCCACCCGCGCCACGATCGTGCCCAGGTCCGCCGTGATAGGGCTGAGCTCTGTCGTCACCGGATCGATGGTCGTCTCGGCCATGATTCCCCCTATCCGGGCCAGTCCCGCGTTATCGCCATCTAGCCGCCCGGGGGCTGGCTTGTCAAGAGAAGCTGACCCTTGACATGGCGACAGCCATAGGTCGAATGTTGTGCTCGCGTACCAAGGTGACCGGTGTACAGCCACGTGAAATCCAACTCTTTGGGGGGCGTCATGGAATTGGCCGCCGATTTCTCTTTCCAGCCGCTGCCGGCCCTGGAAAACGAGATTCAGCAACCATTCCCGGACGTGGCGAGCCCGCTGGGACCGCTCGCCGGGCTGGCGGGGAAGTGGAGCGGCCGTGGCTTCAATGTCATCTGGCGGCCCAATCACACGCCCGGTCAGGATCGTTTCCTCGAGCTCAACGTGACCAGCGAGCAGATCGAATTCGACCCGATCAGCGGCCCGATTCCCAACCGCGGCCTGCTGCAGCCCGACATCAACATGTTCGGCCTGACCTACCTGGATCAGATTTCGGACGCGAACGTCAAAGCCGGTTTGCACATCGAGCCTGGCCTGTGGGCGGCGGTGCCCAAGACCAGTAACCCGAACATCGGCCCTACCGTGGTGCGGCTGGCCTCCATCCCGCACGGCACGACCGTCGTCGCCCAGGGCACCGCCAGCACGGCCGCCGCGGCCCCGAACATCGCGAGCATCGGCATCAAGCCGTTCACGATCGGCCAGCCGAAATCCACGATCGACTTTCCCGAGCAGACCCTGACCAACCACACCAGCTTCCGCACCGCGGGTGCCGGGCTGACCGGCGTCACCCAGGCCATGGTCAACGACCCCAACACCGTCCTGCACGCCGCGATCGCGGGCCAGCACATCACCAGCACGACCACGCTGCACGTGTCCACCACCGATTCCCCGGTCCCGGGCGGCGGAACCGCGAACACGGCCTTCCTGAAGGGCGGCGCCCAGGGGCCGAACGCGGTCGCGGCGACCGTCACCGCGACCTTCTGGCTGGAGACGCTCCAGGGACAGTCGGCCGTCACCCAGTTGCAGTACTCGCAGATTGTGCTGCTGAACTTCAACGGCCTGAGCTGGCCGCACGTCACCGTCGGCACGCTGCACAAGGCCTGAGGGGGAACACGATGACCAGCCCAGAACCGGTTCACTCGGAGTCAGTAGCTACCGGCCCAGGTAGGCGCGCTTGAGGTCCTCGTCGCGCAGCAGCTCCGCGGCCGGGCCCTCGAGCACGATCTCCCCGGTCGACAGGACGTAGCCACGGTCGGCGATGGACAGCGCCATCGTCGCGTTCTGCTCGACCATCAGGATCGCGACGCCGGAGGCGTGGATGGTCTTGATGATCTGGAAGTTCTGCAGCACCAGCGCGGGCGACAGCCCCATCGACGGCTCGTCCATGAGCAGCAGCCGCGGCCGTGACATCAGCGCCCGGCCCATGGCCACCATCTGCTGCTCGCCGCCGGACAGCGTGCCGGCGAGCTGGCCGCGCCGCTCGAGCAGGCGCGGGAACAGCGAGTGCACCCGGTCGAAGTCCTCGGTGAGCGACTCGCCCCGGCGCAGCACCGCGCCCAGCTCCAGGTTCTCCCGCACCGTCAGCTGGCCGAACAGCCGTCGGTTCTCCGGCACGATGGCCAGCCCGGCCGCGATGCGCTGCGGCACCGGCCACTGCGTGACGTCCGCGCCGTTCAGCAGCACCCGCCCGGCGCGCGGCCGGACGATGCCCAGGATGGTCTTCAGCGTGGTCGACTTGCCGGACGCGTTCCCGCCCAGCAGGCAGACCAGCTCGCCCTCGCGGACCTGCAGCGAGATCCCCTCCAGGATCCGCATCTGGCCGTAGTAGGTGGTGACCTGGTCCAGGCTCAGCAGGACCTGTGGACCGGGGATCTCCGGCTCGTTCAATGCTCCTCCGCCAGTTCCTCCGGGTGCCGCCCCATGTAGGCCTCGACCACGGCCGGATGGCTTGCCACCGCGTCGAAGCCGCCTTCGGCGATCTTGACGCCGTGGTCGAGCGCGACCACCCGGTCCGAGACGCCTGCCACCACGTGCATGTCGTGCTCGATGACCAGGATCGCGACCTCCCGCTCGTCGCGCAGCCGCCCGATCACCTCGGTGATCTCGTGCGTCTCGGCCGGGTTCATCCCGGCGGCCGGCTCGTCGAGCAGCAGCAGCCGGGGCCGGGTGGCCAGCGCGCGGGCGATCTCCAGCCGCCGCCGGTTCGCGTACGACAGCGAGTACGCCGGCTGGTCCCAGCGGTATCCGGCGAGCCGCTGGCCGAAGAAGGACAGCACCTCCTCGGCCAGGGCGCGGACCTCGCGCTCCTCGCGCCGGGCCCGCGGCAGCCGCAGGATCGATTCGGCCGGGGTCGCCTTGGTGCCGCCGTAGGTGGCGGCCATCACGTTCTCGATCACGGACATGTTCTGGAACAGCCGCAGGGTCTGGAACGTGCGCGCGATCCCCAGCCGGGCGATGACGTGCGACGGCCGGCCCGCGATCGACGCCCCGCCGAACCGCACGTCACCCGAGTTCGGCGGGTAGACCCCGGTGATCACGTTGAAGACGGTGGTCTTGCCCGCGCCGTTCGGTCCGATCACGCTGACGATCTCCCGGTCGCCGACCTGCAGGTCCAGCTCGGACAGGGCGCGCAGCCCGCCGAAGGACAGCGAGAGGTGATCCAGCGCGAGGACGGGTTCCCGGGCCGGCTCCTGGCTCATAGAGCCACCTCGACGCGCCGCTGGCCGAGCAACCCCTGGGGGCGGGCGTTCATCATCACGATCAGGATCGCGCCGATCATGAGCTGGCGGGTGATCGACGGCTCCGCGATCAGCCTGGTCTCCCATACGAACGAGGCCAGGTAGAGGGTCGGCACCAGCAGGACGGTCCGCCAGCGGCTGCCCACCTGGACGAGCGCGATCAGCGTGCAGATCAGTACCACGAATCCCCAGTTCCCCGCGGTCTGAGGGGAAGCCGGGACGATCACCCAGTGATGCGCGAGCCAGCCCGACTGCGAGCCCGCGGCCACGGCGCTGTTCGAGATCGCCGCCGCGATGGCGTGCGCCGCGAAGCCGAGCGCGACCGTCGCGGCCAGGACTCCCGCCAGCCTGCGCCAGGGCCGCAGCCTGGCCAGCAGGGTCAACAGGATCAGCCCGTAGAACAGGTAGCCGGCGTAGGTCGGGTTGCGCAGCAGTCCGTCGTAGATCACCATCACCACCAGGGCTCCGGCGGCGGCGCCGGCGATGCTGCCCGCGCCGCCGAGGATGAGCCCGGCGTAGACCAGGATCAGGATCGGGGTGTCGAAGTCGGTCGGGAACACGCTGGCCTGCTGAGCGGCGTAGATGGTGCCGGCCAGGGCCGCCACCATGGCGCCGCCCGCGAACGCCATCAGCTTCACCCGGTTGACCGGGATCGTCATCGACGCCGCGGCCAGCGGGTCCTCGCGGACCGCGCGCCAGGCACGCCCGGTACGGGAGGTCTCGAGCCGCCGCAGCACCGCCATGATGACCACCAGGACGATCACCAGCAGGTAGTAGTAGCCGGCGTTGGTGGTCAGCTGGGCGCCGAAGGCCCTGATCGGGTCGATCGTGGTGATCCCGTTCGGCCCGCCGAGCTTGGTTGAGTCCACGTTGTTGGTGAACTCGACGAAGGCCTCGCCGAAGAACAGCGTCACGATGGCCAGGTAGTCGCCGATCAGCCGCCGGGACGGCAGTCCGACGCCCAGCCCCAGGAACGCCGCGGCGATCACCACGGCCGGCAGCGACGCGTAGGCCGGCAGGTGGATGCCGGCGCTGCCGATCTGGCCCGAGGACAGCAGCGCGAACGCGTACGCGCCGAAGCCGAAGAACGCGATGTAGCCGAGGTCGAGCAGCCCCGCCCAGCCCACCACGATGTTCAGCCCGACCGCCAGCAGCGCGATCACCAGCGCGTCGATGCCGACCTGGAGCTGGAAGCCGCCCAGGCCCAGCGACGGCAGCACCACGCCGATCAGCCCCGCCACGGCCAGCCGCGGCCACCAGCCGATCCGCTCCAGCGCCCGCTGGACCCCGCCGAGCCAGGACGGCAGGTACTCGCGTCGGCCCGCCCGCCTGGCGACCCACTCGTCGACCCCGAGCCGCGGCCCGCGGGCGCCTTGCGGGCTCTCGAGGATGTCCGGGGGCTCTTGGGAGTCTGGGGGTCCCTGCGGATACACGCTCATCGGCGCGTCACACCTTCTGCAGCTGCGCCTGGCCGAGCAGCCCGCTCGGCCGCGTTAGCATCACGGCGATCAGCAGCCCGAACACGATCAGGTTGGAGTAGGTGGAGGAGATGTAGCCGGTCACGAACGCCTCCGCGAGGCCGATGAGCAGGCCGCCGAGCATCGCGCCGGGGATCGAGCCGATCCCGCCGACCACGGCCGCGGTGAACGCCTTGAGCCCGGCGATGAACCCGATGGTGTTCGTCACCTGGTTGAACAGCAGCCCGGCCATGACCCCGGCCACGCCCGCCAGGGCCGAGCCGAGGAAGAACGTGGCTGCGATGGTGAAGTTCACGTTGATCCCCAGCATCTCGGCTGCCTCCCGGTCGGCCGCCACCGCGCGCATCTGCTTGCCCAGCCTGGTCCGGTTGACCAGCAGTCGCAAGCCGATCATCAGCGCGACGCCGAGCACGACGACCATGATCTGCACGCTGTCGATGCTGACCGACCCGACCCGGATGCCGCTGGACAGCGAGATGAACTCCGCGGTGTTGTAGATGCGGAACTGCGCGCCGAACAGCAGCAGGGCCGCGTTCTCCAGGAGGAACGAGATGCCGATCGCGGTGATCAGCGGCGCGATCCGCGGCGCGTCGCGCAGCGGCCGGTAGGCGAACCGCTCGATCGCCACGCCCAGGCCGCCGACCAGGCCCGCCGCCAGCACGAACATGATCACCAGCAGCAGCGGCACCGGGATGCTCACGTGCGCCGCGCCGCCGAACCACTGGATGACGAAGAAGCCGATGTACGCCCCGACCATGTACAGGTCGCCGTGCGCGAAGTTGAGCAGCTTCAGCACCCCGTACACCATGGAGAAGCCGAGCGCGATCAGCGAGTACAGCGCGCCCGTGGTGACACCCGTCACCAGTTCCCCGAAGAAGAGCCTCATCCGGCGCAGCTCCCGCCATCACGTCGTGCTCCGCCGCGGGCCTCGGTGGCCCGGGCCCGCGGCGGAGCGACTGCCTTTGCTCAGCCCATCACGAACTGGGGATCAGCTGGTACTTGCCCGACGTGATCTTGAACAGGAAGAACTTGCCGTTGACCAGGTCGCCGTGGGCGTCGAAGGAGATCGGCTGCCCCAGGATCGAGGTCGACTCGTTCGTGTTCTTGATCGCGGCGAGCACGTTGGCGCGGCTGGGCGTCTGTCCGGCCTGGCAGACCGACGAGATCGCCTCGTCGACCACGTGCGTGGCCGCGAACACCGGCGGGCCGAATGTGCCGAACGACCCGTACTTCGACTGGGCCGTCGCGGCGATCGACGCATCGGCGGGAATCCCGTTGATGTCGGGGCCGAACGAGGATACGTACGAGCCGGAGATGGTGAACGCCTTCGTGTCGTACAGGCCGTCCGTGCCGAAGATCACCGCGGTCTTGTGCTGCTGGGCCAGGTCACGGCCGAGCTGCTCGGCGTTGGCCGCGACCTGCCAGGGCAGGACCACCACCGAGGTGGCGGGCGTGACCTTGGCGACCAGCGCGGAGAAGTCGGTGACCTTCTGCGAGACCGACTCGTGGTCGACCTTGATCCCGGCCGCGGCGAAGACCGGCGTCATCGCGCTGACCAGGCCGGTCGAGTAGGCCTCCTGGTCATCGATGATCATCAGGGACTTCGGGTGCAGGTTTTTCACGATGTAGTTCGCGTCCTGCGGGCCCTGCACGCTGTCTTTGGACACGACCCGGTAGAACGTCGGGTACTTCCCGGTGGTCAGCGCCACCGCGGTCGCCGACCCGGAGATGAACCCCATCCCGGCCCGCGCCATCGCGCCGCCGACCGCCTCGACCTCCTGGCTGCCCGCCGGGCCGACCACGCCGACGATGCCGGTGTTCGAGATGAGCTGCTGGGTGACGGTCACCGCCATCGCGGGGTTGAGCTGCGTGTCGCCCTGGACGAGCTTGATGTTCGTCTTGTTGGCCGTGTTGTCCATCGATACCGCGAGCTGGGCGAAGTGCAGCTGCTCGGTGCCGAGGAACGCCACCGGGCCCGTGATCGGGCCCTCGAACCCGATCGACGCGTTGCACGCCTTGGCGGCGGACCCGCTGGATGATCCGGCAGCGCTGGCGCTGCTACTGCTGCTGCTGCTTGCGCAACCGGCCACGGCGAGCGAGCCGAGCGCCGCCACGGCGATGATCAGGCGTCCCTTCATTGGATACGCCTCCATTCATTTCGGTGATATCTCACTATGTGGGAGTCATATTGTGCGCATTACGCGCTGGCTGAGGATACGCCGCCACCTCGTCCCCTGCGGGGACCTGCGCCTCGGCGCTGCGTTCGAGAAGCTCAAACCGCCCTCCCCACCGGCCGAATTCGTAACGCTGATCAAACCATTGCCCTTTACGTCAAGGCAAGAGGGCTAATGTGGGACCGGGCTGGCAGTTGTGAATTCGATACCGACCGGGCGGCGATTCCCCCGGGGAGGGAGCTTGCGGTGGCCGAAGTCCTCAGCACGGGTGTCGACGTCGCCGCGGTCCGGGCCAGGTTCTCATCGCTCCGGCAGGGCTTCGCGTTCCTGGACGCTCCCGGAGGCACCCAGGTGCCCGACGAGGTGGGCGACGCGATCGCGCGGGCCCTGCGGGAAGCGAGCGCGAACCTGGGCGCGGGCTACGCCACCAGCGTCCGCGTCGGGCAGATCCTGGCCGAGGCCGAGGCCAAGGCGGCCGGGTTCCTCGGTTGCGAGCCGCGCGAGGTGACCTTCGGGCCGAACATGACCTCGCTGAACTTCGCCCTGTCACGCACGGCCGCCCGGGAGTTCCGCCCCGGCGATGAGATCCTCGTGTCCTGCCTGGACCACGACGGCGGGGTCGCCCCCTGGCTGGAGATCGCGCACGACCGGGACCTGGTGGTCAGGCACGTAGCGCTGCACGACGACACCACGCTGGACTTCGATGACCTCGAGGACAAGCTCGGACCCCGTACCCAGGTGGTCGCGTTCGCCTGGGCGTCGAACGCGGTGGGCACCGTGACCGACGCCCGGCGGGTCTGCCAGCTCGCGCACGACGCGGGGGCGCTGGCCTGGGTGGACGCGGTCCACTACGCGGCGCACGAGCCGATCGACGTCCGCCAGATCGACGCCGACGTGCTGATCTGCTCGCCGTACAAGTTCTGCGGCCCGCACCTCGGCGTGGCCTACGGGCGGGCCGAGGTGACCGAGCAGTGGCGTCCGTACAAGGCGCGGCCCGCGCCCACCAGCCCGCTGGGCCGCAGCTTCGAGACCGGCACGCAGCCGTATGAGCTGCTCGCCGGATTCAACGCGACGATCGACTACCTCGACTCGATCGGCGGCTTCCCGGCGATCGTGCCCTACGAGCGCTCGCTGGGCCAGCGGTTCCTGGACGGCCTGCCCGGCTCGGTCACCGTGTACGGGCGGCCCGCGATGGCAGGACGCGTGCCGACGTTCCTGGTCAACGTGGACGGCGTGGCCGCGGAAGACGTGGCCGCGCGCCTGGCCGACGCGCAGATCGGGGTCTGGGCGCACGACTCGTGGTACTCGCTCGGCCTGTACCCGCGCCTCGGCTACACCGGCAAATCGGTCCGGATCGGCTTCATCCACTACAACACCGAGCAGGAGGTCGACCGCCTTCTCGAGGCCCTGGACGCCGTGGGCAAGGCTTAGCCCGAGACGCGCCGCGGGCGCTAGTTCAGCAGCCCGCGGTAAGGCCCCTAGGCCGAGGCGCCGCCGAGGATCTCGCACAGCTTGCTCAGGTTGATGTTGCCGCCCGAGACCACGCAGACGATCTTCCCGGTCCCGGCACGGCCGGTCAGCGCGGCCGCGGGCGCGAGCGCGCCTGCGCCCTCGGCGATCACCCGGACGCGTTCTGCGAGCGTGCGCACCGCGGCGGCGACGTCGGCGACCGGGATGGACAGGGCCTCGTCGACCAGCGGCGAGACCAGCGGCCACATGCTATCCAGCACGCGCCGGCTGCCCGAGCCGTCCACGAACGAGGCACGGTAGTCGACGTCGGCCGGGTGCCCGGCGGCGAACGCCGCGGCCATGGCGGCGGCGGTGTCCGGCTCCGCCGTGATGATCCTAGTGCCCGGCCGGAGCGCCTTGACGGCGCTGGCGATGCCCGTGGTCAGCCCGCCGCCGCCGTACGGGATCACGACCGCGTCCGGGTCGGGCAGGTCGTCGAGGATCTCCAGGCCGATCGTGCCGTTGCCTGCCATCACCGCCGGGTCCTGGACGGGGTGCACGAACAGCCCCTCGACCCCGTCGACGCGACTGGTGACGATGGCGTTCCACCAGTCGTCGTAGGGGATCTTCAGCACCCGCCCGCCCAGCCGCTCGATCGCCGCGACCTTGGCCTCGGGCGCGTGGTCGGGCACCGCGATCGTGGCCGGGACGCCGAGTTCGCGCGCCGTCCACGCGATGCCCTGCGCCATGTTCCCCGCGCTGGCGGTGACCAGGCCCTTGGCCCACGCGCTGGCCGGCGCGAGCCTGACCGCGTTGGTCGCGCCGCGGATCTTGAAGGAGTTGATCGGCTGCAGGTTCTCCAGCTTGAGGTAGATCTGCGCCGGGGCGTCCTCGACGTGCAGGCGCACCAGAGGCGTGCGGACCACCGAACCGGCGATCGCCGCCCGCGCCGCCTCGATCTGCGCCAGCGCGATCACGACTCCGCCTCTTCGGACAGCCCGGCCACGGCCGCCTCGATCTCGGTGCGTTCCGCCCCTGTGACCGGGTGCCGCAGCGCCTCGGCGACCGGGGCCAGGTGATCCGGACGGCCCGGCCCTATCACGACCTGGGCCACCCGGTCCTCGGCCAGCAGCCAGCCGAGCGCGAGCCCGGCCAGCGAGGTGCCACGGCCCGCGGCGATCGCCTGCAGCCGCTCCAGCGCGTCGAAGGTGGCGTCGGCGAGGAAGTCCTGGTACGGCTCGGGCCGCTGGGTCATCCGCGACCCGGCGGGGTACGGCGCGCCGCGGCGGTACTTGCCGGTGAGCCAGCCGCCCGCCAGCGGGCTGAAGACCGTGTAGGCGACGCCCCGCTCGGCGCACAGCGGCAGAACGTCCTGCTCGTCCTGCCGGATGAGCAGCGAGTAGCAGTTCTGCACGGCCCGCGGCTGTCCGGCCGCCAGCGCCGCGGTGAGCTGCGCCGCGCCGAAGTTGCTGACCCCGTAGGCGCCGATCAGGCCGTCGGCCTGGGCCGCGCCGAAGGCCCCGAACGTCTCCGCCAGCGGCACGTCCGGGTCGTAGTCGTGCGCGAGGTACAGGTCGACGTGACCGGTGCCCAGCCGGTCCAGGCTCGCGCGCAGCTGACGGGCGATCCTGTCCGGTTTCAGCCCGTGGTCTGCGCCGGCCTCCATCGGGTTGAACGTCTTGGTGGTGAGCCGCGGCCGGACCCCGCGGGCGGCCATCCAGCGGCCGATCGCCCGCTCGCTGCGGCCGCCGCCGTAGGCGTCCGCGGTGTCGAACCAGTCGATGCCGGCCTGGAAGGCCGCGTCCATCAGCGCGAACGCCTGGTCCTCGGTCAGCCCCTGGCCGAAGAAGTCCGGTGCCGAGCCGATCCCGCCGAAGTTCCCGCAGCCCAGCGCGATCCGCGCGACGGCCAGCCCCGGATCGTCCCCCTGCATCAGCCTCGCCGCCTCCCGCTAGACCGGCATCACCCTAGCGGGGCCGCCAGAGGCCGTCCAGCGGCCGGGTCGCCTATCCCGAGCTGGCGGCGGTCGCGGCGGCGCTGGCCGCGGCGACCGCGGCCATCATCTCGTCGATCGCCTTGCGTACGGCCTCGGACGCCCAGTTGCCCTGGGCGATTTCCGCGGCCCGGGCCCGGAGCTGCCGCCTGGACAGCTGGTAGGGCCGGGGGTCGACGACCTTGTGCTC
>Ga0070708_100002115_pt1 | contig 15333 bp, 15 predicted proteins | sample KBSK5503metaG_FD_65469 | JGI IMG/M metagenome (GOLD analysis project Ga0070708, IMG submission 65469) | Corn, switchgrass and miscanthus rhizosphere microbial communities from Kellogg Biological Station, Michigan, USA - KBS K5-50-3 metaG | ecosystem: Host-associated > Plants > Roots >... | reverse complement strand
GTGAAGCGAGGGCGTTGGCAACTCCAGCTTTCTTTTCAGCGTGAGCACCGGCATCAGCGTTTTTCAATTCGACAATCGCTTGGCTGGTCTCAATGTTGCGCGTGTTATTTGTTAGCGTATTCATGATATTTATTAAAGCAATGGCTCAATAAGACGATATCATTCGTTGATTGACAGTCAATTCATTCGACTGGATAAACTGTTTATTCTGTCGTAGGGTCCAAGAATGACTAACTCATATCCTCACAAAAGGTCGAATGACAAGCCGATCACTATCCGCGACCTCTATCCCCATCTCTCAGAAGAACAGCTTAAGGAAGCTGAAGAAAACTTGAATCGATATATCGAAATGGCTCTACAAATCTATGAGCGGATAGATTCAGATCCCAAAGGTCGAAAATGGCTGGATAGACTGGCACAGAAACGTCAGAAGCAAAAAAGTTCGAAGTCACCATAAGGGCTCTCCCAAAACAAGGTGACTTGCCGGATACGGCAAGATCATACATACAAGAAAAGCCCAGGTATATCCTGAGCTTTTTCTGTCTAGGAGCAATTTCTTGCCGCTGGCGGCAAGTTCGAACATATGGTGTCCCGTATCGGAGCAGACTTCGAACTTTTGTATCTATCTTTCAGAACATTTGGGAATGGTTCCAGGCAAATCCACATTCGCGCATTTATCTTAGCGACCCAACGGGATTCGGCAAGGAGTGAAAACTTGCCGCATGTGACATGCACCGATAGACGCTCGAATGTTTACTTACACACCGCGTTTGGCCTCCAAGGATCTAGTGCGCTGCTGAGACTCAGGCGTGATTAAAGTAAAACTTCGAATTCAACGACAGAAGTGCATGAGTGGCGGTTGTTAAATTTGCTAAAAACGCTATGCTACAAATATGGATTCTTCTCTCAAACCACAACCCCTAATCGCAGAAGTGTTGCCTGGTTTCACCGTTTTGGCCATTCTGACCACTTCCTACTTCGCGCACCATCTAGAACAGCTTAAAGCACTAATCAGCTTGCCAAGTGCCGGGACTATCATCACGGCACTTGGCATCAGTGTGCTATTGATATCCTGGATTCTAGGGACGATACTGGATACCCTCCGTGATCTCTGTGAAGAGTTGCTTGATCGATTGTGGTTTCGGCTTGACTGGACCTTTCTGTTTGATGGTCCTTCTGAGCAAATTCAGAAATTAGAGAACCACTGGCTTGCCTATTATTTTCTGACTGGAAACTATGTGATCGGTTTGAGCATAACGGTCGTGTGCGGACTTGCTCTGCCCCCTATCCGTCTGTCGTTGCCTTGGCTCCTGGCCATTATTGTGGTCATCGTCGTACTCGTCATTGCGTTCTGCTTAGAGCGAAAAGAGATTAGAGGATTAATCAATGGGCGAAGAGTACCATGTGGACTCCCCCACGAGGGTGTTTATACCAGATTAGTGTCCACCACACCGCCCCCTTCGAAATTGTATGGAGAAGCAACCGAGCCGTGCGTGGGCGTTCGGGCAATCAGGGATATCAAGGAAGGCGATTACATCTTTGCACCGGATGACGATCAGACGATGGAAGTGCTGAAGGCCACAGTTGATGATCTTCCCGAACCAATCAAGAAACTTTATTACGATATGTGTGTCCTAGAGGGAGACACTTTCACCTGCCCGACAAGTTTTAATAAGCTGACCCCGTCATGGTATCCAAATCATTCAGAGGACCCGAATATTGAAGTTGATGAAAATTTGAGATTTCGTGCACGTCGAAACATCCGTGCAGGTGAGGAGTTGCTGTCGGATTATACGCGGTATAGCGAAAATGAAAAGTGAGAATGCCAAAAGACGGTGAAAGTTGTCGGAGACGGCAAGATTTGCAGTCTTGAAGCTACCGCTGGGCTTGCGATGATTCGGGAGTCGATTCAATTGAAATCAGACTCCTCATGCTCAACCCCACTCTATTCTCAAGTCGAACAGACGAATGGTCCACGCCGCAAGCGTTCTTTGATTTACTCAGTCAAAGATTTTATTTCACGCTCGATCCTTGCGCCACGCCAGAAAACGCAAAGTGTTCTTCCTATTTCACCAAAGCAGAAGATGGATTGGTCCAGAAATGGAGCGGTCGAGTATTCATGAATCCGCCGTATGGCCGACAGATTGGCAAATGGGTTAAGAAGGCTTTCCTGGAATCGCAACAGAACGCGGATCTGGTGGCGCTTGCCATTCATCGAATCCTTCCTTTGGCTTCAGAAAGCAGTTCTGTCACTGATGAGACTCCAAGCGGAGCGGAGTCTCCTTTTTTGGGTTTTGCATCAGGCTTCCGACCCCGAGCATTTCACCTATTTTTAGGTCAGAATCAAAGGTCTTTTCCAATCTCAAGCAACTTGACCGTCAGGGGGTTGTCAGAATCTTCGCCCTTCTCAGACGCGCGCGAAGGCCCCAACCCCTGGGGCCGCCGTGGACCCTATCGTTATAGACAGCTTGCCATTTAGTCGAGTTAGCTGGCGGCGTTCGTGGCGGGTTGCTGAATACCGAACCGAGCCCTCTCTTGAACTGTGTTCCTGGCCAAAAGAACCCGCCTCCTTCTTCCATTTCTTTCGTGAGCATCACGCCAGCGAACGTGGTGAAGGCTCCGGTAAGAACAGCGGAGACTTCTTTCAGCGTCTCCGCAGGCAAAGTTGGAAACAGGTGCGGAATGTGCAGAGTCAACCAAAGCAACAAAGCTGTAACAATGGCCATAAGCCCGATTCCCGTCAAGAGCCAAAGAGAAATAACAACGGCGGCGAAGATTGGGTTGAAGTAGAGCGACACGCAAGACGCGACTAGAGCAACCAAGCCCAACACGATGATCGTGATCGCTATCCATCGTGGTAACCAACCGACGAATATCAACACGCCCAGGATTGTTGCGGACAGCGGCGCAAGTCCCTTGGACACTTTAGCCATTTTGTATAACCGGTTCAGGGAATAGGGTTCCCCGACAGATCCCACTCATGTGCTGGGTTGTGATAGCAACGATAGACAAGTCTGGCACCTTCCATTTCCATCTCAATCTCCTCTGGCGGAGCGGCGAGAGTACATTTTGCGGAGACCGCCGATAACAAAGAGTTCACCGATTGGGCTGCCGCCATAGTCGCAAGGTTGAGAGACCTGCCTGAGAAGTTTTCCAGATTGATGGAAGCGCCAAAGTCCTTCATTGTAAGATCGGCGGCAACGCCCAGAGCTGAATGGATCACGTCTATGAGTTCAACCCTATTCACTTCATTGACCTCAAGAGTCAGTCCAGCAATCTGATCGAGTCTTGCGATTGACATTGATGGGATTCTCCTTCCTTTGTTAAGGACGTAAATCCTATTCTTGGTGAATTGCCGCACAAGCATAAGCTATCCCTGGCAGCATGAAAGACAGTGAGAGTTGCCGGAAGCGCCAAATGTTTGAGTCTTGGTAGTCTTCGACTTGCGATTATGTTGAACACTATAGTCGTCATAATCAATTCGGTTTGTCTCGAACTGCGAGTAGAGACGAGAGGGTGTAAAAAGTTTTCAAACCGCTTCGTTTGCGGACCTGCCGTTCAAGTTTTAAAAGATTGCGCGAAGTCGAGGGGACAGGTGTCCGCGCTTCTTTGGTGTCCTTTTCCGCTAGAAAGCTAGGCCAAACATCAGTTGCACAGCACCCACTTTGCCACCCTCCATGTTCCTCCTCAAATGTTTCTGTTCTAGATCCAATCTTCTTCGCAACATTCGCTGAATCGCAATCAGCGCGGAAGCGAGTTCATTTATGGGAAGCGACCGAGCCTTGAGTTACTTCCTTCTTCAAACTTCAGAACCAAGAACTCATCGTGCAGACTGCTACTCCGAGTAGCCTTTCATAGACGCTGGTCATCCAATCGGTACTCTTAGCGCCACTCAAAACTCTGGCAAGTCTTCGAGGTTGTCAGTAGTCGTTTGGTTCTTGTCTGTGCGGATGTACTTTACGCCGTGAATCGTAACCACGTGGACATCTTGGCCCTTTCGCCACGTGCTATCCTTCGTCTTAAGGATTGTAACGAAGGTAGTGTCCCGCTCAAGCGCTGAGATCACTTTGGTTCTCAACCATTCCTCGGCTGACCCAATACTCTCGCCCTTGTCCTCGTGAACTTTTACCTTGTCGATGTGCGTGTGTTCACTGTTGTAGCGCACTTCGGAGATTCCGTAATCAGCCCATTTAGCCATACACCACCTCCCTAACTATCGACCCTAGCTGCTAAGCTAATTGGTACAACCTCGCTACGTTGAAGACGCTTGGTGAACTTTTAGATTGACGGACATACTCTGACTATGTCTCCCGTCATCTGATCAACAAGTGTCTGCCCAAAATTAAGTGCAAAGAGCGCGTTTTGATTGCCCTTGATCCACGAAGAAAAAGGGAACAAAGTGATCCCACCGAGCAACGCTCCCAACGGTCCTTCTACAAAGGGCTGGATTTCAGCGAGTGTGCAAGGAAGCAGAGGCTCGAGGAGATTCACCCTGGTTCTTGGTCTGAAACACTTACCGTAGCCAAGAACTGTAATGCACCTCCTGGCTTGCTTCGTTACTGAAGCGCCTTGAATGATCGCTCCATTCGCTGGAAGATCTCAGCGTAATTCTGACGAACTTCGGGTGTAAATTCGAGCATCGAATCAGGATTCCAGTAAGATAATTTATATATGTTCTTATTCTTAGACAGATAAATGTAATTGCTCATCTGATCTGTCTCGAAGACAATCAACTCATAGCCCGATCGGCCATTGATATTAACCGCTCTTTGCTTCCGGATTACGTCGTCACTCCACTGTTGCAGGGCCCATTGCCGCGAACTAGCACGTGTGGGGTTGTCATAAACGGTAACGGCAAAACCGAATTCGTCTTGACCGTCGCCGACTAGCGGGTCAAACTGCTGCACGAATTCAACCCTAGTCTCTTGGAGCTGTGGTGAATTATGCTCATCCAAACCCGCGACAGAGGTCGTTAACTCTCCCGAGGAGGGATATTCGAATTGATACCGGTATGTTTCGCTGGTATAGATTTTCCAGTTTGACGCCTCGTTTGAACTGGCTGGAGACGGGTTTGTAATCAAGTTGATCGGCGACCTTTGTACTGATTGCGGCTGCTTGGACTGCGCCGGATAAACGATTTCCTGAGCCGAATGCGATTGAGATTCTTGGGAAGAGGTTGGACGTATGAATTGGTGGTATGAAACGAGTGTGGCACTCGCAACGACAACAAGAGTCAAAAAGACAAGCGTGTTCTTTATCATCTTGAATTGAGCAGAATAGTTGACTTCCGACATGAAGCCACCAGCCGGGCTTATAATTAGTGAACGGAGCGCCGGCCAAAGCCCTTCTCTTGAGCGTAGCATAGCGTTGCGGCATTGGTAAGATCTTCTTAGTGCACGATCCATACCCTTTATTTCTACTACTACGAAGGTCTCGATCAATTACTCACAATACCAAACTCTCAGAATAGCGCCTTTGAATCGGCTATAAGCAGATTTGCTGCATCTGCCTGGATGTGCTTTCCCGCTTGAGCGGACACTTCGTCAACGAAAGCACGAAGAATGTTGCTCGCCGTCGCAGCGTCTCCCCTCGCCATCGCCGCCTTTGCCGCCTGTAGCTTGCTCAGAAGACTATTAGCGATTCCGTCGTTATCGATCAGCCCTAAGGTTCGAGCGAGATTAAGGTCTGTCACCAAGCCGTCAAAAGTGACAATATGCTTAACCACCACCGGGGAGCCCGGAACGGTTGAATAGATGATGGTGAATTGGGCCGTTGCGCCCAGTAACGTATTTCCCGACACGGTTTCGACGTGAGGATCGCCATTACTGTCTTCAGCAACAAAATCAATGGCATAGGCACCCACGCCCGTCCCGAAGACTTCGAGGTTATATGTTCCTGAAAGCGGCGTTACTATTTCGAGATTCTTGACTTCTGGCGTCGTATCACCAGAAGACGGATCCAAATCGTCCTGAATGGAATCTGCCGAATAACTGCTGCCTGGGATCTGATTAAATTGTACGCCCGTTGTGGGATCGAGCCCCGTCCGGTTACCGGCCGGATCAGTAAGCAGAAATTCTATCGGCGAATGTCCGCTAATCAGCAGCGCCTGAGGCGAGGCAGAAAAGCCGACATACTCTCTAATTCCCAAATATCGATTGCCATACATCACCGTCTGCAATGTGCTGTTATTGAATCCGGGGTCATTGATATCGTACGTGTTTACTCCTCCACTAACGGTGTGCCCAGTCGCCAAAACGAAGTGAGTGCCTTTAGCGATCGGCACCTGGAGAATTACGGGATTGTTGGTACACAGGTAATTGTCTAAAACAAAGTCATCCTGCGTGTTAACACGCCCTTGGTACGAGAGTCCGAGGGTATTGTTTGTTTTTGCCTTCACAAAACGAATTACGTCTGGACCGTACACGCTACCAGAGGTCTTGTACGCAACTGAGTTTGCTTCCAGCCAGGTGTTGAGGTCATCGGGATCGGCACGGAATGAATTGTTTTGCTGCGCGGCCTGATAATTAATGAGCATGACCGCCGACGTTAAATGACATCCCCAGCGCGCGATCGTCGTGGCTTGGCCAGGCTTTACCCAACTAGAAGCGCTGTCGTAGGGATGCGGACCCCAAGGAGTTTGCGCCTGTTTTAGGGGCGGCTGAACGCTCAGTGGACTACACAGCCCCTGACCAATCTGAATACGCTCTTCTAAGCTGAAAAAGGCGCTCCCGCCGTGCGGAATGCCGCCAGCAAAGTTAACGATGCCTGAGGTCTGCGTCGCATTTATGCTGCTAAAACTGACGCCCCCACCAGTGGAAGTTTTTCCTTCGTAGCCCGTTGGATGCGGCCACGTGCATGAAATGAAGGCGCACAGCCCATCGCCATCGAAGGCAAAGATCGGAAGAGTTGCACTAAGCGGTAATGCAGTTAGGGTTGAGCCCGAGTTGTTCTGAACTCCTATAAGAGTGTCTTCAATTTGATCGAATGGGCCTTGCGAGGGATCTGTCGCGACAGTGATTCCATTGTCCGTGATAACAAGCAGAATCGCGCAGCCCGTATCGGCTCCAACAGCCGGGCATTGTCTGAATGGTGGCGACTGTGCAGTCGTGACGAATGATCTCCTGGAACTTATCAGAGCGATGATGATGAGCGCCACAATTACGAACACAAGTAACAATCTGTTTAGGTGAATTCTCATAGTCGCCTCCGGAGGTCGAGAGGCGTCCAAAATCCTCGCGGTTGCGCTCGAAGGGATCGGCCTTCTGACGAGAGATTAGACGCCTTCGAATTGAGTTATTTGATGACCGGCCAAATCAGCGATAGCTCTTTAAAAAGAAATTTTTCGTGGAATTGGCCTGTGAGGCCGCCCGGAGAGGGTGCTATGACTTTGCAGGCTCTGAGGGTAGCCGAACCTTTGTCAGGGTAGACCGCACACTATTCCTATCTCGAAAGAAAGTCAAGAGTTTTTCTTGCTGGTAATTCTTGTGGCAATCATATCGATTAATACCCCCTAACTCTTCTCCCGGAAGTCTTGACAAACGAAGACAATCGGCATAATGCTTGCTCAATCTACGTATAGGTGTTCCGAATGCCCGATTCAACGCAAAGCTTTACCAAAATAATCACTGACTCGGCTGCGGCTAACTGGTTAGGACTGGCAGCCAATTTGATACAGGTCGGCGAGTTCCTGTTTGGCGGAGGGCCGGACATTCAGGACGTACTTAATAAGATCGACGAACTCAGCGCGCAAATTGCGCAAGATTTTTTCGCCCTACGGGACCTGATCCTGCGAGAAACAGCCCGCATAATTGAGGAAGTCGACACTCAGGCTCAGCTTCAAAATCTGGCCTTAGCGTCCACCGCCTTTACGAACCTTAAAGAGTTCCGTCGGTCTGGTAACCGCGATCTTCTAGAAATGGCCTACACAGTGTCAGCCGAGGCATCCTTTTTCTTCCTTCAACTCACATCGCCTTCGACGATCGCCAGCTTCGTCTATTGTGTCGGAGTTCGCATCGCAGTTCTTCGAAGTTTCATAACCCCCGTTTACTACAGCCAACCTCAGTATATCGACGAGATCAGCGGATATATCCGTCACCTTACAGACCTTATTCAAGACGTTGTTCAGTCAGTTGAGGCGACACATCAGACTAGCCAGTTCTCACAAAGCGTGGGAAGGCCTCCGAACAACGGTTTCTTTCGTGATTTTTGGATTCATACGCAGACCATCCGACTCTATTCCGATCAGGATCCTAATGCGCCCGATGTTACAAAAACTGTCGAGTTAAAACGCATCGAGTTCCAGGATGAATCTACTCCACCCTCTCGTCTTCGCACGCTTCCCACGGAAGAAGAAGCGCGCGGGGCAATCGACAGAGACAGGGCGACGGGCATTCAACAGGAACTCGATTTCATCAGCATTCCTCAGTTCATTACCATTAGAGATAATTGGAACGGGCTTCTTGATCAGAGATTCCAATTCGGTGGAGGAGTTGCCAACGCTTGAACAATCCTTGCGTGTTCCCGACATTAAGATCCGTGGTGAGTTCTAAACCTATCTTCTTTCAGGACTTGTTGCCGGCGTCGTCCTGACGGCCAATTCGCTTGGCGAAGATGCGGACTGGAAACTCACTCTATTAGCAATTCACTCCCCGACTCGGAAATTGATTACGGGGTGAATCTCAATCAGGCTTGTCAACGCTGTGTAGCCGAATTAAAGTCGGAAAATGGGAATTAAAGTCGTAAAGCGGAACAATAGAATTTAACGCTGCCCCACTTGCGACCGTATCGACCGCAAGTTCTCATCAAAGTTCCTGAACCTCGCAAAGTGCTTCTGGACTAGTGCAGTAACGTCCACCCGCCGGGCTGGTGAATACTGGCCGTGTCTCCGCCCGGCGTTCCATGGTTGGGAGGACGGGCATCGATTGATCATCCCGACCAATGCAATCGTTCGCAATCCGTTTTCGTACTCATGACTTATCAGCAGGCAAGCAAGCGTGGAAGAAGCAACGAAACCGCGTGGATGCAGGGCGACGGCGATCAGCGCATTCGCGTTGGAGATGAACGCTTCCTGGAACCGCCAACGGAAAAGCAAACTAGTCGTCGAGCATGACAAGCCCAACTTTGATCGCAAAGCGCACCAGGCCCGGGATGTCGTGAATCTCTAAACGATTCATCAACTGCATTCGATGAGTCTCGACCGTCTTTACACTGATGTTCAATTCCAAAGCAACCTGCTTGGTCGTCTTACCTTTAGCGATCAATTGCAGTACCTGTGTCTGCCTAGCCGATAGTCTTTTGAGCAAACTGGTTTCGCCAGTTGCCCCGCCGCCATACTCCATGATTATTGGCTTTGAGACCGTCGGACTGAGATACATCTCACCTTGCGCAACTGCTCGAATTGCCAACTCAAGCTCCTCTCTGGCGGCTCCCTTCAGTAGATAACCTGCCGCCCCGGCGCGGAGAGCCATATAAACATGCTCTTCATCCGAATACATCGAGAGTACAACGACGCGGACCTTCGGAAATTTGTCTGTCAGGTGCCGGGTGACCTCGAAACCGTTTAGGACGGGCATGGCAATATCTATTAACACGACAGTCGGGCTCGTGTTTCTCGACCAAGCGGATCGCCTCTCGCCCTCACTCGCTTCGGCTGCGACTTCTACGTCAGGCAGCTTTTCCAACAACGAGCGGATGCCGGCGCGAACCAGCTCGTGGTCGTCGGCAAGCAAAACTCAGATAGGATCCACTGGATTTACTTTCGGTCGCTCAGCGGTTTCTTCAGCGTCAAACACCTCTCTTACTTTGCGCAACAAGTCCTTCGGTGCGAACGGCTTCTGAAGAAAGTGAGTCCCTTCGTCTAATACCCCATGATGAACGATGACATCATCCGTATAGCCGGACATGTACAGCACCTTCATTTCAGGATGTAACTGAGCAAGCCGGTCAGCTACACCACGCCCGCCCATCCTGGGCATAACGACGTCGGTGAGAAGCAGATGAATTGGCTCCTCGTAGCGCTCACAGACTGATAAAGCCGCGACGCCGTCTGCCGCCTCAAGCAGCCGATAGCCGCAGTTCTCTAAGACTTCGTGCGCCAATTTGCGGACTGTTTCGTCATCTTCGACCAAAAGGATTGTCTCCGAGTTCTGGACCGCCCCGCCTAATTTCTCCACGAGGGAAAAGCTTATGTTAAGACGATGTGGGTCGGAGTTGGGTTCTGTCTCGAGTCTTCCCAACACCGTGAGCCGCCGGTTTTGGTTATCAACGTTGACCACCGTTCCAAAGAAGGAAGCAAATGTTCCCCTCGTTATGCGTACGGCATCGCCTTCCGTAAACTCATGCTTCTCATCCATACAGCGTCTTACTGACTCAACACCTAAACCAAATGGAGCCCTTCAGCATCTGAACTCAAAGAATCGCAAGCATCTGATCTTGTCAGGATAAGATCAGAGACGGCGAACGGGTATCGTTGTAGTTATGATTCTTGTGTCGAAGATTGACTTACATCTTTGTCGAGGTTTGGGCGACACATTCAATCGCAGCGATCCGCGGCCAGAGTCAGTCTGGTCCCAGGTGAGTAAAGGCGTGAGGTTAAGCGAGGTTTCAGAGGCCGATGTTATCTACCAACTTATTTTGGATGGCGTAGTGAGTAAGTTCGGCGTTTGTTTTCATTCCCATCTTCTCCAGAATACGTCCTCGATAGGTGCTGATAGTGCTGTCGCTAAGCGATAGCGTAGTGGCAATCTCGCTAACGGTTTTGCCCGAAGCGATTAGACGCAGCACCTCGAACTCACGGTCAGACAGCGTCTCGTGACGCGGGCGGTCAGTATCTTCTCTGAGGTCAATAATGAGTCTCTCGGCGAGGGCGGGACTGACGTAGGTTCCCCCGCTCATGACTTTGTTGACCGCTTTGACCAACTCCGCCCGGGGGCTGTCTTTAGTAATGTAACCTGCCGCCCCCGCTTTCAAAGCACGCCGCGCAAACTGTTCTTCCGAATGCATGCTCAGGATGAGCACGGGAAGACGAGGGCGAATCTGCTTCAACTCCATCAAGACTTCCAGCCCGCTTCTGTCGCCCAAAGAAATATCCAGCACTGCGACATCCCAGTCCTGCTCCCTCACCAGTCTGACCGTTTCCTGGAAGGTGCTTGCCTCTCCGAAAGTTACCGCCTCAGGTTGTTTGTCGAAGACCCGCTTCACACCGTCTCGGAGGACTTCATGGTCATCAACTATGAGGATCTTTTTCATTGCTTTGACCTCATACATGCAGGCGGTTAAGCGTGTATTGAGAGCGTCAACACGTACCGGTGCGACACATTCGAATTAGCCGGAGATTGGGATTCGCACGATAACCACCGTACCTTTTCCATCAGACCCTGTGATCTCAATCTTCCCTCCGATGAGATGGGCTCGTTCTCGCATCCCCAGGAGGCCGAGCGTGCGTTGGCCCGATTTCTCGCCGTCCGTGATTCCGCGCCCGTTGTCACGGATCGTCAAAATGAATTCGCCGTCTTCCTTCTTCATCTGAATGTTCACTGTCGTCGCTTGCGCATGACGAAGAATGTTGGTCAATGCTTCCTGAAGGATGCGAAAGGCCGCCGTTGATTGCTCTTGACTCAAGTCAACATTCTCCAGAGTGCAATCGCACTGGACGCTGATCCCGGTTCGCTCCTGAAACTGTCGTGCTTGCATTTCAATTGTTTCACTCAACCCTAGCGCATCCAGTGCGATTGGCCGCAACTCCGAGGCAATTCTTCTAACGGTATTGACGGTAGTATCAGTCAGCCTCATCATGGCGGCTATCTTCTTGCGCAGCTCCTCGACCTGTGACCGCTCTCCCGACCTGGAAATAGCTTCATCAACATCCTCGAGGTCCCACCTCATGCTGGACAGGGTCGCTCCCAGTTCGTCGTGAATCTCGCGCGCGATGCGAGTCGCTTCCTCTTCCTTGGCGGCTTGCAGACTCGCCGAGAGAGCGCGTAACTGTTCGGTTGTTGCTTCGAGCCGCTCTTCAGCCCGCTTGCGCTCGGTGATGTCGCGGTAGATCGCGTATTTCGCAATTTGTCCGCCTGGTAACGATACCGGCACTTGGACTATGGAAACGTGTAAACGACTGCCGTCTTTGCGCTGACCCACGCCCTCCGCATCCACTCGTTGCCCGTGCGCCACTTTGTCCGCGTATGCCTTATACTCATCTTGAAACTCATACGGAACGATCAGCTCGCTGAGGCGTCGGCCGAGAGCCTCTTGCGGAGTATAAGCGAAAAGCCGAGTGAACTCCCTGTTCACGCGGACGATGCTTTGGTCCTCGTTCATTAAGACGACGGCTTCCGGTGCCTGTTCAAACAACTCATCGAGAAGAACTTTTCCCTTCTGAATCCGATCCAACGTAGCGGTCAGCACCCCAACTGTGAGCACCGTCAGGGCGACGGCGCCAATGCCTGCGGCGCTCAGGGAAGAGATCCTCACGGCGTGGGATAAATCCGGGGGTCTGGCAGATTCTATGTAACTACAAGAGGCCATGCCCGTGTAGTGCATTACCCAGATAGCCGCCCCCATCAGCGCCACGCTTCCAACCTTCCGCAACTTCCAGCCGCGTGGTCCGTCCCGAAAAAGAAACGTCAGCCATATCGATAGGAGGGCAAAAAGCATTGCCAGCACAACCGAAAGAGTCACGAGTGCCGTGGAAAAGTGGTCCATTCCCTGAAACCGCATCGACGCCATGCCGGTGTAATGCAGTCCCGCGATACCCCCGCCAATAAAGATGCTGGCGACAAAGGCACGAGGAGATTCCATCTTCGGGCGAATGACGACGACCAGCGCGACGGCTGAAGCCAAAAGGCTGGGCAGGAAAGATAGCAATGACGTGGGCCAGTCGTAGCGTATCGGAACCGGCAAGCGGAAGGCCAGCATGCCCGTGTAGTGCATTGCCCAGGTACCGATTGCCATCGCGGTGGCCCCGCCAATGCGCCAGGATAGACGGGATCCACCGTGACTCGCCCTTACTCGTCCGGCGAGATCGATTGTCGCGTACGACCCCAGCATTGCGATCAGGATGGACAGAGCCACCAGACCGTAATTGTAAGAACCGGCCATAACCAGGTCCGAGGTCATTGCAACGTCCCAGGGATAGTTAAGGGTTGCGAACGTCCGATGGGTCAACCGTAGCGGAGTAATAAATATTTGTAAATGAAAAGGACTACACAAAGGAGCCAAAAAGATTTGTAAATGACGCCCATACTTCGTTGACAAGACAGGGCTAATTAACAGAATTACTATAAGTCTGGTGAGGCCAAGGCAAGTGCAAAACGCGGGGCGCAGGATTCGTATCTCGACGGCCTTTTCGATCTGGGCGTGAACAGAACAATCAGAAAACTGCGAGGTTGGATGTTATCACGAGGGTGAAGTATCCCAAATTTTCAGGTGCGCAGCACCTCCTAACACTACAGTCGAACTAGACTGATCTGGTCACGAAGATTCACAGTGCTGACTCGACCGATGGATCGAAAGAAAAGCCGGGGAGTGGCATCAAAGTACCACCTGGGAGCGCGGCACCCCTTGGATCGAGTTCTAAGGATTCGCTTTAATAGAAGACCGCTGTAAAATGCAACAGTCTGTCATCCAAGCGTCACCTTCGAGGCGAGCCGTTCTCAGGTTGGCGCGGGTATGCGGAACTACAAATGATCTTCAAGAGCCGCCGCATCTACGGTCCATTTTCCGACTTTAATTCCGCTTTCTTCCTTTCAGACGAATGATCACAGTAGCTCATTTTCCGACTTTAACTTTTGCGAGTGGAAAGACTGTTCGCCTGGAATCACACACTTACGAGGATTTCATTTTCCAACTTAATTTCGGCAGGACAAACGCAAGATTGTTATCAAGAAGAAAAAGGGCGACGCTCTCACCCGTGCGCCGCCCCTTCCGGCTGGCTTGGTCGAGAAACCTTTTATCGCCAGCCTATTCTATGATCTTTACTGTTCTATGTTCACCCAGTTGGCATCGCTTCCGGCTTCACAATGTTTACGCCTTGGGCAATATTCCAGCTGGAACACGGGATGAATTTCCCAGTCGTTGTGCCTAGTAAGAGGCTGATGGAAAAAATGGTAGGAATCGAACATCTGCAATCCAGTTACCCGCACTTTCAGTGCTCGTCGCGACGCCGCGAGAATTAACGGACGCAGTTTTGCTCTGGATAAGTTTGGATGATCCAACCGGACGCGGGGAGTAAATTCTGCCGTCTCAGAATCCCCTTCATCTGCTAATGACGGACTCCCATTAGCGGGATCAATTAACACGATATGATTGTCCGTGTCTCGCGCTCTGCTTAGTCCGCAATTACAGGATTCTTTGCTGCCTCTGCGAACATCTACGGCAAAGGCTACGACTCTAATCATCTGGCCTTCGCCTAGTGCGGTTAACGCGTCGCGGCTGCCACCTTCTACGAAATCGTTGCCAGGATCAGGCCGGTCTGCCAGAAAGCTAAAGTCCTTGTCCGTTGGAGTGCCGCTTGATGTTTGAATGTTCTTTTGTTTGTTTAGGTTGGGATCAAACGCTCGTCCGTTACTGCAACCGACATCTGAACAGTCTTCGATCTTGGTTATGTCTGGGTCGCACGGAATGTTAACCGTGCCCTGCGCTGCAGGTGGTCGGGTTCGCGGACTATGTCTTCGTCTTTGGGCATCACCAATCGAGGTGAGAGCAAAGAGGACTAAAACAATGACAATAAGTTTGCGCTTCATGGCGTGAGTCTCCTAGGGGGTGAGATAGTAGATCCGCCGTCGCTTATATCACCCGCCAGGAGCGTGATGCAATCTTTTCTCAATTCGGCTGCTTTTTCTTGCGTTTCGGATGGACCAGCAAGTGTTGTCTACGCTTACGGACTGGCGAGCGTACCGTCAGGAGTTCTTTATGTCTACTGGCGATTAAGTTGACTAGGCTTTGGTGATGGTTAAAGCCAAGCAAGCGAGCCGCTTTAGTTACAGATCCGTCACTCTGAAGCAAGGCCAGTTTGATTAGGTGAGACTCGTATCTCAGCACGGCTTGTCTAAGAGAGAAGTTAGTCCAGTCAGGCGTTGCTGGTGGGGCATGAGCCAAGAAAAGTGACTGGAAAGCCTTAGTCAAGCGTCTCAGGATTGTGATATCCCGCGTTGTTTCCAGCAAGACGCCAACACGATCAATCGTAGCAAAGACCCCCTCGTAGGATAGATGCGTGCCTAATAATTCGATTATGGACAATGCTGCTGTTCCCGCGCCTTGAAAATCCCCGGCTTGCTCTGCAACGCTGATTGCGCGATCTAAAGCCGCCCGTGCCTGCTCTGAATGATTCAGACGGGC
>Ga0070708_100002114_pt1 | contig 15335 bp, 9 predicted proteins | sample KBSK5503metaG_FD_65469 | JGI IMG/M metagenome (GOLD analysis project Ga0070708, IMG submission 65469) | Corn, switchgrass and miscanthus rhizosphere microbial communities from Kellogg Biological Station, Michigan, USA - KBS K5-50-3 metaG | ecosystem: Host-associated > Plants > Roots >... | reverse complement strand
AACTTTCCACGGTAACCGTCGCACCCGCCACAGCGGCGCCGTTCGGGCCACTGACCGTGCCGATGACTGCTGCGGATTTGCTTTCCGTGGCTGGCGCCGCTTTTACTTCGGCCTTCCGTTTTTGTGCGGACACAGCGACTGCCAAGTTCAGCATTAGCGCCAATACGCACGCCAGCACTCGGGGCCATTTCACAGAACCTACCTCCATGGGACAACACGACTCTGTGCAGCTATTCCGGCAACGCGCTGTCAGCGCCGGATTCGGATCGGCTCAGCAAACTCAGTGGCGGACACAAAGCGAGAGCTAAATTCTTACGCCAGGATTGTTACGCTGCGATGACTGGGAGGTTAAATTCGGGTTACAGCCCGCACAGGCTAGGTCAGCCGCGACGAAACCCTGGGTCCCGTTTGCGCGAAAGAACGACGCGACAAAAATTCTTCCTCACTACGACCGTAAGACAATAGCCCTATTCAACTGGCTCCTAGTGGTTGTAGTATTGGGTTCCTTCGGCCCGGAGACGACATTGATTGCGTTGGAGACTTGCGATGAGGTATCGGTCCACCCTTTTTCTGATTCTGCTTATCGGATTCACAATGGTCGTCGTCGGATGTTCGCGCGATCCCAATGTGCGCAAGCAGAAATACCTGGAAAGTGGTCGGCGCTATTTCAACAGCAGCAAGTATCGCGAGGCGGCGATTCAGTTCGGCAACGCGATACAGGTCGATCCGAGGTACGCTGATGCGTACTACGACCTGGCCAGGACTCACCTCAAACTGCAGCAGTGGAGCGCTGCCTTCCAGGAGTTCACGCGGGTTCTTGAGCTGCAACCAGCGAATTATTCGGCCCGTCTTGATGTCGCGAACCTACTGATTGCCGCGCGTGATTTTAAGCATGCTCAAGAACACACCGGTCTCTTGCTGCAGCAGCAGCCGAACAACCCGCAGGTTCACTTAGCTGTCGCCAGCGTCCTGGCCGGCCAAGAAAACTTCCCCGGCGCTATCGACCAGACTCAAAAGGCGATCGCGTTAGCTCCCGACCGGTACGAACCGTACCTCACCTTAGCTGTTCTGCAGATGAAGACGAACCAGCCGGCCCAGGCGGAAGTCAATTTCAAAAAGGCAGTCGCCCTCGGGCCGAACCAGGTAGGCGCGCAGTTGGCCCTGGGTGGCTACTACCAGTCGCAAAGCCGTGACGCCGAGGCTGAACAACAGTTCCGCCACGCTGTTGATGTTGATCCCACGAATCCGGACCCGTGTGCGGCTTTGGTACGACTGTACATGACCCAGGGGAAGAAGAATCAGGCGGAAAGTTTTCTGAAACAAGTCAAATACAAGTTTCCACGCAAGTCTGAGGGATATCGCATGCTCGGGGATTTCTATTTTGCGGATTGGGATCTGGAAAAGGCCACCGCGGAATACACATCCCTTTATGGGGAACGCTCTAACGACATCCAGGTGAAGAAAAACTATATCCAGCTTCTCATTCTGACGAACCGTCTTGACGATGCGCGCAAGCTGAACGATGAAATTCTGAAGACGAGTCCGAACGATACCGATGCTCTTATCGAACGCGGCCAGATGCGGATCCGGAACGGCCATCCCGACGATGCAATTGTCACTCTCCGGAAGGTGATCGAGAATGAACCTGGGAGTGGCGTCGCTCACTACCATCTGGGAATCGCGTTGGATGCCACAGGCGACCTGTCGCAGGCGCAAAGCGAACTGCAGGATGCAGTCCGCCTGCGGCCAGACCTGTCTGAAGCCTGGCGGGCGCTGGCTAACGCGGCTCTACGCCAGGGAGACATGAGCGGACTGGAACAGACCGCTAGCCAACTGGTTGCTCTCCAGCCAACCGTACCCGACGGTTACCTGTTTCGCGCATTTGCAAATATTAATCGCAAGCAGTTTGCCCCGGCTGAAGCTGATATTCGAAAGGCGATCGATCTCGCACCACAAAGCGTAGCGGCGTACATCCAGTTGGGTAACCTAAGATTCGCACGGCGGCAATTTGCTGAAGCCGGGAACTCTTACCAGCAGGCTCTCGACCGCGACCCCAGTTCTCTTGGGGCCCTTAACGCGATCGTGAATGTCTACTTGGCCCAGAAGCAAGCTGACAAAGCCGTCGATGTTGCAAAAGCTCAGATCGCTAAAGTCCCCAACAGCAGTTCCTTTCACGATCTACTAGGAACGGTGCTCTTCGACAACAGGAAAGACATGTCGGGCGCTGAAGCGGCATTTGAAAAAGCGGTCGCCCTGGACAAGAACAACGCGCACGCCCTTATGAAGCTCGGTCAATTGCAGGCAGCGAAAGGTTCAACTGACCAGGCCGTCGCCACTTACTTGAACGCCCTCCAAGACAATCCGCGCGAATCCGGTTTTTACATTCTCTTGGGCGAGCTCTACGAGTCAAAGCGGGACTGGGAGAAAGCGGAACAGATGTACCGAAAGGCGCTGGAGTTTCGGCCTGGAGACCCGCTTATATCAAACAATCTCGCGTATGTCATGTTGCAAATGGGTGGCAATGTCGATCTTGCTCTCCACCTGGCACAAACCGCCCGACGGGGCATGCCCGACTCTCCCAACGCGGCCGACACACTAGGTTGGGCGTTCTATCAAAAGGGCGTTTTCAAATCCGCTATTGATTTGTTCCAGGAGGCCTTGCGACTGGGTGAGAGATCCCGATCTCTGGAAAACCCTACCTTCCATTACCATTTGGCACTGGCTTATGAGAAAAATCACCAACCGTTATTGGCCAAAGAGCATTTTCAGCGCGTGCTGGGGATCGATCCCAATTACACGGAAGCCGCTGCGGTGAGGAAGCAACTCGCGCGAATGTAGGTGTCAGACGCGACCGGATCATCTCAATGTTTTACCGGAGTGGCAGAGTGCCAACGGCGTGAGGAGGATTCTGACACCGTTCCCATGTAATCGGGTAGTCCAAGTACTATTATGGAAATTCCCTTGGTCCCTGTTCAGAACATTGACCATCCTGTTCTTGACACTGTGCTAGAATCTGCCGCCATCTGACTTCCCCGTTTGTAGAAAGGTAATTGGGATGTGGTACTTCGTGTTCTTTTTTGTTTCGGGGTTTTGCAGCATCTTGTATGAGCTTATCTGGCTGCGACTTGCCATGGCACAGTTCAGCGTCACTACGGCGTTCGTGTCTATCGTTCTCTCGATGTTCATGGCCGGCCTGGGAATCGGCTCCGTAGCAGCCGGGGCCTGGGTTCGCCGACACGGGGAAGATATCCGCTTTCCTCGGCTCCGGCTGTATGCGCTAACCGAGTTTTTGATTGGAGTGTCGGCGCTCGCGGTTCCAGCGGAACTGGCTTGGGGACACCACGTTCTCGAAGCGGCGGCAGCGCATTCCGGTCTCTCCTCTACTGGGTCTTACCTGGTGTCGGGCCCATGGCTGGCGCTGACTCTTGTGCCATGGTGTGCCTGCATGGGAGCCACGATTCCGCTCGCGATGTTTGCCATCCGCAGCGACCCGCGTTACGAGGCGCGCCGCTCGTTCAGTTTCCTCTATCTGGCAAATGTGCTCGGTGCGGTTGCCGGAGCGGTCGTGCCGCTTTTTCTGATTGAGCTTTACGGCTTTCACGGCACCCTGCGGGTAGGAGCAATGTTGAACACCATCATTGCCGCCACAGCGTTTGCTGTGACGCTGGCTTCTCGGAACCCAACGGTGAGAACACTCTCGCAGCCAGTCGTTGCTGTTTCTGCGCCGTTGGAGCAGGGAAGGAGTATCCTCGCGCTTTTGTTTTTGACGGGCCTTGTTACCATGGGGATGGAAGTCATCTGGATTCGAATATTCGCGCCCTATCTCGGCGCTATCGTTTACTCCTTTGCCACTATTCTGGCCGCTTATCTCCTGGCCACGTTTGCCGGGTCGCAGATGTATCGCTGGTGGAGCCGTAACCATGGCCACGAGAATGGGCTCGCTTGGATTTCACTGGCACTGCTTGGTCTGTTGCCCCTCTTGACGTCAGATAGCCGTGTGCATCTAGCAAGACTTCTTCGCGTCTTCCTCGGCGTGATGCCCATCTCTGCCGTGATCGGGTTTCTGACTCCCATGCTGGTGGATCGATGGTCGGGAGGCGATCCGGACCGCGCTGGCCGCGCTTATTCGGTCAACGTTGCCGGATGCATCGTGGGACCGCTGGTCTCCGGTTTCGTCCTGCTGCCGCTGGTCGGTGAACATTTATCGATGCTTCTGTTCGTGCTGCCCTGGTTTGTGATGGCCGTCCCCCGCGTGCGTGCCATGAACTTGGCTCCGCGCGCCGCCACTGCCATTATTCTATTGGGGGCCATAGTGCTTTTCTTTGGCACTAAGGATTACGAGTCCCAGTTCCCGCAACGCGAGGTCTTGCGCGACAGCACCGCCACCGTGATCGCCGCCGATGTCCTCACCAGCTCGGGGGTCAAGAAGCTTCTCTTGGTCAATGGTGTCGGTATGACGATTTTGACGCCTACGACCAAGATGATGGCACACTTTCCCTTGGCGTCGCTCGATCATCCACCCCGCTCTGTGCTGGTGATTTGCTTCGGCATGGGCACGACATTCCGGTCCGCACTTTCCTGGGGAATTCCAGTTACCGCAGTCGACCTCATACCCAGCGTGCCCAAGCTCTTCCACTTCTTCCATGCCGATGCAGAAGGAGTGCTGGCGTCGCCGCTAGCGCACATCGTGGCAGATGACGGCCGCCACTATTTGGAACGCAACCCCGGTCGCTACGACGTCATCGTCATCGATCCTCCTCCGCCGGTTCAGGCGGCTGGGTCAAGCCTCCTGTATTCGCAGGAGTTCTACACGGTGGCGAAGGAGCGGTTGCAGCCGGGAGGAATCCTCGCGCAATGGCTGCCGAACGGTGACGATGCTGTGCGGGCCTCGGTGGCCCGGGCTGTCAAGGATTCCTTCATCTATGTCCGCGTTTTTCCTTCAGTCCGACACCATGGGTGGCACTTTTTTGCGAGCGATCGCCCCATTCAAGATCGCAACGCGACAGAACTTGTCGCGCGAATGCCAGCAAAGGCTGTTACTGACATGATGGAGTGGGGGCCAGCGAGAACACCGAACCAGCAGTTTGATCTCATGCTTTCAGCGGAAAACAAGCTCGAACAGATGATTGCGCTGGCACCGACTGTCTCTGCTCTTCAGGATGACCGGCCCATCAACGAGTATTTCTTCCTTCGCACTCCGGCGGTCGACCTACGATCGATACTGAGAGCGCCTCCGTTGTTTTGAAGATTCGGCAAACAGGGATCGCGGTCATACCGAAGCATACGCTGCCAGCGGGTTCGCGGTGGAGAAACCGGGGATTTAGCCTGCCTAGGTGGGTCGACCTAACTGGCGGCGGTGGCGTGATTGCGCTTGGTGGGGGGGGCGCATATGCTAATGCGGGTTCTCTGCACTTGCAACCTATGCGTTACCTGGCACAAGCTGGCTCGCTCCCAGAACAGAGTCCGCGGTTCGCTTTGAACCGCGACTGGTGGTGGCAAGTTGCCGTCCTGGTTCTCTTGCTCGGCTGGCTTTACTCATCCATCCTGTTTCATCTGGCGATACAGTGGTCAAACGATGCCAACTTTTCCCACGGATTTTTCGTTCCTGCCTTTTCTCTTTTCGTGCTGTGGCGGGATCGTGCCAAGCTTGCGCGGACACCTCGCGAGCCTTCTTCCTTGGGATTGCTTATCGTGGCTTTTGCGCTCTTTGTGCTTGTGGCTGGAGTACTGGGAGCGGAGCTGTTCCTGTCTCGCATTTCCCTGCTGCTGCTGATCGCGGGCATGGTCATCTACTTTGAGGGGTGGCCGCGTTTTCGCGCTATCCTGTTCCCCTGGGCTTTTCTCTTTTTGATGATCCCAATCCCGGCGATTGTCTTTAACCAGATTACTTTTCCGCTTCAGCTGCTGGCGTCGAAAGTAGCCGCGCTGGTTTTGCCCGTTCTGGGTGTTCCCGTATTGCGCGAGGGCAACATCATTCGTCTACCTGCGCTGTCGTTGGAAGTTGCGGAAGCCTGCAGCGGCATTCGCTCTTTGGTATCGCTCATTACTCTGTCCATCGTCTACGGGTATTTGATGGAAAGCCGCAATTTTGTTCGGGTTCTCCTAGCCTTAGCCTCAGCGGCGATTGCAGTTATGGCGAACAGCTTGAGGGTTCTGGGTACCGGACTGCTGGTGCAGTACTGGGATCCGGAACTTGCGCAGGGCTTTTTCCACGCCTTCTCTGGGGCGTTGGTTTTTGTGGTCTCGGTAGTGATGCTTTTCCTGTTCCACTGGGTGCTGCGGCTCGGCTTGCAACATTCCAGGCACAAACTATGACTTCCGTGCCGAGATTCGTGATGGTCGTGTTGCTTTTGATCGCCGCCGCTGTTTTCCTGCACAGGCGAAGCGGCGCCGAGAGTCTGCCGCCCCACGAATCTCTGGCCCAATTCCCCAAGGTACTGGGTGATTGGGTCGGAAGAGACGCCGCCATCGCGCCGGAGGTGCAGAAAGTTCTCGGCGATGGCGATTTCCTGTTGCGCGTCTATGAGAATGCGAAACCGCAACCCGGAGTGAATCTATTTGTGGCTTACATTCCGAGTCAGCAAGCGGGAGACACTCTTCATTCCCCCCAAAATTGTATGCCCGGCGCGGGCTGGTCACCGCTGGACTCCGGGACAACTATGATTTCCTTGCCGGGCCAGTCCCCCTTTCCAGCGAAACGTTACATAGTTGAAAAAAACGGTGACCGCCAACTCGTTTTGTATTGGTATTCTGCCCATGGCCGTTCCGTGGCCAGTGAATATTGGGCCAAGTTTTACCTGTTCGCAGATTCCATTCGTCTCAATCGCAGTGACGGCTCGCTGGTTCGGATCATCACTCCGTTGCCGCGCGGCACACCACTCTCTAGCGCAGAACAACGCCTGCTCGATTTCAGCGCAAACGCCGTGCCCGTTCTCAACCGCTACACCTCACAATAGACAACGTAGGCCAGGCACGACGATAAGCCGAACCATTGTGTGAATCACCACCTCCCTGCGATCTGCGTCGCCGTCCCTCCCTGCTTCGTGTGGGCATGGTTGCGAGAATGAACGCGGAATCGAAGAACCACCGGGGTTTTCTGCGCGTGGCGGCTCGCCTGTCCTATCGATTTCCGGAGCCTGAATTCATGCTGGCCGGTAATGGTCCGCTGAGGCCGCAACTTGGACGCTACTCCTCCAATGCACTCAAAGACTCCAAGAGCTAATGACTGGCCAACAGTCCGCACGCAATGGCTCGAAATCTATCGCTCAGTCGCCGACCGAGGTCGTGCGCAACATCAGGATCGACCTCGAGCAAAAGTAAGTGGCCACTCTATAGTGCTTAACAGGAACCTGGCGGCGCCGCCGAAATCAGACGGACAGACTGATCCACATCTTTCCTCGTGCAAAATCGAGATGGTATCCTACGGGGGAGCATGGCCGCTTGGCGAGGAGGGCGAATTGGTTGTTCAGACCGCCACACCATTCAGGCGCAGCGCGCGCGATGTGCCGATTCACTTTCTGCACATACGCAAGACCGGGGGAACTGCGCTGACCGAGGCGCTGGGTCCCATTGCCCAAGAGTTCGGGATCGTCCTGCACGCTCACAATACAAAGCTGAGCGACATCCCCCAGGATCACCGTGTATTTTTTTTCGTGCGTCATCCGATCTCGCGCTTTGTCAGCGGTTTCTTCAGCCGTCTGCGCCGCGGGAGGCCCCGATACAACTATGAATGGAGCGAAGCCGAGGCGAAAGCGTTCGGTCGCTTCGTGAAGCCGAACGACCTGGCCGAGGCGCTCTCGGCGAGCGACGCGGAAACTCGGACGTGTGCCCGTGAGGCGATGCGGGGTGTAGCCCATCTAAATTCGCCTTATCGGGATTGGTTTTCCGGAGAACAGGAACTCGAAGACAGGCTGGATTCAATCTTGCTTATTGGCTTGCAAGAAAGGCTGAGTGCGGATTTTGAACACTTGAAGGAGCTCCTTGACTTGCCACCCAAGCTATCCTTACCTGAGGATGATGTTCTCGCCCATCGTACTCCCAGAGAATTCAATCGCCAGTTGACTCCGCTGGCCGAGCGAAACCTTTCTAACTGGTATGCGGAGGACATACGATTCTATGACCGTTGTCTGAAGCTCCGCGGCCTGCACGCGCTATAGTTCGGTGGCTCGGCGGCGCGAGCGCATGGCAGCGCCTCCTGCGAGAGCGATTCGCCACTCCGGAACAGACACTCCTCTTGCAGCTCAAAACATGGCAATATTCTTTTAAATTCTCCCCCTGTCATCGTGCTGTAACAATCTTGGCGGCGCGCGAAGATTACGGTTTCACGAAGACGGTTGTTCCAGTGAAACTTGCTCAATACGAAAACGACAAACTAATCTCTCGCTCACGACGAAAAGGGTGCTCGCCCTCGTTTAACTATTCAAAACTGTCATGTTTGATTTTACCGCCGTACGCACTACGAAATCTTCAGAGTCTTTCCCCTTCAACATCCGAAATAGAGATTATGGCAGTCAGAGCCAATTCCCTAGTGAAGCGCATGATTGAGCGAGCGAAACCCGGCCATTCTGCGACAGAAGTATTCCGGGAGGAACCTGCTGCTGTCTAGTTCTTGGACGTGACTTCTCTCACAAGCGGGCACGGCTTGGCTGCCGTCCTCGCGTTTGCACTTGTGTTCATTGAATTGGACTCGGAGGCTCTATCGCTTGTCCGCAACTCTCTTCAGGGCAGTCATGGGAACCGTGAACAGGCCATCACAAAAAGTGCAGGGGGTATCGTGCCGAGCCATTTGACCAATCTAAGGCTACGTTTCGGCATGGCTAGTTTTTCGAGTTCCCCCGCTTGGCTTCGCGGATCGCTTTCGCCTGAAGCGCCAGCTTCGTCTCGATGCGCTCTATGAGTTTTTGGACCTTATGGTCTTCTCGGGGCCGAGAGGGTTGCTGCTGGTTTGTGTGCTGGGTTGTCATGCCCAATTCTGGCACAGGATCGGGCATCTTGGCTATCTGTGGAAATTCAAACTGCACCACTACCGGAAATTCATACCCTTTTAACAAGGACGTGGTTCAATGAGACAGTCGAGGGAGACGCGGTGTGGGGCTCCTGGGGAGTCGGGATGGAAAATTGGAGCAGCCGTAGTCGCGGCAATATTTCGATCATCTGACGTGGGCTTCTAAAGGCCAAGGCACATGCAGGCTCTTAAGGAACGGGTTGACGGACTCTTGCGGAGGGTTCAGCCGCCCTCTGGACTTAACCAGAAATATGAGGCCGAGCTGGCGTATTGGAAGAGCGAACTGAGACATTTGAAAGCCTGGTTTCTGGACGGAACAACTGATTGGTGGGGCCTTGCGCCGCCGACTCCGGAGCAGAAGGTCAATGTATCCGACCTGTGGGTGTCGAATGCGGTCCTGACCAAAAGCGCATTGCGGCCAACCTACACGGAACGGCTTGGCCTCGAGCGCAACAGTCTGGCAGGGAAGCGGGTTCTGGAGATCGGTTGCGGACCTATGGCGCCCATCCTGCAATTTACTGACTGCATACGTCATGGTGTTGATCCGCTCGTCAACCTTTACATGACGGCGGGCTGGCCGCTATTTGACTACGATGCGAAGTTTGCGAATACCGGGGGAGAGAGCTTGCCCTACTCAGACGGCTACTTCGATGCCGTCATTGCAGTGAACGCGCTCGACCACGTGGACGATTTCGAGCAGGTTGCGTCAGAAATGCAACGCGTGCTGAGGCCTGGGGGAGAGGCTTATTTCGAGGTGGAATATCACAAGCCTACAGTGACTGAACCGGTGAGGCTGAGCGACTCGCGAGTGGTTAGGGCGTTTTCCGGTTGCGAACTCCAGATGATCATGAGCCGAAGCAGTCACGAATTGTTCCAAGCCCTTGTCAGGCGTTTTAATCTGCAGCCATTTGAATTCCATCAGGATTCAGAACGCTTCTGCGCATGGCGTGCGGTCCGGAAATGAATCGTGTTAACTCCGCATCAGTTTAAATCTGGTGGGTGCAGGCTTTCGGAGCCCTAGCCTTGGGCCTTGCACCGCTGAGCAATGTCGTGATGGCCCAATAAAAACAACTTTCAGGAGATGGTGTGGCCAAGCTTTACGTCCTAGGTGGGCGAGAACGACGGCTCGGACTGAGGGAAGCAACACCGCGCGACGAATGGTACTTGTATGAGGCCGCTCTCGTTTTGGAGGTTGATACTGACACCGGTGTGGCGCGGACCTGCGTGGAGTATCAGAGCCCGCGAGAGGTTCGGGCCGGTAATAAGCCGGCAGCGCATTTCCACAGTGGAGCCTTAATCGGCGACACACTTTATACCTGTACCACCACGGAAGTGCTGCTCTATCAACTGCCTAAGTTTCGTCAGATCGGATACATTTCACTTCCTTGTTTCAACGACGTCCACCACGTGGCCCCGGCGTCAGACGGAAATCTGCTCGTTGTCAGCACGGGACTCGACATGGTCGTCAAGGTCACCATTCGAGGTGAGATCGTAGCCGAATGGAGCGTGCTTGATGAAGCTCCGTGGACGCGTTTTTCGCGTAGTGTGGACTATCGGAAAGTGGAGACCACTAAACCGCATTCGTCTCATCCCAATTTCGTTTTCGAGTTGGACCATGAGGTTTGGGCTACTCGATTCTTTCAGCGCGACGCCATTTGCTTGAACGGAACCGGGAGACGAATTGCAATCGATGTCGAGGCACCCCACGATGGACTTGTGTGCGGTGAACGAATCTTCTTTACGAGCGTCGATGGAAGAGTCGTCATTGTAAACCGAAGCATGCTAAGCGTTGATCAGATCATCGATCTCAGGAAAATTCAGGACAGCGGCAAGGAGGTATTGCCGGCCTGGTGCCGCGGACTGCTCCCCATTGATGAGAGGAGAATATGGGTGGGCTTCACCCGGATTCGTAAAACTGTGTTCAAGGAGAACGTGCGCTGGGTCAAGACTGTCCTGCGCGAGGGTACTATCGTTAAGCCAACGCACATTGCGCTCTTTGACCTGGTATCCCAGCAATGCCTGAGAGAAATTGACCTGGAACCTTACGGCATGAACAGTGTGTACAGCATTTTCCCGGTTTCAGACTAGCAGCGTAATGAAAGTCTGCTACCGGAGTTCGACGATGAAAACATCCGTTCTATGGTGATCTCCTCTCGGCTCCTGCCCTAGCTGATTTTCCCAGTCCGAGGTGAACATAAAAAAACGACCATCTCGAGAAATATTGCCGCGTGGCGTCGACCAAAACCCGTTCTTGGCGGTGCTGTAGGTGTGAGCAAAACGCCAAACCTTCGAACTCTTTCCGTCGGTTTCCGCACACAGGATCTCGTTCTCCCAGGGAGCGATCGTGTCAAGAGGAGCTCCGGGAACTCCGGAGTTGGCGCCACTGTAAGTCGATAAACACACGGGAGTTTTATCCTCCTGATCAATATGGTTCCAGGACAGGTGAAGGTCGAGCCAGTAACGGTCGCTCGGTGTGGCTTGCAGTTCTGAAACCAGCTTGGCGGTTGATTCCAAGTCGTTCAAGGGCCGTACCAACAGGTCCAACGGATGCCTCTGCTGCGATGGGTTGACCACGTGAGAATACCCCATCGCATGATGTCCTAAACACTGAAAAAGACAAGGCACAACGCGCATGGTGGCGACTTCCCAGATTAGATTGACTGCTTTTCCTACACTGCTCGCCCCTCGCGTGATCTCCACAAACTCTCCCGACTTGGAAATTCTGGAATTATGGACACCATATCGATCAGGAATCGAAACCGTTCCCTTAGGGCCCCATTGTCCGCCAATCTCTCCAGTCTGCGTGTTGTACCAGCGGCAGCCCAGCTTTCGATCATAGACATAAACCATGAAGTTCAAGTCTTGACGAGGTCCCAGTATCGTACCCAGTCGCCCATCATCAGCGCTGACAAAAACGCCATGCCCGAATTCAGAATCTTTCATTCGCACGCATTCCGATATTAAATGCACTCGTGCGCCCTTAGCGCTGGAGGTGTCGTACTGTTGAAATGCGGGGTTGTTCCCCCGAACGCCGTATATGATGCTTGGCTGCGTGTAGCTGAATTCTGGTTCACCGCTCCAGGGCATCGGCAGCGCTCCGTCCTGGTGAATCTTCAGGCTGCGGGGATCAAAGCTGTAAAGAACAAACTGGCCGCCGGGAGTCAAAATATAAAATTTCGTCCCATCGCTGTTCCAGGCATTCTGCTCGGACGATGACGGGGTCATCATGGAGCGTCCTCCAACGACAGGATCGGACGCTCCATCAGTAACCCGGAGGATGCGCGCACCAAAACTGGGATCGGTGACAACCGTGCCCGCGCGGCCGAGCGCAGGAGGCCTGGCAGGGTAGGGTTGAATGCGCTGGTCTGTCCGAGCGCAATAGTTCGGGGGCCCGCAATTCTTGTCTTCGCCGGTAGTGGCCGCTTGAAGCGTGGTGGCCGCCAATATTAGAAAGAAGATTGTCGTTGCCTTCAAGGCCCTTTCCTCCCCATTACTCTGTGTCAGGTGCTTGACTGCTGCACAACTGAGCTCAGCCCGTCGTGAAGCGACCGTTCGTTTCCGGCCCGAAGCCGGACCAATTGGGTATAAGCCAATCCCGCGAAGCAGCCCAAGAGCATGTCAATTCCCACTCGAAACCGGAGGTCTGACCAGTAGAGGACAGCAGCAATCGACAGGAGGTTTAGGACGATCAACAAGGCCAGAAGAACTCTCGCGGGTTCGACCTGTTTGAGCCCAAGCCACATTCCAAGGATTCCTGGTGGGAACAGTAGTAACCAGTACAGCAGCAACACGATTCTCTCGTGCGTGCGCTGATCCCCCCGAGGGTCATAGGGGAGCAAAGTAGTCCAGAATCTGCGAAACGCCAGTTTCGCGTAAGTTCCCGGGTGACTCGACATGAATTGCAAGGCAATGTGCCGGGAGATTCGATCCCGACGTACTACCACAGGGATGCGCGTATCGCCTGACGTAGCTTCGCTCTGGGCGCGTCGTTGCTGGTCTACCGAGGCGCACCGACCTTCGGCCCAATAAGGAACAAAAACGCCTTCTCCGCCCACGCATTCGTTATTGCCTTCGCTCAAGTCTTCTCCCAAAATGCTGGCGACCGGCACAAAAATACCGAACCGGACATAATTGCGAATGCTCCATGGGAGGACCAGTGCGGTGGCGGTCAAAGCGATGATTCCATACCCGACCCAACCTTTCTTTAGCGGCGGGTATGTAAGGAGCACTACGACCCCCATCGCAAAAAGGAGAAGCACCGCATTTTCCCGCGTGAGCATGCAAAGACCGATGGCTGATCCGCAGCCTAACGCCCACGGCCAACGCAGGTTCTGAAGCCAGATCAGGAACATCCAGATGGAGGCCGCGAAGAAGAAGAAAAACAGGTTTTCGTTGTATGGTTGAGAAGCTGAATTCACTAATATCGGGTGAGCGGCAGCAGCAACACCCGCGAACCACGCAGCACTAGCGCTACGGAAAACCTGCAATGCGATCAGGCCAATGAGACCAGTGAGGAGACCGCCGAGCAGCGCCTGGAGCGGAATCAGAAGCTTAAACGAAAACCCGGAGACGGCAAACACTCCAGCCAGAAAGAACTCATACAAAGGCGCCTTGAAAAGCGCCTCCTGCCCGACAAAACGAACAGGTGCTGTGGTCGACACTGGTGGCCGGTCCACAACGTAGCCTTTGCCTGTGAGGATCGCCTTAGCGATAAGGACGTGATCCAGAGCATCGTGATTCCATGCGCTGATGAAGGCGTCGCCCGTCCTGTTGATCACAGCGCTTCCGTACCGTGCGACGCCGTAGCCTGCTCTCAGTACAAAGCCGAGAATCACGAGAAACAAAAACATTCGCCACGCAGCCCCAATCCGGTTTGCACCCGAGCGCGACAGTGTGTGTGCGGTCACCATAATATTCTTCTGAACCCGGTTGGATCGCAGGTTCAGGATGATGGCTGTTTCTCTCGTGTCATCAGGCCAGTTCAGGACAGGTCAACCGAAGTATTAAACCACGGCCGCATGACCTGCACTTGAATTCTGCGTGAATTCTCCTTTCGCCTGGGTTTAGCCTCTGACGATCTATTGCCAATAGCCGATAACACCGTTACGATGACTCTCGCCGTGTGCCTACGGTGTTCGCGGAAAAACCTTACTGCGAAATCCCGACGAGTTGAGCCAGAGCCATTAGGGGAATCTGGCGGTCGAGGAGTGTTACCACAACTGCGTAACTCCTGTTCCGTTATGCAAGCAGTTCCGCTTTTGGATTGCCGTGACCAGACGCTCTCCGGAGGGAGTAAAATGGCAGCCCACGGTTCCGCACAGCGCGCCCAGTGTATCTTGGCAGTCGCGGTCTTCATTTTGATCGCGGTCCTACGCGTGATTTTGGTGGACAAAAGTATTCCGCAAGGTTTCGATGAGCCCAGCCACGTAGCAGCCGGAATTGAATTGCTGGATAGGCACACTTACAGGTTAGACCCCCTTCACCCACCATTGTCGCGTGTCGCGATTGCTCTGCCACTGTATCTGTTCGGCGAACGCCTTCCCAAATTCCCAGCGAATGATCCGCGCGCATATAGTCACATCGACGTGGGAGACGCTATTTTGTCTGACGGAGGACACTACATGCGGAACCTCTTGCTGGCGCGTTCCGGCATGCTTCCGTTCTTGTGCCTGTGTACTGTGTTCGTGTTCTGGTGGACGAGCCGGCAGTTCGGCATGGCTGCTGGGTGCGTTGCCGTCTTTCTCTTCTCCACTCTCCCCAGTATCCTCGCCTTCTCCAGTCTTGCTTATACCGACCTGCCGACTGCGTGCACACAGTTTGCGTGCCTGTTTGCGTTTTCGGCCTGGTTGGAAAAACCAACGATGCGCAGCACTGTGCTTCTGGGAATCAGTGCAGGACTGGCACTCTCTACAAAATTGACATCGTTCCTGTTTTTGCCTTTCGCGGGAACAGGAATGCTTCTATCGAGGTATTGGCTCTCGTCCGACGGTTTAAGGGAATTGAAAGTCAAGGGAGTCCGCCTTGCCGCGGCTACGGTTATCAGCTTGGTAATTCTTTGGAGCGCTTATGCATTTTCAGTGGGGCATCTCCAGGATGCGATGGGGGTCTCTTCAGCATCGATACCCTCGTTCCAGCATTTTCCGAGTCCAATACGGAGTGTCGCAAGGAAACTGGTAGTGGCGAACCCTCTCATACCTGGCCCTGATTTCGTGCGAGGAGTCGCGGAAATCCGGCACAAGAACAACGAAGCCCCCGAAAGCTATTTGTTGGGAAATTCCAAGCCCGGAGGATGGTGGTACTTTTTCCCTGTGGCCGTCGCCCTGAAGACTCC
>Ga0070708_100002113_pt1 | contig 15337 bp, 13 predicted proteins | sample KBSK5503metaG_FD_65469 | JGI IMG/M metagenome (GOLD analysis project Ga0070708, IMG submission 65469) | Corn, switchgrass and miscanthus rhizosphere microbial communities from Kellogg Biological Station, Michigan, USA - KBS K5-50-3 metaG | ecosystem: Host-associated > Plants > Roots >... | reverse complement strand
GCCTTGCTGCACGCCGAGGCTCTGGAACGCATACCCGCGAACCGTCGTGTCGCCGCCCGTGCGGAACAGGAAATTCGAAGGGATACCGTTGCGCGAATCGGCGATCACCGCACCCGCGTCCGCGCGCGCGTAGAGCTCCGTGTTGCGATTGAGCGGCCACCACGCCGCGACCTTCCCGATCAGCCGCCCGAAACTTCTCGTCGACGCACCCGGAATGCCGGCGCCGACCTTGACGTTCGCCATGTAGCCGCTTTCGGGCGTCAGAAGGTTGTCGACGCGCCGCCACGTGTACTCGCCGTCGACGTAGAGCGCGTGCGAGTCCTCCGTTTCGCTTCCCTTCGGCTGCTGCTGGTCGACAAAGAATCCGGCCCCGAAGGCGGGTGTGCTGGTTTCGTCGATCGACCGCCTTCGAAACGCAACCGATGCCGTCCGCGTCACCAGGTTCTCGATGTCGGTGCGCTCGAGGCCGACGATGTACGCGTCGAGCCATCCGCCGGGCTTGGGAGGCTGCACGAAGCGGATGCTGCCCGACGAGAGCTTCGTTTCCACGCGCGCGTCGGCGTAGAACTGCAATCCATGTCCGTCGATGTTGACATCGCTGTAATTGCCGCTGGCCTTCCATTGTGTATCGGTCGAGTAGCCTACGCCGAATTCGAGTTTCTTCGCGGGCGCTTCGATGACGGCCAGCGTGACGGGCGCGGCGCCGGCATTCGCGGCGTCGGGAACGATCGACGCCTGCGCACTCGCGAAATAGCCCGACGCGAGCAGGCGCCGGATGTATTCGTCCAGCGCGCGCTCGCTGTACAGGTCGCCTTCGCGAATCGTGGAGAAATCGCGGACGAGCGCCTGAGGATATTTCGCGTTTCCCTGGACATCGATGGTGCCGAAGTGAAACGCCGGCCCGCTGTCGATTTCGACCGCCAATTCGGCGCTTCGTTTGTCAGGATCGATATGAGCTTCGCTCCCGGTCAATCGCGCCGCCGCGAACGGGCTTGCGGCAAGCGTGGTCACGGCCTTCGTCTTCGCGGCCGTCCATGCGGGTTGGCGGAAGATTTCTCCGATGGGCAGTCCCCAGTCGCGCTGGATCCTGGCCACGACGAGCGAGCCGATCACGTCCTGCTGCGCCGGTCCCGAGACGGCGATCTTGACGTCGCTGACGAGCGTGGGCGGTCCGGCCATGACCGTCAGCGTGACGGTCTCCGGTTGCGACTTCCGGTCGACGGCGACGTCGACCTGCGCCGAGAAATAGCCTTGCGTCGCCGCGGCCTCGAGCGCCTGCGGGACTGCCTCGCGCGCGAGCCGGTCCAGCAGATCCTCGGTCATGTCCGCGTAATCCTGCCAGCGGACCAGGTCGACCGCGGCGGTTATCGTGGCCGCGATCGAGTCTGGCGCGACGACCTTGACGCGATAGCGGACCGCGTCATCGGCGTGCGGTTGATCCGCGACGACGGCAGAATCGGTCGCGGTGGATTGCGCGTCAGCGGATAGCGGTGCGCCGGCCGTCGCCAGCGTCAGCACGCAGAGCCAGACGCACGCCGGATTCCTGCGGGTCGCAGCGGTTCGCACAGAGGATATTCTCGCTTTGAGCCGCTAAGCCGACCGGCGGGATTTCGCTGTTTTGCGAATACGGCGACGTGACTCTCGGATCGATCGGAGGGTCCGGCGAAATCCAGTCGAGCGGATCGGGATCCCTGCTAAGCCGCAACGTCTTCGGATTTTGTGCCGGATAGTTGAGCTGCAGGTCCGGATTGCGCGAACCGATGAAAGGCCAGACCGAATAATACGTGTTGCCTGCACTGTCGTAGGTCGTGGCGCAGCCCGACAGAACGGTCGCTGCGGCGAGTGTGGCGGCGAGGGACATACAAGCGCGAATGCCCATGAAGCGCTCCTTCCGTAGTGACGTGCACTTTCCGAATCGGGTCGCAAAGAAACAGGCGATGCTTGAAGAGGCTTGAACGAAATCGTTCGAACGCGGTTGCGTCGCGCATTCTTGACCGTAAGCTTGCCGCGAGTCAACGAAGAACGCACAGCGCGATGCCGTTCGGCCGCCTTCGAATGCGACCAAAACGTCGATGTGCGCATCTCCTTCGCGCGTGGCGACGCGCATCGCGTCGGTTGCGCATCCGCAGGCGCATGCCGGCAGCATCAAGTTGTCCCGAAGACGCCTGTGGATGAACGATGCGGAAATTGCGCCTTTTGGTGTCCGGTTCGGCGGGAAAAGCGTCAGATGTAGAACGAACGTTCGAAAGTGGGTAAATCAGCGGTTCAAACTTCGTGAACTACCTGCGATAACCGCGCTAAGTCACTCTTTATTTTAAAGAAAGGCGTTTGTTGCATTTCCGACGCTAAGTCATTGTTCGGAAACCGGAAAACCGTTGACCCTCGGCAAACATCCCGCGTATAGTGGCGCTGGGTGGTAAAAAGTGGGTCAAAGTGGGTAAACCGCGGGTTCATGCGAATTCGCCGGCGCAAAGTTAATGAGCGCTTACCCCCGGCCCGATAACGGGGAGTGCGACGGTGGCAGGAGAGGCATTCGATTCCGCGGACGTGCCGGGAGCGGGGGGCGCAATCTTTCCCCTGTTTCGGGGCGTCACGCAATTGGTCCTCGATGCCAAGGGCCGGCTGGCGATCCCCGCGAAGCACCGCGATGCGCTCGCGATGAACGGCCCGGGGCGTCTCGTGCTGACGGCCGACCCGTCCCGTTGCCTGTTGCTGTATCCGCTCGCCGCGTGGGAGCCCATCCAGGCGCGCCTCATGTCGCTCTCGTCCTTCAACGACAAGATCCGCAGCCTGCAGCGGCTGCTCGTTGGCTATGCCGACGATGTCGATATCGATACGGCGGGCCGCATCCTCGTCCCGCCGGCGTTGCGCCGCTACGCGACGCTCGAAAAGCACGTCGTGCTGGTGGGCCAAGGCCACAAGTTCGAACTCTGGGACGAGGCGCAGTGGCAGGCGCAAACCGCGCAAACGATCGCGTTCCCGGCCGGCGGCCTGCCGTCCGAACTCGACGGCTTCACGTTGTGAGTTCCGGTGAGCCATGGAATCCATGTCCCCGTCCTGCTCGACGAGGCCGTGGCGGCGCTCTCGGTCGAGCCTGCCGGCGTCTACGTCGACGCGACGTTCGGGCGCGGCGGCCATGCGCAGGCGATTCTTGCAAGGCTCGCGCCGACAGGGCGCCTCATCGCCATCGACCGCGATCCGGAGGCCGAGGCCGCCGCAGCGCAGCTTGCGCAAATCGATTCCCGGTTCGTTTTTCGCCGCGCGTGGTTTTCGGAACTGGCGGACGTCCTTGCCGGGCTGGGCGCCTCGCAGGTGGACGGCATCCTGCTCGATCTCGGAATCTCCTCGCCGCAGATCGACGATCCCCAGCGCGGCCTTTCCTTTCGCCAAGATGGCCCGCTCGACATGCGGATGGACCCGTCGCGAGGCGAATCCGCAGCCGAATTCCTTGCCCGCGCGACGGTGCGCGAACTGACGGAGGTGTTGCGCGACTATGGTGAAGAGCGGTCTGCTCAATCGATTGCAAGAGCAGTTGCGGCGGCTCGCGCGAACGAGCCCCTCGTCCGCACCCGGCAGCTTGCGGCACTCGTGGCGCAAGCCATCGGCACGCGCACGCGGGGTGATTGGCGTCAGGATCCGGCCACGCGGACGTTCCAGGCGCTTCGGATTTTCGTGAACCGCGAACTGTCTGAGTTGACGCAGGCGTTGCCCGCCGCCGTGGCGGCGCTTCGCCCCGGCGCACGGCTCGCCGTCATCAGCTTCCACTCTCTCGAGGACCGGATCGTCAAGACGTTCTTCGCCCGCGCATCGCAACCGTACGCGGGCGATCCCCAACTCGCGCGCCTGTCGATTCGCACCGACGCGCTGCCGGGAGCGCCGCTTGCGCTCGTCGGACGCGCGGTTAAGCCGTCGGCGGAGGAAATCGCGCGCAATCCGCGGTCGCGCAGCGCCGTGCTGCGCATCGCCGAGCGTACGTCGCACCCGCTGCCCGAAGGCTGGCCGCGCGGCTACGCGGGAGAGGCGGCATGACCCGCGTCAGCGTGGTGCTGCTGGCCATCGTCGTCGCGTGCGCGTTGTCGCTCGTGACATCGCGGCATCAGGCGCGCCGCCTCTACGTCGAGCTCACGCGCGAACAGGCGCAGGCACGGGCGCTGGAAACCGAGTATGGCCAGCTGCAGCTCGAGCAGTCGACCTGGGGCATGCCGGCACGGGTCGAGAAAATCGCCCGCGAGCAGTTGCGGATGCAGTTGCCTTCGGCCGCGCGCATGGACGTCGTGACGCTGCCCCATTCATGAACGCGGGCATCCTCGCCACGGGAAGGACGTCGCGGCATCGCGCGGCCGCGCCGCTCGTCTTGCCGCGATTCCGCTCGCCGCTCGTGTTCGGCGCGCTCGCCATGTTGTTCGCCGTCCTGCTGGCGCGATCTTTGTACCTGCAAGGATTCGACAACGCCTTCCTGCAGGGCCAGGGCACCGCGCGCCATTCGCGCGAGCTCGAGGTGCCCGCGCACCGCGGCCGCATCGTCGACCGCTCCGGCGAAGCGCTGGCCCTGTCCACGCCGGTCAAATCGCTGTGGGCGTTTCCCGACAAGTTCGATGCGACGCGCGAACAGATTGCTTCGCTGGCCGCCATCCTCGACACCACGCCACAGAAAATCTCCGCCCAGCTTTCCGCCAACGAGGATTTTGCGTTCATCGCGAAGCAGGTTGCCCCGGAACTCGCCGAACGCGCGATGGCGCTGCGCATTCCCGGCCTGCACGACCAGAACGAATACCGCCGCTTCTATCCAGGAGGCGAAGTCACCGCGCAGATCGTCGGCTTCACCGGCGATCACGACATCGGCCAGGAGGGCATCGAACTTGCGCAACAGGGGTGGCTCGCGGGAGTTCCGGGCAGCCGCCGCGTGATCATCAACCGCCGCAATGAGGCAGTGGAGGACGTCGCCGCGATCCGCGCGCCGCAGGCGGGGCACGACCTGGCGCTTTCGATCGATGCGCGCCTTCAATACCTGGCCTTCCGCGAATTGAAAGCGGCCGTCGAACTCAACAAGGCGAAGGCGGGCGGCTTGGTCATTCTCGACGTGAAGACCGGCGAAATCCTGGCGCTCGCGAACTGGCCGAGCTACAACCCGAACAGCCGCAACAAGGTCATGCCTTCGACGATGCGCAACCGGGCATTGACCGACACCTTCGAGCCCGGGTCGACAATGAAGCCGTTCACGATCGCGGCCGCGCTCGAGGCCGGCCGTGTGCGTCCGGACACCGTGATAGAGACCGCGCCGGGCACGCTGACGATCGGCCCCAATACGATCCACGATGCGCACGCCGAAGGCGCGCTGACGGTGGAGCAGGTCATCCAGAAATCGTCGAACGTCGGTGCTGCCAAGATCGCACTCAATCTCCCGTCGGAAACGATGTGGGAAATGTTTTCCAGCGCGGGTTTCGGAAGCGTGCCCAGGACCGGCTTTCCCGGTGAAGTGTCGGGCCGGTTGCGCCCGGCGAAGACGTGGCGCCCGATCGAGCAGGCGACGATGGCCTACGGGCACGGCATCTCGGTGAATCTCGTGCAACTCGCGCGCGCCTACACGATCTTCGCGACCGATGGCGAAGTGAAGTCGGCGACGTTGCTCAAGACCGATGGCTTTGTCGCCGGCCGTCCGGTGCTGAAGCCCGCGACCGCGCACGCCGTCCGTCACATGCTCGAACTCGTGACCTCCGCCGGCGGCACGGCGCCGCGCGCGCAGGTGGCCGGTTACCGCGTCGCGGGCAAGACCGGCACCGCGCACAAGATCGAGGGCCACGCCTACACCAACAAATTTATCGCGTCGTTCGTCGGCTTCGCGCCCGTTTCGAATCCTCGCATCGTGGTCGCCGTGATGCTCGACGAGCCTTCGGCGGGTCAGTATTACGGCGGCGCGGTGGCGGCCCCCGTGTTCTCGATCGTCACGGGCGCCGCGTTGCGCATGCTGGGCGTGCCGACCGACGCGCCGCAGAACAACGTGATCCTGCCGCCCGATGGCGGCGAAATCCGCGAGGAAACGTAACGCGCCATGGCAACCCTTGCGCCTCCCATCGACGACGTGCCCGCGCTGCTCGCAAAGCTTCGCGCGTTCCCGCGACGCTTGACGTCCGACAGCCGCCGCGTCGAGCCCGGTGTCGCCTTCGCCGCCTATCCGGGTGTGCGGGCGGACGGCCGCACGTTCGTGCCGGATGCGATCGCGCGCGGCGCAACGGCGATCCTGTGGGAGTCGGCCGGCTTTGTCTGGGATCGCGGCTGGCAGGTTCCGCACCTTCCGATCGAGGGTCTGCAAAAGCGCTTAGGCTCAATCGCCGACTTCATCTACGGCAGTCCATCGCATGCGCTGCAGGTGATTGGCGTGACCGGAACCAACGGCAAGACATCGTGCGCCCACTGGATCGGACACGCGCTCGATGCCTGCGGCCGCCGCTCCGGAATCCTCGGCACGCTGGGCAATGGCTTGATCGGCGGGCTCACCCCGGCGACGCACACGACGCCGGACGCAGCGACGCTCCACGAACTTTTGAAACAGTTCAAGGCGGCCGGCGCGCAGGCGGTGGCGATGGAAGTGTCGTCGCACGGACTCGAACAAGGGCGCGTGGAAGGCATCAAGTTCGACGTCGCCATGTTCACGAATCTCACGCGCGATCATCTCGACTATCACCACACGATGGCGGCCTACGGACAGGCCAAGGCCAAGCTCTTCGCAATGCCGGGGCTGCGCGCGGCGGTCGTCAATGCCGACGACGCTTTCGGCCAGAGCCTGATCGACGCCGCGCGCTCGCGCGGGGCGCGTGTCTTGACCTACGGACTCGCCGCGGCCGACATCGCGGCGACGGATTTGCGGACGACGGGCAGCGGCATCGCGTTGTCGGTTAGCACACCGTGGGGCAAGGCCGATTTCACGTCGCCGATGGTCGGGACCTTCAATGCGCAGAATCTGCTGGGCGTGCTCGGCGTCATGCTGGCAACGGACATCGCGCTCGACCGCGCAGTGACGGCGCTTGCGGCGCTGCGGCCGCCGGCCGGACGCATGCAGCGCCTGGGCGGATCGGACCGGCCGCTGGTCATCGTCGACTATGCGCATACGCCCGACGCGCTCGAAAAGGTGCTGATTGCGCTGCGGCCCGCGATCGGCCCGCCGGGCGAACTGATCTGCGTGTTCGGCTGTGGCGGTGATCGCGATCCCGGCAAGCGTCCGGAAATGGGACACGTTGCGGCTCGCCTCGCCGACCGCGTGGTCGTGACCAGCGACAACCCGCGCAGCGAAGACCCGGCGGTCATCGCCAACGCAGTCGCGCGCGGCGTGCGCGATGAGGGCAATCGCCGCTGGACCATCGAAATCGACCGGCGCGAGGCGATCCAGCACGCAATCGGCGCGGCCAAGGCCGGCGACGTCGTGCTCATCGCCGGCAAGGGTCACGAGACGTATCAGGATCGCGACGGCGTGCGCAGCGCATTTTCGGACGCCGACGAAGCCGCCGCCGCGCTGTCGGCATGGAGCGGCGCATGATGGATACCGTCACCGCCGCGCGGGCCGTTGAGGGACAGTTGATCGGCGAGAACGTCCGCTTCCGGCGCGTCGTCACCGACAGCCGTACGCTGGAAGAGGGCGACCTTTTCGTGGCGCTCAAGGGCGAGCGCTTCGACGGACACGAATTCGTCGAAGCCGCATTTGCGCAAGGCGCCATCGCGGCGCTCGTGGCCAGCGACCGCGCCGACGCGCTGCAGGGCGATCTCATCGCGGTGCCCGACCCACTTGCCGCGCTGGGACGCCTCGCCGCGTTCTGGCGGGCCAACTTCGACATTCCGGTGGCGGTCGTCGTCGGCAGCAACGGCAAGACGACGGTGAAAGAAATGCTGGCATCGATCCTGCGCGCCCATTTCGGCGACGCGCCCGTGCTCGCCACGCAAGGCAACCTCAACAATGCGATCGGCCTGCCGTTGACGTTGCTTCGCCTGCGCCCGGCCCATCAGGCGGCGATCGTGGAGCTCGGCATGAATCATCGCGGGGAAACGCGCGAGCTGGGTGCGATCGCGCAACCGACGATCGCGATCGTCAACAACGCGCAACGCGAGCATCAGGAATTCATGGCGAGCGTCGACGAGGTCGCGGCCGAGCATGCCGATGCCATTCTCGCGCTGCGCCCGCGCGGAACGGCCGTTATCAACGCCGACGACGCGCATGCCGACGCGTGGCGCGCAGCCGCGCGCCTTGCCGGCGCGGCGGTCGTGGACTTCGGATTCGGCGACTGGGCCGATGTCAGGGCGCGCTGCACGCTGCACGCGGACGGCAGCGACATCGAACTGCGAACCTATGCCGGAAACGCGCGGGTCGAATTGCACGTGCCGGGGCGCCACATGGCGAGCAACGCGCTGGCGGCGACGGCCGCGGCGCTTGCGGCGCGACTGCCGATTTCCGCGATTCAGCGCGGCCTGGCGGAGTTTCGTCCCGTGGCCGGGCGGCTGTCGGCGCTGCGCGCGGCGTCGGGCGCGTTGATCATCGACGACACGTACAACGCAAACCCGGATTCCGTGCGCGCCGCCATCGACGTTCTCGCCCACGCACCGGGCGCGAAATGGCTGGTGCTGGGCGACATGGGCGAAGTCGGCGCGCAGGGCCCCGCGTTCCATCGCGAGATCGGCGCCTATGCGAAGGAGCGTGGCGTCGAGCGCCTCTTCGCGGCGGGCGAACTCGTCAAGGAGAGCGTGGCCGCATTCGGCGAAGGCGCCGTGCACGTGGACACGGTTCCCGACCTTGCTTCGCGCGTCCAGCAGGCGGCGACAGCCGGGGTCACGCTGCTCGTCAAGGGCTCGCGTTCGATGCGGATGGAACAGGTTGTCGCCGCGCTGACGGGCGAGGCGAGGGAGGCGCACTGATGCTGGTCCTCCTGGCCGAACGGCTCGAACAATATGCGCGCGCCTTCAACGTGTTCGGCTACATCACGCTGCGCGCCGTGCTGGCGACGATGACCGCGCTCTTCATTTCCTTCGTCGTCGGCCCGCGGATGATCGCGTGGCTCTCGCGCATGAAAATCGGCCAGTCGGTGCGCGACGACGGACCGCAGACGCACCTCGTCAAGGCCGGCACGCCGACGATGGGGGGAGCGCTGATCCTGGTGTCGATTACCATCACCACGCTCCTCTGGGGCAGCCTGACCAACCGCTTCGTCTGGGTCGTGCTGCTGGTCACCGTAGGCTTTGGCGCGATCGGCTGGGTGGACGATTGGCGCAAGGTCGTTCACCGGAATCCCAAGGGACTGTCGGCGCGCTGGAAATTCTTCTGGCAATCGCTGATCGGCCTCGCGGCCGCGATCTATCTCGCGTTCTCCGTGTCGGCCCCCGACAACACGCAATTCCTGAGGCTTCTGTCCGCATGGGTGGTCAGCGGCTTCAACATCGACCTGTCGCCGAAGGCCAACCTGATCGTGCCGTTTTTCAAGACAATCTCGTACCCGCTGGGCGTCTGGGGGTTCATCGCACTCACGTATTGCGTGATCGTCGGCGCCAGCAATGCCGTCAACCTGACCGACGGTCTCGACGGCCTCGCGATCATGCCGACGGTGATGGTCGGCGCGGCACTCGGGATCTTCGCCTATGTCACGAGCCGCGCCGATTTCTCCGGTTATCTATTTCTTCCGCACATTCCCGGCGCAGGCGAGCTCACCGTCATCTGCGGCGCGATCGCCGGCGCGGGACTTGGATTCCTGTGGTTCAACGCGTATCCGGCCGACGTGTTCATGGGTGATGTCGGTGCGCTCGCATTGGGCGCGGCGCTCGGCACCATCGCCGTCATCGTCCGCCAGGAAATCGTGCTGTTCATCATGGGCGGCGTCTTCGTCGTCGAAACGCTGTCGGTGATCGTCCAGGTCGCCTCGTTCAAGCTCACCGGCAAGCGCGTGTTCCGGATGGCGCCGCTGCACCATCACTACGAGTTGAAGGGCTGGAAGGAGAACCAGGTCGTGGTGCGCTTCTGGATCATCACGATGCTGCTCGTCCTTTTTGGGCTCTCGACACTAAAACTGCGCTAATGAGCCCGGAGATGGATTACACCGATCGCAACGTCGTCGTGCTGGGCCTCGGCGTCACCGGGCTGTCGCTCGCCCGCTATCTGACCGATCATGGCGCGAACGTTCGCGTGGCCGACACGCGCACAGCGCCGCCGCGCGCCGCGGAGCTTGCATCGATGCGGCCGGCCGTTTCGATGACGACCGGTCCGTTTACGAACGAAACGCTGGCGGGCGCGGACTTGATCGCCATCAGTCCCGGCGTCGCGCCGGCGCAACCCGCGATCTCGGCTGCCGTGGCGCGCGGCGTGGAGCTGGCCGGCGACATCGAAATTTTTGCACGTGCGCTTCCACCGGGGCAGAAGGTGTTGGCGATTACCGGTTCGAACGGCAAATCGACGGTGACCGCGCTGACCGGCGCGTTGTGCCGTGCGGCAGGCTTGAACGCAGTGGTCGCCGGCAACATCGGCGATGCCGTCCTCGACGTCATCGCCCCCTTCGAAGCGGGCCAGCCCTGGCCCGACGTGTTCGTGCTCGAGTTGTCCAGTTTTCAGCTGGAAACGACGAAATCGCTCGCGCCAGTCGCGGCGGCAGTGCTCAACGTCACCGACAATCACCTCGATCGCTACGCGGGGATGGATGAATACGCCGCGGCCAAGGCGCGCATTTTCGAGGGCCGCGGCGTGCAGGTGGTCAATCGCGACGACCCGCGCTCGCTGTCGATGCGCATTCCGGGGCGCACCGTCGAGAGTTTCGGCGCGAGCGTTCCGGCGGCGGAAGGCGAGTGGGGCCTCGTGGCCGTCGAAGGCGCGACGTGGCTCGCGCGTGGCGGCGAGTTGCTGCTTCCTGCGAGCTCGCTCACGCTCGTCGGCCGGCACAACGCACTGAATGCGCTGGCCGCGCTGGCGCTCGTCTCCACCGTCGCGCGCATCGATCGCCATGTGCTCGACGCATTGCGCTCGTTTCGCGGTCTTCCTCACCGGATGGAACGGGTCGCCGAGAGCCGAGGCGTCCTCTTCATCGATGATTCGAAGGCGACGACCGTCGTCGCAACGCAGGCCGCGCTCGACGGCGTCGGCCGACCCGCCGTGCTCATTTGCGGCGGCGACGGCAAAGGGCAGGACTTTCGTCCACTCAAATCTGCGGTCGACGCCGATTGCCGCGCCGTCCTGCTGATCGGACGCGATGCCCCGCTTCTTGCCGCCGCGCTGTCCGGGACTCGCGTGACGATGGAAATTGCCGGTACGCTCGACGCGGCAGTCGAGCGCGCGGTCGCGTTCGCGCAACCCGGCGATGCCGTGCTGCTGTCTCCGGCGTGCGCGAGCCTCGATCAGTTTCGCAATTACGCCGAACGGGGTGATCGATTCGCGGCGTTGGTGACGGCCCGGGAGCGGGGACCATGCGTAAGCGCGTGACGCTCACGGCTTCGGTCAGGCACGTGGCGACCGCGCCCTTCTCCGGCGGCGCGCTCGCGCGCGACACGCGAGCCATGCTTACTTACGACGCGTCGCTCGCATGGACTTCCCTGTTGCTGCTCGCGTTCGGTCTCGTGATGGTCTATTCGGCTTCGATCGCGATGGCCGAGGCTTCCGCGTACACCGGAAACCGCGCCTGGTATTTCCTCATGCGGCACGGCATGTTCGTGGCGGTCGGCTTGAGTATCGCCGCCGTTACGTTCCAGGTGCCGATGAAAGCGTGGGAACGCCTGGCGCCGTGGCTCTTCATCGCGGGCGCGGCGTTGCTCGTGCTGGTTCTGATTCCCGGCATCGGAAGGACGGTCAACGGCTCGCGCCGATGGCTGTCCCTTTTCGTCGTGAACGTGCAGCCGTCTGAGTTCATGAAGCTCGCCGTCGTGCTCTACGCGGCCAGTTACGCCGTGCGGCGCGCGGCGTTCCTGACGGCCGAACAGCCGTTGAAGCGGACGTTGATCCGCGGCTTCCTGCCGTTGTTCGCGGTCATGGTCGGCGTCGGTGGTTTGCTGCTCGTCGAACCGGATTTCGGCGCATTCGTCGTCATCGTGGCCATCGCGTTCGCGATCCTGTTCCTGGGCGGCCTCGACTGGCGGCTTTTTTTAGGACTCGCGCTGCTGCTTCCAGTGGCATTGGGCGCGATCCTCATCAACGCGCCCTACCGGCTGCAGCGGCTGACCGCGTTTCTCGACCCGTGGTCCGATCCGCTGGGCAAGGGCTATCAGTTGTCGCACTCGCTCATCGCCTTCGGCCGCGGCGAATGGTTCGGTGTCGGCCTGGGGTCGTCGGTCGAGAAGCTTCTCTTCCTGCCCGAGGCCCACACGGACTTCCTGCTCGCCGTCGTCGCCGAAGAGTTGGGATTCGCGGGTGTCGCGCTCGTCATCGCCCTTTTCACGTGGCTGCTTTATCGGGCCTATGCCATCGGACGGCAAGCGGCGCGCCACGAGCGGCCATTCGCGGCGCTGGTCGCGCAGGGCATCGGCGTGTGGTTCGGCGTGCAGGCGTTCATCAACATTGGCGTGAATGTCGGCGTGCTGCCGACCAAGGGCCTGACGCTGCCGCTGTTGTCGTTCGGCGGCAGCGGCATCGTGGCCAATTGCGTTGCGCTGGCGATCCTGCTGCGGATCGACTTCGAGAATCGCCGGATGTTGCGCGGCTATGCGGTATGAATGTGAGCACCGCCGGGCCGTCCCAAGGTGCGAACTGCGCCCCCAACGGGGGCAGCGCAGCGGCCAACGTTTTGCTGGCCGCAAGCGTGGGGGTCCATTGACTACGGTCATGATCACGACCGGCGGAACAGGCGGACACATTTTTCCCGGGCTGGCGGTGGCGGACACGCTCGCGACGCGCGGCGCGCGCGTTTTCTGGCTCGGAACACGCGACGGCCTGGAGGCGAAGCTCGTCCCGCAGCACGGCGTCGACTTCGAAGGCGTGTCGTTCCGCGGCGTGCGCGGAAAGGGATTGCGGACCCTCGCCCTCGGCCCTTTTGCGCTGCTCGGCGCGTGCCTCGATGCGCGGAAGATCATTCGCCGCAGGACGCCCGACGTCGTGCTTGGCCTCGGCGGCTTCGCGTCGTTTCCCGGCGGCCTCATGGGGACCGCTGCCGGCAAGCCGCTCGTTCTGCACGACGCGAATGCCGTCGCGGGCCTGGCGACGCGCGTGCTTGCTTACGGCGCGGATCGGATCCTGCTCGGCTTTCCGCAAGCGCTCAAAGGCGCGCACGCAAAACGCGTCGAATGGGTGGGCAATCCGTTGCGCGATGCGATCTGCGCACTGCCGTCGCCGCGCGATCGCTTCGAGGGACGCAGCGGGCCGTTGCACCTTCTCGTTGTCGGTGGCAGCCTGGGCGCAACGGGGTTGAACGATCTCGTGCCCGCCGCGGTCGAGCGGCTCGCGCCGTCGGAGCGGCCGAGCATTGTTCATCAAGCGGGCGAAAAGCACATCGCGGATCTGCGCGCGGCCTATGCGCGCCACGGCGTCGAAGGCGACTGTGTCGCGTTCATCGACGACATGGCCGCGCGCTATGCGTGGGCCGATTTCGTGATCTGTCGTGGCGGAGGGCTGACCGTCGCCGAACTGGCCGCCGTGGGCCTTGGCGCGATCGTCGTGCCGCTGCCGGGCGCGATCGCCGACGAGCAGAGCGCGAATGCGCAATTCCTAGTCGACGCCGGCGCTGCGTTCAAGGAGCCGCAGGACGCGCTCACGGCGGAGCGCCTCGCCGGCCTTTTGCGCGCTGTCGACCGGCCACGCGCGCGTGCGATGGCGGATGCCGCCCACACTGTCGGAAAGCGCGACGCGTCGGACCGCGTTGCGACCGTCTGCGCCGAGCTGGCGGAACGATGAAGCACAAGGTCAAACGCGTTCATTTCGTCGGCATCGGCGGCGCCGGCATGAGCGGCATTGCCGAAGTGCTTGCCACGCAGGGTTATCAGGTCACAGGCTCCGATCTCGCAGAGAGTGCCGTCACCCGGCGTCTTGCGCGGCTCGGCGCGACGATCGCGGTCGGCCATTCCGCGGCGAATGTCGCCAATGCCGACGTCGTCGTCGTGTCGACCGCCGTGACCGACGACAATCCGGAAGTCGTCTCCGCACGCGAACGCGGCGTTCCGGTCGTGCCGCGCGCGCTCATGCTCGCCGAGCTCATGCGCCTGAAGCAGGGAATCGCGGTCGCGGGCACGCACGGCAAGACGACGACGACGAGCCTTATCGCTTCGGTGCTCGCGGAAGGCGGACTCGACCCCACGTTCGTGATCGGCGGGAGGCTCCTCTCGGCCGACGCGAACGCGAGGCTCGGCAAAGGAGATTTCCTGGTCGCCGAGGCCGACGAATCCGACGCGTCGTTCCTCTATCTGTCGCCGGTGCTGGCGGTCGTCACCAACATCGATGCCGACCATATGGAAACGTACGGGCACGATTTCTCGAAGTTGAAGCGTGCGTTCGTCGATTTCCTGCAGCGGTTGCCGTTCTATGGAGTCGCGGTCGCGTGCATCGACGATGCCATCGTTCGCGAGATCCTGCCGGAGGTCACCAAGCCGCGCGTGACCTATGGGCTGGCCGACGACGCAGACCTGCAGGCGGCTTCCGTGGTCAACATGGGAGGCCGGATGCGCTTTGTCGCGCGCACCCAGGGCCATAACGATCTGCCCGTCGAACTCGCGCTGGCGGGCGTGCACAACGTGCGCAACGCGCTGGCGGCGATCGCCGTGGGTCGCGAAACCGGCGTCGCCGATGCGGCGATCGCGACCGCGCTCGCCGATTTCAAGGGCGTCGGGCGAAGGTTCCAGCGCTACGGCGAAGTGCGGCTTGAAAATGGGGGCGCGTACACGCTCATTGACGATTACGGCCACCACCCGGTCGAGATGGAGGCCACGCTCGATGCCGTACGCGCGAGCTTTCCAGGGCGCCGCGTCGTGCTCGCTTTCCAGCCGCACCGCTACACGCGCACGCGCGACCTGTTCGAGGATTTCGTACGCGTGCTGTCGACGGCCGATGCGGTGGTGCTGGCCGAGGTCTACCCGGCCGGAGAGACGCCGATCGTCGCAGCCGACGGCCGCGCGTTGGCGCGTGCGCTGCGTGTCGCAGGCAGGGTCGAGCCGGTATTCGTCGACGACATCTCCGACATGGCGGCGACCCTGCGCGGCATCGCGCGGGACGGCGACGTTGTTTTGACGATGGGCGCCGGGTCGATCGGCGGCACGTCGCAACAGCTGGTGACGGCATGATGATGGGCGAGCCGCGCCACTTCATGGACTTGCGCGGAAGTCTTTCGCGCAATGCGCCACTTTCCAAGCATACGAGCTGGCGCGCAGGAGGTGTCGCCGACACGCTCTATCTGCCGGCCGA
>Ga0070708_100002112_pt1 | contig 15342 bp, 10 predicted proteins | sample KBSK5503metaG_FD_65469 | JGI IMG/M metagenome (GOLD analysis project Ga0070708, IMG submission 65469) | Corn, switchgrass and miscanthus rhizosphere microbial communities from Kellogg Biological Station, Michigan, USA - KBS K5-50-3 metaG | ecosystem: Host-associated > Plants > Roots >... | reverse complement strand
CGGCATACGGATGCTCTCGTCGATGACCCACGCCGCCCGAGAGATCGAGCGAACGACGGGGGAGCGCATCGATCTCGATCGGATCGCGCGCGACGACCCGCCGACGTTCGAGCTGATACGAGCCTCCCGCACGCTCGGCTGTTTTCAGATCGAGTCGCCCGGCCAGCGCGAGCTCCTCGGCAAGTTCCAGCCGACCCGCTGGCGCGACTTGATCATCGACATCTCCCTGTTCCGGCCGGGCCCCGTCCGAAGCGACATGATCTCTCCGTACCTGAACCGCCTCCACGGCTTCGCGAACCCCATCTACGCCCACCCCGCCCTGCGCGACTTCCTCCAAGAGTCCTTCGGCGTGATCGTCTTCCACGAACAAGTGATGCTCGCGATCTCCGCCGTCACCGGAGTAGACCTCAGCTACGCCGACCAAGTCCGCCGCGAACTAGAAGACGAGTACAAGCTCCCCGATATAAAGGATTGGTTCTACGAACAAGGACAGCAACGCGGCTGGACACGACGAGAAATCGCCCCGGTCTGGCACGAAGTAGAGAGCTTCGCCGCCTTCGGTTTCTGCAAGGCCCACGCCGCCGCCTTCGCCGTCCCGACGTATCAGTCCGCTTGGCTGAAAGCGAACCACCCGGCCGCCTTCTACTCCGGCGTCTTGACGCACGAGCCCGGCATGTACCCGCGACGCGCGATCCTCGACGACGCCCGCCACGAGAACGTTCCGATCCTTCCCCTCGACGTGACGCATAGCGAGCGCGAATACACGATTGAGCACGCCGACTCGTCATCGACGACAGCGTTAAGTGACGGGTTCGGTGTGCGGATCGGGTTCATGCATGTCGACGGGATCTCGGGCGCGGAGATCGACTCGATCTTGAACGCGCGAACCGAGAAGCCGTTCGGCGGGCTCGTCGATCTGTGTCGTCGCACGAGCTTGAGCAGGCCGACGGTTGAGAACCTCATCCATGTGGGGGCGCTCGATGCGTTCGGCGGGCGCCGCGATCTGTTGCTGAAGGTTCAGGAACTTTGGGAGCGTGACAAGCCGAAGCCGGAGCCCGCGCAGGTCGCGCTCAACGTTTCTGAGGCGCCGGTCGAGTGGGGGTTGCGGCCGTATTCGGACGCGGAGCGGGTGCGGGCGGAGTTGGAGGTGACCGGGCTCGATGTGAGCAGGCATGTCGTGTCGTTCTACGATCGGCTCTTCGAGAATCTCGGGGTGACGCGGGCCGTAGACTTGCGAAAGCGGAGGCAGGGGGAGCGGGTCATGGTGGCCGGGGTGAAGGTCGCATCGCAGACCCCGGCGGTGCGGTCGGGGCAACGGATCATCTTCCTCACGCTCGACGATGCCACCGGACTCGTCGACGTGACGGTGTTCGAAAGCGTCCAGGAGCAATGCGCCTGGACCGCCTTCCACTCCTGGCTGATCGTCGCGCGCGGCACGCTCCACAAGACGGGCGCGCGAGGCGTGTCGATCAACTGCGAGCGCGCGTGGGACCTCCCGACCATCGCGCACGCGGAGCGCGATGGGACGCTCGCCGCTCGCGCGCTCTGGACCGAAGGCGTCGAAGAGATCGAAGCCTTTGAACGCGAGCGGCGCCGCGCCGCCCGGCAGAAGCGTCGCCCGCAAGCTCCGGCGGCCCGACGCGCTGCCGATGTGCGTCCCCTTCCGCCCCGCGCGCCGGCCGCGGAGGCGCCGCGGAAGCTGTGGCACGCGAGCTCCGGCTCGGCAGGGGCCTGACGCGGATGGTCGCGTCTCCCGCCGCCCCGTCCGAACCGATCCTGCACGTCGACATGGACGCCTTCTATGCCTCGGTCGAGGCCCGCGACGACCGCACGCTCGCCGGGCGCCCGCTCGCGGTCGGCGGGGCGGGTCCGCGCGGCGTCGTCATGAGCGCTTCCTACGAAGCCCGCGCCTTCGGCGTCCGTTCGGCGATGCCTTCCGTACGCGCGCGCCGGCTCTGCCCAGACCTCGCCTTCGTTCCTCCCGACTTCGAGCGCTACCAGGCCGAGTCCGAACGCATCATGGAGATCTTCTTCTCGTTCACGCCCCTCGTCGAAGCGCTGTCGCTCGATGAAGCCTTCCTCGACGTCGCAGCTGCCGGACGTCTGTTCGGGTCACCGGAGGACATCGCACATATGATCCGCTCCCGCGTCCGCGACGAACGCTCGCTGTCGTGCTCGGTCGGCGTCGCGCCGAACAAGTTCCTCGCCAAGCTCGCGAGCGCTCGCGCGAAGCCCGACGGTGTCCTCGTCGTGCGCGGAGATGCGATCCGCGCGTTCCTCGACCCGCTGCCGGTCGGCGACCTCTGGGGCGTGGGGGAGCAGACCGCCGCGGCATTGGACCGGCTCGGCGTTCGAGCGGCAGGGGATCTGCTCGGGCTGCCGGAGGGCGTGCTTCCGCGCGCGCTCGGCCCGGGCCCGGCCGCTCACCTCGTGGCGCTCGCGCGCGGCGTCGACGACCGGACGGTCGTCCCGCGCGAGCCGGCGAAGCAAGTCTCCGCCGAGGAGACCTACGAACGCGACCTCGACGCCGCAGCCGATGTGCACCGCGAGATCCTCCGCCTCGCCGAGCGGGTCGCGTCGCGACTGCGAGCCTCCAAGATCGCCGGACGCACGATCACGCTGAAGGTGCGCTTCGCGAACTTCCGGACTATTAGCCGGTCCCGAACGCTCGAGCAGCCCTCCGATTCCGCTGCGCGCCTTTCTGCCGTCGCAAGGGATCTCTACGAACGGATGAGGCTGGTGCGTCCCAGGATCCGCCTGCTCGGGGTCGCTGTCTCCGGACTGGTCGCCGGCGCGCCTTCGGAGCAACTGCAGCTCGGCGAGCGACCCGACCGCTGGCGTCACGCCGACCGAGCGATGGATACGCTACGGAAACGCTTCGGTGGGGACGCGGTCGACCGAGCCGCACTCGCCGAGCGCCGGAGGGTCACGAAACGGGATCCGGAAACGCGACGCAACGAACCGCGCTGAGTCGAGGACGGAGGAATCATGACCAAGGTGCGCTACGAGGTAGCCGACGGTGTCGCGATCGTGACGCTCAACCGCCCCGAGGTCCTGAACGCGATGGATCGCGACGTCTTCTTCGGGCTCCGCGAAGCCGCCGGCCGAGCGGGGGAGGACCCCGCTGTTCGGGCGCTGGTGTTGACCGGAGAGGGCCGGGCGTTTTCAAGCGGCTTGGACACGTCGTTGTTCGCCACGGGCATAGACGGCGGGGGAAACCCGCTCTCGCTCGACATCGCCGCGCTTCAGTCCTGCTTCTCCGCATACGAGGAGATCGGAGTACCGACGATCGCGGCGATCCGGGGCCCGGCGCTTGGAGGGGGGATCCAGCTCGCGGCCGCGTGCGACCTGCGGGTCGCCGGCGACGACGCCGAGCTCGCGGTGTACGAGATCCGCTGGGGAATCATCCCCGACCTTGGAGGCACGCAGCGGCTTCCCAGGCTGATCGGGCTCGGACGCGCGAAGGAGCTCGTGCTGACTGGACGTCGGGTCGGCGCGGTCGAAGCGCTCGCTTGGGGGCTCGTGAACCGCGTCGTCCCCGCTGATCAGGTCCTCGACGAGGCGATCGGCTGGGCGCGCGAGCTCGCCGCCGGGCCTCCTCTCGCTCTTTCCGCCGCGAAACGGCTCGCGACCTCGGCGTTCGACGTTCCGGTGTCGGGAGGTCTCGAGCGAGAAGCGATGATCAACCGGAGGCTTCTTGCGTCCGATGACTTCCGGGAGGCGGTCGTTGCTCGCTTCGAGAAGCGCGCGCCGCGTTTCAACGCGAGATGAGATGCCTTGTCCGGCCTGGAAAAGCGACCCTATAATCGAAGGGACGAGGGACCACGGACGTGTTGGTCCCGTCGGCCCACTGAGGATTACGGATGCCACTCTCCGAGCACGAGCAGAGGATCCTCGAGGAGATCGAGAGGCGGCTCGTCGCCGACGACCCGAAGTTCGCTCGTGACGTAGCTGCCGGCGGGGCGCAAGGAAAGGCCCTCAAGCGGGTAAAGCGAGCGGTTATCATGTTCGCGGTCGGTTTCGCTCTCCTGATCGTCGGTCTGCTCCAGTCTCAGCGTCTCGTTATCTTCGGGATCGCAGCGTTCGTCGTGATGGTCGCGTCCGCGTGGGTGATCGCGTCCGGCATCAAGCAGGTGAGTCAGGAGCGAGGTGCCGAGCCGGCGAAGCCTCAAGGATGGTTCGCGCGCATGGAGGAACGCTGGCGGAAACGTTACGAGGGCGGAGACTCCACCTAAGGAAAAACACGCGCAACCGAGCTTCGCGCGCGCGACTTGCGAAGTTTTTTTCCAAGGGACTATGTTTTTCAAAGATTCATCGCGTGCACGTCTTGCCTCACGACGCCGCGTGATTTAGAAAGAGCCCTAGCAACGCCGTGCAGCACCTTCCCCCCTTTGCGAGCGATCGTTCAACGCGCCAGGAGTCTCGTTCATGGATGGATTCACCGCGCTCCAGGCGTCTCGCTTCACCGGCACAACGGGGAACCAGCTCCGGTATTGGGACAAGATCGGGCTCGTGAAGCCCGACGTACAAGCAACGGGCGGCAGGCCGGGGGTCCGGAGGCTCTATTCGTTCCGCGATCTCGTCGCGCTGAAAGTGGTGAAGTCGCTACTCGACGGCGGTATGTCTCTCCAGCGCGTCCGCCGGGCGTACGAATACTTGCGCAGCAACGCCTCGCTCGATGAGCAACTGTCGAGCGTCAAGCTCGTCACCGACGGAAAAAGCATCTTCAAGGTCACCAAGGACGACGGCGAGATCCTCGACATGCTCCGTCAAGGGCAGATGGCCTTTTTCATCGCCATCGACAAGCTGGCCGGCGAGGTCGACAATGGCGTCGCCGAGTTCCTTCGCGATCGCGAGCAGTTCGTGCGCACACTCCGGACCGTCGAACACGAGCTAGAACTGGAGACCTCTCCCAGGCGTGGGCGGCGCCGGACGTCCGCCTAAGCGTTTACCGCTTTTCGAGGGGCTTTTCGAGCCACTTTCTCCTCCCCGACGGCGCGCAAGCGACTCGCCGGGTCACTCCGCCACCATCCCCATCCAAGCCGCGTTAGGATCCGCGTCTTTCGAGACAGCGTCGCAGCGAGAAGGGCGCGGGCTTCGCGTGAGAATCGAGCAGCCGCCACATCATCGATGCCGTTCGGTGCCGCATAGACGGCTTCGACCGCGATGCGAGCCAGAGAATTGAGGGATCCGCCAGGATCCGAGGAAGCCTCTGCCAGCCGCTGTGCGTGTTCGACCGGCGTCTCACCCGCGCTCCGCTTGCGCCCCGTGGCCGCGCACCAGTCCAAGAAGTCGAGGTACCTCATAGAAACGCGCTCCTGAGCGGTGCGCGCCCTGCGCCTTCGGATCGCCCGCCTCGAAACGGCGGCGATCGGGAACGCGAGCGCGAGAAACACCACGACCCCGCCTGCACCGACCCCCGTCCACCGGAGTGAGCTCGAAACCCTGTTCCCTCCCGATGCGGCTGGGGCGGGCTCGTTCTGGTCGATCGGGTTCGCCGTCGGCGAGACCGACGGAGCGGCGCTTTGCGACGCCGTCGGGGACGGCTGCGGCGCCGCGCTGGACTGGCTCGGCGTGGTGTAAGAAGGGACCCCCACCAGGTCTGAGCGCGGGGTAGGCTCGAACTGCACCCACCCGAAGCCCTCGATCAGGACCTCGACCCAGGCATGCGCGTTACGACTCGTGACGATCCACTCGTCGGTTGTCGATCCCGGGGCACCCCCGGCGAATCCGATGGCGACTCGGGAAGGCAGCCCCAGGGTCCGAGCCATCACCGCCATGGCAGTGGCGAACTGCTCGCAGTATCCCGCCCGAACGTGATCCAAGAAATCCACGATGTCGGTAATGGTGTGGCTGAGCGCGACGTTCTCGTCGTACTGAAACGTCCGCAGATAGTTCTGAAGAGCGACCGCCTGCCGGAACGGAGAGTCGTTCCCGGCGTGGGCGCGCGTCACGACCTGCCGGGCGATCCGCGCGACCCGCTGGGTTTGGCTCCCAGACGGGAGCTGTAGGTAGTAGCGCAGCGCCGCGTCGGTGGCCGGAGGAGCCAAGTCGAGCGCCTCGTAGGACAAGAGAGGCACCCGGCTCGTGACCCGGTAGTGCATCCCGAAGCGAAGGTCGGTGGGTGAGATCAGCGTGCGGGTCGACGGATCGGCCGTCGCGCCGCGCAGGTCGTCGACGCGGACAGGCTCGTACGCCGCCGGAAGCCACGGCCCTCCCAGTGAGCGGATCTCGAAGCTTTGGACAAGACGCTCGGTCGAGTCGGGGTTCTGCGGCTGGATCGAGCGGCCGGAAACGTCGAGCTCCGGCTGCTGCGGACCCGAGGTCCACGACAGGCCGTCGAACCTGTCGAGCGCCGTCAGGCGCCAGTAGCCGGCCGTGCGCGCGTGCACGAGGAAGACCTCAACCGGTTGACGCGCCCCGAGCTGCGGCCGGATCGATACGAGCGGATTCAGCGTCGTCCGGCTTCCCGGACCCGTAGCCCCTCGTAGCCGCGGCGGCGCGCCGAAGCCGGGAAGCATCGGAGCGGCGATCAGCGCCAGAGCGATGGCGACGAACCCCATCCGCGCGGCGAGCCCCGGCCGCCAGCCAGGAACCCCGGTGCCGACGACGCGACCCCATCGGGAGAGCCGGAACCGTTCGTCGGCGAACAAGACCCATAGCGCGGCTGCGAGGTAGAGGGCAGCGTCGAGTCCACGATGGCTCCCTTCGAGGATCGTGCCCGGCAACACGTACAGCGGGATCGTCACGCCGATCGCGAGCATCGGGTGGCGAAGTTTTATCGCCGCGTCGTCCGCGAGCCACGCCGTCGCCCAGACGGCGAACGATGACAAGCACAGGAACGCAGGAGTCGAAGCGACGGGCGCGACGTCGGTTTGTGAGCGGTGGATCGCATCGCCGGTCGCGTGCCAGATGAGTTGGATCGAGTGGGGCGTCGGGAACGGGCCAAACGTCGACCCTTTGAAGAACGCCAGCGATGCGAACCACAGGAACGCCGCGAGCGACCCGATCACCGACACGAGAGCGGGCGCGTGCAGGCGCCGGAGTCCCCAAGCGACGGTGGTACTGATCGCGGCGGCGGCGATCGCGGCCGTGAAGATATCCCCGGTCCGGAACAGCCGGCCGAGTGGGAGAGCGGCGGCGACTACGAGCGCCGCGACGCCGAGCTCGGAAGGGAAGGCCCGGCGGCGATCATCGCTTGCCATACGTCACGGAACCGATCTCGGGCGCCGGCCGAGCGAACCCGCCAGCCGGCGCGTATCAGGGCCCCCTCCGCGGCGGCCAGGCGCTGGTCGGCCTCGGCTCGCGTCCGCGGGGAAACCGCGTCGAACGATGCGACGTCCACGACCACCGCACCGCACCATCGATAGAGACCGCGCATCCTCGCCAGCGCGGCGAGCTCCTCGGGCTTCGGCGGGGGAATGATGGCGAGCAGCGCTCCCTCGGCGCCCGGGCGACGGGCGAGCCGCCGCATGGCGGGCGTCATCGAGCGCGTCGCCGAGGAGCGCAAGACGGCGAGGATCTCGAGGAGCGACTCGGCGCCCTGGCGTCCGGAGCGGATGCCGGTCGGCTCGCGCTCGTCGGTCGCAAGACGAAGCCCGAACCCCCGGCGCCCGAGGTGCCAGATCGCCGAAGCCGCCGCGGAGATCGACCACTCCAGGCTTCCTTCGGCGCCCGATCCCCGGTGCGCCTCGGCGCGCGCGTCGAGCAGGAGGGTCGCTCGAGGATAGAACCGCGCTTCGTCTTGCCGGATCATGAGTTGCCCGGTCCGGGCCACCGACGGCCAGTGGATCTTGCGCAGGTCGTCCCCGGATTCGTATTCGCGCACCGCGTAGAACTCGTCTCCCGCCGGGGCGAGACGATAGACGGCGGACGGTCCGCTTCCGGACCGGTCGGCGGGGGGTCCGCCCCCGGCGAGCTGCTCGACGCGCGGGTAGACGAGCACGTCTTCCGCCGGCGCGAGCGTGGCGCGGGCTTCGGCGAGCCCGAACGGATCGACGAGCCGTGCGGTGAGCGGCCCGACGGAGTACCGGCCGCGGGCACTCGGACGGCGCTCCACGACGATGACCTCGCGGCGCCCGGGCGACAACGACGAGAGCGAGAACCTGCTCGGGCCCCCGAGCGCCGGCGGGGCCTGGTCGGCGAGCAACAGCGGAGGACTGGGGAGGTGTCCCAGGTTCCGGACGCTGAAACGGACGGTGAGCTTGCCGCCGGGGAACAAGCGCATCCGCTCGATCGAGCGAGAGAAGCCGAGCCGGTACCGAGCCCATCGAACGGTGATGATCGCCAGGACCGGCAGGACGGTGGCGACGCCGGCGACGGCGAAGAGCTCGGATACGGAAAGGATCCGTGCGACGAAGTAAAGGCCGAGCGCCCCGACGAGCAGAGCCCGGCCTCGACGAGTCGGCACGGCCTACCCCCGGATGGGGACCGCGACCGAGCCGACGAGGTCCTCGATCACATCGTCTGCCGAGCGCCCGCTCATCTCCGTCTCGGGAGCGATCATCAGCCGGTGGGCGAGCACCGAAGGCGCGAGTGCCTTGACGTCGTCGGGGATCACGTACTCGCGACCTTCCGACGCCGCGAACGCGCGGGCTGCGCGCAGGAGCGCAAGGGAGGCGCGCGGGCTTGCTCCGAGGGTAAGCTCGGCGGTCTCGCGGGTCGATGACACGAGCTCGACGATGTAGGAGTTGAGCGTTTCCGCGACGTGCACCTGCCGCGCAAGCTCGATCATCCCGAGGATCTGGCGTGCGTTGGACACGGCCTCGATCTCATCCAGCGCCGAGTGTTGTCCGTGCCGGTGCAACACCTCGAGCTCCGATTGGGCATTGGGGTAGCCGATAGACAATCGCATCAGGAAGCGATCGAGCTGCGCGACAGGGAGAGGGTAGGTGCCTTCGTGCTCCACGGGGTTCTGCGTCGCGATGACGAGGAACGGCTCGGGCAGCTTATGCGTCACGCCGTCCACCGTGATCTGTCGCTCCTCCATCGCCTCGAGAAGAGCCGACTGCGTCTTCGGGGACGCGCGGTTGATCTCGTCTCCGAGGACGATGTTCGCGAATACGGGCCCGGGCCGGAACTCGAAGTCGGAATGCTCCTGGTCGAAGACGCTGACGCCGGTGATGTCGGTCGGAAGGAGATCGGGGGTGAACTGGATCCGCCCCGAGCTGCATCCGATCGCCTTCGCGATCGCTTTCGCCAGCAGCGTCTTGCCGACGCCGGGCACGTCCTCGATCAGGAGGTGCCCTTCTGCGATCAGGCAGACGAACGCGAGCCGGATCTGCTCCGACTTGCCCTGGACCACCTGCTCGAGCGTGGACTGGATCCGCTCGAAGGCGGTAGCGAAATCACCGTTCGTACGCGCGGGTTTGCGTGGAGGCACCGGATCCTCTCCCGGGATGCTCGGCCGTCATCGTATCAGGAGGTTCCGGCTTCGGAACTGCCCGTTCGGCCATCCTCCCGAGTCGCGGCAGCGCGCGCGTCTTCGATCGCGGTACCCCACAGCACGGGCCAGGCGAGCGCTGCGGTCAGCACCAGAACTCCCGCGGAGAAGAAGAAGGTCGCGCGCAGCCCGAACGCTTTCGCGAGGAACCCGCCGGCCGCCGCGCCGAGGGGCATCGTTCCCCAGCCGACGAATCGGTAGAGGCTGTTGACCCGGCCGAGGAGGCGATCGGGGATGATCGTCTGCCGGAGCGACACGGTGATCACATTCCAGGTCAGCCCCGCGAGGCCGATCATTCCCCCGACAACGTACTGGTTGGGTACGGCGCCGCAGACCGTGTATGCGATCACGCTGAGGCCGGCGCATGCGAGGAGCGACCGGCCGGGACCAAGCCGGCCCGAGACCCGCGAAGCGACGGCCGCTCCAACGAGACCTCCGAGCGCGCCGGCGGCGAGCAGGATGCCGTAACGGGACTTCTCGACGCGCAACACTTCGAGAGCGAACAGAACGAACACGGACCAGATCGCCGTCTCGAGCATGTTCCAGACACCGAGCATGATCGCGAGCGCTCGAAGAAGCCGATTCCGCCACAACCATCGCAACCCTTCGCCGATCTCGCTGCGGAGTGTCGACCCTCTGCCTCGTTGCTCGACCGACGTTCGGCGCGGGATCCTCAACATGAGAAGGATCACGCCGGCAGAGAACGCGAACGACCCCGCGTCGACGATGAACGGCAACGAGACCGCGGCGGCGAACAGCAAGCTGCCGAGCGGCGGGCCGGCAAATTGCGTCGAGAGAACGTTCGACGCTTGCAGGCCGGAGTTCGCGCGCTCGAGCGCATCTGTCGTCACGACGGATGGGAGGATCGCTTGCGATGCGTTGTCGAAGAGGGTCTCAGCGACGCCGAGCACGAAGGCGAAGACGTAGATCAACGGGATCGTTGCGTGGCCCGACAGGACCGCCGCGGCGAAGACTCCGGTGAGCACGGCGCGGAACCCGTCGACGTAACCCATCACCAGTCGGCGGTCGAGCCGGTCGACCAGCGCTCCCGACACGATGGCGAACAAGAGCCACGGGAGTCGCTCGGCAAGGACGACGCCGGCGACCAAACGCGGGTCGCGCGTCAGGCTCGCCGCGAGGAGCGGGAAGGCGGCGAGGAACGCGCCGTCGCCGAGGTAGGAGACGCTTGCCGCGACCAACAGGTTGTGATAGCCGGAGCCGAGTTTGGGACGGCTCATGACGCAGAGTGTATGGGGGGCCCTTCCGCGGTCACCGGCGATATGGTGTGCGCCGTGCGCGGGATGGAACCCGAAGACCTCTACGCCCTGTCTTGGGTCTCCGATCCGCGGGTCTCGCCCGACGGCCGCACGGTAGCGTTCGTAATCACGAGCGTCGATAAGGAGAGCAACTCGTACAAGAGCGCGATCTGGACGGCGGCGGCCGACGGATCGAGCGCCCCTCGCAGGTTCACTTCGGGAGAGAAGAAGGACCTTCGTCCGCGGTGGAGCGCCGACGGGAAACGACTTGCGTTCGTCTCCACGCGGGAGCATGACACGCCGCAGCTTTACGTCATCGACATAGGCGGCGGAGAAGCGCTACGTCTCACCGATCTCAAGGAGGCGGTGGGAGACCTCGCCTGGTCTCCCGATGGCGCGTCGATCTTGTTCGCGTCTCGGGTGCGGGAGGGAGAGGACGAGCCCGATGCGAAGAAGCGGCCACCCAAACGGATCACCCGGCTACGGTACAAACTCGACGACGTCGGGTGGGTCGCGGACAGGCGCACGCATCTCTTCACGGTCCCCTCGGACGGATCGACCGAGCCCGTTCAACTCACGGACGGCGATTTCGAGGACGGAAGCTTCGCATGGTCTCCCGATGGGGCCAGGGTCGTCGTCACTTCGTCGCGAGCAGAACGGTGGGATACCGGGTTCATCCGTGACCTCTACATCGTGGATGCCGCGGGCGGCGAACCGGTCCTCGTTACCGGTGGCGACGGCGTGTGCGACGCGCCGTCGTGGTCGCCGGAGGGGGAGCGCATCGCGTACCGATACAGTCCGGAGACCGTCGACGACTATCCGCGAAACATGCAGATCGCCGTGCTCGACGTTGCATCTCGAACCCGGCAGATTCTCACGGCGTCACTCGATCGCAACTGCGGCCCCTACCCGGAAGTGCGTGAGCCGATCTGGCATGAGGGGGCGTTGCTCTTCGCGCTCGAGGACGGAGGCAACGTCCATCTCTACCGGGTGAGCCCCGAGGGATTAGAGGAGCCGAAGGTCCTTATCGGCGGGGAGCTGACCCTCACGGGGTGCGACGCGTCGGACGGGACGCTCGTGCACACCGCATCGACCGCCACCCGCCCGCCGGAACTGTTTTGCGGCGAACGTCAGCTGACACAGGTCACCCGGCCGTTCTGCGACCGGATTGAGCTCGTCGCGCCCGAGCGGTTCACAACGACCTCGCCGGACGGATCCGAGGTCGACGCGTGGTTCGTTCGTCCCGCCGGGTTCGTCGCCGGCCGTCGGTACCCGGTGCTCCTCAACATCCACGGCGGACCGTTCACGCAGTATGGGAACCGGTTCTTCGACGAGTTCCAGGTCTACGCCGGAGCGGGATACGCGGTCCTATACAGCAACCCCCGAGGATCGTCCGGGTACAGCGAGGAGTGGGGGCGTGCGATCCGAGGGCCCGGCGAGCTCGGGCCGGGAATGGGAAGCGTGGACTTCGACGACCTCATGGCCGTCACCGATGAAGCGCTCCGCCGCTACGACTTCTGCGATCCGAATCGACTGGGAGTCATGGGAGGGTCATACGGCGGGTTCATGACGACGTGGATTGTCGGTCACACGGATCGGTTCCGTGCCGGGTGCTCAGAGCGTGCAGTCAACAACTGGGTGTCGTTCTTCGGCTCAAGCGACGAGGGCTTCGCGATGCAGGGTTATCTCGGGACACTCCCATTCTTCGATGCGGAGACGTATCTGAGCGTATCGCCCACGCAGTGGGCGGACGGAATCCACACGCCTCTTTTACTCGTACATTCTGATGACGACCTTCGCGCGCCGGTGGAACAGGCCGAACACCTGTTCACGGTGCTGCGTCTGCTGGGGAGGGAGGTGGAGTTCGTCCGGTTCCCGGCGGAGGGCCACGAACTGTCGCGATCGGGCTCACCGGCCCATCGTTTGATGCGTTTTGAGGCGATCTTGGACTGGTTCTCGGGATACTTGCAGGTAGTAGGGGAGAGCCCTAGTATCCCGCCTGTTACGGGCCGGGAGAGGTGACGCCTCCGTTGCGGGGGCGCTGGAGGGGAGGGAGTCAGTTGCATCGTCGAACAATCAGGATTCTCGTACTGCTGTGCGCGCTGTCGATCGCGGCGGCGGCGTGCGGCAGCAGCGGGGGCGGCGGCACCACCACCGTGAAGAAGGGTGGAACGATCACCGTCGGCGCAGAGCAGTGGGCGAGTTGCCTCAACCCGATCAACCAATGCGCCAACGCCTCGTGGCTCCACTGGACCGTTCTCCAGTACGTGTTGCCGAAGCTGATGTACCTCGACCAGAAGAACAACTTCAAACCCTCCGCACTCCTCACCGAAGCTCCGACGACGCTGAACGGCGGTATCGCGACGAACCCGTTCAAACTGACGTTCAACCTCAATCCGGCCGCGGTGTGGAACGACAAGTCTCCCATCACGTGTGACGACGTCAATTTCACGTGGCAGGCGTATCTCCACACGACGGGCACGATCTCAACGGTCGGCTACGACCAGATCAAGAGCATCGACTGCTCGAACAAGCAAAAGGTGGTCATCACCTTCAAGAAGGTCTTCGCCGACTGGGCGGACCTCTTGGGCGGTAACTCCGCGTACATCCTCAAGAAGGCTGCGTTCCCAGGCGGACCGAACGTCGGGAACGCGATGAAGACCACCATCCCGTTCAGCGGCGGTCCCTGGATCCTGAAGTCGTGGGACAAGAACAGTGACAGCTTGATCCGCAACGACAACTACTGGGACGCCGCTGGCAAGCCGATCCTCGATCAGGTCAACTTCAAGCCGCTCGCCGATCAGGACACTGAGATCGCTCAGTTGAAGACCGGTGAGGTAGTGGCGATTTACCCCCAGCCGTCGCCGGGCTTCAGCAAGAAGCTGGCCACCCCGAACATCAAGGTCACGACTGGAGCCGGTCAGACGATCGAAGGCTTCTGGTTCAACCTGAAGCAGAAGCCGCTCGACGACCTGAAGGTCCGCCAGGCGTTCAGCTATGGGGTCGACCGGCAGGCGCTCATCGACACCGTGATCAAGCCAGACGACCCGAACGCGAAGGTCCTTAATTGCGAAGGCACCTGGGTCGAAGGGTCACCGTGGTGCAACGACGGGTTCGCGGACGTGTCCTACCAGCCGGACAAGGCCAAGCAGATCCTTCAGAGCGACGGGTACACGCTGGGAGCCGACGGCTACTTCACCAAGGGCGGCAAGACCTTGGACCTCGAGTTCAACACCGTTCAGGGCAATCACCGCCGTGAGGCGTATCAGCAACTCGTCATCGCGGAGGAGAAGAAAGCCGGGATCAAGCTCCACGTGAAGAACTACGACAAGACGACGTTGTTCGACACGGTGATCCCGCACCTGCACCACACCGTCGCCATCTACGCCCAGACCGCCAGCTCGGACCCGAGCGTCACGTCGATCTTTGCGTGCGATCAGATCCCGAGTGCGGCCAACCAATACGCGGGACAGAACGACGACGCATGGTGCAACCAGCAGGCGAGCACCTTGGAAGCGACGAGCGACGCGCAGGCGGATCCGACCGCCCGTGCCGCGACCTTCAAGCAGATCGGCGCGCTGATCCGGCAGGACCAGCCGTGGCTGCCGCTGATCCAGCTCGGCCTCATCGTCGCTTGGCGCACAGACAAGGTCGCCGGACCGGTCGACGACTACGTCTCGGGCGCATTCTCGGCCTACTACAACATCAATAAGTGGCATCTGGTCTAGAGAGATAAGGGAGGAAACGCGAACGAGCGGGCGCCTTTACGGCGCCCGCTCGTGCGCTATCCTGCTGGTAGCCGGGTGAGTGAGGCGACATGCTGCGGTACGTGTTTCGCAGGCTCCTCTACACGATTCCTTTGCTGCTGGTCGCGAGCGTCGTCATCTTCGCCGTCATCCACGCCACGGTTGATCCCGGTGCGGCCCTCGGGTTCAACCCGCGTGTCCGGGCGGCCGACATCATCCGGTTCCGCAAGGCACTCGGCCTGGACCGTTCGGGGCCGGCGCAATACTTCGCCTGGCTGAGTCACTTCGCCCGAGGCGATTGGGGGATCTCGCTCGCCAATCAGCAGGCGGTCTGGCCCCAGATACGAACCGCGCTCTTCAACACCCTTCAGCTCGGGATCGCAGCGGCGGCCTTCTCGATCTTTCTGGGTGTCGGTATCGGCGTCGTTTCCTCGATCCGCCAGTACTCGGTGTTCGACTACACGAGCACCGGTGCCGCGTTCCTCGGCCTTTCGATCCCGACGTTCTGGTTCGGACTCATCTGCCAGCTCGTGCTAGGTCTGTACTTACAGCAGTGGCTCCACCTGTCCAACCCAATCTTCTATACCGCGGGACAGGTGAGTCCGGGAATCACCGGCTTAGCCCTCGCCGATCGCGCGCGGCACCTCGTTCTTCCAATGATCGTGCTGTCCGTCCAGTTCGTCGCCGTCTACAGCAGATACATGAGAGCCAGCATGCTCGAGGTGCTGAACAGCGACTACGTGCGAACCGCGCGCGCGAAGGGGCTCAGAGAACGGCGCGTGATCCTGCACCACGGCATGCGCAACGCAATGATTCCCGTGACCACGCAGATCGCGATCGACATCGGATCTCTGGCAGCCGGTCTCGTTATCACGGAGTCCATCTTCCAGTGGCCGGG
>Ga0070708_100002111_pt1 | contig 15343 bp, 21 predicted proteins | sample KBSK5503metaG_FD_65469 | JGI IMG/M metagenome (GOLD analysis project Ga0070708, IMG submission 65469) | Corn, switchgrass and miscanthus rhizosphere microbial communities from Kellogg Biological Station, Michigan, USA - KBS K5-50-3 metaG | ecosystem: Host-associated > Plants > Roots >... | reverse complement strand
GCCAGCAGTTCGCCAACAAATCCTATCAGCGCCGCAATCAGCAACCAGATGATCAGATTTCCAAAAGTAATCACCATAGGTGTAGACCTCCATCAGAAGAGACTGTCAGGTATCCGACTGTGTGCTGGCTACTTGGGTCATCTGTTCTCAAAATAGGCATCTTCAGCATGATTTGACAAGCCTCCCTCCTTGCAGAGAAACGTGAGATGAGAGTACAATCAACTAAGTTCGCTCTGCCCTCATGCTCAGGCAACCCACCCATTTTCAAGAAGGAGAAGTTCATCCTATGTCTCGTGTCTTCATCTCCGTCAAACACCTGGTATGTTCCTGCTTTCACATCCTCCAAGATGGCTTCTTGCGTTGGACAAGACCACTGAATACTTCCTTGCTGCTCGGGACGCTGGCCGATCTTGCCAGGGAGAAATCCGAACTTGTCGCCGAAAATGCACTCCTACGCCAACAACTTATCATCCTACGTCGGCAAGTCAAACGACCAGCGTGCAGGAAGTCAGATCGGTTCCTCTTGTTGCTTCTAGCGAGGATGAGTCGGACCTGGAGGCAGGCATTCTTCATTGTACAGCCGCAGACCTTGCTTCGGTGGCATCGGGAACTTTTCCGCTTGTTCTGGAAGCGCACGTCAAAGGCTGATGCGAGACAGCCGAAGCTCTCTCTAGAGACGATCGCCTTGATCAAAGAGATGGCGAGGAACAATCGACTCTGGGGAGCTGAACGTATCCGAGGCGAGTTACTGAAACTCGATATTCGCGTGTGCAAACGCACGATCCAAAAATATATGAGGCACGTTCGTCTGCCTCGTCCACGGGGGCAGAAGTGGGCAACCTTCCTTCATAATCACGCCGCTGATATGTGGGCCTGTGATTTTCTACAGGTCATCGATCTCTTCTTTCGGCCGCTCTTTGCGTTTTTCATTATTGAACTGCGATCTCGGAAGGTCATCCATGTCGGTGTGACGCGCTCTCCTACCGACGCGTGGACCGCACAACAACTGCGGGAGGCCACTCCGTATGGACACACGCCGAAGTACCTCATTCGCGATAATGATAGCAAGTTTGGCCCTTGTTTCGCTCGAGTGGCAGCAACAAGTGGCATCAAGATTCTCACAACGCCTTATCACGCGCCACGAGCCAATACCATCTGTGAACGATTCCTGGGAAGTGTGCGACGAGAGTGCCTGGATCACGTCTTGATCCTGCACGAGCGGCATCTGCATCGTGTCCTGCGTGCCTATGTGGCGTATTTCAATCGGGCACGGCCACATCAAGGGATCCACCAGCAGGTTCCCGATGGAGAAGTTCCCTCTGTTCCGCCAGGCCAGTCTGGTAATGGCATTACCGCGGTCCCGGTTTTGGGTGGGCTACACCACGAGTACCCAAGAGTGGCCTGAGCGTTTCAAGAGGCCAATCATACTACCTGAAGAGATTGAGTTCCGCATATCTTTGTGGTTTTGAACTGCCTGGAAGGATCTTCCACCCTCTCATCTCTCACTGAAGGAGAGGATGAACTGCATATACTTTGCAGGATGGATGGAGACACACGAAATGCTCTAGCATCCCTTCATCGGTGAATGCCACAGCTCCAAGAAAAGTGAGTAAATCAAGAGCAAAATCATCGATTTTGAGAACGGATGTCCCAAGTAGCCAGCATATGGGTACGACTTTATGAGACTCGACAATATCACATAAGTGCGGCTGTAGTATTACTGCCTGTTTATTTTCTTTGAGGAGAGAAAGCAAACAATATCTTCCCAAAGTGGACACCTGCTTTATTTGACTTTGACTGTATAAACGGTTCCCGGTGCTGCTTCTCCACAGAGCCAGCAGCGCAATGGTTCACAATCGTATCCGGGGTCCGTCCCCAGGTACTCCAGGGCTGTTTGCTCCTCCACCCAATGGGCGGAGAGGACCAGGCCATCAGGATCTTGTGGGCTGATCTGGCCAGCCACTTCGCAAGCAAAATGACACGCGAGCCATTCCTGGAAACCCTCCTCTGTCTCGCGAAGCACCTGGAGAACGAAAGCAAGAGTTGGCGTTCCAACAAGGGTGAGGCCCGTTTCCTCAAGCAATTCTCGTTGGAGACCTGCAAGAAGCTCTTCTCCTGGCTCAACCTGTCCACCGGGGAGTCCCCAGTAAGGGTGCGGATCACCTGGATAGGACTGTTGTACAAGCAACAGATCTCCATGCAGTCGCGCCACTCCCGACGCGATAAGCTTACAGTGATGATATGACATATTCAACTCCTGTCCAATTTGGGATGAAAGGATGGTTGGGAACAGTCCTGAAGCTAGCCTCGACCATATTGTAACAAAGGAGCGGGCTGTCTCACCAGGAAGAGGTGGTCCGCCCCATCCCGCGTGGGCATGAACTGGAGAGGGGAGGTGAAAACGCTACGGCGCATGCAGCACCCGCTTGCGGAGCAGAGGAAAGCTAAATGCTCCCAGGGAAAGTTTGCGGAGAAGTCGTAATATGGGGAAAAGCGTGGAGAAGACGGAAGAGAAAGGAGACGAGGATGATAATACAGCAGAATCCAGAAGATGATGCTGAACTGGTCTGGGTTCCAGGCGGCACCTTTCTCATGGGAAGCGATCCCGGTGAAACACATGACCTCTGGCGGAGGAACAATTGGGATGACTACTGGCTGGAAAGAGATGGGCGAGTACGAAGCGAACTCTCTCCCCACGAGGTCGAGGTCACGGGCTTCTGGATGTACCGCGATCCGGTCACGATTGCGCAATATTTTCGCTTTATGCAGCAGACAGGCTATCCTGCTCCCGTTGATCCAGTGGTTCACACGGAAAAGAACTGCACCTGGCTTGATGGTCGTCCTCGTCCAGGAACGTTGCCACTGCCTGTCAGCTCTCTCTCCTGGGAAGATGCCGTGGCCTATTGTCAGTGGGCGGCTGTCCGTCTTCCAACAGAAGCAGAATGGGAGTATGCGGCGCGTGGTCCCCGAGGAAATATCTTTCCCTGGGGCAATAGCTGGGAAGCGGGAAGGTGCCGCTGTGCTGATGAGATAGCGGGCTACACCTTTCACACCTCTACCTCTTGGCGTGTCTGGTTGAATGGCGGAGGGCCCGGCCCCGATGGGCAGTACCCGCCTTCCTCCTGGCTCGCCCAGCATATCGCCCAGATGGAGGGACCAACCCCCGCCGCTCAGTATCCGAGAGATGTGAACTGGTGCGGCATACGAGGGATGGCGGGTCAAGTGTGTGAATGGTGCGCGGATTGGTATGATCCTGAGTATTACCAGCACAGTCCTCGTTCCAACCCACAAGGTCCCGAACGGAGTTGGCCTGGATATCTCCCCCATCGCGTGATGCGTGGCGGGGCATGGTGTGGTCCCTCCTATACCAGTCGGGGAGCTCAGCGCAACTGCTATCCGCCTGACAGCCGGGATACGAATGATCATGGACTCCGACCGGTCATGTCAAAATTGGTGAGAACAGGCGAGTAAATGGACGTCTGTGAGTATGGTCGCAAGAGAGATCAGGATGAACAGCTTACCATGTGGCTCATGCCGCATCTGCTTGTGACAGATGGGGTTGCTTGTCTGGTGCATGAGGACTGCCGATATGGCGAAGCAGCTCATCAGGGAGACAGGTGAGCGACTCAAAGTGCGTTCTGGCATCAGCCAGCAACGCTTCAAAGTCTCTGCGCTGATGATTATGCGTGACGATGCGGCGTGAGATGCGCCAGAGCCACTCGATGCGATTGGCATCCCTACGAGGAGCGGTTTTTCCCCTTCAACTCGGTCGATGAGTCTATGCGCTTACCATCGGCTGGTGCTTACCTGGCTCTCTTCCGGGATCTCGTGTTGCAGGTGATCGAGACAGACCAGATCAAGTTCTTTCGTCCTCGACGAAACGAACGAAGCAGTATTTGTTCGCTTTTCATGCTTTTATACAAGAGCATACGCAAGTTGGCGCAGGCCCCACTCGATCTCGCCTTCACTCGTGGAGGTCTCGACCAGTTCTCGCAGATCATACTCAAGCTGCTCAATCGTGCTCGCCGAATAGTGTCCCTGGATGAAAGGCTGGCTTTTCCAGGATTGGATGTTCAGATAGAATAGGGTGGCCGCTTGCACCGTCGAGACTGGCAGGTGATAGACGCGGCTCCCGCGGTGCCTGAGTCCGTTGCCCATCTGCAGTTTGTCCAGGAGCGGACCGATGTAGAGTTGGTTCGCTTGTTGCTCCAGCAAGGTGGCAACAATGTCCAGGTAGGTGTGGAACAGAGAGTGCTCGGTCTGAATCCATTCGACTTCTTCTAGGAGCAAGAGCCCTTGTGGGCGTAGTTGCGTTGCCCAGCGCTCAATCACGGACTGTGGCTCTCTCAGGTGGGTCAGCAGCAAGCGACAGGAGATGAGATCGCTCTGCTCGATGGGGAAGGGAACCTGCGTGACATCGTGTCGCACGAAAGACAGACGCTCACTTGCGTTTCTGCGGGCCAGGGTGAGAAAATGTTCAGAATTGTCGAGACCGATGGCCCGCACGCACTGCGTGGTGTCTAGCAGCAGGCGCGTGGTGTAGCCCGGGCCACACCCCAAGTCTACGGCTAGCTGTGGCGCCCTGCTCACGATGTCTTGCATGAAGGCGCGGCTCGAAGGGGCAAACACGTCGGCGAGTATTTGTAGCCTTCGTGCCGCTCTATCGGTATCTAGAAAAAGATAGGACATGAAGCTCCTCCATCTCTATCTACATCAGTCCAAGAGGAACATGGTGTAGTTTGTCAGGATTGACAACAATGTCAATCCCTTGGATGCGACCCTCGACCATATCGAGTGCCACCACAGCGAAAGGAACACCCTTGAGGGAGTTCACAAGCCCGGCTGACCATTCACCATCGCCACGTACGAGATGAAGCCGGGCGGCACCTTGCGCAGCAACCAAAATGCCGCGTGCCACTTTGCTCGGCTCGTAGATCGGATTGAGCGCCGCAGCTACCCTTCCACCATCATCCGAGTAGAGGACGACATCGTCAGTGAGCAACGCCAGCAGTCCGTCCATATCACCGCTGGCGCAGGCGTGTATGAACTGGTGAATCAACTGTTCACGCCGCTCGCAGGAGACATCGTCGTGCGAGCGGCGTGCCTTCAGGTGCTGTCGCGCTCGTCGTGCGATCTGGCGGCAGTTCTCCTCGCTTTTCCCCACAATGGTGGCGGATCTGCATATGAGACGCAATAGCCCTCCTGGTTGTGCCATGCTTCATCTCACCGTTCACCCTACGCTCCCTGACTGTCGAATCTATTTCCGCCCGCTGCAATGCATGTATCGCTCCGGAGAGGCGCCATATACCTATACCAGTACCTGCCGGTATATATTACCTGTCACAAGGCGAGCCGGGGCGTTGGCAATAGGGACGTAGGCCTGGGAGTGATTGACGGTGGCTTGCTACCCAGGTATAGAGCTTATCCTCAATCCGCTCGATGCCAGGGCAGTGATAGAGCAATCGGAACCAGCAAAGGCCAAGCAAGGTGTCAAGAGCGACGCTTACTGCTTGAGCTCCTTGATAGCTGCTCCCATCAGGCGAGACCGCCCAGACGGCCCGCTCACATTGAGCCACGGTCAGTCCATACGCTTGAGGAATACCAGGCGCTTGAAACGGTAGGCAGTGCATACGGCCTCGCCAGTCCAGCACTCGTAGCAGTTCGGCCATGGCAGTGCAAAAACGACAGCTTCCGTCAAACAGAATCACCAGCTTCTCGCGGTTTTCAGCTGTGCTCCCTTTTATCATCTGCGACGAGTCCCAGAGCCATAGAGGAAATGGGTCGGGGTTTGGCACACCAGAAGATCAAACCCAGCACAAGCGCAGCGTGAGGCGAGATCAGTTACATCATACAGGTTTTTGACGATCTCAAACCTGCGTCCATCTTGCAAGGTGTGCACTACAACCTGGCTTGCCTGTTCAGTTCCCTGAGGGGGAGTAACAGGAGCGTCCGGGGGACGTCGATTATCGACAAAGAAGACCTTGCCTCCTGGATGCAGCATGGCAACGCAGGAGCGCAAATAGTCGTCGAGCCACTCACGAGGAACATGCGAGAGCCAGAACCCCAAAAAGATGGCATCGTAGACGCGCTCAGGATGCCAGGAGAAGAGATCAGCCAGCACATAGGAGACGCGAGGACTGGCGACTTTGGCTCGGTTGATCGCCAGCATCTGAGGAGAAGCATCAACAGCGGTGATGGTCGAAGCTGAGCGGACCAGGTGCTGGGTCCAGGTTCCCGTCCCGGCAGCGAGTTCGAGCACTTCTCCTTTCAGGTGAAAGGCATCTAGCACAGTGAACACCTCGTTCAATTCAGCGAACCAGCGTGCATTCCTTTCAGGACCTTGATCATAGCGACCCTGGCGGGAATAGCTTTCATCATATTCATCGGCACGAGCTTGATAATAGGCTTTCATAGCTTGCAAGGTGCGAGCAGATACAGACGTGTTCATAAGAAACCAGCCTCCTTTTGCTTGGCAAGTGATCGTTAGCTCTTTCTCCAAGCACTCTAGCTGAATAGTCCCCCAAGAGACGTTCTACAAGCCTCCTCCATCCCAATATACTGGCACTCATGTCAAGCCGCTTTCATAATGGATGATAGAGAGTCTCCCAGTACCCCAGCCAGTGCTCGCGAATCTCCTCCTCCGTCTTCCCCTGATCGTAGGCCGGCGAGATCAGGGGTAAGGCCCGCTCGACTTTCACCAGCACAATATGCTCAATGGAACTGGCTGTCCCACGATTTCGGTAGAAGGCCAGTCCCTGCTCAAAAAGTGGCCCCTCTTTGTAGACCGTAGCCGTGCCTTTGAAACGATACCCCTTGCGGGCTACCGGATCGACCACGTTGATCTCCACAATTGGCTGCCGCTGCACATTGGCAATCGTCCCAGGTGAGCAGATATCGGCGAAGATAAGATGCTCATCATCCCAGACCGCCGTCGTCCCTTTCGGCGAGAGATTAGGCGTGCCATCCGGGCAGATCGAGGCAATAAAGCCAAGTCGCTGCTCACTCACAATGCGTTTCATATCCTCAGTCAACCGGACCTGTATTCTCGCTTTCATGGTTAAACCTCCTTATAGATAGGCGATAAACGCCTGAGCGGCTCCCATTGATAGCGAAGCTGGGTGCTCACGCCATCCTGGCTTAGGCTCGCAGGGCTTTCGACCTTTTTCTCCGCCTTCACGTCCTTAGTTGCACCTCTCCTCAGGTGCTCTTTGCAGCCATGCGGACCAGGTGATGTGCCCACGCACTGGCTGATCAGGGCAGGTGTTATAGCCACGACGGAAGCCCTGTGCCACCTTGCCTGGCACATGTAAGGGAAGCACACAGTGATGCATTCTGCGTAGATTCAACCAGCTCTGCACCATCTCACCTGCCGTCAGGACTTCTGGCCCGCCCAGGTCAGCCAGACGGCCATGCGGCCCAGCGATCACAATTTCACTTACACGGCTAGCAACCTCGCTTTCATCTATCGACTGGCATTGGAGATCGGTGGGGAGTAGTGTGACCCACGGCACCTTTGTCGCTGTCTGGAAGAAGAGATCGACCAGGTAGTGGAACTGCGTGGCTCTAAGAAGAGACCACGGAATGCCGCTGTTCTTGACCAACTCTTCGGCGGCAAGCTTTGCGCGGTAGTAATCATAAGAAATGCGATCAATCCCAACAATTGAAATGTAGATCACGTGAGCGACGCTAGCGAGACGAACCTGTTCGAGCAACAACCGCGTCCCATCAACATCGATGCGCCGTGTGTGTTTGAATGGGCTGCTCGCCGCGTGTACCACTACGTCGATGTCAGCCACTGCATCAGCTATCCCCTGGCCCGTTTCAAGATCGGCCCGCGCCCATTCTGTTGTGGATAGCAAGTTTGGAGGCCGCTGCTTACGGCTCATAATGCGCACATTATAGCCAGTTTCAGTCAATTGTTTGACGACTTCGCGGCCCAGCATACCAGCGCCACCAGTAACCAGCACTTTCGTCATAGAAACCTCCTTCGTTGCTTTCATACTCATATGCATGTTTTGCTCAGTATTGAGCGAGTCATCCATGGGACGAGACAGTGTGTTGACAAATCTCGCCATGCATGGTTTCCCCATCCCGGCAGTCCCGCTGACCGATGGCCCAACGGCTCGTTGATGACGTGTACCATGCTCCGCCTCCTCACGCAGCATCAGAGCCCATGAGGAAGGCGGTAGCGCAGGACATGCTCATGGCGTATCTCTGATGAACTGACGGATGGCACGAGCCAGTTCGCCAGGTTGGTCTTCAGGGAGAAGCGTGTAGCTGTCGGCGATCTCGATCAACTGCCCGTGTGGCAGGAGCTCGGCCAGCCGCTGCCCGTGCTCGGGGGGCATGATGCGGTCCTCCTTCGCCCAGATGACGAGTGCCGGACGGTCGAAGCTGCGCAAGCCTTCAGCCGCGACGAGCATGTCCCCTTTGTCGAGGGTACGCACGTACTTCGTAAGATCTCGGCGGATCTCCCGCTGGGTCACCAGTGGACGCACCCATGTGTCGAAGATCTCGTCGGGTATTGGTCGCTTCGTCATCCATCCGAAGGTGAGCGGCAGGCGGCGCAGCACACGTAAGCGCATGAGCTGTGCCAAGAGGAAGGTTCCGCCCGGCAGTTTGATAGCGAAACCTGCGGCGCGCCCGGGCAGACCGGGTGGAAAGTTCTCGAAGGCCTCGCAGGAAGTCAGCACCAGTCGTGCTATGCGCTCAGGATACAAACCAGCGGTGATCTGAAAAGTGCCCAGGTCGTTTCCCACCAGGGTCACGTCGCGCAGGTCCAGAGCTTCCAGAAACTCGGCCTGAAGCCTGGCGATGCCGTGTGGCGAGAGATCAGCGTCCGCTCGCATCGGCCGCCGGTGGCTGCCCAGGGGCAGTGTCGGGATCACACAGCGGTGATCGGTGCGCAGCTCCTGGACCACCTTGCGCCACACCGAGCCGTCCATGACTAATCCATGCAGCAGGACGACGATAGGGTCGAGGCCTTCTGTGTCCTCGTACTCGATGGTCCCCGCTGACAGTTCGATCTCTTGCATGTTTTCACCTCTTCTGTGTTCATGCGCAAACAGACGTGGAGTCATTTCTTTATCTTAAAGGAGATATGATCCTCTGTGCAAATGGGGAGGCCACGCAGGTTGTGTTGCAACACAACCCTTTTCTCCACTGCACCATGACCTGGAGCGCGTGTTTTGGACGTAAGGTCAGTGATGCTTCTGGCTCAAGTGGCAGCCTCTCTACCCGTTCAAAGTGACAGCGCTGAATCATGGTTGCCACGATCAGGCTGGCCTCCATCATGGCAAATGCATTGCCAATACATAGGTGCGGTCCCCCTCCAAATGGGAAGTAGACCTGCCTGGGAAGCCGCTTTTCCAGGTCGTTGTGCCAGCGTTCCGGTTTCCGCCGTAACGGTTCCTCGAAAAAGCGCGGATCACGGTGCATGACCCACTGGCTCATGCCAACTTCCGCTCCTTTGGGAATCGTGCCTTCGGGAAGCTTCCAGTCTTCTACTGTCTCCCGCGAGATCCACCAGACCGGCGGGTAAAGCCGCAGTGTTTCCTTGATGGCTTGCTGTGTGTAGGGCAGAGAGGTGAGATCGGCCAGCGTTGGTGTGCGCCCGCCTAACACCTGGCACGCCTCTTGTCGTAAGAGATCTTCCTGCTCGGGAAAGAGGGAAAGCAGATACCAGAGCCAGGAAAGCAGATTCGCCGTCGTTTCATGTCCTGCCAGAAAAAGCGTCATGACTTCATCTCGCACCTGTTGATCGGTCATCTGACTGCCATCTTCCCCTTGAGCTGCCATCAAGGTCGAAAGAAGGTCGTCTCGCTCATATTGAGCAGAGCGATGTTCTTCGATGAAGCAATAGATCAGCCCATCCAATTGCTGGACCGCCGTTTCCAATCGAGGCGAGACCGCAGGGACGAGCGAAAGCGGCAGGCGGGCGAGCAGATGTCGAAAGGCACTGGTCATCTGCGTCGTGTACGCTTTGAGGACAAGACCCAGCGCATGGCTCACTTCGGGACCGCTGTCCTGGAGATCGATGTCAAACAAGGCTCTGGCAACAATGTCCATCGTCAGTTGCATCATCGCTTCATGCAGATCGATGACCACTTCCTCACCCGATGGCATGCAGAGGGTGAGGAGACGCTCAGTGTAGCTGCCCATGATCGTCGTATAGCGCATCAAATGCTGGCGGTGAAATGCTGGTTGAGCCAGACGCCGCTGACGCAACCAGAATGTTCCCTCGCTCGTCACCAGGCCATTGTAAATGTTCAGATTCGATAGTGATAATTTTTGACAATTATGTGAGGCAATGCTGATTCTCTATTTCTCCTCTGGCTGCCACATAAGTCTCTTCAGAGGCTGGCCGAGCCACTCTTACTCCTCATGGCTTACCTCAAATAATTCGCAAGTAATTGCCCCATCGAATCTAAACATTTACATACCTGCCTCAAGACGATGTGTTGTCTTCGGCCCTCGGCCTCTCCTCGGGGAGCTTGGCTGCAAGGATGTCAACCTTCTCGATGAGGGGTGGCCGTGCGAACAACGAAGCCTTCTTCGCCAGGAGCGCGCTACCGACTGCAAGGAGCGTTTGCCGAGCTTCCTCATCTGAGTAAGCCTCGAAGATACCGAAGGTCGAGGGTCCCAGGCGGATCACGATCCAGGCGATCGGTTCCGGTTCCTCTCGGATTCTTGCCAGCCCTGCTTTAAGGGAGCGCTCAACGTCTGCCTCTTGTCCGGGTTTGGCCTCCAATCGAATAAGCCATCCTACCGTCACCATGTTTGCTCTCCTTTTCCTCTTGTATACGCACCGTGGGGCATCAAGAGACCCCACTCTCGCGAAAATGACGTATTTCCTTCTCATTGCCTCAACGCGGCTTCTACCCGGGAAGCTTGGCCGCAAGCACGTCAACCTTCTGGATGACCAGTGAGTGCTCGACCAGATCGGACGCTTTCTTCTCCAGTTGCGCTATGTCGGCGTTGTAGTGTGCGAGCCTCCCTTCCTCGTCTGGGAAAACGTCGAAGACGCCGAAGGTCGAGGGTCCCAGGCGGATCGCGAACCAGGCGGTTGTTGCTGGTTCCTCCTGGATTGTTGCCAGCGCTGCTTTGAGGGAGCGCTCGACATCCGCCTCTTTTCCGGGCTTTGCCTCGTATCGAATGAGAAATCCTACCGTCACCATGTTTGCTCTCCTTTTCTTCTTGCATGCGCACCAGGTGCGCGAGTTGATGAGAGCACCAACTTGCCTTCCCTGAATGCTTGCTACCAAACGAATGTGAACCGGCTTCTCGCTCCCACCTGCTCTCGCTCGTTCATGTGTAAATGAGATCGCTTCATACTCGTAGTGAATATGGGGGAGGAAGCAAAAGAAGCATGAGAGACGTGACTTTTCACGACACGGTTGCTAAAGGCTCGCAATCGCTCCTTCCTCTGCCCAACGCTCTGTTCCAATCTATTACTGCGACTTTATCCATATTCTGGCTGTCTTTGCGTAGCATATCCTGGCAGCACCTCTAGCTGAGAAGCCAGCTCATAGGAAGCAAGCAGTGAACTGACTTGTAGCATTTGTTGGCAGTGAGTACGATTTGTGAAGCATATTGCGGCAGTGAGTCGTTTGGATCAGATCCAAACCGATTATGGAGGACTGCTTCGACATTTTGCCGGAAAAACGCTTCAGAACTGCCACAAATTGCTTCAGAGTCACCGATTTTCCTGCCATAAAATGGTTCACAGACGCATCTGAAGTCAGAAAGGACTCCAAAGAGGACACACCGACGCCCAGATCAATCGCAATTATCAAACTTGCATCACAGGTTGTTGATGCAAAACAGGTAGACTGGCCTGGAACTTCCGGTTTGTGAAGCATAATGAGCCGGATTTTGCCATAATAGTCTGCAAGTTTCAACAAGAGTGGGCGGCCCCTGGTGAAACTGGCGAAACTGAATCGCCTTCTCCTTTTGTAAACGAGACATTATCGATGGAACTCCTTTTTTGCCTTATCCGTCGTTGCCCATGATGGTCGCTGCGTCACCCCTATGAGAATAGAGCGTCTCCCAGTACTGCAGCCACTGCTGGCGCACCTGCTCTTCTGTTTTGCCCTGATCATAGACTGGAGAGATCAGGGGCACGGCACGCTCGACCTTCACCAGGACAATGTGCCAGATGGAACTGGTGGTTCCACGGTCGCGGTAGAAGGCCACCGCCTGCTCAAAGAAAGGTCCTTCCTGATACATCGTCGTCGGGCCTTTGAAGCGATAGCCCTTGCGGGCAACGGGATCGACCACGTTGATCTCTACGACCGCTTGCTCTTGCACATTGGCGACGGTTCCCGGCGAGCAGATATCGGCGAAGATGAGGTGTTCATCGTCCCAGACGGCTGTGGTCCCTTTGGGCGAAAGATTAGGCGTGCCATCAGGGCACACCGAGGCCACAAAGCCAAGCCGCTGCTCGTTGATAATGCGTTTCATATCCTCCGTCAAGCGGATGGATGCTTTCCTGTTCATCAGTCTCACCTCCTTCCAGACGCACTTTAATCACTCGATGCTAGCCTGTTCCCCCTCTGCGTGCTCACTACAGAGCATACTCAGAAAATGGATTTCTGAAAAGGGCCATTTGTCGCCAGATTGGAGGAACCACTTGTGCAGGAAGTTGTCTCTCGTCGCCATGGCGCCCGTCATGCGTCATCCTGAGCACAGTGAACATGCGGGGGTGTTAGTCTCCCTGATGGGCCTGCTCTGCAATCACCTCGGCCAGAATCTGCACGCCCCGGCTCAGCTCCTCCAGAGGCAGCCCCCCATAGCCCAGCAGCAAGCCATTGCGGTCGGGGGCTCCCAGGTAGTAGGCGTCCAGAGCAGTGACGATGACCTTCCTCTCGCGGGCTCTGGCGAGAATCCGCTGCGGATCCAGATCGGAGTGCAAGGCGAGGTAGGCATGAAGACCGGCCTCCAGGCCTCGAAGGCGAGCCAGGTGGGAGAGCGGAGCAAGGATGTTGCTCAGGATCGCCCGCTTTTCGGCGTAGAGACGCCGCATGCGCCGGATGTGCCGCTCAAGATGCCCCTGTGCGAGCAGCAAGGCCAGGGCACGCTGCACCGGCCAGGAGGCAGCATAGTTCGACAGGCAATTGCGCTGCTTGAGCCGTTCGATCTCCTCACGCAGCGGTGGCGGCGCGACCAGATAGCCCAGACGCAGGGTGGGAGTGAGCACCTTGGAGAAGGTTCCGAGATAGGCGACTCTTCCGCTGCGATCCAGCCCGGCAAGCGCCGACAGGGGAAGCGCATCGTAGCGGAATTCGCTATCATAGTCATCTTCAATGATGAGACTGTCAGAGGTTTCTGCCCATTCCAGCAGGGCCAGGCGCCTGGCGATGGACAGGCGTGAGCCAAGAGGATACTGATGTGAAGGGGTGACGTACACCATGAGCGGGGCTTCGGCATCACCTGGAAGCGCATGGACCTGCAGCCCATCGTCATCGACGGGAACAGGCACAAGCTTCGCGCCGTGTGCGCGAAACACCTGCCGCGCCGTGGGATAGCCCGGCTCCTCAAAGCCAATGCGGTCTCCCGGCTTGAGAGCTGCCAGCGCAAGCAGCCTGAGCGCCTGAGAGGTGCCGGAGGTGATGATGATGTCCTGGGGGGCACAGGCAATCCCCCGCGCACGCCCGAGGTAGGCGGCCAGCTCTCGGCACAGTTCCGGGTCGCCGGAAAGCGTACCGTAGGTGCCTGGCAGGCGCTCTTGCCCGACCCGCTTCCAGACGCGCTGCCAGACTTCCTGCGGGAAAGGCTCCATGGCCGGGGTCCCCAGCCGAAACACAATGGTTCCCGGCTCTGGCAAGCCCCCGAAAGCCTCTGCTCCCGCCGGTCGCTCGCCCGTATGCAGCCAGCGCGGCATACCCGCAGTGCTGACGGAGACCGGCTGTCGCAGGCGAGAAACATCTGGAAGGCTCTGCTCCACATAGGTTCCCGAACCGGTGCGCCCAACAAGGTAGCCCTCAGAGAAGAGCTCCTCGTAGGCCTGCACCACACGATTGCGCGAGATGCCCAGCGTCGTCGCGACCGAGCGAGTCGAGGGGAGGCGTGTCCCCGGCGTCAGCAGTCCTTGGCGGATGGCGCGACGCAGTTGTTCTGCGATCTGCACATGCACTGGTATCCTACTGCGCTCCAGGCGCAATGGTAGTTCCAGTTGTGGGGTCGTACTAGTTGCTGCCATCAGATGCGCTCCTCACGCAATGGTTCCCTGTTTTGGGCCCGAAATGGCTCTTGTGACATGTCCAATGTGTCCTCTATAGTATAGCAGGAAGAGAAGAAACTCGCATGAGAAGGAACGGGAGAGGCAGGGTGAATGAAAAGTCCAGGGAGAAAACACAAGAGCCAACCTTGTTCGCATGAGAAAAATCTCAACAGCTCAGAAAGCGAGGAGGGACTCTAGATGAACGAGAGTACGTTCTCATGGAAGACCCAGTATCATGTGACGAACAGTGCTTTGCACGAAGAGAGCAGAACGAGATGAACGCAACCGTATTTGAGCAGATCCCTCTCATTCTCAGCACCACGGAGGACCGCATGGTGAAAGCGAAACGGATCGTGGACCTGCTTCGAGAGGCCGGGAAGTATCGCTGGGTTGGTTTGTATGAGGTAGATCGGAGTGAAATTGCGGTGATCGCTTGGAGTGGAGCCAATGCACCAGCCTATCCACATTTCCCTGTCACCCAGGGATTGAGTGGAGAGGCGGTACGTTCGGGGGAGACCATTCTGGTTGGCAATGTCCAGGCAGATGCGCGCTATCTGACCACCTTTGGGACCACCTTGTCCGAAATGATCGTTCCGATCAAGCATGCTCTGACAGGACAAGTCCTCTTAACCATCGATGTGGAGAGTGATCAGTTCAATGCCTTCGGGCAAGAGGATCGAGTCTTTTTCGAGGAATGCGCTCACCACTTGAGTAGCCTTGTTGAACGATAAGGCGGGTCTCCGCCAGCTGTGGTGAGGCGGGCGTTGTAGAGCTAGTGCTTCCTGGCAGCAGGCGCCTCCAGAGGAGCGAGGCCAGGACCATCATAGCCGAGAGAAAAGGGGGCGAGAGGGAGCTGGCATCCCCTGCGGTCTTCTCCATCAAAACGCTGTGCTGGAGAGAGGCTGGAGAACATCGACGAGCCTTCGAAGAAAGGAAAAATACTTGTTATGTTGTGCTTCTTGAAAGTCCGTGTGGACCATCACAGGTTCACCCCAGAGGAACTCTGGGATCAGTGGGAAAAGGAGACGCTATGTCACAACGGCCCTTAGAAGTCGTGAAACGTCTGTTTGAAATCGTCGAACAACCGCCCAACACCAGAAAGGCCAGTGTGCTGGAAGTGTA
>Ga0070708_100002110_pt1 | contig 15344 bp, 13 predicted proteins | sample KBSK5503metaG_FD_65469 | JGI IMG/M metagenome (GOLD analysis project Ga0070708, IMG submission 65469) | Corn, switchgrass and miscanthus rhizosphere microbial communities from Kellogg Biological Station, Michigan, USA - KBS K5-50-3 metaG | ecosystem: Host-associated > Plants > Roots >... | reverse complement strand
AGGCCGACGGCGTCCAGCTCCAGGCCTCCCGGCTGACCTCGCTCCCCGGCGGGCACCACCGCCTGGCCGCCCAGAATCCCGTCTTCGTCCTCTGGGGCCTGCGATGATCGGCCTGATCAGCGTCACCACAGCGGGCCACGCCGCCGCGGAGCGGCTGGCGCACGCGTGGCCCGACGCGCGCCGGTACCCCGGCCCCGCCGCCACCGCGCTGCCGCGCGCGTTCACCGAGTGCGACGCCATCGTCTGCTTCCTGGCCGTCGGCGCGACGGTCCGCCTGATCGCCCCGCTGCTCGCGAGCAAGCACGAGGACCCGGGGGTGGTCTGCGTCGACGAGGCGCTGCGCTTCGCCGTCCCGGTGCTCGGCGCCCATCAGGGCGGCGGCAACGACCTGGCCCGCCGGGTCGCCGCGACCCTGGGCGCCGAACCGGTCGTCACCACGGCCAGCGACGCGGCCGGCGGCGCGGGGCTCGACGGGTTCGGCGCCGACCTGGGCTTCACCGTCGAGCCGGGCAGCGACCTGGCCGCCGTCGGCGCCGCGATCCTGTCCGGCGAGCGCGTCACCTTCACCGCTGACCAGGAGTGGCCGCTCCCGGCGCTGCCGCCGAGCGTCGTGCGCACGGACCGGCCGGAACCCGGAGTTCCCGCCGTCGTGGTGACCGACCAGAAGACCGATGATGCCGAACGGTCGGTGGTATTCCGCCCCCCGTCCCTGCTCGTCGGGGTGGGCGCGAGCAAGGGCGCTCCCGCGGACGAGATCGGCCAGCTCATCGACGGCGTGCTGGCTGAGCTGGGGCTATCAGCCCGGTCCGTTCGGTACATTGCAACGGCGGACCTGAAGGCGGCGGAGCCGGGTTTGCAGGCGGCCGCGTCGATGAGAGGCTGGCCAGTGGTCACCTTCCCGGCCAGCCGCCTGGCCGCCGTACCCGTCCCCAACCCCAGCGAGGCGGTCCGGCGGGCGGTGGGCACGCCGAGCGTCGCGGAGGCGGCGGCGCTCATCGACCCGGGGGCGACGCTGCTGGCCGCCAAGCGGGCCAGCGCGCACGCCACGGTGGCGGTGGCCAGGGCTCGGCCGCGGGGCCGGCTGGCGGTGATCGGGATCGGGCCGGGCGCGCGGGACCTGATGACGCCGCGCGCGGTGGCCGAACTGCGCCGCGCCGCCGTGGTCGTCGGCCTCGACGCCTACACCGAGCAGGTCGCGGACCTGCTGCGGCCGGGGACGCGGGTGCTGGCCAGCGGCCTGGGCGCGGAGCAGGAGCGGGCCGCAGAGGCGGTGGCGCAGGCCCGGGCCGGACGGGCGGTGGCGCTGATCGGATCGGGGGACGCGGGCGTTTACGCCATGGGCAGCCCGGCGCTGGAGATCGCCGGTGACGACATCGACGTGACGGTGGTGCCCGGGGTGACCGCGGCGCTGGCCGTAGCCGCGGTGCTGGGCGCGCCGCTCGGCCACGACCACGTCATGATCTCCCTGTCCGACCTGCACACGGCCTGGCCGGTGATCGAGCTGCGGGTCACCGCGGCGGCCGAAGGGGACCTGGTGACCTGCTTCTACAACCCGGCTAGCGCCAAGCGGGACTGGCAGCTGCGGCGAGCCCTCGAGCTGCTGGCCAAGCACCGGCCGCCGGGCACGCCGGTCGGCTGGGTCAGGGACGCCAGCCGCCCCGGCCAGGCCGCGTCGCTCAGCACGCTGGCCGAGTTCGACCCCGCGCAGGCCGACATGCACACGCTGGTCGTCGTCGGCTCCTCCCGCACCCGGGTGCAGGCCGGCCGGATGGTGACCCCGCGCGACTACCGGTGGGCCGGACCGTGAGCGTGCTCGTCACGGAGGAATGCCGGGGCTGCGGGGCCTGCCTGCTCACCTGCCCCGAGCACGCGATCCGCCCGGGGATCGCCGGCCCGCTCGCCGTCCTGGACGGGTTGTGTACCGATTGCGGCGAGTGCGTGGAGATCTGCCCGGCCGACGCGATAGAGGTGGTGTCATGACCGAGGTAAATCCCATCGAGGCCGAGTCGTACCGGATCCTGCGGTCCCGGATCGACCTGAGCGCGCTGCCCCCGCTCGCCCGGGCCGTGACCGAGCGGGTCATCCACGCCACCGCCGACTTCGACTACGTCACCGACCTGGTCTGCGACGAGATGGCGCTGGCCGCCGGGGTCGAGGCACTGCGCCGCGACGCCCCGGTCATCGCGGACGTGGCCATGGTCGCCTCCGGCATCACCGGGTACCCGGTGATCTGCAGGATCGGCGACTCGCTGTGCGCCCGGCTGGCGCGCACCGCGAACATCACGCTCAGCGCGGCCGCGGTCCGGCTGGCGCACGGCGAGGCGGGGCCCGGCGCGGTCTGGCTGGTGGGCTGCGCGCCGACCGCCCTGGCCGAGATCATGAGCAGGCAGGTCGAGCCCGCCCTGGTCATCGGGGTCCCGGTCGGGTTCGTCGGCGCGGCGGACGCGAAGGACAGCCTGCGGGCCAGCGGCCTGCCCGCGCTGAGCAACGTCTCGGAGAAGGGCGGTTCCGCGGTCGCGGTCGCGGCGTTCAACGCCCTGTTGCGGGTGGCCAGGAAGCAAGCCGCCGAGGAGTCCCAGTGACGCGGCCGTCCCCCACCAAGCCGGCGCTGCTGCTTGCCGCGCACGGCACCCGCGACCAGGCCGGGGTCGCGGCCTTCGGCGCGCTGGCCGCGCGGGTCGGCGGCCTGGCCGGGGCGGACGGGACCCGGGTGGCGGGCGGCTTCATCGAGCTGTCCGCGCCGCCGCTGCGGGACGCCGTCGCCGCGCTGGTCAACGGGACCCCCGCGCGGCTGGTCGCGGTGCCGCTGATGCTGTCCGCCGCCGGGCACGCCAAGGGCGACATTCCTGCCGCGCTGGACCGCGAGCGCGCCCGGCATCCCGGCCTGCGCTGGACCTACGCCCGTCCGCTCGGGCCGCACCCCGCGCTGCTCGGCCTGCTGGCCGCGCGGATCGCCGCGGCCAGCCGCGGCAGCCCCGCGCCGGCCGTCCTGGTGGTGGGCCGCGGCTCCACCGACCCGGACGCCAACGCCGACGTGGTCAAGACCGCCCGGCTGCTGTGGGAGGGCCGGGACTACCCGCTGGCGGAGACCGCGTTCGTGTCGCTGGCCCGGCCCAGCGTGGCCGAGGGTCTCGAGCGGTGCCGCCTGCTTGGCGCGCGGCGGATCGTGGTGGCCAGGTACTTCCTGTTCCCCGGCGTGCTGCCGGACCGGGTGGCCGAGCAGGCCGCCGGGTACGCCGCCGCGCACCCCGAACTCGACATCGCGTGCGCCGACGTGCTCGGCGACTGCGACGAGGTCGCCGCGCTGGTCTACGAGCGCTACCACGAGGCGCTGTCAGGAGACATCAGGATGAACTGCGACATGTGCGTGTACAGGATCGCGATGCCGGGCTTTGAGCACCGCGTCGGCGAGCCCCAGCATCCCCACGACCACCCGCACGACCACTCCTACCCCACCCACCACCCCCACCCCTACTCCCATGGCTGAGTCCACGGCTGGGGGTTACCCGCCCGAGCAGCGCGACGCGATCTACAAGGTGATCGCGGAGCGGCGGGACGTCCGCCGCGGGTTCCGGCCGGACCCGGTGCCCGCGGACGTGCTCGGCCGGGTGCTCGCCGCGGCCCACCAGGCGCCGTCGGTGGGCTTCTCCCAGCCGTGGGACTTCATCGTGATCACCGACCGGGCGCGGCGGGAGCGGATCGCGGCGCTGGCCCGCCGCCGCAGGGACGAGTTCGCTGCGGACCTGCCGCGCGCCCGGGCCCGCGCGTTCGACCAGCTGAAGATCGAGTCGATCCTGGACACGCCGGTCAACATCGTGGTCAGCTGCGACCGGACCCGCGGCGGCCGGCACACGCTCGGCCGGGCCACCCAGCCGCGGACCGCGGACTTCTCCAGCGTGCTCGCGGTGGCGAACCTGTGGCTGGCGGCCCGGGCCGAGGGGCTCGGCGTCGGCTGGGTGAGCTTCTTCGCCGAGCGCGAGCTCGCGGCCGAACTCGGGCTGCCCGCCCACCTGGAGGTCATCGCGTACCTCTGCGTGGGCTACGTGACCGAGTTCGCGCCGGAACCGGAACTGCAGACGGCTGGCTGGGCGCGCCGCCGCCCGGTGGCCTGGGCGGTGCACGCCGAAGAGTTCGGCCGCAGGGGAATGCCAGGGGAGGAACCAGTGGACCCGCTCGCCGACCTGCTCGCCGCGATCGCCCCGGCCGACGCCGACGCGATGACGGCCGCGCGGGAACGACAGGACAGGATGACCAAGCCGCGCGGCTCGCTCGGTGCGCTCGAGGACGTGTCGGCGCGGCTGGCGGGCCTGGCGGGCAGCTGCCCGCCGCCGCTGCCCGAGCCGGCCTGCGTCGCGGTGTTCGCCGCCGACCACGGCGTGCACGCGCAGGGGGTCAGCCCATGGCCGCAGGAGGTGACCGCCCAGATGGTGGCCAACTTCCTGGCCGGCGGGGCGGTGGTCAACGCTTTCGCGGCCCAGGCCGGGGCCGAGGTCACGGTGGTCGACGTCGGCGTGGCCGCCGACCTCGAGCCGGTCCCCGGGCTGCTGCCCCGCAAGATCGGGCGCGGTACCGCGGACTTCACCGCGGGCCCCGCGATGACCCGCGACCAGGCCGTGGCGGCGGTGGTGACCGGTGCCGAGATCGCCAGGGACCTGGTCGCGGCGGGCAACCGGTGCCTGGTCACCGGCGACATGGGCATCGCCAACACCACCGCGTCGGCCGCGCTGATCTGCGCCTTCACCGGGGCCGACCCGGCCGGGGCGACCGGCCGCGGCACCGGCATCGACGCCCTCACCTACGCCAAGAAGATCGAGGTGGTCTGCCGCGGCCTGGCCAGGCACCAGCCCGATCCGGCGGACCCGCTGGCCGTCCTGGCGGCGTTCGGCGGCTTCGAGCACGCCGCCCTGGCCGGGTTCATCCTCGGCGCTGCCGCGCTGCGCGTGCCGGTGATCCTGGACGGGGTCATCGCGGGCGCCGCCGCGCTGGCCGCGGTGGCCTTGGCCCCGGACGCGATCGCCGCCTGCTTCGCCGGTCACCGCAGTGCCGAGCCCGGGCATGCCGTTACGCTTAGCCACCTGGGGCTGCGCCCGCTGGTGGACCTGGGGCTGCGGCTCGGCGAGGGCACCGGCGCCTTGCTGGCCCTGCCCCTGGTGCAGAGCGCGGCGCGCGCGCTGCGTGACGTGGCCACGTTCGATTCCGCGGGTGTCGCGGACAAGCTCTGAGGATTTCATGGACCCGTACCTGCTGGGCCTGCGCCTGGGCGGCCGCCGCGTCGTCGTCGTCGGCGGGGGAGGGGTGGCGTCCCGGCGGGTGCCCGCCCTGCTGGACGCGGGCGCGGACGTCCTGGTCGTCTCCCCGAAGGTCGCCGCCTCGCTGGAGGACCTGGCCGCGGCCGGGCGGATCCGCTGGGAGGCACGGGGCTACCGGCCCGGCGACTGCGCCGGGGCCTGGCTGGTCTGCGCGTGCACGGACGACCCCGCGGTGAACGCCGCCGTGGCGGCCGCCGCCGAGCAACAGCTGACCTGGTGCGTCCGCGCCGACGACGCCGGGGCCTCGGCTGCCTGGACCCCGGCCTCGGGCCGGGCCGGCGACGTGCAGGTCGGAGTGCTCAGCGGTGACCCGCGGCACAGCGCCGCCCTGCGGGACGCGGTGCTGGACGGGCTGCGGTCCGGGCGATTGAGCGCTAGGCACGGCCGCGGGCACCGCGGCGGGGTGGCGATCATCGGCGGCGGGCCGGGCGACCCCGGGCTGATCACGGTGCGCGGGCGGCAACTGCTCGCCGAGGCCGACGTGGTGCTCACCGACCGGCTCGCGCCGCGCTCGCTGCTGGACGAACTGCGCGACGACGTCGAGATCATCGACGCGGGCAAGATCCCCTACGGCCGGGCCATGGCCCAGGAGCACATCAACGCGGCGCTGGTCAGCCACGCCCGGGCGGGCCGGTTCGTGGCCCGGCTCAAGGGCGGCGACCCGTTCGTGTTCGGCCGGGGCGCCGAGGAGGTGCTGGCCTGCCTGCGGGCCGGCGTCCCGGTCACCGTCGTGCCCGGCGTCACCAGCGCGGTCGGCGTGCCGGCCAGCGCCTGGATTCCGGTGACCCACCGCGGCGTGGCGCAGGAGTTCCACGTCGTGTCGGTGCACGTGGCGCCCGGTGACCAGCGGTCCACGGTGAACTGGGAACTGCTCGGCGGCAGTTCGGGGACCCTGGTGCTGCTGATGGCGGTCGAGCGGATCGGCGCAGTAGCGGACGAACTGCTGCGGTTCGGGCGTAACCGGAATACTCCCGTTTCTGTAATCGCAGACGGTACTCTGCCGACGCAGCGCACAATTAACTCAACGCTGGAACAAGTGGAAAGCCGTGTGGCAGAGGAGGGGGTCCGGCCGCCCGCGATCGTGGTGGTCGGGGACGTGGTCAACGTCGCGGCCGAGATCACAGAACTCATGCGCCATGTAACCGCCTCAGGAACGGGATAAACTCCGCGTGCCAGGCGATCAACCTGGAGGACCCGCCCGCCCCGATAGGCCCGCCGGGGTTCCGCGGGGTTTTGAGGAGGACGTTGAAACGATGGAAGGTCAGGGCGTGGCAGCGCCGGGAATGGGCCGGGGGTTCGGCAGACAGGGCGAGTCCGGCCTGGGCGCTGTCGTCCCGTTTGACCACCCGGCCGAGAGCCATGTGACCACTGATATTGCGGACGGTGGTGAGGAGCAGGGGCGTAATGGGGATGACAGTCACGTGATGGTTGCACCGGGTCACCCAGAGGCATCCGCCCAGGATGTCAGCATGCCGCAATCGCCGGATTCCTCCCAGCCGCCCCGGTCATCGCGAGAACAGCAGTCATCTCAAGAGTCTCAGCCGGAATTGCCGTCTCAGCAGATTAAATCGGACATAGCGGATAACATTGTTGATCCCGAACGAAACAATAACGCTGTCGCAAGGGATGAGAATACGGGCCACAACCAGACCGCGGCCGGCCTCGCGCCCCCCGCGGTAGACGCTTCCGCGGGAAACCCCCCCGCGGCGGACGCCCCTGCGCCGGATGCCCCGACGGCGGATGCCCCGACGGCAGGTGCCGCCTCGCCGTCCGGGCCCGCGGCCGCGGGCGGCGCCGTGCCGCCGGGAACGGGCGAGCCCGAGACCGTCCAGTTCGCGGCCGTGCCGCCCGAGCCCGAGTCCGGCTGGTCCGGCGTCATCGTGCCCGAGCCCGCGTCCGCCCGGCCCGAGCCCGGCTCGTCCGGCTCCGCCGAGCCCGAGACCGTCGAGTTCGCGGCCGTCCCGGCCGAGGACGCCGAGGCCGTCTCCGATTCCGCGCCCGCCGAGCCCGAGACGGCCGAGCCCGAGTCCGCCGCGCCCGCCGAGCCCGAGACGGCCGAGCCCGCGGCCCCGGGTCAGGCCGCCGCGGCGCGGTCCCAGGCCACCGCCCAGCCGCACGTCCGGGTCGACGCGCGCCTGCTCGAGGCCGCCCTGCTCAACCTCAGGAAGCGGATCGCCGCCATCCCCCTGGTCTTCCAGATCGCCGGCTCCGCCGAGGTCAGGACCGAACGCGGCAAGCTGGTCAGCCAGATCGACGACTACCTGCTGCCCCGGGTGCGCCGCTCCGCCGCGCCGGTACTGGTCGCCTTGGTCGGCTCCACGGGAGCGGGCAAGTCCACGCTGGTCAACAGCATCGTCGGCGCGCACGTGAGCGCCACCGGCGTGCGCCGCCCGACGACGAACAGCCCGGTCCTGGCCTGCCACCCCGACGAGATCGACTGGTTCGCCGAGAACAACTTCCTGCCCACGCTGCCCCGGGTCCGGCAGGAAGGCCTGGCCCGGCCCGGCCGCGACGGCCTGCTGGTGCTGGCGGCGAGCGAGGGCATGCCGCGCGGCATCGCGCTGCTCGACACCCCGGACATCGACTCGGTGGTGCAGGCGCACCACGAGTTCGCGTACCAGTTCCTCGACGCCTCGGACCTGTGGCTGTTCATGACCAGCGCCAGCCGGTACGCGGACGGGCCGGTCTGGGAGATCCTGCAGCACGCCAGGGACCGCAAGGCCTCCCTCGGCGTGGTCCTGTCGCGGATCCCGCAGGCCTACCGCACCGAACTCGTCGACCACTTCAACGCCATGCTCGACGCCAACGGGATCGCCGCCGCGGACCGCTTCGTCATCCAGGAGACCCCGCTCATCGACGGGATGCTCCCGGCCGACGCCTACCAGCCGGTCCGCGACTGGCTGGCCGACACCGCTGCCAGGTCCGACCGCCGGGTCGCGGTGCTCTCCCGGACCATGTCGGGCGTGCTCGACACGTTCAAGACCCGGGTCCCGGCCATCGCCGCGCACGTCGAGGCGCAGGTCGTGCTGCGCGCCGAACTGCGGCGGGCGGCCGAGACCGCGTACGAGAACGCCTTCACCGAGGCCAGCACGGGCTTGAAGGACGGCACCCTGCTCCGCGGCGAGGTGCTCGCGCGCTGGGAGGACTGCGTGGTCGGCGGCGAACTGCGGCCGCGCCGCGGCGCCAAGCCCGCCAAGGGCGCGAGCAAGAAGGGCAAGCGCGCGCGCCGCGGCCCGTCGCGGACGGCGGCGCTCCAGGCCGCGCTTCGTTCGGCCGTCGAGTCGTACGTCGTGTCGGTCGCGGACCGGGCCGCCGAGGCCGTCGAGGGAAGCTGGCGCGCCGATCCCGCCGGGGCCGTGCTGCTCGCCGACGCGGCCGCCGAACGGGCCCGCGACGTCCGCACGAAGCAGGTGTTCGAGTCCGTCTTCGGTCCCGCGGGGCAGAGCGGCAGCGGCGACCTGGCCAGCGCGGACCTCAAGGCCGCGGACCTAATCAAGGCCGCCGACGCCGCCCAGGCCTCGGCCTTCAGCCGGTCCTCACCGGACCTGGCGCTGCGGGCCGCGCGGGCGGTCGGAGCGTGGCAGGACCACCTGACCCGGCTGGTCGAGGCGGAAGACTCGCGTGCCGCGCTCCGGCGCGTCTCCTTCGACGAGGAGGCGCTGAGCCTGGTGGTGCTGGTCGCGATGCTCGGCGAGGCAGTGCCGGCTGGGGCAGTGTCGGCTGGGGCCGGGTCGGCCGGGTCTGGGCCCCGCCCGGTGACGGCTGCGCTGTCACCCGAAACCGAGGGCGGCAGCGTCTACGCCGAACCGCGGCGGATGCTGACGTCGGTGTTCGGCGCGGTGGTGCTGACCGAGATCCTGGCCAAGGCGCGCGCCGACCTGTTCGACCGGGTCCGGCTGCTGCTCGACGAGGAACTGGTCAGGTTCGTTGAGGTGATCGACGCGGCCGGAGAATGCGACGACGTCGCGGCCATCCGGCTGTACCAGGCGGAATTCTCGCTCGAGGCGGTTAGGTGACAGCGAACACTCTCGGGGTGCCCGGGCTGACGCATTCGCGGCTGCCCGCCAGGCTCGCCTCGCTCCAGGAGCTGGCCAAGCTCGGTTCGGCCAGAACCGGATCCGAAGGGTTCAGCCAGGAACTCCTCACCGAGGCCGAGCAGCTGCTGCGGCGGTCGGGCGAGCGGATGCGGATGTCCGCCTCGCACACCGTGGTGGCCCTGGCGGGAGGAACAGGCAGCGGCAAGTCCTCGCTGTTCAACGCGCTGGCCGGGGCGAACTTCTCGCCCGCGGGCGTGACCAGGCCCACCACCAAGCATCTGCATGCCTGCGTGTGGGGGATGGAGGGGGCCGCCCCGCTGCTCGACTGGCTCGGCGTGCAGCGGCGCCACCGCTACGCCCGGGCGAGCGCCCTGGACGAGGGCGAGGCCTCGCTGACCGGCATGCTCCTGCTCGACCTGCCCGACCACGACTCGGTGGTCACCGGTTCGGCCGCGATGGTCGACCGCCTGGTCAAGCTGGCCGACATGCTGGTCTGGGTGCTGGACCCGCTGAAGTACGCGGATGCGTCGGTGCACCGCCGCTATCTGGTTCCGCTGGCTGGGCATGCCGCGGTGACCACGGTGGTGCTCAACCAGGTCGACACGCTAAGCCCCGACCAGGCGGCCGACTGCGAGTCCGACCTGCGCAGGCTGCTGGACGCCGAGGGGCTGACCGAGACCCACGTGCTGGTGACCTCCGCGACCACCGGCGCCGGCCTGGGCGAACTGCGCCGCGTGCTGGCCGACGCGGTCGCCGCCCGCCGGGCCGTCACCGACAGGATCACGGCGGATATCGACGCCCTGCTCGAGCGGTTCACGGTCTACGCCGGGGACTCGGTGCCCGGCTGGCTGCCCCCGGTGCCGCCCGAGCCCGCGCTGTCCGCGGCCCCGGTGACCGCCCCGCCCGAGCCAGCCGCCTCCGCCCCCGCGTCGGCTCTGTCCCGCCCGCCCTGGGAGCAGGCAGACGGTGAGGACCACGAGGGCAACGGGCGGGTGGGAGCGGCCGACTGGCAGCCCTGGCAGACGACCGCCGTGCCGACGCGCCCGTCGTCTTCCGCGCGGCCGCCGTGGGAAGACGCGACGCAGGACGGCAACGGCGACGGCAAGCCCGCCGAGGATCCCGCGATCTACGTGCCCGCGGCCCCGGCCGGCGCGCTGACCGCCGCGTTCGCCAAGGCCGCCGGGGCGGCGGCCGCGGCCGAGACGCTGAACGGCGTGCGTGAGCGCAGCGCGGCCGGCTACATCGGCTGGCCGCCGGCCCGCGTGATCGCCCGCCTGCGCGGCGAGGCGCCAGCGCACAAGCTGCTGGCCAGCGACGCGGGCCAGGCCGGGCAGGCGCAGCGGTCCGACATCGACAACGCGATCAACGTGTTCGCCAAAGAGGTCGGCGGCTCGCTGCCCGAGCCCTGGTCGCGGACGGTGCGGGCGGCGGCGCGGTCCCGGGCCGACGAGGCCCAGTCGGCGCTCGGCACCGCGGTGACGCGCGGCCTGCCGCCCCGCGACAAGATCACCGGCTGGTGGCGCCTGATCGCGCTCGCCCAGTGGCTGCTGATGGCGCTGACCCTGGCCGGCCTGCTCTGGATCGTGCTGATCCTGGCGTTCGGCGAGTCCGGTGGCTCACACAAGTCGTCGTCCATGATCAGCGACGTCTCCCTGACCCCGTGGCTCGGCGTCATGGTGGTGGCGCTGCTGCTGCTGGGCTGGCTGATCTCGTCGTGGTGCCAGAACATGGTCGTCCTCGCTGCCGACCGCGAGCGCGAGCAGGCGGTGCGCGACATCCTGGCCCGGATCGCCACCGTCACCAACGACCTGGTCCTGGTCCCGGTTGGCCGCGAACTCCGCGACTACGAGCGCTTCCGCACCGAGCTAGCCGCCGCCCGCGACCGCTAGCGGCCTGTGCCGCCGGACCGCCGCACGGACCCCGGACGGCCTGTCGCTTTTTCATTGTCCCGAACGAGCATGGCCAATGCTCCGGCCACGCCTTTCATGCTCTTGTGCCAAAGGGCGCCAGAAAGGCGCCGTCGACAAAAAAATATTGGTCATACTTTCGAATTCAAGCAGTGGCCAGGACTTCGACAAGTTCCAGTCACCACTTTGTTCTGCGACGCGGCCAAACGGGCCCTTTCGTCGCATAATCACGAGAACCGCAGGCGGGTCGGTCCGTCGATCCCGTAAGCGCCGCCGGCCGTTAACAGCGTCGGATATGGCCGTAGCGGCGGCCGTGACCGCCGTCCTGACGGCGGGGTCGCGGAGCAGCCCGTGCCGCTGGGCTTCCTGCTGCACCTCGTAGTCGTCGCGGTCCATGAGGGCAGTGACCAGCCAGTCACCGTTCTCGTCGGGCAGCATGGGCCGGTAGATGACCACGGGCGCGGCCTGGTCGGCAGGTGCCAGCGCGAGGTAGGCGGTACCGGGCGGGGCCACGGGGATGTCGACGGGCTCCCCCTCGGTGGCCCCGATGCTGTCGATGGTTTCCCGGACAGCGTCAGCTTCTGGAGGCTCAAGGCCCTTGATCTCATCGAGGACCGTCCGGGCCACCCGGATATCACCGGCTGCGCGTCGGCGGGGCGTGCTCACACTCATGAGGATACGTCCCCCTGTCCGGTAGCGGCAGGTACGGGCCATTCGGCGCTGCCCGCGTCCTCCCCGGCGCGCACGGCGCCGGCGCCGCCGAACAACCGCCGGATGGACTCATCGCCGAAGTACACGCCGCTGCGGGCTTGCGCCGAGGCCTGCTGGATCTGCATCTGATGTATCTCCTGCCTCAGATCGGCGACGTCCCTCTCGGTCTCGACCTGCCTCTCCCTGACGCGGCGCAACTCGACCCTCACCCCGCCGACCGCGACGCCGGCGACGTCGGGGAGGATGAGCGCCCCGGCTACCGCCAGGACACCGAGCCAGCCCGTGATGGTGGCCGGGATGCCTGCCGCCCACCGTCCGATCATCAGGGCCACGACGGCCAGCCATCGAATGAACGGCCACGGCGCGGCTTGCGCGTCGGCCCAGCGCCGGCCGCCAGGGCTGCCGCCACGTCGCGCGGGCGCCCCGCCGGCTTGACCGGCCGACACGGGCGGCCCAGGTTTTTCGGCTGCCACGGCGGACAGCGTACCCCTCTCCGGGGCTCCCGCCGTCGCGCGGTTCCTGCGCGCTCAGGCCACCGCCAGGTCGACTCGATCATCGTGCGCCGTCCCGGAGGGGGAGGGGGAGGGGGAGGGGGCGGGCGGAGGGATCTGGTTGGCGGCGGGCGGCAGGTGGCGGCCCAGGCGCAGGGCCGCGACGGCGGCCGCGGCGCACGCCAGGACCAGCACGGCGAACAGCCCGGTGCCCCAGCCGGCGCCGAGCGCCGCCCCGCCGCCGGCCGGACCGAGGAGGAAGCCGGTGGTGAAGGCCAGCACGCCCAGTCCGTTGTACAGGCCGGCCGCGCCGGGCGGGGCCAGGTCGTTGATGATCGCCGGCAGGGTCGGGGCCAGCAGGCACTCACCCAGGGCGAAGATGGCCGCGCCGCCGACGAACGCGATCCGGGCGGCCGCGCCGCCGCCGAGGTGGCCGCCGACGATCACCACGGCCCAGCTGGCCGCCCAGGCCGCGGCGGCCAGGGCCGCGGCGGTGGTGCGGCGATGCCCGGCCAGGGCGCGCAGCACGAACAGCTGGGCGCCGGCCACGGTCACGGTGTTGGCCGCGAAGGCCAGGGCCAGGCCGCGGGCGTCGATGCCGCCGGGCCGGGTGGCGTACCCGGCGAAGCTGGAGCCGAACTGACCGAAGCTGATCGTCACCAGCAGCGCGGTCAGCGCCCAGACCCGCACGAACGCCGTGTCCGCCAGCACCTGCCGGAACCCGGTTCGCGGCCGGCTGGCCGGGGCCGGGTGGCCGGGCGGGGGCCGGTCGCCGGCGGGCGGTGCCGGGGGGCGCAGGCGGGCCAGCACGGGCAAGAAGGCGAGGAAGGTGGCGGCGTCGGCCAGGTACACCACGGTGAAGGTGCCCGGATGCTTCGCGCTGACCACGGCGGCCGCGCCGAGCGCGCCCAGGCCGAGCCCGGCGTTGAGGCAGGCGTGGCGGACCGCGAACACCGCGGAGCGGCCGGCCGGGCCGGCCAGGCTGGCCAGCAGCGCGTCCTGGGCGGGCCAGATCACCGACGCGCCCAGGCCGAGCAGCCCGGCCGCCCCGAACAAGGCGGCGGGGGTGCGCGCCAGGCCCAGCGCGGCCGACCCGGCGGCGGCCAGCACCAGCCCGGCCATCAGCGCCCGCCGCGGCGTCCACCGGTCGGCCGCCGCGCCGCCCGCCGGGTTGCCGGCCAGCGAGGCCAGCGCGATCGTGGCGACCACCAGCCCGGCCGTGCCGTCGGGCAGATGGCGGACCTGGTGGGCGTAGAGGAACAGGCACGGCAGCGTCAGGCCGCTGCCGACGGCGGAGACGAAGTCCCCGCCGAGCACCACCCAGGCCGGGCGCGGCAGCGCCGGGAGCAGCCCCGGTCGTCGCCGATGAGTTCCTGGTGCCCGGGTCATGACGGCCTCCTGAGACCGTGCAGCATCTCACGCGCCGCCACCAGGTGCGGGTGACCGGAGGGCAGCCGGGCGGTCAGGATCTTCACGGCACGGGCCGTCAGCGCGGCCGCCTGGGCTCGCCGGCCCTGGCCCGCGACGGCCGCGCCCAGGTTCAGCAGGGTCAGGCCCACCTCGGCGTCGCCCGGCCCGAGGACGGTTTCCAGGATGCGCAGCGACCGGCGGCCCAGCGCCTCAGCGGCCCGGAAGCGTCCCTGGTCGCCGTGCAGGACCGCGAGGTTGGCGCAGGTCATGGCGACCTCGAAGTGTCCGGGGCCGTAACGGTCTTCGAACACCGCCAGGGCGCGCTGGCAGGCGTCTTCGGCGTCGCGGTAACGCCCGGCGAGGTGGTACAGGGCGCCCAGCGCGTTCAGGTCCCGGGCGACGTCGGGGTGGCCGTCGCCCAGCGCCCCGGCGCGCAGCGCCAGGCCCTGCTCGGCCGGCGGGATCCCCCCGGCGGCGTCGCCGCGCGAGTGCGCCAGCCCGCCCAGGTTGTGCAGCAGCCCGGCCCGGACCAGCGGATCCGCGCCGTCCAGGCCGTCTGCCGCGGCCATGGCCCGCCGGTAGGCGGCCTCGGCCGCGCCGAAGTCCGCGGCGTACTTGCCCACCACGCCCAGCGCGTTGGCCGCCGATACCACCGCCATCGAGGCCTCCCCGAACGCCGCCGACGCCCGGTCCAGCACGCCGCCCAGCCGGGCCGCGGCCGCGCCGAAGTCCCCGGCCAGCCGCTCCAGCCCGGCCAGCCGCTCCTGCGCCTGGCACCACACCAGCAGCAGGTCCTGGTCCCCGCCCTGCGGCACGACCCGATCCAAGATGGCGATCGCCGCGGCGATCGTGACCCCCGCCTCGCCGACGGCGCCCAGCGCCTCCTGGATCTCCGCGGCCGCGACCAGCAGCGCGGCCTGGTCCGGCCCGCCGCCCAGCCCCGCCGCCTCCAAGACGGCCAGCCCACGGCCGGCGAGGGCCAGCGCCGCCGGGGGATCCCCCCGATCCAGCGCGGCCAGCGCCTGGTCCCGCAGGACCAGCGCCTCCCCGGCGGCGCGGTCGCCGGCCACGACCGCCGGGTCACAGCTCATGGGTTCACAGCAGGTTGCGGCCCCCGGGCCGATCGGGGCCTGGGTCGTCGCCGGAAGCAACTGGCCGGACACGGGAACCGCCACCTCACTTTTCACTTTGCCGGTCAGCCTCGGCTCGTGGCCGCCACCGCCCGCGAGTGGTTGGTGCTCAGGCCCCGGCCCACGGCGCGGGAGTGGTTGTTGGACAGGCCCCGGCCCACGGCGCGGGAGTGGTTGACGGACAAGCCCCGGCCCACGGCGCGGGAGTGGTTGACGGCAATGGCCCGGCCCACGGCGCGGGAGTGGTTGACGGCAATGGCCCGGCTCGCGGCGCGGGAGTGGTTGACGGCAATGGCCCGGCTCGCGGCGCGGGAGTGGTTGACGGCAATGGCCCGGCTCGCGGCGCGGG
>Ga0070708_100002109_pt1 | contig 15345 bp, 12 predicted proteins | sample KBSK5503metaG_FD_65469 | JGI IMG/M metagenome (GOLD analysis project Ga0070708, IMG submission 65469) | Corn, switchgrass and miscanthus rhizosphere microbial communities from Kellogg Biological Station, Michigan, USA - KBS K5-50-3 metaG | ecosystem: Host-associated > Plants > Roots >... | reverse complement strand
CCCGGCCGTCGATGCTGAGCAGCTCGAGCCGACCCGGCCAGCGGACCTCGGCGTAGCCGCGACGGCGGGCTGCGTCGGGAACCTCCGCGATCCCGGCCGCGGCGAGCGAGTCGAGGATCGCATCGGCGACGGCCACGTTCGCCGCCTGGTGGCGGCCGCGCAGCCCGACTCTGGTGCGCCCGAGACGCGGCAGCTCCACGATCAATCCATCGCGATCGACGGCCACGACCGGCGCCGGATCGGCGATCGTGAGGGGGACGCGCATCCGAGCGGCGCGGCGGCGGACGATCGCCCGCGCTTCCCCGACGGTGCCGGTGACGGCGAGGTCGCCGCGCTCGATGATCGCGGCCTTTTCGCGGGCGATGTGGGCGATCGTCGGGCCGAGCCGATCCATGTGGTCGAGGTCGACGTTCGTGATCACCGCCACGCCGCCGTCCCAGGCGTGCGTTGCGTCGAGCCGCCCGCCCAGCCCGACCTCGACGATCGCGAGGTCGACCTGTTCCTCGGCGAACCAACGGAAGACGATCGCCGTGAGGAGCTCGAACTCGGTCGGCGGCCCGAGCCGGCGAGGGATCCGATCCGCGGCCGCGATCGCGTCCCTCACCAGACGCGTGAACGTCGCCGCGTCAACGGGACGTCCGCCGATCTGAAGGCGCTCCCGATAGGTGACGAGGTGGGGCTTCGGCGTCTCGCCGATCCGGTACCCCGCGGCCCGCAAAGCCGATCCGGCGAGGGCGAGCACGCTGCCCTTGCCGTTCGTCCCGGCGACGAGCGCCCCGCGGATCGCGAGCTGCGGGTCGCCGAGCTCCCGGAGCAGCGCCTGGGTCCGACCAAGCCCAAGCCGGATGCCGAACCGCCCGCGCTCGGCGAGCGCCGCGAGCGCCTCGTGGTATGCGGCTCCGATCGACGGATCCTCGGTCGGGTCGGGACGGTGCGCGCCGCTCACTCGCGGGTCAGGTCGTCCTCGTAGAAGACGCACTGATTGAAGCGCGGGGTGAGGCAGACGTCGTTGACGTAGCCCTGCTCCATGTGCACGCCGCCGCGCAGCTGGCAGCGCGAGACGTTCGATTCCTGGCGGATCAGGCCCTTGAGCAGGTGGGGGGCCTGGATGGGGATCGCTCCCCGGGAGCCGGTCATGTAGAAGTGCGGACAGACGTTCCGACGGAGGTTCGGCAGGCCGAACCCGCCGCGCGCCGGAGGCATCATCGGCATGCCCGACCGCGGCTGCACCGCCGGACGGATCGCCTCGCCGGGGCGCGGCAGCATCGGAGTCCGGACCGTCGTCGTGCCCCCGGATTTCGTCTCGGGTCGATCGGTTGGCGGGTTCGGGGTCGTGCCGCGTTGCGGGGCTGGACGGCTGACGCGGGCGATCGGGCCGACGCCGAAGGCCGGCCGGCCGGACGGGCCGGACGGGCGATCACGCTTCGGATCTCGGGCCTGCATCCATCCCTCGTGGGCAGCGCGCGACATGGACACGCGCGACGACCGGCCAAGACTACAACGCTCCGCTGCTCTGCGACACCGGAGCGACCGCCCACTCCCCGACGCCAGCCGGCGCTCGCCGCCGGCCGCGCATGCGACAATCGCGGCCGATGACGACACGGCGTAGCGGTCGACCACCACAGGTTCGTCCACGCCCGCCGTCGAACGGGCGCCCAGCACCGGCGAAGGTCCGACCGCGGCCACCGGCGGCCGGGCGGCTCGCCCAGCACCGGAAGGTCGAGCGCGGGCCGGGGATCGCACTGCCGTTCCGTGCCCTGCTGCTGCTCCTCGTGGTCGCCCTCGGAGCGGGCGTTCTGCTCCTGGCGACGGGTGGGCTCGGCAAGGTGGCCGCAACGATCGGGACCGCGTTGAACGGCTTCGTGACCGACATCACGACGGCGCCCAGCCCAAGCCCATCGCAGGTCGCGATCGGCGACGCGCCGGTCCTCGACGCGCCGAACGAGCCCTACACGAACCAGACGACGGTCGATCTCGGCGGACACATCCCGGCAGCGGTCGTGGGCGCCGCCGACACGCGGATCCGCATCTACGTCGCGATCGGCAACGGCCAGCCCGGGCCGGTGCTCGACGTTCCGGTCGGAACGTCCCAGCGGTTCCTGATCCCGGGGATCGAGCTGAGCCCGGGCGTCAACGCCTTCACGGCGACGATCCTGGGTCCGGATGGCACCGAATCCGACCCATCGGCGGTGGTCCGGTACATCCTCGACGTCACCAAGCCGCGCATCGTGGTCAACAGCCCAAAGAACGGGGCGGTCGTCAACGACCATGCCGTCCGGCTCGTCGGCCAGACCCAGGCGCGCAGCACCGTGACGGCCAAGAACCTCACGACGAACGTCATGGTCACGGGTGCCGCTGACGAGAAGGGCGGCTTCAACCTGGTCCTGCCGATCGGCAACGGCGTCAACCAGATCGCGATCGGCGCCGTCGATCCGGCCGGCAACGAGAACACGCTGAACTTGGTCGTCCGCCGCGGCACGGGCGCCTTGCGAGCGAGCCTGACCGCGTCGTACTACCAGGTGCGGCTGGGCAAGCTTCCCGAGCCGGTGACGCTGTCGGTCAGCGTGACCGACCCGGACGGTCGCGCGTTGCAGGGAGCGAGCGTCACGTTCACCCTCGCCGTCCCGAGCGTTCCGGTGATCACGTCGAGCGTCCTGACGACCGCTGCCGATGGGACCGCGACCTTCACCACGACGATCCCGAAAGGCGCGACGACCGGCCAATGCTCCGTCACGGTCATCGTCCAGACGAAGCCATTCGGGAATACGACCGACCGATCGGTGATCACGATCGCGAAATAGCCCTGGCCCGCGAGGGCCGCGGATCGAGGCCTCGCCGACCGCCGGATTCGACGTCGACAGCACGAGCGGTCGCAGCTACCATCCCATCATGCCATCGTGGCGCTGCCCGCACTGTGGGACCCCCCAACCGGAGGCCTCGCGCTGCTGGGTCTGCCACCGCTCGTCGACGAGCTGCGGAACGTGCCGTCATTTCCGGGGATCGGTCGCGTCGCGGCTCGGGTTCTGTGGCCTCGACCGCCAGCGGCTTCCGCTCCACGGCGACGAGGTCCGGGCGTGCTGGGAGGACGGCGCGGTGGCCGTCGCGGAGTCCCCGCCGGATTGGCTGCCCAAACCCGGCCCGGAACCCGCGGGGCCGGCGCCCGCGGCCACCGTGTTCGAGGCCCCGTCCAGGCCATCGGTCGGCAGGCTGTGGGTGGATGTGGGCCGCTCGGCCCACTGACGGTCAGGGACAGCTCGCCGGCTTCGTCTCCTGCGTCGTGATCGTGATCTGCGACTTGGGCGGTGCCTTCGTTCCGGACGCCGGCGCCTGACCGTTCACGAACCACGCGTCGTTGTCGGTCGGCAGGACCGGTCCGACGGTGAAGCCGTCGGCGACGATCTGCGTCTTGGCCTCGCCCACGGTCATGCAGACATAGTTGCCGACCGTGATCGGAGCCGGCGTCGGCACGGGGGTCGGCGGTGGCGTCGGCGCCGGGGTGGGCCGTGGGGTCGGCGGCGGGGTCGCGCTCGGGCTGGGGCTCGGCTGTGGGCCCTGCGAGAGGACGTAGTCGACCGGCGTGCCCTTGTTCGCGACGAGGCCCGGGCCCGGGCTCTGGCTGATGATCTTGTCTGCCGGGATGACCGGGTCAAATGCCACCGTCTTCGTCCCGATCTGCAGGCCGGCCGCCGCGAGCAGGTTGAACGCCTCCTGCTCCGTTTGGCCCCGGATGTCGGGAACGGCGACCGTCCCCGGACCCGTGGCGATCGTGAGGTTGACCGTGCCACCCTTGTCGATTTTCGTCCCAGCCGGCGGATCCTGGCCCACCACGGTGTTGAGATTCGCGCCGCTGGCAGGGACAGACGATGCCGAATTGACCGCGAGGCCCGTTTGAGCCGCCAGGGCCTGCGCGTCCGGCAAGGTCTTGCCGATGAAGCTCGGGACGGTGACCTGGGTGACCGTCGTCGTTGTCCCCGGGGCCGACAGCAGCCGAAAGACGAGGAAGCCGACGGCGAGCAGGACCAGGAGGGCGATCAGCCCCGCCGCCCAGACCGCGGCGCTCGTGCCACGATCCTCGGGCTCGTCGTCGACCGGGCGTTCGATTCGCCTGGCCGGCCGGATCGGGCGGGCCTGGTCGGCTGGCAACTCCGGGCGATCGGAGACGTACGCGTCAGGCGCGTATGGGATCGCGCCCGGGTTCGGGCGAGCGGTGGCAGACGTCGGGCTGAGGCCGGCCGCGGTTGCCGCCGCTCCCGCCCCCGCGATCGTCGCGGTACCGGCGGCGCCCGCAGCGACGCCCGTCCCGGGAACGGCCGATCCCGCGAGGAACGCCTCGAGGGCGGCGGCCATCGACGACGCCGAGGTCCAGCGATCGGCGGGCTCCGTGGCGAGCGCCTTGCGGTCGATCGCGACGAGGTCCGAGGGGATCCCGGATCGGATGGCGGACGGGTCGGGCGCCGGGCCCGCGAGCCGGGCCATCGCGACGGCGGCGGCGCTGTCAGCCTCCCACGGCCGGTGCCCAGTCAGGAGCTCGTAGAGCACGATGCCGAGCGAGTAGATGTCCGATGACGCCGTCGCCTGGTCGCCGCGCGCCTGCTCCGGGCTGAAGTAGTGGACCGAGCCCAGCGTGGTGCCCGGCAGCGTCATCTGAGCCTCGGCGATCGCGCGGGCGATGCCGAAGTCGGTGACCTTCACCCGCCCTTCGCGGTCGATCATGATGTTGCCGGGCTTCACGTCGCGATGGACGATCCCGCGGTTGTGCGCCGCCTGGAGCGCACGAGCGGTCTCGGCGGTGATCCGCGCGGCCTGGCGCGGCGGCAGAGCGCCGCTCCGCTTGATGATCGCGGCGAGGTCCTCGCCGTCGACGAGCTCCATCACGATGAACGGACCGGCCTCGTCCTGGCCGTAGTCATAGACCGAGACGACGTTCGGGTGGTTCAGCGACGCTGCGGCCTGGGCCTCGTGCCGGAACCGCGATCCGAAGTCGGGATCGCGGCCGTACTCCGGCCGCAGGAGCTTGACCGCGACGTAGCGATCCAGCTCGCTATCGTGAGCGCGGTAGATCCGGGCCATGCCGCCCTGCCCGAGGAGCTCCACGAGCCGGTAGCGGCCGCCGAGGATCGTCCCGATCTCCGTCAAGCTTGGTCCTCCGGTGGTCTGCTGCCAACCCCATCCACGGCCGGTTCGATTGGGGGATGCGGCGGTGATGAGCGGTTCGGCATCGTACCTCGGGCCGATGGCCTCACGGAGCTCGGCCACGGACCTCGGTGGGCGAGAGCCGGCTCGCCGATCAGGATGCCGGCTCCCGGACGCGGCCCATCAGAGCTCCAGCTCCCGGAGGTAGGACCGGAACTCCGGCGCCAGCTCGGGGCGCTCGAGGGCGAGCTCGACCGACGCCTTCAGCCAGCCCATCGTCGTTCCGCAGTCGTAGCGGGTGCCTTCGAACTCGTAGCCGTAGACGGCCTGTTCCTGCATCAGGGCCTCGAGCGCGTCCGTGAGCTGGATCTCCCCGCCGGCGCCGACCGCGGTCTGCTCGAGCTTGTCGAAGATCTTCGGCGTCAGCACGTACCGGCCGATGATCGCGAGGTTCGACGGCGCCTCGCCGGGCGTCGGCTTCTCGACGAGCCGGCTGACCTTGTGGAGCCGGCCATGGTTCAGCGCGCCCTCGACCTCTTCGCCGGCGATCACGCCATAGCGATGCGTGTCCTCGTCGGGGACCTCCATGACCGCCACGATCGAGCCGTGGGTCTGGTTGTACGCATGGACGAGCTGGCCGATGCAGGGCCGGTCGCCGATCACGACGTCGTCGCTGAGGATCACCGCGAACGGCTCGTGGCCGACGATCTCCTTGGTGACCAGCACGGCGTGCCCGAGGCCGAGCTGCTCCTTTTGTCGGACATACGTGACCTGGGCGAGATCCGCGATATGGCGGATCTGGCGGAGCATCTCGATGTCGCCCTTCTCCTCGAGCAGCCGCTCCAGCTCGTAGGAGGTGTCGAAGTGGTCCTCGATCGCCCGTTTCTGGCTCGAGGTGACGATGATGACCTGCTCGATGCCCGCTGCGACGGCCTCCTCGACGGCGTACTGGATGATCGGCTTGTCGACCAGCGGCAGCATCTCCTTTGGCTGCGCCTTTGTCGCTGGGAGGAACCGGGTCCCCCACCCTGCGGCTGGAAAGACGGCCTTGCGAACGCGCATGAAACCTCGGTTGGACGGGTCAGGATCGGTGGGCCGAGGATACCATCGGGGGTCGCCCGGGCCGCCGACGGCGGCGATCCGACCGTGTCGGAGACGTTGCGATCGCGGCCGCCGACGAGGGCGTCGTATGCCGGTGATCAGAGTCCGGGCCGCTCCGCGATCTCCGAGGCAAAGCGGCGGATTGCCGCAGTGAAGGCGTCTGGTCGATCCAGGTTCGCGAGGTGCGTCGCGCCGCGGATCAACGCCCGCCGGGGGTTGGCGGCAACCGCGACGAACTCGCGCTCGCTCGGGCGGAAGAACATGTCGAACTCCGCGTTGAGGATCAGGCTGGGCCCGGGAAACGCTGCGAGGCGCGGCTTGAACCGGAGGCCCACGAGGGAGCGCACGGCCGCGGCTCCGCCCTCGAAGAAGAACCCGTCGGCGAGGATCGGGCCGGAGATCGCCGGCGGGTAGCGCCAGGTGAAGTACCGGCGGTTGAGGGCATCGAGGATCGGCTCCGGGAGGCCGGTGAGGATCCCGGCGAGCGCCCGGTAGAAGATCGCCCGCGGACCCACCGGCTCCGCCGTCGCTCCCGAGATCACCAGGCCGGTCAGTCGTTCCGGCCAGCTCGCCGCGACGGTCATCGCGAGATACCCGCCGAGTGACAGACCCACGACGATCGCCCGGCCGCCTTGCGCCTCGCGCTCGATCAGCTCGGCGACGCGAGCGGCGGCGGCATGGAGCGTGAACGGGACGTCGGAGGCCCGGCCATGCCCGGGCAAGTCCGGAGCAAGGCAGTGGAACTGATCGGAAAGGGCTTCGACCTGGGCGGTCCACGCCGCGCCTGTCAGTCGGGTCCCGTGGAGGAAGACGATCGTCGGTCGGGCATCCCCGGCTGGGCTGACGGCGCTCCTGGCAGCGCCCGCGGTCGTGGCAGGCCTACCGATCCGGCACGAGCTTGCGTTCGACCGCGTACAGCGCGGCCTGGGTCCGGCTCTGCAGCTCGAGCTTGCCGAGGATGTTGCTGACATGGGTTCGCGCGGTCCGCTCGGTGATGCCGAGCTCCGTCGCGATCTCCTTGTTGCTCCGGCCCCGGCCGACCAGGCCGAGGACCTCGAGCTCGCGTTCGGTCAGGCTCCCCGACGGCGGCACGTCGGATCCATGGCGGAGGCCCCTGGCGAGGATCCGGGCAGCCGCGGGGTCCAGGTGGATCTCGTCGTGGTGGGCCGCCCGGATCGCCGCTGCAACGTCGTCCGCGTCGGCGTCCTTCAGGATGAATCCGTTCGCCCCGGCCTCCAGCCCCCCGGTGACCTTCTCCTCCTCGATGAAGCTCGTCAAGGCGACGACCTGCACGTGCGGCTGGGCCGCCTTGATCCGGGTGATCGCGCCGATCCCGTCCAGCTGCGGCATGACCAGGTCCATGAGGACGACGTCGGGGTTGAGCTCGGCCGAAAGCTCGACCGCACGAAGGCCGTTCTCCGCCTCGCCGACGACCTCGATGTCGTCGAGAAGCTGGAGGTAGCCGCGCAGCCCGCGGCGGACGACGCCGTGGTCGTCGACCAGCAGGACCCGGATCCGCGCTCCCTCCATCGGCGTCGCCTCGCGCAGGCCATCGGCAGGGGCCGATCGGGTGCCGTGGCGCCGCACCCCTGCCGTCGGTTCGGCTGATGCCGGCCCGACCTCCGCCCATCGTGCCCGATGAGCGCCCTCTGCGCCACCACGGGTCATCGACGTCGCCGGGCTCAGAGGCCCTCGGCCGAGGGCACGCCCAGCGGAGCGACCTGCTCACCCGGCTTCGCCGTCCGCTGGAGCAGGACCGCCGCCCCGAGGATCGCCGCGCCACCGACGACCTGGATGGGCAGGAGGGTCTCGTGCAGCAGCAGGGCCGCGAGCGCCACCCCGACGACCGGCTCGAACAACATCAGGATCCCGGTCCGCGTCCCGCCGATCGAACGGATCCCGCGGAGGAAGAGCGTGGAGGGGATCCCGGCGCCGACGATCCCCGCGACCGCTGCGATCGCGAACGGTTGGGGACCGCCGAACGGCGCAGCCACGTTGCCGCCGGTCGCGAACGCGAGACCCACCGCCCCGACGGCCGCGATGCCGATGATCCAGCCCATCGCCTGCTCCGCCGGGACGGATCCGAAGTGCCCACGGCTAAGGGTGACGAAGACGGTCTGGAAGCCGGCTGCGCCCAGGCCCAGGACGATCGCGAGGGGTTGGATCGGGACGCCGCCCGGGTCGAGGCCGCCGAGGACGACGAGCGCCACGCCGCCGAGCGCCAGGCCGAGGGCGAGCACACGCGTGCCGTCGAGACGTTCGTGGCCGAGCGCGACGGCGAGGGCGGCGACGAACGCCGGATAGACATAGAACGCGAGCAGGACGACCGCGATCGAGCCCAGGCCGAAGGCAGCGAACATCGCGATGTTGAGCGTCAGGCCAGAGAGGCCCGCGACGAGCAGGCTGACGGCGTCGGTCCGCGGCAGGCGAGCGGGATTGACGATCGCGACTCCCCGGGTCCGCCGCCACAGGACGACGAGGACGATGACGAGCACGCCGAAGATCGCCCGCCAGGCGACGAACGAGACCGGATCGAAGCCGGCCTCGTAGGCGAACCGCGCCAGCGGCCCGAGCACCCCGAAGCCGCTGGCCGCGAGCACCACGAGGAGCGAGCCAGCGAGGAGCGAGCGGTCGGTCACCGGCGCATGGTACGGGCGGCGAGGCGACCCCGAAGTACGCAGGTCGACGGGTGAGCTCAGGCGCGGAGGATCGGCTGGGCCCTTCGCCCCTCAGCCGCGAACCGCGTCCGTGCCGGTCGGCGGAGTCGTTGCGTCGACGGGACCGGCCGCGCGATCGGCGGTGACGTCGTGCTCGCGCCGGACCGGGCGCAGCAGGACTGATGTGAACGGAATCCGGATCTCCCGGAACGCCTCGATCGAGATGAGGAACCCGACGAGGATCAGTACGAGCGCGAGGAACTTCCCCACCTGGAAGTAGTTCGTGACGCCGAACCGGTTCAGGGCGTCGCCGCCGCTGGCGAGGAAGCCACCAGCCGCGATGAGGACCGTCGCCAGGACACGACTGTGCAGCCGACCGGCGAGAAGCGCCCGGACGGCGCCCGGCACGGATGCAACGAAGTTGACGATGATCGCGATTGGCGAGATCAGGAGGTTGAACAGGAACTGGTCGCCGGGCTGGTTCGGGTCGAGCGAGTAGGCCAGGACGCGTCGCTTGGGCATGAACATGTAGGCCGAGAAAAGCGCCCCGAAGGCGAGCGCGAGACCGCCGGTGATGTTCAGGAACGGGGTGAGGAGGCGGATCGTGCCGGGGAACAGCTCACCGGTCGGCACGCCGGTCGCGGGATCGACGACGTAGCCGGGCGCGGGCAGGGTGACGGTCAGCATGAGGACGAGCGACAGGGCCGTCGCGCCGATGACGGCACCCGCGGCGAGGATCGGCCAACGCTCGTTCTGGAAGTACGTCTCGATCGCGACCGCTGCCGCGAGGACCACGGCGCCGATCAGGTAGAGGATCGGCGCGGATCCGGCGCCCTCGTAGTTGAACTTCCGCTGCGTCAGCAGGGTGAAGACCCCCGCCAGCACGACACAGAGCGCGAACGTGTACCCGAACCGGGTCCGGCCGAGGAGGAACGCCGTCCCGAGACCGAGCCAGCCGGCCGTCCAGACGGCTCCCGTCAGGTACCACGTGCGGTAGAGCAGCTCGTTCCACCCGCCGGCGGCCGCGATCGCCTCGCAGCCCGAGGCGACGCCGAAGAACGTCATCCCGATCGCCCAGATCAGCTGGAACCCCTGCCGACGCTCGCGCCACTGGTCGAAGAGCGCGATGGCAAAGACCAGCGCGAGGATCGAGGTTGCCGCGGGCAGCCAAGGTGAGGGCATCGGTCAGGCCTCGACCCGGTGACGGACGACGCGCTGGGTGAACGGGACCCGGATGTCGCGGAAGACCTCGATGGAGACGAGGAAGCCACTGAACAGGAACACGACCCCGAGGAGCTCGCCGACGAAGAAGCCGCTCGTCGCCCCGAACCGATTGGCCCCGCTCGTGATCGCCGGGATCAGGCCGCCGATGGCGATGAGGATCGTCGCGGGGACCCGGCTGTTCAGCTGGCCGCGGACGAGGGCGAGCAGTGCGCCCGGCAGCGACACGACGAAGTTCACCGGGATGGCGACCGCGGCGACCGCGGCGGCCCGGATGGCGCTTGCCGGACCACGGTCCAAGCGCTCGTATCGAATGACGCGACGTTTCGGCATGAACATGTAGGCGCTGTAGAGCGCGCCGAGGATCAGGACGAACGCGCCCGTGATGTTGAAGAACGGCGTCAGGAGCCGGAGATACCCGGGGAAGAGGTCACCCGTCGGGATGTGGGTCGCCGGGTCCACGGTCCAGCCCGGGACCGGCAGTGGCGCGGTGATCGCCATGACCGCCGCGGCGATCGAGCCGCCGACGACGACGAGACCGGCCACGTGGACCCAGCGATCGTCACGGCGCCGGGCGAGGACGGCGACAACGACCGCCAGGACGATCGCGATCCCGAGGTACAGGTACGGGGCGATCCCGGAGCTCGGGTAGTCGTACTTCCGCCACGTGAGGAACGTGAAGAGGCCGGCCAGCCCGAGGCAGACCGCGAAGGCGTAGCCGAACCTGGTCCGGCCGAGCAGGTAGACCGTCCCGAGCCCCAGCCAGCCGGCGACCCAGATCGCCCCGATGAGGTACCAGGCCCGATAGAGCGGCTCGCTCCAGCCGAAGGCGCCCCCGAGGAACTCCGTGCCCGCGGACAGCGCGTACCAGAGCATTCCGACGGCCCAGATCAGCTGGTAGGGCCGTCGCCGCTCGCGCCATTGGTCGATGAGGAAGGCGGCGAAGATGAAGCTCAGGACCGACGACGAGAGCGGCAGGACGACGTTCGGGTCCATGTCAGCGAGTGGCCTCCTGGTGGATTGTGACGAGGCGGAGGAGCAATCGATCGAGTAGCCCAGACGAGCTGTCATAGATCGCGGCGAGACGATCGGGGTCGAGCGAGCGGCGGCGCGCGATCACGCCCAGCTCGGTCAGGAACGGCCGTCGGGCGGCGACGAACAGCGAGACCGAGTCGGCGAGGGGGATGCCGCCGGCGGCGAGGCGACGCGCCAGGTCGTCGGTCGCATCGATCGCGGTCTGCTCGGCGTTGTCGCGGCTCGCGTCGTCGATCGCGTCGAGGTGCGCCAGCAGCGCCCCGACGAGCGCCCGGCCGCTGTCGCGGAACGCTTCGCGGTCGGTCGCGGGGACCGCGTCTCGGACGTCGCCGACGTCGGACGCCGACGAATACCCGCGACGATAGGCCCGCGAGAGGCGATCGGTCGTCGCGCCGAGGTTGGCCAGCCGCACGGTCGCGTCGTGTCGGCGTGCTTCGAGGATGCGCTCGACTGTCGCCCGGTCGAAGCGACGATGGCCGCCGGCCGTCGTGAACGCGTCGATTCGGCCCTCGTCCGCCCATCGCCGGAGCGTGTCGGGGTCGACGCCGAGAAGCCGGCTCGCGGGCCCGAGCGACAGCGGGCGATCGATGGGTCGAGTGGTCGCATGGACGGCGGACGTTCGCGCGGCGGCACACACGTCGAAGCGGCGACCTCGGTCCGAATGTGGGTAAATCTGGGTCCGGCTGCATCGGCCAGCCAGCGCAGGATACGAGGTGCCGCCTGGCGACGTCAACTCGGGAAACTGCTCGTTGGCTCGGGTGTGCTGTCAGGACCCTGACCGGGTCGCCCGCGGGTCGCGCGTCAGGCCGGGATCAGCTCGTGGTCGTCGCGATGGATCCCGTCGCAGAGGCCCCAGCGGATCGCACCGCCGTCGGCAGGCGGGACGGGGATCGGGCGCATGATCTCGCGAATCCGGCCCTTCCGGCAGAAGAGATAACCCCGATCCGCCATCCAGCGCCGGACATGGGACTCGTCCGAATGGAATTGGAATGGACCCGGATTGATCGCCGGGGTCTCCGTCCAGGGGACGGCAACTTCAGTGGTGACCGTATCGAGGATGTTGATCCGCCACGGCGTGCCGTCGATCACCTCGAGGCAGGCGTCGCAACGGCGGGCGACGTTGTCCTCGACGACCGTGTCGATCCGGATCCCCATGATCTCCATCGGCGGGATGGTAGCAGCGGGCCCGCCGTGGCGGTCGGACGGGGTCCGACGGGCGTCAGGCAGCGCTGCTCGTCTTGGGCTGGAAGCCCATCTCGTCGCCGTGGGCGAAGAGATCTGCGATCGCATCTGGACCGACGGGTCGCGCCAGGAAGTAGCCCTGGCCGAGATCCGTCCCGAGAGCCTGCAACTGCGCAAGCTGACCGGCGTCCTCGATCCCTTCGGCGACCGTGCTGAGGTGCAGCGTGTCGGCGAGCCTGATGATCGAGAGCACGACCGCCGATTGCTCCGGCCCGTCGCCCATCGAGGCGACGAAGGACCGATCGATCTTGAGGGCATCGATCGGGAAGCGGCGGAGGTAGCTCAACGACGAATAGCCGGTCCCGAAATCGTCGATCGCGATCCGGATCCCCAGGGATTTCAGGTCGTTGAGGGTCGCGGTCGCGGCCTCGGCGTCGTTCATCAGGACGCTCTCCGTGAGCTCGAGCGTCAGCTGGGCCGGATTCATGCCCGATTCGGCAATCACCGCGGCCACGTCATCGACGAAGCCGGGCTCCTGGAGCTGGCGACCGGAGATGTTCACGCTGATCGATCTCGGTTTCGTGGGGTCATCGTTCCACATCCGACCCTGGCGGCAGGCCTCCTGCAGAACCCATCGACCGATCGGGACGATGAGCCCGGTCTCTTCGGCGACCGGGATGAACTCGACAGGCCCAACGAGCCCACGCTGCGGGTGGTTCCATCGGATCAGGGCCTCGACGCCGACGATGTGGCCGGTTGCGAGGTCCGCGATCGGCTGGTAGGCCAGCGAGAACTCGCCCCGTTCCAGTGCCCGGACGAGGTCCCCCTTGAGGCCGAGGCGCGCGACGGCCGCCTCGTGCATGCTCGGCGTGAACACCTCGATCCGGTTCTTGCCGTTGGTCTTGGCGGTGTACATGGCGATGTCGGCGTTCCGGAGGAGATCGTCCGCCGTATGTCCGGGCGACGAGGCGACGGCGACGCCGACGCTCGCCCGCACGAAGAGTTCCTTGCCAGCGCGATCGAAGGGCGGCTCGAGGATCGCCAGGAGTCGGCGGGCGATGTCGACCGGCGTCTCGTCACCTGAAGCGTCCTCGACCAGGACGGCGAACTCGTCGCCGCCCATTCGCGCGATCGTGTCGCCTGCCCGGATCGCCTCGCTCAACCGATCGGCCGCGGCCACGAGGAGCAGGTCTCCCTCGCCATGCCCGAGGCTGTCGTTGACCGTCTTGAAGTCGTCGAGGTCGATGAACAGGACCGCCAGGGAATTCGCACTACGGCGCGCGCGCGCCAGCGCATGCTCGAGGCGGTCCGAGAACAGCGCGCGATTCGCCAGGCCGGTCAGGGAGTCGTGGAAGGCCTGACGCTTGAGCTCGTCTTCAAGCGTTCGACGCGTGGTGACATCCCGATAGTTGACGACGACGCCGCCGACCGCCGGATCGGCGACGAGATTCTTCAGGACGACCTCGAGATACCGCCACGAGCCATCGGCATGGCGCGCCCGCAGCTCGCCCGACAGCTGGGCGCCGGTCGAGCGGAGCACGTCGCCAAGCAACGTGCCAGCCCAGCCCTGGTCGTCCGGATGGACGATCTCGAACATCGGCCGGCCGACCCGCTCGTCGTCGCGGTAGCCGAGCACGCGCTGGGCGGCTGGGCTCTCGTAGACGATCGCTCCGTCGATTCCGAGGACGACATTGACGTCGGCCGAGTTCTGGACCAGCGACCGGAACCGCTCCTCGCTTCGTTGCAGCTGACGGTTCTGCCTGGCAAGGAGGCGTGAGGCCCCGGTGAACGCGATGAAGAGGAGCACGAGCAAGCCCAGGGCCATCGCCCCGACGATGAGCAGGACGTCGTGGCGTGTCGTCGCGATGCTTGCTTCGATGGGCGCAGCATCCTCGTAGATCTCGTATGCCCCGACTACCTGGCCACCGTTCGCCCGGATCGGGAGGTAGATCTCGAGGAACCGATCGGCGAGACCCCGCTCGTAGACGTTCTCGTCGGCCGTCGCGTCGGAGAACTCGGTCGCGACCTCCCCCTTCAGCGCGTCGCCGAGCTCGTCGCCAATCTCGAACCGGCGTCCCTTGAGCGCCGCCAGATCGGACGACGCGATCGTCCCATCCGGGTTCCAGATCTTGATTCGAAGGAGCTTGCCCGAAGCGACGAGATGGCCGAGCTGGGCATCAATGGCCGAGCTGGCTGCGCTCCCCGGCGATCCAAGTCCGTCCCGCGACACCAATGGGTCGACCAACCCCCGAACGACGGCCTCGGCCGAGCCGACGGCCTCGTCGGTTGCGGCTCGTGCCAGGTGATCGGAGACATTCAAGGAGACGGCGACGGCCGTGCCAGCGACCAGCACGGCGGAGAGCAGCAAGACGCCGGCCCGCAGCCCGGGGCGTCTGCTCATGATCGAATTTGGGACGTTCACGTTTGTCGACCAGCCGTGCCAGTTCGGGTCGATTGCCCGACTCGCCGGGACCGTAGGTGGTGCACGGATGAACCACAAGCAGTCCTTTCGTTCCACTGTTTGAAGCCGGTTTTCGCGAGCCGAACGAGTCAGGCGACGGCGTCGGCCGGTCAAGACGACTCCGGGCTGGGCATTCCGTCTTCCGGTCGGGGAGAATTTGCGGTGCACCGTCGCAACGGCCTCGGCGAGATCTGTTGACGACCGTCACCAAGCGCAGCAGTATCCAATCCCTCAGCAGCGTCGAGACGTGACGAACTGAGTCTTTGGTGGTTCGCCCTCTCCCGAGCGGCCAGCCACGGGGCCAAGCCCTCTGCGCCACGCCTCCGAGAAGAAGGAGGTTGTATGGCAATTCGACCCGCCGCCCGCGTGGGCGCGGTGCTCGTGCTGGCTTCGCTAGTGCTCATCACCCTTGTGTCGCCAACCGTGGCTGCGTCTGGAACCGCCGTTCGCGGTGGTGGTGTGGTCGACGGAGCCCAGGGAACGACGTCCCAGCTCGGTTTCACGGCCACCAGCTCGGGCGGCTCATTTCTGTGCGTGATGGCTGGACGATCGGGC
>Ga0070708_100002108_pt1 | contig 15347 bp, 12 predicted proteins | sample KBSK5503metaG_FD_65469 | JGI IMG/M metagenome (GOLD analysis project Ga0070708, IMG submission 65469) | Corn, switchgrass and miscanthus rhizosphere microbial communities from Kellogg Biological Station, Michigan, USA - KBS K5-50-3 metaG | ecosystem: Host-associated > Plants > Roots >... | reverse complement strand
CGTCACCATCCCTCCGTCTCCGAACACGGTCAGGTTTTTCGAAGGATAGAAGGAGAAGCAGCCGGCCCGGCCAATCGAGCCGACCTTCCGCCCGCCGTGGAGGGCTCCGTGGGCCTGGCAGCAGTCCTCGACAATCCAGAGTCCTCGTTCGCGGGCGAGATCGTGAAGCCCGTCTAAGTCGGCGGCGCCCCCATAGAGATGAACCGGGACGAGTCCGACTGTCCTGTCGGTGACGCGCCGCCGCGCGTCCTCCGGGTCCATCGCGCCGTAGCGGTCGTTGTCCACGAAAACGGGGGTTGCGCCGGCGTGTATCACCCCTTCGATCGTCGGGAACGCGGTCATGGAGGGAACGAGGACCTCATCGCCGGGGGCGAGGCCGATCGCCTGCACGGCGAGCTGGATGGCGGCGGTGCCCTGGGAGACCGCGACCGCGTGGCCGACTCCGATGTAGCGTGCGAACTCGGACTCGAAGGCACGGACCTCCGGCCCGAGAATGAACCTTCCCGAATCCACGACTTCTAGGATCGCCTGCTTCATCTCGGGGGTGACGGTCACGCGGGAGAGCGGGATCATCGGAGGCCTTCCGCCGCCGCGGCAGGCTTGCCCAGGCGTGAATAACTCGGCGTGAAGGGGAGCCGCACTTCGCGGCCGCTCCCGATCGACTCGTAGATCGCGGTGATGACCTCGAGGGACTTGCGTCCCTCCCGGCCATCCACGGCAGGGTTCTCGTCGCGGGCGATCGCCCCGAACACGTCCCGATAGAACTCGTGGTGGCCAAACCCGTAGACGTCTGGCGGGTTGGTTCGATACCGCACGAGGACCTCCGCATCCTCCGGGGTCTCGTCGGCGAACTTCCAGACAGTCATCTCGTTCATGGCGAACCCGCCGACCTCGACCGTCCCGTTCTCGCCCAGGATCGAGATGGACCCTTCCAGGTCGCGCGGTCTGGCCGCCGTGGTCGCCTCGATGACTCCGAGCGCGCCGCCGACGAAGCGCAGGAGCGCCAGGCCGGTGTCTTCCGCCTCGATCGAGACGAGACGCGTCACCGCCATTGCCTGGACCGATTCGACGCGGCCCATCATGGACACGAGCATGTCCACGTGGTGGGAGGCCTGGTTGGAGAAGACGCCTCCGTCCATCGCCCAGGTTCCCCGCCAGGAGGCCTGGTCGTAGTACTCTTGCCGGCGGCACCAGCGAACCCGTACGGCGCCGAGCACGAGCTTGCCGAACCGTCCCTCGTCGAGTGCGCGCCGGAGTTTCTGGATCGGAAGGTTGTAGCGGTTCTGCTTCACGACGAAGAGGCGCGTTCCCCGCGCCTCGCACGCCTCGATCATGGCGTCGGCGTCGGGCAGCGTGAGCGCCATCGGTTTCTCGACGACGATGTTCTCCACCCTCGCGTCGCAGGCCGCCAGCACGTCCCGGGCGTGGAGGCCCGACGGAGTGCAGACCGCGATGAGATCCGGGGACTCTGCCGCGATCATCTCCTTCAACCCGGAGTAAGCGCGGCCGCCGTGGCTGGCCGCGTAGGCCCGGGCCTTTCGGAGCTCGACATCGGCCACCCCGACGAGCTCCGACTCGGGCGAAGCCGCGAGGATGCGCGCATGACGTTCCCCGATCCGCCCGCAACCGAGAAGCGCCGTCTTGAGCTTCTTCACCCCGGTCATTGCGGCCGTTATCTCACAAGTCACAGCACCCCGACAGCCCTCGAGAAGTCCATGGATTAGTCTCGTCTGGTTGAAACTCCTCCTTTCCGCCGGAGAAGCTTCCGGGGACATGCACGGGGCGCGGCTGCTCGCCGCTCTCCGAGAGAGACGTCCGGATATCCAGGCCTTCGGCATGGGAGGTCCACGCTTGCGGGCGGCTGGGCTCGACGCGCTGGTCCACTCCGAGAGCCATGCCGTGGTCGGGATCTCAGAGGTGTTCGAGAAGCTTCCGGCGCTGGTGCGCGCGCTCGTGGCTCTCGCGCAACGCGCGCGCCGGGAGAGGCCGGACGCCGCGGTGTTGATCGACTTCCCCGACTTCCACGGCTTCCTCGCGAGATGGCTGCGCCGGCTGGGAATCCCCCTCATTTATTACGTCAGCCCGCAGGTGTGGGCCTGGCGGCGGGGGAGAGCCCGGACGATCGCGCGCCGGGCGCGGAAGATCATCACGCTCTTTCCGTTCGAGGCCGAGATCTACCGCGGGCTCGGCGCCGACGCCCTCTGCGCGGGGCATCCCCTCGTGGACGACGTACGCGAGGGGCTGGAGAAACCCGCGCCCATTCCTCCCAAGACCCGGCGCCGACTCGTCCTGCTACCGGGAAGCCGGGCCTCGGAACTGCGGCGCCACTGGGAGCCGATGGCGGCGGCGGCCGAGCGCCTCGCGCGGCGGCTTGATCTCGAGCTCGCCGCCGTGCGCGCGCCGGGGCTGCCCGAGACGCTCTTCCCGGGCGCGGGGGAGCGAGGGATTCGCGTCGTCACTTCGGGAATGCACCCCCTCCTGGCGGCGGCGGACCTCGCGTTTGTGGCGTCCGGAACGGCCACGCTCGAGGCCGCCCTGTGCGGCGCGCCGATGCTCGTCGTCTACAAGACCTCGACGACGAGCTACTCGGTCGGCAGGCTCCTCGTTCGTGTGCCCTGGATCTCCCTCGTCAATATCGTGGCGGGGGAAGAAGTCGTGCCGGAGCTGCTCCAGGAGCATGTCAACGCCGATCGGCTGGAAAAGGAGGGCGAGGCGCTTCTCGAGTCTCCCGATCGACTCCGCCGGATGCGCGAGGGCCTCGCCCGCGCAGCGCGGCGGCTGGGTCCTCCGGGCGGCAGCGAACGCGCCGCCGACGCGGTGATCGAGGCGCTGGATTCCTCCCCTTCCCGATCCCGGCTATAGGAATTCGGGTGGGTCTCCCCTCCTTTCAAACGCTGGCTCAAAGGACCGGGCCGGGAGACCGCCCTCGCGATGCTCGAGCGCGGTCTCCTCTCTTCGACGCGGCCGCCGTCCGATCGCTTGTCGAGGGGGGAGCCCAACGCCGTTACAACAAGTTGTGGCTTCCGCTGAGCCTGGGGCCTGGTACCGGAGATGGATCGCCCGGGGAACGGGGACGGGGGGCCGGCTCCGCGCCGGTTTCGGAGGCCCCGGGGGCCGATTGGGACGAAGAGCTCCTCGCGAGACGGGCGGCCGCCGCGCCCTAGTGTTTCGGCCTGGAGTGCTTTAATGTCCCTGTTTTGAATCTTTCCGGCGTCCTTCGGAGCGCGCGGCCGTGAAGACCTTTCGCCGTCTGCTCCGTTATTTCGCGCGATATCGCTTCCGCGCTCTGGCGGCCATCGGAGCCATGGCGATCGTCTCTCTCTCCGCGGTGGCCATGCTGTACCTCGTCGGAAGAGTGTTCGACGACGCGCTCGGTCCAGGCGCCGCCGAGTCCTTCGGGGGACTGCGCGGGGCGGCCGCCTCCAAGAGCGGGCCCTTGCTGCGGTGGCTGGACGAGGGATACGCGGCCGCTCGGCGGGCCGCGGAGGCCGGGGGGATTTCAGTGCGGTTCGCGGTCCCGGTCCTGCTCTTCATCGCGCTGTTCACGAAGAACCTCTTCTCCTATTTCTCCGAGTTCGAGTTGAACGGGATCGGCGTCGCGATGGTGCGCGATTTGCGGCGCGACACTTACGAGCGTCTGCTCTACCAGTCCACGCGCTTTTACTCTCAGGGCTCCACCGGCGATTGGATGAGCCGGATGCTCTCCGACGTGGAGCAGATCCAGCATGCCTTCGGCCACAACCTGACGGACCTCGTGCAGGGATCCCTGACGCTCCTACTCCTCCTCGTTTACATCTTTTCGCTGGATGCCCGGCTGGCGCTGCTCGTCTTCGCTCTCGCGCCGTTCGTCCTTCTCCCCATCGTGAACAACACTCACCGCCTGGGTCGGGCGGCGACCGCGACGAGGGAGCGGATCGGTGAGATGGGAGCGCTGCTGGCGGAGACGCTCCGCGCCAATCCGGTCATCAAGACGTATGCGATGGAGCCCTTCGAGGAAAAGCGATTCGAGCACGTCAACGAGGCGTACTTTCGAGCGAACAGGAAGACGGTGCGGATCCAGGCGCTCAACTCTCCGCTCATGGAAACGCTGGCCGGCGTGGGTCTGGCGTCCCTCTTCGTTTACGCAGGCGCGCGGATTCGCGCCGGGGCGATGACGCCGGGCGATCTGCTGACGTTCCTGGCGGCCCTGATGATGATGTACAAGCCTTTGAAAGACATCACGCGCATCAACATGGCCGTGCAGCTTGCGCTCTCCTCGGCCCGACGCGTCTTCGACCTGGTGGACAGCGCTAGCGAGATCGTCGAGAGGCCGGGAGCGCAGGACCTCCCGCCGTTCGCGACCTCGATCCGGTACCAGGGAGTCTCCTTCGCGTACGGAAAGGAACCGGTCCTCCGGGAGGTGACGCTGACGATCCGGCGGGGAGAGACCTTGGCCATCGTGGGTCCCTCCGGCGCGGGAAAGACGACTCTCGTCAATCTGCTCCCGAGGCTCTACGACCCCGAGGCCGGCGAGATCACCTTCGACGGTGTGGACCTGCGCGACGCCACTCTCGCGTCCCTGCGGAGGCAGATCGCCGTCGTGACGCAGGAAACGATTCTTTTCGACTCCACGGCGCGTGACAACATCGCCTACGGACAGGCATCGCCTCCGGAGCAGAAGGTGCAGGAGGCCGCGCGCGCGGCCTACGCGGACGAGTTCGTGGAGACTCTGCCTGCCGGGTACGACACGCGACTCGGCCAGGACGCTGGCCGTCTCTCGGGCGGGCAGCGACAACGTCTGGCCATCGCGCGCGCTCTTTACAAGAACGCTCCGATCCTGATCCTGGACGAAGCGACGTCTCAGCTCGATTCCGAGTCGGAGGCTCTGGTCGCCCGCGCGTTCGCCAACCTGATGAAGGATCGCACGACCCTCGTCATCGCGCACCGGCTCTCGACCGTGCGCCGCGCCGACCGCATCATCGTCCTGGACGGCGGCCGCATCGTCGAAGAGGGAACGCACCGCGAGCTCTTGACTCGCCACGGTCTCTACCGCAGGCTTCACGACATGCAGTACTTCGCGGGTGAGGGCGAAGCTCCGGGCCTCGAGAGGACCGGGGCGCTCTCTTGATCCGCAGCATGACCGGCTTCGGCCGGGCCCGCCGCAACATCGGCCCCGACGCCTCGGCCGAGCTGGTCGTGCGCAGCGTCAATCACCGCTTCCTCGATTTGACCGTCAAGCTCCGCGAGTCGGAGGCGAGCGTCGAGCCGGTGCTCCGGCGCGTCTTCTCCGGCGCCCTGTCCCGGGGAAAAGTCGAGGTGTCCTTCCGGCTCAAGAGGAGCGGGACCGCGGCCCACGAGATCGCGGTCAACGAGGGGCTCCTGGAGGCGGTCCTGGCGCGCTTCGCCCTTCTCGCCGCCAAGTATCCCGTCGCCGGGTCCCTGGAGGCTCGCGACCTGCTCGTGATTCCTCAGATCTTCTCGGTCGAGAACGGCGCCGGCGAGCTCTCCCCCGGGGAGCTGGCGGAGATCGAGAGCCTCGCCGCGGAGGCCGCCGCGGCGGTCATCGCGATGCGCGAGGCAGAGGGACAGGCCGTAGCCGCCGACCTCGCCTCCCGTATCGCCTTCCTCCAGAAGAAGACCGGCGAGCTGTCGGCCCGCCGCGAGGAGATCACGCGGAAGATTTTCGAGACTCTGCGCGAGCGCGTGCAGGCCCTCTTCCCCCAGACGCCTCTCGACTCGGGTCGCTTGGAACAGGAAGCGGCCCTGGCGGCCGATCGCTCCGACATCTCGGAGGAGCTCCAGCGGCTCGAAGCGCACCTGGCGCAGTTCGGCGGGCTCGTCGCCTCGGCCTCCGGCCCCGTAGGCAAGAGGCTCGATTTCCTCTCGCAGGAGATCTTGAGAGAGTTGAATACCCTCGGCTCAAAGGCGCGCGACCTGCAACTGACCCGGGAAGTCCTCGAGATGAAGTCGGAGATCGAGAAGATCCGCGAGCAGGTTCAGAACGTGGAATGAGCGGGCCGGGCCGGGGGGACCTCTTCATCGTGTCCTCTCCCTCCGGCGGAGGGAAGACGACGCTCATTCGGAGGCTCCTCGAGAATCCGCCCGGAGCGCCCCTGCACTTCTCCGTCTCCCACACGACGCGTCGGATGCGGGCGGGTGAGCGCGACGGGCGCGAATACCATTTTGTGAACGCGGAGACGTTTCAAAGGATGGTCCAGAACGACGAGTTCCTCGAGCACAACGAGGTCCACGGCCACATCTACGGCACCTCGCGCGAAGAAGTGCTCCCGCACCTGGCGGAGGGGGAGGACGTCGTGCTCGACATCGATGTCCAGGGCTCTCGCGACATCCAGAGCTCCTATCCCGAAGCGGTGACGATCTTCATTGTCCCTTCCTCGCCGGCTGAGCTCGAGCGGCGGCTGCGCCGTCGCGGGCTGGACGGGGAAGACGCCATCCGGAAACGCCTGATCAATGCCGCCCGGGAGGTCCAGCAAGCTCTTGATTTTCAATATGTTATCGTGAATGATGATCTGGAAAGGGCCATTCTCGAGTTAGAATCAGTGGTTCGGGCACGCCGGCTCACGCCCGACCGACAGGCGACGCGCTTGGAGCGCATCCGCAAGGAATTTCACTAGGGGTTCGGGGGGCCACAAGGTTCACCGCTTGAGTAAGAAGTTTGGGGGACCGCAAAACCCCCCGATGGAAATAGGAGAGGTCACCGACATGATCCAACGGATGCCCGAAGGGGTGGACAGCAAATTCCGGCTGGCGCTTTTGGTCGCGAGGCGCGCCGAGCAATTGATGCGCGGCGCCCGCCCGAAGATCGAGACGGACCGGCCGGTCAAGCCGACCCGGCTGGCGGCTCAGGAATTCGAAGAGAACATGATCCGGTGGGACTACGGTCCGGAGGGGGGCGTACTCGAGGAGGAGACCGCGGAGCCCGCCGTGGAGGAAGCGGCGGCGGAGGAAGAAGCGAAGGTCTGAGCACCGGGGTGCGGTTTGCGGTACGCGGAAGGCGGTGAGAGCAAGAGTCTGACCGCGCATCGCACACCGATCATGAATCCTCACGTTGTTCTGGGCGTCACCGGCGGGATCGCCGCTTACAAGGCGGCCGAGATCCTGCGGCGGCTGGCCGAACGCGGGACGCAGGTCCAGGTCGTCCTGACCCGTGGGGCGCGCGAGTTCGTCGCGCCGCTGACATTCGCGTCGCTCTCCGGGCGCCCGGTCCGAACCGAGGTCTGGGGAGACGGCAACACTCCGGCCGTGGACCACGTGGAGCTGGCCGACTGGGCCGATCTCCTCCTGGTCGCCCCGGCCACCGCTCACACGATCGGCAAGTTCGCCGGCGGCCTCGCCGACGATTTCCTTTCGAGTTATTTCCTGGCCAACCGGGCACCCGTCCTTCTGGCGCCGGCCATGGAGACGGCGATGTGGGAGAGCCCGGCCGTGCGAGAGAACGTCGAGACTCTCTCCGCCCGCGGGGTCCGCTTCGTGGGACCGGCGATCGGCCCTCTGGCTTCCGGCCGCGTGGGACTCGGGAGGATGGCCGAGCCGGAAGCCATACTGGCCGAGGCCTGGGACATCCTGGCCCGCCTGGGTCGCGACCTGGAGGGCCTCCGGCTCGTCGTCACGGCCGGACCGACGCGCGAGCCAGTCGATCCGATCCGGTTCCTCTCGAACCGCTCGAGCGGCAGGATGGGGTACGCGCTGGCCGAGGCGGCCCGCGACCGAGGGGCGTCTGTCACGTTGCTCTCGGGCCCCACCGAGCTGCCGAAGCCGGCCGGGATCCGGGTCGTCCCCTTCGAAACGGCGGCGGATCTGCACGGCCTCCTCGTCGGGGAGTTTCCGGAATGCGACGGTCTCGCGATGGCCGCCGCGGTCGCCGATTTCATTCCCGAGGAGAACCGGCAGAGGATTCACCGCGAGGATGGGGACCGTTCGTTGCGCCTCGCGGCGGGGCGCGACATCCTCGCCAGCCTTAAACCGCTCCAGCGCGGGCAGACGGTCGTGGCCTTCGCCGCCGAGACCGAGGACCTGGAGGCCCGCGGCCGCCGCAAGATGGAGGCCAAAGGCGCGGACCTCGTCGTCGTCAACGACGTGGGACGCAGGGACATCGGGTTCGATTCCGAGCAGAACGAAGTCTTGATCCTGACGCGGCAGGGGACGCGCGAGAAGGTCTCTCGCCGCTCCAAGCGGGAAGTGGCCGAGAAGGTCTGGGACGCCTTCCTGGCGGTTCGCGGGGCTCCCGTCCGCAACGCCCCGTAGCGCCCCGCCCTTCATTCGGGCTCAACGGGCCGGGTGAGGGCGTGTCGGCACCCAGGCATTACACTCTCGCCGATGCTTCCCGAGGGCTCGTTCCAGGACGACCTCGAGTTCTTCCGCGACCTCGGCGTCGGCGACGTCTTCCTCGATGCTTCCGCCCTACCGCCCGCGCCGCTGGCGGGCTCGTTTGCAGATCTCGCCTCCCTCGAGAGGTTTCTGGCGGGGTGCCCGCGCTGCAAGCTCTCGAAGAGCCGCACCAACATCGTCTTCGGGCAGGGGAACCCGAAGGCCGATCTGATGTTCGTCGGTGAAGCTCCGGGCCACGACGAGGACTTGCAGGGACTCGCATTCGTCGGCAAGGCGGGCCAGCTCTTGACGAAGATCATCGAAGCCATCGGCAAGAAGCGCGAGGACGTCTACATCTGTAACGTCTTGAAATGCCGGCCTCCCGACAACCGCAACCCGGAGCCGGATGAGGTCGCGAGCTGCATGCCGTTTCTCGGCGAGCAGATCCGCCTCGTCTCGCCGCGGGTCATCGTCACGCTCGGCACCTTCGCGGCGCAGGCCCTCCTCGAGACCGACGAGCCCATTGGTCGGATACGCGGCCGGTGGCGCTCGGCCCACGGCGCCCGCGTCATGCCGACCTTCCACCCCGCCTTCCTGCTGCGATCGCCCGATCGCAAGAAGGATGTCTGGGAGGACATGAAACTCGTCCGGGACTACCTTGCGGAGGGGGGCGGACGGTAGGAGGGAGAAAAAAGCGACCCCGTCGGGGCCGCTTCTCCCTCCGAGCGAAACGCCTCTACTGCGGGACGACGCCGAAGATCGGGAAGTGACTCGCGGCGCCCATGAAGAAAAGCATGGGGACGGAAAGCCAGGCGTTGGTCCGGGAAGCGAGGAAGGCGCGGCGCGCCCACTTGGGCATGTCGGCGGGGGCCGGGGCGCCCGTTTCGGCCGTGGCCTTCGTCGCCGCGATGATCTTCTGCTGGAGCGGCCAGATGATCATCCAGACGTTCATGAACATGACGTACCCCATCCCGCCGCCGATCGAGATCGCGACCGTCCGGTTGCTTCCGCCGCTTCTCATGTAGGCGACCGCGCCCGCGGAGACCGCGAGAACCAGGATCGCGATGACGACGGCGAGAACGCGGCCGTCCTTGAGAGGCCCTCCCGCGACCGACAGGCGGAGAAGAGCGGCCACGATGAGCCAGGCCACGGTCCAGGCGATCAGGAAAACGACGATCCGGCCGGTGATCTTCTCGGTGCCGAGCAGCATCAGGTAGTACAGGAATCCGAATAGGACGGTGTAGACCGCTCCCCACCGGAACCACCAGAGCGCTTTGGGCATGAGGTTCGGAACGACCTTGCCCTTGCTCGCGGCATCGAGCTCTTTCATGAAGTTCACGTTGACGAGGTTGAAGAAGTACAACAGGCCGATCCAGGTGATGCCCGCCAGGAGGTGACCCCACCGGAGAAGAAAGAGGAAGTTGGTCTGCCAGTCTTGAGGCCAGGTCATCGTTCTCCTCCTAAGGAAATCGAAAAAAAGAAAGCGAAAAACGCATGAGACGAAGCGGCGTGTATTCTATCCTTCGCTTTCCGGCCGCGTCACTTCAGGGGCCCGAGGAGAGCCTCTGGGGTCATGGCGGCGTCCAGCTCCTGCTCTGTCACCACCTTTTTCTCGAGAAGCACCTGCCGCACCCGGACGCCTCGCGAGACGGCCTCCTTGAAGATCTCCGCCGCCCGGGCGTAGCCGATCTTCGGCGTCAGGGCCGTGATCACGGAAGGCGACTCTTCCAGGTAATGGCGGCACTTCTCGGGGTTGGCCGTGATGCCGTCCACGCACTTCTCCCTGACGACGGGAAGGAAATGGATCAGAAGCTGGGGGCCGCGCGTCAGGTTGTAGGCGAGCAGCGGCATCATGACGTTCAAGTCGAGCTGGCCGGCTCCGACCGCAAGGGAGTTGGCCGTGTCGAAACCGACGAGCTGGAAGCAGAGCATGTTCAGGCATTCGAGCAGAGAAGGGTTCACTTTCCCCGGCATGATCGAGGAGCCCGGCTGCACGGCGGGAAGACGGATCTCGTCCAGGCCCGTGGCCGGACCCGAGGCGAGCAGCCGAAGGTCGTTGCCGATGCGGTTGAGCTCGGCGGCCAGCGAACGCAGCGCCGCCGAGTAGTCTCCCGCTGCGGCCCGGCTCTGGAGCCCTTCGCGCGGGTCGGAGGCTGGCCGGAACTCCTCCCCGGCCAGATCCGAGAGTTTCCCGATCGCCTTCTCCCGGAACCCGGGGGGGGTGTTGATCCCGGTGCCGGCCGCCGTCCCGCCCAGGGGCAGTTCGCGCATCTGATCCAGGGCCCGGGTCAGGCCCTCCTGGCGGTGAGCGGTCGCCGAGCCGAACGCGTGGAACTCCTGCCCGAGCGTCACGGGCACCGCGTCCATCAGGTGCGTGCGCCCGGACTTGACGATCCCGGCGAATTCCCTTCCCTTGCGGTGTAACGACGCCGCGACCCCGCCGACTTCTTCGGCGAGCACGCGGCCCACCGCGATCGCCGCCATGTGAAGGGCTGTCGGAAACGTGTCGTTGGTGGATTGGCCGAGGTTCACGTCGTCATTGGGGTTGACCGCCGATCGGTCGCCGCGCGAGGCGCCCAGGATCTCCGCCGCCCGCCCCGCGAGGACCTCGTTGACGTTCATGTGGAAAGACGTGCCCGCTCCCGCCTGGTAGACATCCACCACGAACTGCTCGCCGTGGCGTCCCGCCAGCACCTCGTCGCAGGCCTGGACGATCGCACCGACCTTGCGGGTCTCGAGCCGTCTCATCTCCCCGTTGGTCTCCGCACACGCCTTCTTGATCCGGGCGTAGGCGCGGACCATCTCGGGATGGGCCCGTTCTCCCGAAATGGCGTAGTTCTCCACAGCGCGCGAGGTCTGCGCTCCCCAGTAAGCGTCGTCCGGGATCTCTCGGACGCCGAGACTGTCCCGCTCTTCTCTCAAGGCTCGTCTCCTTCCGGGCGGCTTTGCAACAGTAGCAAATTCGTTGTCTTAGAATGGGTGCTTCGGTATCTCCGCGCAAGATGAGGACGAGGGGGATGCTGGGCGCCAGACGCCGGCGTCGGGACGGTGAAATGACCCGTTTTTCGAGACAGGGGATGGTCTTCCTCTTGACGCTCCTCGGGGCAGCGATGCCGGCCTGCCGCAAGGCCGGCGCTCCAGCGGCGGCGGCCGCGCTCATTTCCGCCGCCCCGGACGCGCGCGAGCCCGCGCCCCTTCCGGCGGCCAGGGCGGAAGGGAGCGGCTATCCCTTCACGCCCGCCGAGAAGGCCGCCGTGGACGAATTCCTGAGGCGGCATCCGGACCTTCGCGTGGCCACGGACGAGGACCGCCGGGAAAGCCGGGACGGGGGCGCAGAGGTCCGCCGTCTCTACGGCGTCTATCACCCCTTCTTCGTCCGGGGAGACGTCAACGACGACGGCGTCCTCGACTTCGTGGCGGCGTTCGTGCGCCGCGATTCGAGCCGCGACTCTCCCTGGTTCTCGGTCGTGGTGTTCACGGGACGGGGCGGCCTGCGCCCCCCCTCGTTCGCGGAGGGCGCGTTTCTCGAGAGAGACGTCTCGTTGGCCCGAGGAGACCTCTCCATCGATCGCGACGCGGTCTTGATCACGCCGGATCTCGCGGACGAGGCGGTCCGTCGCTACCGCTGGGATCCCCTGCGACGCTCCTACGTGTTCGTCCGCGACGATGCCGACGAGGACGATACGCCGATTCCGTCGCGAACCTGAGCCATCGAGCGATCGTGGGATCGAGTCATCGGGTGATTGACCAGGTCCTTTCGATCACCCGGTCAACCGATCCTCCGATCAGCCGAACCGTGATCGTATCGGTGGCTCTTCCGCTGCCGATCCGCAAGAACTTCTCGTATCGTGTGCCGCAGGGGCTGCCGGTGCCGCAGCCCGGAACGCGCGTCCGGGTTCCGTTCGGCGAGCGCGCGCTGACGGGCGTGGTCCTCGGGCCGGAGACCGAGGAGGCCCCCGGCCTCCGGGAGATCGCGGAGATCCTGGACGAGGAGCCCGTCTGCCCACCGGAGCTCCTGGCCACGGCGGAGCGCGTGGCCCGGCGGTTCTTCGCCTCGACGGGCGAAGTCTTGAAGAGCGCGCTCCCGGCGCGGCTCGCGGCGGCGGGCGCCGTGCGGTATCGCATCACCGAGCGCGGCGCGCTCTCGCGAGCGGAGGGAGCCGAGGGGGAGATCCTCGACCGCCTTCGGGGAGGCGAGGTGGTGCGCGCCGGCGACCTGCGCATGGCCGGGCGGCAGGAGGCGCTTCGGTCGCTCGAGGAGCGAGGGTTCCTGCGCGTTCTCGCCGCCGCGCCAGACCGGAAACGGAGAGGTGAGAAGGCCTATGAGCCCGGGGCCGTGGGGGAACGCGATCGCGCCCTGAAGGGGAGCCGCCGGGGCAAGGAGGTGCTCGCCTATCTCGAGGCGATCGGCCGTCCCGCCACGGCGGCCGAGATCCGACTGCAGACCGGGGCGGGCGCGGCGGTGTTGCGCAACCTGGTCACCCGGGGCGCCCTTCGCTGCTTCGAGCAGGGGCGCCGGCCCGAGCAGCCGCGGGCCTTGCCGGCGCGCCCGGCCCTCCAGTTGACCGCGGAACAGGAAGGCGCCCTCTCCGGAATTCGCGAGGCGATCGGTCGGCGCCGGTACTACGCGGCGCTCCTGCAGGGCGTGACGGGCAGCGGCAAGACCGAGATTTATCTTCGCGCGATCTCGGCGGCGATCGCGGCGGGCCGAAGCGCCGTCTGGCTCGTGCCGGAGATCGCGCTGACGCCCGTTTTTTCTCGCGAGCTCGTCCGCCAGTTCGGAGACACTGCCGCCGTGCTGCACTCGGCCCAGTCCCAGCGCGAGCGCGCCGAGGCCTGGGACCGCGTTCGCGCGGGAAAGGCGCGCGTGGTGATTGGCCCGCGCTCCGCGGCGTTCGCTCCCGTGGCCGATCCCGGCCTCTTCGTCGTGGACGAGGAGCAGGACGGCTCCTACAAGCAGAAGGAGTCCCCCCGCTACGACGCCCGCGACGTGGCCGCGATCCGCGCCCGGGCCGCCGGGGCCGCGCTCCTCTTCGGCTCCGCGACTCCATCGATGGAGGCGTACCAGGCCGCCCGCGATGGGCGCCTCGAGTTGCTTCGCCTGACCTGCCGGGTGGACGGGCGCCCGCTTCCGGACGTGACCCTGGTGGACTTGAAGCGCGAGGACGCGCGGCCCGAGGAGAAGGGTATTCCGCTCTTTTCGCGCGTGCTCGTCGCAAGGCTACGCGAGGTCTTCTCGCGGGGGGAGCAGGCGATCCTGCTCCAGCCGCGGCGGGGCTTCGCGCCGTTCCTGCTCTGCCGCGACTGCGGCTACGACTTCCGCTGCAGCCGCTGCAGCGTCTCCCGGACGGTCCACGAGAGGGGCCGGGCCCTCCTGTGTCATTACTGCGGCGAGCGCGTGCCGCGGCCGTTGCGGTGCCCCGACTGCGGCGGCACCGTGCTCGAGGCGATCGGCGCGGGCACCGAACGGGTGGCCGAGCGATTCGCCGGACTGTTTCCGGGAGTCTCGTTCGTCGTGCTCGACCGCGACTCGGCACGGCGGCGGGGGGCGGGCGCGGTTCTCGAGGAAGTGATCTCCGGGCGCGCGTCGTGTCTGATCGGGACCCAGATGGTCGCCAAGGGGCACGACTTTCCAGGAGTCACCGCGGTCGGCGTTCTCTCCGCCGACACCCTCCTGAATTTCCCCGATTTTCGGGCCGCGGAGAAGACCTTTCAGCTCGTGGCGCAGGTCGCCGGACGGGCGGGGCGAGGCGACGTCCCGGGAACGGTCCACGTCCAGACCTTCCACCCTCAACATCCCGCCATCCGCCGCGCCGCGACCCACGACGTGGACGGGTTTGCGGGGGAGGAGCTCGCGTTCCGGCGGTCGTTCTTCTATCCGCCCTTCGCCGAGCTGGCCTCCGTGCTCGTGTCTTCTCCTGATCGCGATCGGGCCCAGGAGGCCGCGTCGAGGATCGGGGAGGCATTCCGGAGGCCCGGCGGGGGCCTTCGCCTCTCCGGGCCCGCGCCGGCGCCTCTCGAGCGCCTCCAGGGGAAATGGCGCTGGCAGATTCTGCTGCGCGCCTCGAGCCGCCGGACCATACTTGAGGCGCTCGAGGCCGGCATCCCCGAGCGAGCGCCGGCCGGAGTCCAAGTCGCAGTCGACGTCGATCCGCAGGACCTGATGTAAGGGAGTCCCAAGCCAGGCCGGTACAATCAGCCCCGTGGATGAGGACGTCAACTTCGAAGAGCCCATTCTGAAGCTCAAGCGGCGCATCGAGGAGCTCTCGGCGCTGCCCGACGACGCCGCGCATCGCCGCGAGATCGAAAGGCTCCGCGAGAAGCTCGAGAAGGTGTCCCGGGAGATCTACGGAAGCCTGACCCCCTGGCAGAAGACCCTCGTGGCGCGGCACCCCGCACGCCCTTACACGCTCGACTACATCCAGAGCCTCATGACGGATTTCGTCGAGCTGCACGGGGACCGCCGTTTCGCCGACGACCCGGCGATCGTGGCGGGCCTCGCGATGTTCCGCGGACGGGCAGTCGCCGTCCTCGGCCACCAGAAGGGGCGCGACACGAAGGAGAAGATCCGGCGCAATTTCGGCATGCCGAGGCCCGAGGGATATCGCAAGGCCCTCCGGGTGATGCAGCTCGCCGAGATGTTTCGCCGCCCGATCCTCACGTTCGTGGACACGACCGGCGCCTACCCGGGCATCGACGCCGAGGAGAGAGGACAGGCGGAAGCGATCGCCGTGAACCTGAAGGAGATGTCCTCCTTTTACGCGCCGATCGTCGTGACGGTGACAGGAGAAGGAGGCTCGGGCGGGGCCCTCGCGCTGGGCATCGGAGACCGGGTGCTCATGATGGAGCATGCCGTCTATTCGGTCATCTCACCGGAGGGCTGCGCCGCGATCCTCTGGAAGGACGCCTCGCGCAAGAAGGAGGCCGCCGAGGCTTTGAAGATCACAGCCGCGGACATGAAGCAGCTCGGCGTCGTGGACGAGATCGTCCCCGAGCCGCCGGGCGGGGCGCACGCCGACCCGGAGGGGGCCACCGCGGCG
>Ga0070708_100002101_pt1 | contig 15371 bp, 14 predicted proteins | sample KBSK5503metaG_FD_65469 | JGI IMG/M metagenome (GOLD analysis project Ga0070708, IMG submission 65469) | Corn, switchgrass and miscanthus rhizosphere microbial communities from Kellogg Biological Station, Michigan, USA - KBS K5-50-3 metaG | ecosystem: Host-associated > Plants > Roots >... | reverse complement strand
TCACCGCGACCGCCGCGTGCCAGCGTTCCGCCGCCTCGCCCGCGATCTCCCGCAGGACCTCTTCCGCCATCTCCGGATAAACCTCGTATTCGAGCTCCGTGACCGTGCGCCCGTCGTCCGAGCGGTTTCGGGCCCGACCCACGAACGTGACGACCGCGCCGTAGCCACTCTCCTGGACGGTGGCCTCCAGCTCGCCCACGTTGATCGGTCCGTCGCTCAGCGATGCGAGGCACGCTGCCCCGCCACTCACCGGCGGCAGGAACGCAACCGCGTCCCCATCCTCAAGCGGCACGCTCCAGTCGGCGTACGCCCCATTTCGGGCGCCGCGTACGCCGGAGCGGAAGGGCGCCAGCCCCGGGTAGCGCTCAGCCAGTGCCGACCACGCATCGGCAAGCTGCGCCCCATCGGGAAGCTCCAGCTCCAGGCGGTCGACGGCGACCTCCCGGAGGACCGCGAAGCATCGAGCCTGCACGCGCATCGGTCGAGTTTGAAGGCTCAGACCGGGACGCCGGTCAGGTAGGTGATACTCGCGCCGGCAATTGAACCGGCCATGACGAGCGCCAGACCGATGTACAGCAACCCGGTCGAGGCTTGCAGTGACGCACTACGACTGGCCAGGATGGCCATCACTGCAATGCCGATCGGTAGCAGGATCCCGACGACGAGACGCAGCACCGTGAGCCAGCCGAGGCCGCCCACCAAGGCGTTACCCGGCACGGCCAGCAGGGCGACGACGAAAGCGACCGCCTGCAGGACGAGCGCTCCGACCGCGAACCACATCATCCGGCGCAATGGCAGTGGCGAGAGCCTGGGCGTGACCAGGTACCAATGGCCGAGCAGCATGGCGGCGTTCACTGAGCCGAGCGACAGGGCTGCAAGCACCACCTGGGCGCCGAAGAGCGCACCGCTCCCCGAGGGCCCGGCGACCGCCAGCACGACAAGCGCCGCCAGTCCGGCCAGGGCTGCGGAGATGGCCAGTCCGGATCGGGGCCATCGCGCGATCGAAGCGATGAGGTAGAGCAGGGTCAGCGCGGCAAAGGCCACGACAAGGGGGCGTCGGATCGCCTGCGTCGATGCGGCGGCGACGTCACGCGGAAGGTTGAGCTCCGAGACAAGCAGGATCGCCACGCAGACGACCGCGAAGGCGGCCATGAAGAGCCGGTAGCCGTGCGTCGTGCCGCCGAGCACCTCGGTCAGCCCCACCACCAGCAGCGAGCCGGATGTCAGGGCGGCCCAGAAGATCCAGTTCACGTACGGCAGGGCGGCGAGGGACACCGCGGCCGAGTATACCGATGGGCGGCGGCCGCCTCTATCGGCCCAGGCTTCCGGTCAGGCCGATCTCGACCCAACCATCCCCGCTGACCCGCGTCGGGAAGGTCTCAACGGGCTCGGTCGCCGGCAGCGCCACCGCCTCGCCGCTGCGGACGTCGAAGCACCCACCGTGCCAGGCACACACCAGGACTCCGTCCCGCGGATCGAAGCCCGCCTCGCTCAGCGGGAAGTCGCGGTGACTGCAGTTGTTCTGCACCGCGTAGAAGGATCCCTCGTGCCGGACCAGGACCACCGGGGTGCCGTCGATCTCGACCGGGATCAGCTCACCATCCCGCATCCGGTCGGCCGGGAGGACACGGGCAAAGCGCGTGGTCGGGGCGGTCTGCATCAGGGGCGGGAGCCGAAGGAGCGCGCAGCCAGCCGCGGACCGGTTACAGCGGGCGCGCGAAGGCGAGCAGTCGCGGCTCGGTCATATCCTCGATCGACCAGCGCAGTCCCTCGCGTCCCAGGCCGGAGTCCTTCAAGCCGCCGTAGGGCATCGGGTCGGTTCGCCAGGTGGGGACGTCGTTGACGATCACGCCTCCGACCTCGAGCTCGTCGTGCGCCAGCAGCGTCCGCTCCAGGTCGTTGGTGAAGACCCCACACTGCAGGCCGAACTGACTGTCGTTGATCTCGGCGAGCGCCGTGCGGAAGTCGGGGACCGGGAAGAGGTTGACGACTGGCGCGAAGACCTCCTCGCCGCAGACGCGGGCATCCTTGGGGACGTCAACCAGCACGGTGGGCGGGTAGTAGAGGCCATCGGGCTCGCCGCCGGTGAGGGCTTTCGCCCCGGAGTTCAGGGCGTCCTTGACCCAGATGTTGGTGCGGGTCACGGCCTGCGTATTGACCATCGGCCCCAGGTCGGTGTCCGGATCGAGCGGATCCCCAACCTTCACGCCGCGCACTTTCTCGACGAAGCGCCTGGTGAACTCCTCCCAGACCGATTGAACGACGTAGATGCGCTGCACGCTGATGCACACCTGCCCGGCGTAGGCGAACGCTCCGAATGCGAGCCGATTGACCGCCCAATCGAGGTCGGCGGTCTCGTCCACGATGGCCCCGGCATTGCCGCCGAGCTCGAGGACCACCTTCTTCTTGCCGGCATCGGCCTTCATCTTCCAGCCGACGGATGGCGAACCGGTGAAACTCAGGAGCTTGAACCGATCGTCGCCGACCATGGTGTCCCCGGTTGGCCGATCCATGGGCAGGATGCTGACTGCACCCTTTGGCAGGCTCGTCTCTGAGATGTAGCGCGCGACGCGCAGCATCACGAGCGGGTCCTTGGAGGGTGGCTTCAGGACGATGCTGCAGCCGGCGGCGATCGCGGGCGCCACCTTGTGGGCAGCAAGATTGATCGGGAAGTTGAACGGGCTGATGCCCGCCACCGGACCGATGGCGTAGCGGCGCACGATCCCGGACCGGCCGCGGTTGGCCGCGTTCCAGTCGAGGGGAATCCATTCCCCGTTGATGCGCAGCGCCTCCTCGGCCGCGGTGCGGAACGTGAGGGAAGCCCGAACCACCTCGCCACGCGCATCGCGGATCGGCTTCCCGGACTCGCGGGTCAGCAGCTCGGCGAGCTCGTCCGTCTCTTCGGCGATCCTCTGCGCCACGTGCGCCAGGGCGTCGCGACGCTCATAGCTGGCCAGGCGCCGGGTCTGCGTGAAGGCCTCGACGGCGGCGACGGTTGCCCGCTCCAGCTCGGCTGGGCCCGCTTGAAACGTGCTCGCCACGAGCTCGCCGGTCGCCGGGTTGCGAACCTCGAGCGGGCTCCCCGCCTCGACGAATTCACCGGCAAGGTAGATGGGGACCGTGGGGGCACCAACTTGCGTGGTCACGGGGCGAATTCTACGACCTGATAGGGTCCGACTCGTCACCTGGCGTCTTCAATCGCGGTAACCGCGCGGCGCGGCAATCGATGGCGATCTACTTGTCAGATGTTGCGCTGATGCGCGGTACGCGAGTCAGCGCGCCAGTCTGCGCGCAAGGAGACGACGAGTTGAGCTCGCCAACCGCCGGCGTCACGACAAATCGACCGACTGACTCGGATAGTGCGCATGACCGCAGCACCTGACAACCGAGCTGCCACGGCCTGCCGTACCGCTCATATCTTGACCGGATGGACCGCTGCGACGAGAGTCTCAGGCCGTGAGCACGTCGTACAACGAAATCACGGGCCGCTCGCTGGAACGGATCGCCGCCCTGAGCGACGGGGTATTTGCCATCGCGATGACCCTGATCGTGCTCGAGATCGGCGTGCCGGAGATCAGGGGCATCCATACCGATGGCGAGCTCTGGACTGCCCTGCTCAACCTGGGGCCTCGCTTCGTCACGTACTTCCTCAGCTTCCTTACGCTGGGCATCTTCTGGAATGGCCAGCAGACGCAGCTTCACCATTTCGCGCGGGCCAACCGACATCTCGCCTGGATCCACCTCGCGTTCCTGGCCTCGGTTGCGCTGATGCCGTTCTCCACCTCGTTCCTCGCCGAGTTCATCAGCTTCCGGCTGGCGCTCCTCCTCTACTGGCTCAATCTCGCCCTACTGGGCGTGATCCTCTACGCTAGCTGGGCCTATGCGCGCCGCGCCGGGCTCGTCCGCGACGACGTCGATCGAGACGTGGACGGCGCGATCAAGCGCCGTATCACTGCCTACCAGATCGCCTACGCCGTGGCGGCCGGGCTCTGCTTCCTGCCCAGCATTGCCGGCTTCCCCTCTACCTACGTCAGCATCGGCCTCATCGTGCTCACCCAGCTGAACTCGGCCGTGGCACCCCGCATCCCCTACCTGTCGCGCTTCTGATCGCCGGCCACAGAAACCCGGCTGTCGCGCAGCGAGAGCGAGCAGGTGGCCGGGGGCGGCCGCGGTTGACGAACAGCGAGGGCCCTGGAGTTGGATAACGCGCATGGCGGCGGCACCTGACGAGTCCGTTCCTGGGGCTTCGGGGGTTGGACCCCGGGGACGACCTCAGCGAACCGGCGCCCAAAGCGAGGACGGGGTTCCACCTCCTCCTGCTCTGACGAGCGGCACCGGTATCATCGGTACCGATGCACCTCAACCCCCTCTACCTCGCGCTGGAGCTCGGCGCGGGCGGCTTCTTTGCATGGGCCGCCCTGGCTGCCCTGCGGCGGGGACGCCTCCCCTTCCTCGAGCTCGCTTCCGCGGCCGTCTTCGGGATCCTCCTCGAAGAGGGCGACCAGCTCATCTTCCAGACCTATCACTACTCGCCGGACTTCCTGTTGACGATCGATCGCGCGCCGATCGTCATCGGTCTCACATGGGCCCTGATCCTGGCCGGCGCCATGCGCATCACCGATGCACTTGGCGTGCGGCGGCGTTGGGCTCCCTTCGTGGATGCCATCCTCGCCCTCAGCCTGGACCTGGCCTTCGATGCCATCGCGATCCGCATCGGCCTGTGGACCTGGCGTGGCCTGGGGTCGACGGACGGCTGGTTCGGGGTTCCGGCAGGCAACTTCTACGCCTGGCTGTGGGTCACCTTCGCCTTCAGCCTCGTGACACGACTGCTGCGGGATGCAGCGGCAGGCAGTCCTCGGCGCGAGCTCCTCCAGCTCGCCGTGCCGATCCCGGCCTACGCCATCCTGCTCGCCGGCCTGATGCCCTTCTCGTTCCTCAAGCCCCTGGTCGATCCGCGACCCGGCGGCGGCCTGTGGCTCTTCGGAGTGACGCTCGTGGCGTTCTGCGCCGTCGCCGCATACGGGGTCTGGGGACGGGATCGCGCTGCGCCGAGCGGGGAGCGGACTGCCATCCTGGAGCTTGGCGTCTCCTTCGCCAGCCGCCTGGCGATCCATGGCTTCTTCCTGGCGGCCCTGCTCGTGATGGGCGTGGCCTGGAAGGTGCCCATGCTGCTGTTCGTGGCCCTCGTCCTCTTCGGCGCCGAGTGGCCGCTGGCCCGCCTGGTGCGCTGGCGCGGCCGCGCCGCGGAGGTGGGTCCTGCGCGCCTCGATCATCCGGCGCGGGGCGCCGCCAAGCTGCCCGCCGAACTCCGGTGAGCGTCGCCTGGGACGGCGCCACCGACGAGGTGGTGGAGCACCTGCGCGCGCTTATTCGCATCCCCAGCGTCAACCCGCCTGACGGACGTCCGGGGCTCGCCGGCGGGCGCGACCCGCGGGGCGGCGAAACGGCCGCGGCCCGGTACTGCGCGGACGTGCTGAGCTCGGCAGGCGTTGAGGCGGAGGTTCTCGAGGCGGCGCCGGGACGCGGCAGCTGCTTCGGCCGTCTGCCGGCCACTGTGGGTGATCCGGACCCGCCACTGATCCTGCTCTCACACCTCGACGTCGTCCCCGTCGAGGCCGCGGCATGGACCTGGGATCCCTTCGCTGCCGAGGTGGTGAATGGCGTGGTGTGGGGTCGTGGCGCGGTCGACATGAAACAGATGATCGCCATGGAGCTTGCGGTGATGTCGGCGCTCGCCAAATCAGGCGCAGAACGGTCGCGCGATGTGATCTTCGCGGCCCTTGCGGATGAGGAGGCGGGCGGAGCGTACGGCGCCCTGCACTGGGTCCGCGAGCGCCCGGATCTGTTCGCCGATGGCGCCGGCCGCCCTGCGGCCGCCGCGCTCAACGAGGTCGGCGGCTACTCCATGACGATCGCCGGACGCCGCGTCTACACGATCCAGGTTGCGGAGAAGGGGGTCATCTGGACCCGGCTCCACGCAACGGGCACGCCGGGGCACGGCAGCATGCCGCACGCCGACAACCCAACGGTCAAGCTGGCACGCGCCGCCACCCGGCTGGCCGAGCGCTCGGCGAGGCCGCATGTCGTCCCCGTCGTGCACGACTTCCTGGTTGCCCTGGGCCTGAATGCGGTGGTCGCAGCGGCGGAGAGCGGCGACGAGGTCGCGACGCGCGCGGCCCTGGAAGCGAGTGTCGAGGACCCGGTCCTGCGCCGCTCCCTCGACGCGATGCTGCGCGACACCGTGACGCCCACGGTCCTGCATTCGGGGCAGAAGATGAACGTCATCCCGGGCTCGGGCGACGGCGAAGTCGACGTCCGCACGCTTCCGGACACGGACCAGACCGCCTTCCTCGAGGAGCTGCGAGCGCTGGTGGGCGACGAGGTCACAGTCGAGCCGGTGATGATGATGCCGCCGGTGGCATGGCCATCGGATGCGCCGATCGTGCAGCTCATGGATGAAGCGCTGCGCCGGGCGGATCCGGAGGCGACACCAGCACCGATGATGATCACACCGGGCACGGATGCTAAGGCGCTCGGGCTGTTGGGGATCCCCACCTACGGGTTCATGCCGCTTCGCCTCGACCCCGAGACTCCGTTCCTGTCGCTCTTCCATGCACACGACGAGCGCCTGCCGGTCTCGGCTCTGCGCTTCGGGTTGCCGGTGCTCCACGAGGTTGTGAGCCGATTCGTGAGCCGATGAGCCCTGTGCCAATCGTCTCTGGCCGAGTGGTCCGCCGAGCATGCTCGGCTATACTCGCGAGCGTCTCTCCGTACCTCTCCAGGGCATGACAGACCAGTCCGATCCTCTCGCGGCCGCAGGCCGGCCGCGCACGCTCGCCTACGTCTTCCCGGGCCAGGGGTCGCAGTACGTCGGGATGGGCGCATCGATCGTTGGGCGCTCGCCTGCCGCAGCGACCGTGCTCGAGCGTGCCGATGCCGCGCTCGGCTTCCCGCTGTCGCGGCTCATCCTCGAGGGGCCTGGCGAAGAGCTGGACCTGACCGTGAACGCACAGCCCGCGATCCTGGCGACCAGCGTCGCATACCTCGAGGCATTGCAGGCCGAGGCCAATGAAGCGGGGATCGAGATCGCGCCTCTTGAGGTCGCGGGTCACTCCGCCGGCCAGTACGCCGCGGCGGTGGCCGCGGATGCGCTCGACTTCGACACGGCGCTGCAGCTCGTGCGCGAGCGGGGCCGCATCATGCAGGAGCGCGGCATCGCGGGCGGCATGGGAGCCGTGGTCGGACTCTCCGACGAGCAGGTCGACGAAATCGTGGAGCAGGCGCGCGAGCATGGCGAGATCAGCGTCGCCAACGCCAATGCTCCCGGCCAGATCGTTCTCTCCGGCGTCATCCCCGCGCTCGTCTTCGCGCTGGAGATGAGTAGGACCGTTGGCGCCCGTCGCGCCGTCCAGCTGACCGTCAGCGTGGCGAGTCACTCCCCGCTCATGCGCCGCGCACGCGACGAGTTCGGGCGGATCCTGGCCAAGGTCCCCTTCCGCGACCCGGTCGTCCCCATGCTCGGCAACGTCCACGGCAGCCTGATCCATACCGCGGATGGCCTCCGCTCCGAGCTGACCGAGCACCTCGTTCACGGGGTGCAGTGGACGACGAGCGTGCGACGTATGGTCGCCGACGGCGTCACCGACTTCGTCGAGGTCGGGCCGGGCCGCGTCCTATCCGGGCTCATCAAGCGCATCAGCCCGGATGCGCTGGTGCACGCCGTCGATTCGCGCGACGGTGGGCTCTGGCTGCCGGGCCGCCTTGAAGAGGCCGGCGCGTGACACCGTCCTCGCCCGGCCAGCGTCGCGCCGTAGTCACGGGCGTGGGGGTCGTCTCACCTGTTGGCATCGGCGCGGACAACGCCTGGGATGCGCTCGTGCGCGGCCAGTCCGGGATCACCGACATCACCCTCTTCGACACCACCGACTACGAGATCCACGTCGCCGGCGAGGTGAAGGACTTCGACGCCACGCAGTACATGGACTCCAAGGATGCCCGGCGGCACGACCGCAACACCCACTTCGCCGTCGCAGCCACGGGCGAGGCGCTGCGCGATGCGGGCCTGCTAAACGCCGAAGGCGCGCTCGACGCGGGCCAGGCCAATGGAGATCGGTTCGGCATGGTGTTTGGCACCGCCATCGGGGGGATCGGCATGATCTCGGATGGGGTCCAGACCCTGCTGGAGCGCGGCCCGAGCCGGATATCGCCCTTCCTGCTGTCCCACATGATCCCCGACGCGGCCTCGGGCATGGTCGCGATCCAGTACGGCATCCGCGGCCCAAACATGGCGGTGGTGAGCGCCTGCGCCACCGGGGGCCACGCCATCGGTGAGGCGATGGAGGCGATCGTGCGCGGCCAGGCGGACGTGATGCTGGGGGCGGGGACGGAGGCGGTGATTGTGCCGCTCGCCTTCGCCGGCTTCAGCCAGATGCGGGCCCTAGGCTCGCCGGTCGACCCCGATAGCGGGGCCTACAACCCGGAGATCGCGTCACGCCCGTTCGATGCCACGCGCAACGGGTTCGTGGTGTCCGAAGGGTGCGGTGTGCTCGTGCTCGAGGAGCTCGAGCATGCGAAGGCACGCGGCGCGCAGCCGCTTGCGGAGGTGGTTGGCTACGGATCCTCGGCCGACGCCTTCCACATGGCCGCGCCCGCCGAGCGCGGCGAGGGCAGCCAGCGCTCCATGCGTGCCGCGCTGGCCCGTGCCGGGATCGCCCCGGAGGAGGTCGACTACATCAACGCCCACGGCACGAGCACCCCGCTCAACGATCGGTACGAATCGGTGGCGATCGAGGACGTCTTCGGCAAGCACGCCCGTAACGGGCTGCTCATCAGCTCCACGAAGAGCATGACCGGCCACATGATGGGCGCGGCCGGCGCCTTCGAAGGATTCGTGTGCGTGAAGGTCGTCGAGTCCGGCTGCATCCCGCCCACCATCAACCTGCGCCACCCCGATCCGGAGCTGACCCTCGACTACGTTCCGAACGAGGCCCGTCAGGCCGACATCCGGGTTGCCCTCTCCAACTCGATGGGTCTCGGCGGACACAACAGCACCGTCATCATTCGCCGTTACGAAGGGTGAGCGGCCGCCCATGACTCGTGACCCGGCGCGTCGCGCGGTCGTCACCGGGATCGGCGCCATCACGCCAATCGGCAACGACGCGGAGACCTTCTGGCGCAACCTGACCGCCGGCACCAGCGGCATCGCCCGCATCGCCGCGTACGACCCGGCCGAGGAGGAGGTGCAGATTGCCGCCGAGGTGAAGGACTTCGATCCGGCAACCTGGATCAATTTCAAGCAGGCGCGGCGCATGAGCCGATTCAGCCAGCTCGCGGTCGCCGCAGCAGCCCAGGCGATCGACGGCTCGGGCCTGGCGATCACTGATGCGAACCGCGACGACATCGCTGTGGTCGTGAACACAGGCGGCGGCGGGATCGGCGATGTTGCGACCGGCGAGCGCGTCTTCCTGGAGCAGGGCGGCAAGCGCGTCAGTCCGTTCATGGTGCCGATGCTGTCCCCCTCCATGGCCGCCTGCCAGATCAGCATTCAGAACAAGCTGCGAGGTCCAGTGATCACATCCGTGGCCGCCTGCGCGTCCGGCGTCCAGGCATTCGTCGACGCGCAGCGGCTGATCGAACGGGGGGACGCCGACGTCGTGATCGCCGGTGGCACCGAGAGTACGATCCTGCCCGTCGCCTTCGCCGCGCTGGCCAACATGGGCGCCCTCTCCAAGCGCAACGACGAGCCAGAGCGGGCGTCGCGCCCCTTCGACGCCAACCGGGACGGCTTCGTGTTTGGCGAGGGAGCGGCGGTCCTGGTCATCGAGTCCGATGCGAGTGCGTCACAGCGCGGCGCGACCGTGCTGGCGGAGCTCGCGGGCGGCGCGTTGACCGGTGACGCCTTCCACATCAGCGCCCCGGATCCCTCCGCCTACGGCGCGAGCCTGGCCATAGTCCGGGCGCTGCGTGACGCCGGAGTCGGTACCGATGAGGTGGACTACGTCGTCGCCCATGGGACGAGCACGCCGCTCAACGACGCAACCGAGACAAAGGCGATCCACGCCGCCTTCGGCGATCATGCATCGCGGCTCGCGGTGAGCAGCAACAAGAGTATGGTCGGGCACACGCTCGGAGCCGCCGGCGCCATCTCCGTCCTGGCCGCCGTCCTCGCCATCCGCGATGGGGTCGTGCCTCCGACCATCAACTACGAGACGCCCGACCCCGAATGCGACCTGGACTACGTGCCGAACGTTGCCCGCCAGATGCCTGTTGGCGTCGCGATTGCTAATGGCTTTGGCTTTGGCGGCCAGAACGCGGTCGCGGTCTTCCGCCGATATTCGTAGGCCCTGAGTCCCGCCTGGCGCCCATGAGGCGTGCCGCCGTCTGTCAGAGTCGTTTGTGCAGCACAGCCGCACAGCCGCACAGCCGCACAGCCGCGCAGCCGCACAGCCACACAGCCACACAGCCGCACGAATGCTCCTGACGCCGGCCAGGTACCTGTCAGACCGATTTGTGCAGCACAGCCGCACAGCCGCACGAATGCTCCTGAAGCCCGCCGGGTACCTGTCAGACCGATTTGTGCAGCACAGCCGCACAGCCGCACAGCCGCACAGCCCGCACGAATTCTCCTGACGCCGGCCTGACACCGAGTTGCGGCGCGCGCAGACGTAGACTCCTCGGCAAATCGAACCAGCGGAGTTCTGAAGGGCAGACCCGTGACTCGCGCGTACTCGGATCGCGCCACGCTGGCTGCCTTCGCAGCCGTGGTGCTCCTGGGCGGAGGGAACGGCGTTTCCGTCCGATTCAGCGATCGCGAGCTCGCACCGTTCTGGGGCGCCACGATCCGCTTCGGACTGGCGGCCGCGGTGCTCATGGGAGTGGTTATCGTGGCGAGAATCTCGCTGCCGCGGGGGCGGGCACTGCTGGGCAGCGTCCTGTACGGGCTGTTCGCGTTCGCCGGGGCTTTCGGCCTCATCTATTGGGGACTTGTCGAGACGCCGGCGGGTCTGGGCCAGATCATCCTGGCGCTGGTCCCGCTGCTGACACTGCTCCTCGCCGTCGTCCAGCGCCAGGAGCCTTTCCGCTGGCGAGGTCTATTCGGTGCGCTGATTGCCATCGTGGGCATCGCCATCGTGTTCGGCGGTCGCGTCGGGACGGCGGTACCCATCGTCTCGGCGCTCGCGGTCGTGGCGGCCGCGGCGTGCATGGCCGAGTCGAACGTCGTGGTCAAGCACTTTCCAAAATCCCACCCGGTCGCCACCAACGCCGTGGCGATGGCCACAGGAGCCGCGATTCTCTTTGGCGCCACCCTCCTCACCGGTGAACCGATGACGACGCCGGCACGCACTGAGACCTGGATCGCAATCGGATACCTGGCGCTCATCGGTTCGGTTGCCGTCTTCTCGCTCTTCCTCTACGTCATCGCGCGCTGGTCGGCCTCCGTCAGCAGCTACGTCATGCTGCTCATGCCTCTGGTGACGGTCGCGCTCTCGGCGGTGCTCGATCACGAGGCCGTTACTGCTGGCTACCTCATTGGCGGACCGTTGGTTCTGGTTGGTGTTTACATCGGCGCCTTCGCCCCTGCACGGGTCCGCAGCCCCACGCTGCCCACAGTCGCTACGCCCGGTTGTGCCTGAGGGCATTGGCCCCGCCGTCGCGACTGCCCGAAGCTCCGCCCGACGATCGCCGCGATACGGAGATGACCGACGGCGGTACACCCCCAACCCGGACGATCGAGTCGGTGCCCAGCCTGGGTGACCCCGCCTAGCATCCACCGCGTGACGGTGCTGACTCCCGGCGCCGCCGAGGAGGCGGTGTCCGGATGACCGAGGTGAACGGCCTGCGGCTGGCGTTTCGTGGCCTGGTGGCTGGGATGGCTGCCGGCTGGGTCTGGCTGGCGACCGCCATGCTCGGCCTGCTTGCCGTCGGCGAGGATCCGCTGCGCCCGCTGCGAATCATCGGGGCGCACGTCCCAAATGCCGGGCTCGTGCTCGCCGCAGCGGTCATCCAGGTTGCGGCGGCCGGTATCGGTCTGGGATTCGCGTACTTCTTCGGCCGCTACTTCACGGTGCGTGGCACGCTCTTCGCGGCTGCCACGAGCTTCGCGCTCCTCGCCTGGCTGACCGTGGCCAACGACCGCGCCGGGAGCACCGGCTGGACCGGACAGATCGTCCTGGGCCTGGCGGCCCTGGCCTACGGGATGATGCTCGGGGCAGGCATCCCCGTGCGTGGCGAGGTGCTGCGCTATCCCTCGGAGGGATCGGCCTCCACGTAGAGCTCGGGCTCGAATCGCGGGCCGCGCCCTGGAAGCGACCCAACCCAATCGCGCAGGGCGCTCTCCGCCGTCGTGAACGCCAGCTCGGCCCATGGGATCTCGTCGGGGGTAAAGCCGCGGACCTCAACAGACTCGTTGCCGGGCAATGCCTCGCCACCGACCACGTTCGCCTCGAAGATGAGCGTCACGATCCCCACGTGCGGGCGTGAATAGGCGCCGATAAGCCGCCCCACTTCGATCCTCAGCTGCGTCTCCTCCTCCGTCTCGCGACGCGCGCCTTCCTGTGCGGCCTCCCCGAGCTCCAGGAAGCCACCCGGATAGCTCCACAGCCCGGCTCCCGGCTCGATCGCGCGCCTGGCCAGGTAGACCCGACCCTCGCGAATCGGGAGCGTGCCGACCACGATGCGCGGGTTTCGCCACGTCACGTGCCCATTCGGGCAAACGAGCCGCGGTCGGTGGTCCTCCTCGAGGAGACGCTCCGTGACGGGCTCGCCACAGGCCGGGCAGAAGGCCGGTTCCTCCCCGAGGGTGAGCGGGTAGTCCCCGGAGGCGTCGCGTTCAGGCATCGGTCCGCATGGTAAACCGATGAGGTGGGCGATCGGGTGCGCCCCGCGAGCCCCGCAAGGAGGGGTCGCGCACAACTGGTTTGCGTATCGGCCAAGAAACGCCGCCTGCGTGGCCGCGCTGCACATCAGGGAGTGCAGGCAGCGCAGGAGCTCCCGAAATCGGCATCAACTCGGCTGATGTGCAAACCAGTTGTGCAGCGCGGGTGGGCGGATAGTAGGGGGCGCGCGGGAACCTCGGCAGCTCGCGCCTCCCCCGACAGCATCGGTACAATGCCGGCCCTATGCCCTCCACTCCCCACCCGGTTCGGGTCTACAACTCCCTGAGTCGGAGCGTGGAACCGCTCGAGCCGCACACGCCGGGCCTCGTCCGCATCTACACCTGCGGCCCAACCGTCTACCGCTACGCCCACATCGGCAACCTGCGCAGCTTCCTCTTTCCGGACGTCCTGCGACGCGCCCTCGAATACCTGGGCTACGAGGTCCGCGTGGTGAAGAACATCACCGACGTCGGGCACATGCGCGACGACACCTTCGATACCGGCGAGGACCGCATCGAGCTGGCGGCCGAGGTGGAGGGAAAGTCTCCCGCAGAAATCGCGGACTTCTACACCGATGCCTGGCTCACCGACGAGCGCGCCATCAACATCCTGCCCGTCGACGTCTACCCCAAGGCGACCGAGCACATCCCCGAGATGATCAACCTGACGAAACGCCTGCTGGACAAGGGGCTCGCCTACGCGGCGGACGTTCCGGCGGACGGCACGATCTACTTCGACGTGAGCAAGTTCCCCGATTACGGCAAGCTCTCCGGCCAGCGCCTGGACCAGCTGCGAGCGGGGCATCGGGTCGAAGTGGAGGCGGACAAGCGCGACCCGGAGGACTTCGCGCTGTGGAAGGCGGCCGGCCCGGATCGGTTCATGAAGTGGCCGTCGCCCTGGGGCGATGGGTTCCCCGGCTGGCATATCGAATGCTCGGCGATGAGCCTGCGCCACCTGGGGGAGTACGTGGACATCCACACCGGCGGAATCGACAACAAGTTCCCGCACCACGAGGACGAGATCGCCCAGTCAGAGGGCGCTCTCGGCCACAAGGTCGTCTCGATCTGGATGCACGGCGAGTTCCTGACCCTGGGCGACGCCAAGATGGCCAAGTCCGCCGGGAACATCATCCGCGTGACGGATTTGCCGGAGAAGGGCTTTGAGCCGCTCGACTTCCGTTACCTGGCGCTGACCGCGCACTATCGGTCTAAGCTGGATTTCACCGAGGACGCCATGAAGGCGGCGGCTCACGGCCTGCGTCGGCTGAGGCGGGCTGCCTGTGAGGCCCAGACCGATGGCGAGGCTGCTGTCTCGGCCGTTAACCTTTCTGCGGAGCCGATGGCCTCCTACCGCGAACGCTTTACGGAAGCGATCGCCGATGACCTCGCCACGCCCGCGGCCCTCGCGGTCGCGCATGCGGTGGCTGCAGCGGACGACCTGACGCCGGTTCAGCGGCGCGCGCTGCTCCTCGACCTCGACAGGGTCCTTGGCCTGGACCTGGATACGCCCGCAGAAATTGAGCCGGAGACGTGGCCGGCGGAGATCCAGTCGCTGCTGGATCGGCGCGCCAAGGCGCGCGCGGGGCACGATTACGCCACGTCGGATGCGCTGCGCGATGAGCTGGCCGCGCTGGGCGTCGAGGTGCGCGACACCCCCGATGGCCAGGTCGCAACCCGCCCCCGCTAGACGTGATGAGGCGAGCACCAGGGCCTTTCGACTCGCCGAATGCTGCCGTCATTCGCGTTGACCGCTGCTCGTCCACCTTGACTCGCCAGATGCTGGCTCCGTTCGCGCTAAGCGCCTCGAGCGCCCGCTCCGGGGACGTGATCAGTCCCAACTGAGCGTGGACAAGCACCGCAACTCTCCATATCGCCCGTGGATTCGCTTAACGCTGCCACCATTCGCGAATGACGAGTCGGTGTGCCGCCGGCTCCGATGACTCCCCAGGTACGTTTGGCCCATGGTTCCGTTGGTGGACCGTTGCTAGAGTGCACCACAACGGGCGGCAAAGGAGGCGGCACTCCTCATGCGATCAGAGCACTTGCTCCTACAGTCATTGAGCTATATCGCGCTCATCGCGGCGGCGCTCGAGTACGCGATCCTCGTGCGGCACCGGACGGAGCGGCGCGCCGCGGCCGCGCACATAGCCGAGGCGCAAGAGATGGGCCTCCGCGGGCTGGTGCGCCTGTTCCTCGTCGACGATCAGCAACGGAATTGACACAGCTCGCGGCGCGCGAAGGGGAATGCGGCGCGCGAATCCCAGCCCGGGCACAAGGGACGAGGGCGAGGCCTCGATGGCCTCGCCCTCGCTACTCGGTTGATGGACCGCTTACGGGTCGATCGAGATCCCGTTCGTCGTATCGGTGATGAGGATGTTCGACCAGACGACTGTCATGGGCGGCGTGCAATCCGGCTGGAACGTCGCCGTTGCGCTCAGGCTGAAGTTGGTCCTCCCGTTCTGCACCGGGAAGTCGCCCGCGGCGGTGACGCTTGCCT
>Ga0070708_100002100_pt1 | contig 15374 bp, 13 predicted proteins | sample KBSK5503metaG_FD_65469 | JGI IMG/M metagenome (GOLD analysis project Ga0070708, IMG submission 65469) | Corn, switchgrass and miscanthus rhizosphere microbial communities from Kellogg Biological Station, Michigan, USA - KBS K5-50-3 metaG | ecosystem: Host-associated > Plants > Roots >... | reverse complement strand
CTCCCGGATCCGTGCCGTGATTAGCTCGGAAGCGGGCCCTTGCCCCTCGATCTTCGCGAGCACTGCGGCCTCGCCGTCGGCCTTGTCTGCGCGCGGGCCCGGATGCGCGGCGGCCTTGTTCGCCGCCTTCTTCGCAGCCGGGTTCGCGGTCTTCGTCGCCTTCTTGACCGCCTTCTTCTCAGCATGATCGATCACGACACTCTCCCTATGTTTGGATTTCCTCTATCAACTGCGGTGACGCCTAACGGATTGCGGTTCAGCGGCGAGCGCAGCGGAGCGGAGCGAGTCCGCTGCAACCGCGGGTTAGACGCGAACGTTTTGTTGAGCCGGTACATGCGACGACGATACGCCTGGGCCGGGATGCTGTTCAACGGGCCGCAGCTTGCATCGGCCGGAAACCATTGAGCCGGAAGGGCCGGGCGGCTCCTGCGGAAGAGCCTCCACCGGCGCCTGCCGAGCGGACTCCGAAGCACTCAGCCAGGGCGGGCCGGAGTGCGGACCGCGCGTGCTCGGCCCCGCGGCCTTTCCAGGACGCGTCTAACGGCTTAAAGCTCAGCGGCGAGCGGAGCGGAGCGGAGCGAGTCCGCTGCAGCGCTTTGTTGGGCGTGTCGCCTTTTGGAAACGGCTTCATGGTGGCTTAGGCCGCAGCATCTCACGTTCGGCACGCTTTGCTGCGAGCTCCGGTCCCACGAAGAACAGCGTAGACTGCCGTTCCTGCCCTCGCTCGTCAATCTCGGCCTGGTTGAAGACGGACCAGATTAGGCCGCCACCACCAGGCGCTGACCCGCGAAGTCGAAGCCGACGTCAACATACCAGTACTCCTCGGCAACGGAGCCGACATCCCGCGGATCTGACGTACAGGCTGTACCGTCGTTGCTGATCCGAACTACTCGGCTCCGACCGGACCGGGCAGACGTTGACATTCCGCGCGGTTAGCGTGGAGTGTGACCCAGCCTGTGTAGCCTTCCGGAACCTCATAGATCGTTCGCCTCGCGCAGCCGGTCATGAAGAAGGTCACAATTACAATTGCGGCCAAACAAGTCGCATGCCGCCAGCGAATACCGTGGAATACCGATTAGTTTGCCAAGAAGGTCGTATGTCTGCACCTGTCGGTTCCTGGCGGCGAAAGCGAGGAGCGGCCAGATCCGTGATGCACTTCGTTTAGCTTCATGTAGGTATCACCTCACGCGGGGCCGAACGGTCTGCGCATCACCTGCGAGCGAGCGACCGAAGGGAGCGACCCTAGCGAAGCGAGGGCGCGAGTCCGGTGCATGCGCGGGTTAGGCGGACCCAAGGATCGAGAGATAGGCCCGCCATGGTCCCACTGCCGTCGAGTACTGACGTGCCATCACGCGAACCACCTGACCAAGGTGATTCAGGTCGTGGGCCACCCATGTCGCGAGTTGCTGACCCAACGTCACCACACCGAACTCCGGGTGCCTGCCGCGACGTGCCAGGTCGGCGTCCGTCAGACCCAGCGCGACCAAGCGATCCAGATTCTCGGTCCTTAACCGACCGAACGTGTCGAGGAGTTGGCTGAGCGAGAGTCCTTTGGACGCGGCGAACATCGCCTCGCGATCAAATGCCGGAAAGGGAACGGCGTCGCCATGTCGGAGCATGTGTTCGACGCGCGGCATCCAGTTGGTGCGGTCGGCGTGAATCAGATGCCCGACGACATCGAACGGACTCCAGGTGCCGGAGCCCTCGGTTGCTCCGATCCAGGGACCGGGAAGATCCAGGAGCAGCGCGCGTAGAACCGTAGGCGTCCGCCGTAGGACTGGCAGGGCGTCGTCAAATTGAAACTCCACGGCTTCCCTCCTAACGTCCTGCCAACATGATAGATCCGCCTAACGGCTGAGAGCTCAGCGGCGAGCTACCGAGGGCAACGCCCGCGGCGCGGGTCCGCTGCAGCGACTTGTTAGGCGCGAGGCTCTTGCCACGCCACACGATTTGCCTCGGACTCACGATACGCCACACGCTTCTGCGACTCAACCGGCCCACTAAGGCAGGGGCCAGCGGGGCCGGGCCGGCGATGCGGGAGAAACTCATGACAGCGCGACGAATTGCTGCGGACCCATGGGACCAGCGATTTGCGACAAGCCCGGCCCCCACTCTCTTTACCGCCGCGCCTAACGGCTTGCGGCTCAGCGGCGACGGCGGCGAAGCCAACGGCGTCCGCTGCAGCCGCGGGTTAGGCTGCGCTCGAGGTGGCACAAAGCTACTCGGCTCCCAGTCTGGCGCCCACGCGAATCGTATGCCCGTCCGGGTGTCGGATGTGGCATTCGCGGACGTTCCAAGGCATATCGGTGGGCGGCCACGGAGCTACCACGCCGAGCCTCAAAGCAAGCGCGTAGACTGCGTCGACTTCTGACGGTGAACGCAACCACCAACTCATCCACGTGCTACCTGCCTGGTTGTCCCACCGCTCGCGAGGCATGGGGCCATCTCGAGAACCCTGCCCACCCTGGCAGAGAAAGATCTCACTCGTACCGGAGATTACTGCTCCGAATGTGGGTGGTTCGCCATGCTCCCAATGCTTTTTCCACCCGAGCTTTTCAAACCAGGCGAAGCTGTCCGGGAGGCTGGAAACGTTCAGGATAGGAGTCACATCTAGGACGTTCATGATGATGAGCTGCGCAGACAAAGGGCGCAGCCGAACGGCTCAAAGCTCAGCGGCGAGCGGCCGCCTGCAGGGCGGACGCGAGTCTGCTGCAGCGCGTTGTTCGGCGATGCATTTCTCGTGAGAAGGAGGCGAAGCGGGGCCGATTCCCGTTGCCGGGTTGCTACACCGGAATCGAATGCCTTGCCCGACTCGACGACACTATCCGGTCTGTGTACCGGACGGCACGCCCCCAAGCCCCGCGTGATCCTACCATCGGCACTCCTGTCGCCGAACGTCTCAAAGCTCAGCGGCGAGCGTAGCGGAGCGGAGCGAGGGATCTTGACCCGATTTAGTAGACACCCAATGGGGTGATTACGCGGCGATGCGTTCATAAGCGATGGGGGAACGATATCCCAGGGCGGAGTGAAGCCGGGTGCGGTTGTATCGGCGGATGTATTGGCCGATCGCGGCTCGGAGCGCCTCGTCGTCGTCGAAGAGGCGTTTGTCCAGAGCCTCGGCCTTCATCGAGTGAAAGAAGGATTCGATGAAGGCATTGTCGTTGAGCCGACGCCGCCGCCTCATGCTCTGAACGATCCCGAGAGCCGCCAGACGGGTCCGGTACGCGTATGCGGCGTATTCGACTCCTCGGTCCGAGTGGAAGATCAGCCTCCGGATCACGCGCCGCCCGGTCAGAGCTCGCCGAAGCGCTTCCATCGTCAGACCTGGCTCCTTCCGCAATCCCAGGTGCCAGCCCAGGACCCGCCTCGAGTGCCGGGCCAGAACCACCGCGAGGTACCGCCACCGACCTCCACTCTTCAGATACGTCACGTCCCCGACCCACACCTGGTTGACCCTCCTGGTCTCCAAATCCACGATCCGGTTGGGTACCGTGCAGAAGAACTCCCGTGTCCCCGGCATCCGCCGATAGATCCGGGCCGATCGCGCTTTCAGAACGGCCTGGCGCATCAATCGCGCCACACGCTTGCGGCCCACCCAGATCCCGCTCTCCCGCAGTACCGCGTGGATCCGCGGACTCCCGTATGTCTGCTCGCTCGCCTGGAAGATCCGCCCGATACGGTTGAGAAGACGCTCATCCTCTTTGGCCCGACGGCTCGGCCGACGGTTGAGCCATGCGTAGTATCCCGACCGCGGGTGACCCCGTGGCGCCGGCACAGCGCCTCTACTCCAAACCGGTCCCGTTCCGCTTCGACCAATGCGAAGACTGCTGCCTTTGTGCGGAACAGAACCGAATGGCTTTTTTTAGGATTTCGTGCTCCTCCCGAAGCAGCGCGTACCGCCGCTTCAGAGTCGAAAAGGCCGCCATCCGGCGCTCCGCCCGAAGATCCAGCATCGCCTCGACACGCCCGCACAGTCGCCCCTCCCGGGCCTCCTTGCGCCAGCATGATCGGATGAATGTCCAGCGCTTCCGCAACATCCTGAACCTGCACACCCTTGAGCGAACTGAGCTTGACTGCCTTGAGCTTAAACTCGAGGGTATATCGGTGAGTCTTGACCGGGCTTATTCGTCTGGCCATCGGCACCTCCTTCGAGCGTTAGGCCAGAGTGTTCACCTTATCGGGTCAACTGCCACGTCCGCTGAAGCGCGGTGTTGGGCGTGGCGTTCATGGCGGGCCTGTTCTTCCTTATGCCACGATACGCCTACGAGTTCCTGCTGCTCAATCGCCGTTGGCTTTCTCTGCGCCAAGGGCGCCGGGCGGTGCTGCGGGAGAGGGCTGAGCGAGCCACCACGTCCTCGGCTGCGGGCCACGCTGCGCTGAGGCGACGGAGCCCGGCGCCCGGCTCGACCGCCTGACGCCCAACCCCTGCGCTCAGCCGCGTGCGTCTTCGCACGTCGGCTGCAGCGCATTGTTGGGCGTGATCTCCCGCCGCAGGAAACGTTCATGTGTCCTATTTCGACTGACGCTCATCACCGAGGACGACCGAAGAACAAGATATAGCCGTCGGCGTCCTTAAGCTCGAAACCACGCAAACCGTCATCAGTGTCTTTCAGCGGCTCGGAAAACTCGACATTGCGCGAAGCAAATTCGGCCGCCAATGCGTCAGGATCCGGGACGTCAACGAATGCGTCCCAGCGGGCGATACCTTTCTTGACGTCTCGCTTGTAGTTCGGCAATGGAGCTACGCCAACGTCTTTGAGCAGGATCTGCGCACCACCTCTGCGAACGATGCCGAAGAAGATGTCGTCAGGAGCAGGCCCCTGGAAGGTGATCTCAAATCCAAGCCGGTCTCGGTAAAACGAAAGCGATGACGGTACGTGGCTCGCGATAAAAAAGGGTGAGATGCCGGAAATCTCTGCTTGTGTCATGTGGACTGCTCCGTGCTTTACGCCCAACATGAATTAGGGCACCGAATGGGGGGAGCAAAGGGAACGAAAGTCGCAACCTAACTCCCCCACAGGAAAGTCAAACTCCGGGGCCGCATCCTCCACCCGCGCCAGACTTTGCGAAAGAAATGAGCCCCCAACCTCCCGGGAAGCTAGGTGACGGAATCCGCAACCCAACTCCCCGTCGAGCAGCAACGGCGCGGCTTCAGAGCGTATCGGCGGGACTGCGGACACCGCGGCCTCCGGCTCGGTTCAGAACGTGGGTATAGATCATCGTGGTCCTCAGGTCCTTGTGGCCGAGCAGCTCCTGGATCGTCCAGATATCGTATCCCTCCTCGAGCAGATGGGGGGCGAAGGAGTGCCTAAACGTATGGCAGCTCACGGGTTTCTTGATTCCAGTGTCATGCACGGCCTGAGCCACGATGTGGTGTCGACGCTCGACACCAGAACGGGGATCCTTGCTCCGGCCATCGGCCGGAAAGAGCCACTGCCAGCCCCACTCGGAAGCGGCGCGGGGACTTGCGCTCGAGCGGTAGGGCAAATAGACGGATCCGAAGCCTTCGGCAATGTCGCGCTCGTGAAGCCGCTTGACCTGCGAAAGCCAGCTCGCGAGATCCTGTCGCTGGAGACTCCTTACGCTGCGACCGGGGCAGGAGATCTGCGAGGCTGGGAGCCAAAAGGGAGACTCGACCAGGACGGGAGCCGGGGCCTTAGCGACTAGTCATAGATCCCGTCGGCGAACCAGACGTCGGTTTTTCGGTCGCGATAGATCCGGTAGAGAGCGCCGTCGGAGAGCTCCACGTCCCAGTAGTCACGGAACGTCGCTTCCGCCTGCCACCAACCATCTTCCATGGCCCAGGGGCCGGAAGCGATTTTGATACTGCCGCTGATCGGCGGCTGCGCGTCAGGGGCGAGGGTCCTGATCGAGATGGGGCGGGATCCCGGGCGGGCGGCCGCAAGGGCCGCCCCTACATTTGAGGAATCCGAAGACGAAGCCACGATCACCTCCAACGGAACTGGTGGGCGGAGGACTCTGACGGAGAGAAGGCCGCGGCCTGTTTTGGGAGGGCGGGCGAGAGAGGGAGGAGGCGGGGGCGCGTAGGAGACTTCGGTGAAGCGCTCGGGACGGTGGCCGTCGACGGTGCGGGGGGAGCCGACGCGGCCGGCGCCCAGAAGCGCCGCCAGGCGCGCGATTGTGGTCGCGAGCTTGTCGGGCGACAGGGCGGCGGGACCGAAGAGAGACAGCTGGGCGCGTCGAGGCCTGTCGGGATGCGCCGTTAAGGCGAAGCCGGTGACGGGGGCGCCGGGCGGGCGGGCCTCGAGCTCGAGGCGCACGAGCGTCAGGAGCGTCTTGACCTCGCGCGTCGGAGCGGGCAGCGCGATCGCGCGCGCGTCGCAGCCGTCGGGGTCGAGCCTGAGTGAGGCCTCGAGCCGGACGCAGGCGAGGCCCTGAGCCTCCAGGCGCGCCACGAGGCGCTCTAAGGCCGCGTTGCCGACGAAGAGGAAGGGCTCGAGCGAGACGAGCGGCCACTCGAGGTCCATTCCCTCGGTGAAGTCGGGAGGCGGAAGGCGCGGCATGAGAGGGCGCGGATCGAAGCCGCGCGCGGTCGTATGGAGCTCGCGGCCGATTTCCCCCAGGCGGCTCGCGACTTCGCCTTCCGGCAGGCGCGCGAAATCGCCGACCGAGCGGATCCCCCAGCGCGCGAGGGTCTCAGCGATCTCCGCCTCGGGCGCGAGGCGCGAAAGAGGGAGAGGAGCGAGAAAGGCGGCCTCCTCCCCTGCCGGAACGACCACGGGCGTGTCGGGCAGTCCCGCTGCGACGCGCGCGGCGAGCTTGGAGGTGGCGATGCCGACCCTGACCGGCAAGGAGGCCTTTTCGACGGCCGAGATGATGTCGCGAGCAAGCGAGAGGGCGGCCGATTTCAGGTCCGGCGTTTCCGTGTTTTCCGTGCCGTAGGGGCGGCCCTTGCGGCCGCCCGCCTCCCGTTGGCTTTCGTCTTGGTCGTGCCGTAGGGGCGGCCCTTGCGGCCGCCCGCCCACGCGTGACTGGGAGCGGGCGGGGTCGAGCCCCGCCCCTACGGCGTGAGGAGCACGCGCGAGAGCCGGGAGACCTTCCAAGTCCAGGTAGACGACGCCGTCGCCGGCGTCCTCGACGCGCGGGGAGAAGGTGTCGGCGACTTCCAGGAGGGCTTCCTGAGCGGCGCGCTCGCTTTCGAAGTCGCGCGCGCGGGCCAGAAGCTTGGGGAAGAGGGAACGGGCCTGCGGAAGGGTCATTCCCGGTTGGATCCCCTTTTCCCGCGCCTTGCGCGTCGCGGCGAGGACCCGGGCGGCGTTGCCGTTGCCTTCGAAGACGGCGGCTGCCTCGCCCTTCAAGTCCGGCTCGCTGCGCAGCCGCGCGGCCAGGGGAAAGAGCGGGACGAAGAGGCAGGCGAGCATCAGGGGAAGTTGTGAATTGTGAGTTGTGAGCTGCGAGTTGTGAGTGGGAGAACGACGGGATCAGATCCTTCGTTTCGCTCAGGATGACCGGAAGGCCAGCGGCAAAGCCAGTTCGAGGCTTGACTCATCATAATGAATCACGCGGGTCTCGCAGTGAGTAAGAAAGAATCCGTCTGTTTCAAGTTTTGAGCGGAAGTTTTCTCCTCACCCCGCCTCTCTCCCGCCGGGAGAGAGATGCGCTCGGGAACCTCGAGAAAGAGTTCTTCTGTCTGGCCCGGAGTCGCGCGGGCGAGTTTCTGGAGCGTCAGGCGGGAGGAGAGGCCCGCGAGGAGGCGAGGGGTTGAGCCGGCGCCCTGCCAGAGAGGCAGGGAAGCGTCCGCGGTGACGACGGCGTCGGCGGCGATGCCGCTCAAACGGTAAGGAGTCAGGAGGAGCAGAGAAGAGCCCTGCGCGGCGACCGCGCGGGAGAGGCGCAGCCAGACGGCGTCGGGCAGATAGCGCGTGCCGCGGGGAGAGAGGCCCAGGTCCGCGACGACGAGCGGGAAGCCGGTTGCGAGCAGCATCTCCGCCGCGGCGAGCGCTTCCTTGACGCGCCGGGGCCGGACCCAGAGAAGCCGCTCCAGATCCACGCCGGTTTCAGCCGCACCCCGGGGATCGAGATGCTCCGCGAGGTCAACCAGCGCCGCGGCTTCTCCCGCCGAGGTCACCGAGGCGAGCGCGGCGACGGCGATCGAGAAACGGCCGCTCGAGCGGCGGCCGGCGAGCTCGACCAGCTTGCCCCTGGGGAGTCCGCCGGGAAACAGGCGATCGAGCGTCGCGACCCCCGTCGCGAGCCGTTCCCGCGACTCCGCACGCGGCGGCAGATCCGACGCGACCGAGATCTTCGCGCCGAGACCCGAGAGAAGGCGCCGCGCCGGCCTGGCGGCAAGCGCCTTTTCGACGACGTCTTCCAGGTGAAGAAGCTGAGCGGTCATGATTGAAAGTCCGGGTCGAGATCCCAGGCCCGGAAAGAGCCACGATAGGCGTAAAAAAAGCGTAAGTCAATATGACGTATTGACTTGGCAGTATGACAAGTAAGTTTTACTTATGTTGTCGGAGGAGACGGAAATACAGGCTCAGAATTCTCGCCGGGGTCGGGCCTCTCGTTTCGCGAGGCTCGGAAACGCGCTTCGGCGATCCCGGTGAAGAACCGGCTGCGCGTCCTGCGCGCCGAGCGCGACTGGTCGCAGGCGGACCTGGCCGGGCGGCTTGACGTCTCGCGTCAGACGGTCAACGCCATCGAGACGGAGAGACACGACCCGAGCCTGTCGCTGGCGTTCAAGATCGCGCGCCTCTTCGGAAAACTCATCGAAGAGGTGTTTGAGCCCGAGGGAAGTTGTGAGTCGTGAGTCGCGAGTTCTCGATCGCTCTTCTAGACCTTTTTCTCCTTCCACCTCCCCCGGCGGAAGATCGTCGTGCTGACGACGGCGAGCGTCGAGAAGGCGATCGCGATCGCGGCAAAGACTCCTCGCGGGCCCAAGCCGACACGCCGCGAGAGGACATAGGCGAGCGGGATCTCGAACAGCCAGAAGATGCAGAAGTTGATCCGTGTGGGCGTCCAGGTGTCGCCGGCTCCATTGAAGGCCTGAGTCATGACCATTCCGACGGCGTAGAAAAGAAACCCGTAGCTGACGATACGCAGACAGGCGGTCCCGAACGGCAGCACGGCGGGGTCCGTCGAGAACAGACGGATGAGAGGCCCGGCCAGGAGAACGAACACCACGCCGACGGCGCCCAGAAAAATCATGTTGTAAAGAGCCGCGATGTAGACGGACCTTTCCGCGCGATCCGGTTTTCGCGCTCCGAGATTCTGCCCGACCATCGTCGCCGCCGCGTTGGAAAGCCCCCAGGAAGGCAGGATCGCGAAAACGATGATGCGGATGCCGATCGTGTAGCCCGCGACGACCGCGCTTCCGAAAGCGGACAGGATGCGCACGATCCCGATCCAGCTGGCCATCCCGATCATCGCCTGGAAGATGCCGTTCCCCGAAATCTTCAGGAGGCGCAGCATGGCCGGCGGGTCTATCGAGATGTGCTCGCGGCGGATCACGATGCGGCCTCGCCCGCGCCGGAGGGTCCAGAGCTGGAAGAGGACGCCGATGCCGCGCCCGCAGGTCGTGGCGACGGCCGCGCCCATGACACCCAGGCGCGGAAAGGGCCCGAGCCCGAAGATGAAACAGGGATCGAAGAGGAGATTGAAGGCGTTGGCGAGCCAGAGCGTGCGCATCGCGATCGACGGGTCTCCGGCGCCGCGGAAGACGGCGTTGATCAGGAACAGCAGCAGGATGACGACGTTGGCACCGAGCATCACCCGCGTGAATCCCGAGTTTGCGATGACTCCCGGGGAGGCGCCCATCGCGGCGAGCAGTCGCGGAGCGAGGATCGCGCCCACAATCCCGATCGGCACGGCCGCCGCGATTCCCAGCGCGATCGACTGCACCGCCGCCCGCGCGGCCGCGTCCGGATTCTTTTCGCCGATCCGCCGGGCGACGGTCGCGGCGGCGCCCATCGAAAGCCCGATGGCCAGCGAATAGATCAGGGCCAGCATGGACTCTGTCAGCCCGACCGTCGCGATCGCGTCGGCTCCCAGGCGAGAAACCCAGAAGACGTCCACGACCGCGAAGACCGACTCGAGGACCATCTCGAGAACCATCGGCACGGCCAGCAGGACGATTGCCCGGCCGATCGGCCCTTCCGTGTAGTCATGCCGCACGCCGCGGAGTGCCTGACCGACTGTTCTCCAGAAACCGGGACGGTCGCCCGGTCCGGTGGGGACCGCTTCAGCGGCCGGGATTTCGATTGTCTCGCTCATGGACCCGCCTCACGCCGCGGCTTACCCGATGCTCACTTGATGACGCTGAGCAGATTACTGTAGTCGTCGGTCCACAGGCGGATCTGAGGGGCTGCCTCGCGGCGGGCGCAGGCCCGCGCAATCTCGGGAGTCGCGAAGGCGCTCGGGTCGCGGGAGAGGAGGACCCAGGTCGTCGCCCAGGCGGCTTCTCCCCCCTCGTTGCGGTCCACGACGCAGATCGGGAGGGAGAGAGAACTGGCGGCCTCCCGCACGACGGGCTCCAGGTCGAGCTGCCGGTTAGAGATGTGCATCGCCAGGAGCCCTCCCGGGGCGAGACGGGCGATATAGATCCCGATCGCCTCGCACGTCATCAGGTGGACCGGGATGGCGTCGCTCGTGAACGCATCCACCGCGAGGACGTGGAAGCCCGGCGCGCCCGACGCGGCTTCCCGTTCCAGGGAAAGGCGGGCGTCACCGGAGACGATCTCCACGCGAGCCGGGCAGTCGGCCAGGTACGAGAAGAGACGCATCGGCCCGGTCGACAGCGCGACGACCGCGGGATTGATGTCGTAGAAGCGCAGTGTGTCCCCGGGGCGGCCGTACGCGGCGATCGTGCCGACGCCGAGGCCCACGACGCCGACCCGCATGGGGCCCAGGTTGCGCAACGCGTGGCGCCGGAGCACGAGGCCGATGCCGCTGTCTTCCGTGTAGTAGGTCGTCGGCGCATGGCGCTTCTCCGGCGACCGGTACTGGAAGCCGTGCACGATGCGGCCGTGGCGCAAGTCCAGGCGCTCGGAGTCCGGGATCCCGGCCGCCAGGCGCTCGACGGTCAAGACTCCGTAGAAATTGCGCGACACGGAGACCGCCGACTGGAGTGAGGACTGGATCTCGGACACCAGCAGGATCCCCAGGAACGCCAGCGCCCCGGCCAGGCTCGCGCCGGCGAGAAAAGGGCGGCCCGGGGCCGTCAGCAGCCGCAGCTTCAGGATCAAGAGGATCGCCGCGACGCCGGCGCCCGCCGCGAGCAGACCGCTCGTGGAGGAGAAGAGCAGGCGAAGCGAGAGCCGCCTCGCCAGAGCCGATGAGAAGAGCTCGGGGTCGCGGGCGTAATAGACGAGGACGCCCGAAGCGGTCAGCACGAGAAAGGCCGGCCACGGCCGGCCGCGGTGCAGCCAGGAGGTCTCGTCGCGGACCATTGCCGCGACGGCGAGCACGCCCGCGAGGAAGAGCGCGAGGTGAAACTCCCAGAAACCGCGGAAGAGGCGCGGGGCAGCGAGCGCGACGAAGATCCCGCCGGCGGCTCCCCCGGCCGAGATCGTCAGGTAGAAGGAGGTCAGTCGGTTGGGCTCGGGCTTGGACTTCGCGAGCTCGCCGTGGCAGACCATGCAGACGGCGAAGAGGGCACCCGAGTAGGCGACGATCTGCGTGCGGATCGGCACCGTGAAGCCGCGAAACAGGACGAGCGCCGCCCCGCCGAGCGCGGCCGCGAGGAGAAAGCCGAAGACGGCGCGGTTGTAGAGCCGCTCGCTCTGGAAACAGAGGATGAAGCTGGCGAGGTAGAGGCAGAGCGGCAGGACCCAGAGGAACGGGATCGCGGCGACCTCCTGGCACATCTGGTTGGTCGTCGCCATGAGCGTCATGGAGCCGCAGGCGGCGAGGGCGAACCAGAAGAAGACGTTGCGGGTTGTGGGTCGTGAGTCGTCGGTCGGGGATGGGGGAGGTGTGAGGAAAAGACTGGGGGACGGGGGGACTTGGAGACGGGGAGAAGGGGCACGCAGCGAGAGGCGGGCGCAGGCGAGGGAGGCGGCTGCGAAGAGAGCATAGGTGGCCGTCCAGAGCCAGGCCTGCGCGCGCAGGGGAAGAAAACGCTCGACGAGCGTCGGGTAGGTCACGAGCGCCAGGAGCGAGGCGAGGTTCGAAAGCGCGTAGAGCCGATACACGCGGGCTCCCGGATGGGCGCGCGCGGCCCAGGCCTGCAGCAGCGGGCTCGTCGAGGACAGGAGCAGATACGGGAGGCCAACACTCACCGCGAGGATCGCGAGGATCTTTTCGATGGGCTGCCCCGGATCCTTCGGTTTCCAGCCCGGGCCCGGGAGGATCGGCGACCCCCAGGCGATCGCCAGCCCGGCGAGCGCCGCGAGCGAGAGGAGAAGGAGCGCGGCGTGAAGGATGCGACCAGCACGGGTCGTGGAGAGGCGGGCCAGAGCGTGGGCGTAGAGGTAGCCGGCCAGGAGCACGAGCTGAAAGAAAACGAGGCAGGTGGACCACACGGCCGGCACGCCGCCGAACCAGGGGAGCACGCACTTGCCCATGAGCGGCTGGATCTGGAAGAGAAGGAACGCCCCGAGGAAGACCGTGAGGCCGTAAAGAAGCATCAGGCTCGGTGATTGTTGTTCGGTGTTCGGTGTTCGGGACCGGCTTCCAGATGGAGAGCGGCCTTGCGGAGGCCGCGGGAGAGGGAGTCGTCGATGCCGGCCGTGAGGGCCTGGGAAAGCGAGAACCAGGCGGTCTCCTGGAGAAGAGGGCGCGTCGGACCTTCGACGGTCAAAAGGTGGCGGATGTCGAAGTGGAGGTGCGGAGGATCGGCGCCGTAGGCAGGGATCGAATGCACGTCCACGTCGAGGATGCGTTCCCCGATCGGAAATCCGAAGGAATCGATCCCCGTCTCCTCCCGCGCCTCGCGCAGGGCCGCCGCGAAGACGGACGCATCCCCGGGCTCCACGTGGCCGCCCGGCTGAAGCCAGCGGTCAAGCTTCCTGTGCCAGACGAGCAGAAATTCCGGGTCGCCTCGCCGCGCCACGACCGCGCTCGCCGTGATGTGCCCTTCGCCATTCGCTCGCGAGAAGGGGCTGTCGGTCCGGCTCACGAACTCCCGAATCGTGGCGAGGCTCTCGCGCTCGCGGTCTCCGGACGCCTCGTAAGATTTCAGATCCTGGAGCAGCCCTTCGGGGAACGACATCACCGCCCGATTCTCTGTCGGAGTCGCTCGAACATTCGAGCCGCGCGCAACGTATTGATTACTGTCCCCCAAAAAACGGCCGGACTTCCGGTCTCCTCGAACCGGGGGACATCGAAAAACTTCGGAAGTTCTAGAGCGGGAAGGGGTTATGACGAAATCCAGAAAGAGATGGATCTGGGGGGCGGTCGTCATTGTCGTTGCGGGAGGGGCGATCGTCGCGATGCGAAGCCGCGAGAAGGCCGATCCGAAAGCCTCCGCGCCCCCTTTCCGGCTGGGCAAAGTGCAGGAAGAGCCTCTTCAGGTGTCGGTGCGCGAAGTCGGAGTCGTGGACCCGGTAACCAAGGTGGACGTCAAGTCGGCGGTCTCGGGGCGGGTCCTCTCGCTGCGCGTCCGTGAAGGTGCAGTGGTCAAGTCCGGGGACGTCCTGGCCGAGGTCGAGCCGGACGTCAATCAGGCGCAATCGCTCTCGGAGGTGCAGTCGGATCTGACACAGGGGGAGTTGAAGCTGCAGGACGCCGAGCGTGAGTACGCCACGCAGAAGACGCTGTTCGACCAGGGACTCCTCGGAGCCGACGCCTTCAAGCAGTCCAAGAACAAACGGGACCAGGCTGTCCAAACACTCAAATCGGCCCGCATGCGCTATCAGATCGTCGAGGACCGCGGCATACCGATCTCCGGCAACGCCTCCTCGCAGAACGCGCGTGTGACCGCGCCGATGGCCGGCGTCGTGATCAAGAAGGGTGTGGAGCTCGGCGAGACCGTGACGTCGGGCGTCTCCTCCTTCAACGCCGGCACGGTGCTGTTCACCGTGGCCGACCTGAAATCGCTCATCATCCGCGTGAATTTGAACGAGGTGGACATCGCGAAGGTTCACGTGGGGCAGCCGGTGCGGATCACGCTCGACGCCTACCCTCAGAAGGTCTTCTCGGGAAAAGTGACCTTCGTCGCGCCCTCGGCCGAGCTGGTCGAGAAGATCAAGGTCTTCAAGGTCGAGATTTCGCTCGACGAGCTCTCGGAGGCGTTCCGGACCGGAATGAGCGCGAACGTCGAGATCCTGGGCGAGAAGCGGGGCAAGGCGGTCTCGATCCCCCTCGAGGCTCTTCAGAAGCGCGAGGGACAGACGATCGCGTACCGGCTGAAGGACGGCCTGAAGCCGCAGCAGCTCGCCGCGGCCAAGGAAGCGCTCTCCTCCCGCAACAAGTTCATCTGGCTCTCGGACCACTGGAAGGAATACTTCGACGTCGTGCAGGTGACGGCCGGCATCGCCACGCTCGAGCGCATCGAGATCCTTTCCGGGTTGAAGCCGGGCCAGCAGGTCGCCCTGGAAGACGTCTCGAAGAAGAAGGTCGAAAAGGACGACGACACCGATTGATGCCCGCCGCGCATCAATCGGAGGTGATAGGTGGTAGGTCGTAGGTGATAGGGACCGAAGCATTCCCTACCACCCACCACCTACCACCTGAAAGGGAGTGGTAGCCGATGAACCCGATCATCGAGACGAGGGGACTGACAAAGACATTCGGCTCTAATGGAGTCGCGGTCCACGCGCTTCGCGGGGTCGACCTGACCGTGGAGCGGGGAGAGTTCCTGGCGCTCATAGGGCCGTCGGGGTCGGGGAAGTCCACGCTGATGGCGATCCTCGGGTGCCTGGACACGCCGACGTCGGGGACGTACGCCCTGGAGGGGCAGCGGGTCGAGGGCCTGTCGGGGCGCGAGCTCGCGCTCATCCGCAACGAGAAGATCGGCTTCATCTTCCAGCAATACAACCTGCTCCCGAAGGCATCGGTGCTCCGCAACGTCGAGCTTCCGATGCTCTACGCGGGCGTCCCGCGCAAGGAGCGCCGGCGCCGGGCGCTCGAGCTCCTCGAGAAAGTCGGGATCCCCGAGAAGGCCAACGTGCTTCCCTCCAAGCTCTCGGGCGGGCAGACGCAGCGCGTCGCGGTCGCTCGCGCGCTCGCCAATCGCCCGGCGATGCTCCTGGCTGACGAGCCGACCGGCGCGCTCGACCAGAAGACCGGCCACGAAGTCCTGGAGCTCTTCACCGCGCTCCACAAGCAGGGCAACACAATCCTGATCGTCACGCACGACCTCTCCATCGCCGCCCTGGCCGAGCGCCGCGTGGAAATCGAGGATGGGCTCATTCTTCACGCGGTGGCGGCATGACCACGGTTTGCGGTATGCGGTGTGCGGTTTGCGTCGGACC
>Ga0070708_100002099_pt1 | contig 15378 bp, 11 predicted proteins | sample KBSK5503metaG_FD_65469 | JGI IMG/M metagenome (GOLD analysis project Ga0070708, IMG submission 65469) | Corn, switchgrass and miscanthus rhizosphere microbial communities from Kellogg Biological Station, Michigan, USA - KBS K5-50-3 metaG | ecosystem: Host-associated > Plants > Roots >... | reverse complement strand
GGCAAGAACCTGTTTCCTTCCAACATCCAGGGACTTCCGACCTGGTTCACGATCCGGGCCTCCAAGGAGGGCTTCATCGCGCGCCGGCGCGACGTCGGCGTCCTGATCTGCATGAATCCCGAGACGGTCCACGAGGACATCCGGACCGTCCACCCCGGCGCCGCGGTCATTCACGAGGAGAGCCTGAACTTGACGTCTGTGCGGGACGACCTGCACCTCTACCCCGTCCCCTTCTCCAAACTCGTCCTGGAGCTCGTGCACGACGGAAAGCTGCGGCGCCTCGCGATCAACATGATCTACGTCGGCGTGGCCGCATGGCTCCTCGACATCGACATGGAGGAGATCCGCAAGGCGGTGGTCAAGCAGTTCAAGGGCAAGGAGAAGGCGGTCGAAATCAACTGGAACGCCATCCAGGGCGGGTTCGGCTGGGCGAAGAAGAATCTGACCAAGACGGACCCCTACCGGCTCGAGCGCATGAACAAGACGGCCGGCAAGATCATCATCGACGGCAATGCCGCGACCGCGATCGGCTGCGTGCTGGCGGGCGTCAACGTGCTCGCCTGGTACCCCATCACGCCGTCCTCATCGCTCGCGGAGGCGTTCATCGAGTACAGCCGGCGATTCCGGAAGGACCCGGTCACGGGCAAGCCCACCTATGCGATCGTGCAGGCCGAAGACGAGTTGGCCGCGGCGGGCATGGTCATGGGCGCCGGCTGGGCGGGCGCACGGGCCATGACGACGACGTCCGGCCCCGGCATCTCGCTCATGTCCGAGTTCGTGGGCCTCGGGTACTACGCGGAGGTCCCCGCCGTCATCGTGGATGTGCAGCGTGTGGGCCCCTCGACGGGGCTCCCGACCCGGACGATGCAGGGGGACATCCTCTCGACCTACTTCCTCTCCCACGGCGATGCCAAGCACATTCTCGTGATTCCCGGCTCGGTCGAGGAGTGCTATGCACTCGCCATGGAGGCTTTCGACCTCGCCGAGCGTTTCCAGACGCCGGTGTTCATCATGACGGATCTCGACCTCGGGATGAACAACTGGATGGCCGAGCCCCTCGCCTACCCCGAGAAGCCGGTCGACCGCGGAAAGCTGATCCGGACCGAGGAGGAGTTGAAGGAGCACATCCGGAAGTTCCAGGAGTTCGCACGCTACAGGGACGTGGAGGGGGACGGCATTCCCTACCGCACGTTGCCCGGCTTGATCGACAACCCGGCAGCCGCCTATTTCTGCCGCGGCTCCGGCCACTCCGAGCGGGCCACGTACACCGAGAAGCCCGATGACTACAAATCGAACATGGATCGGCTCGCCCGCAAGTTCGAGACCGCGCGCCGTTTCGTCCCCAGGCCCATCCTCTCGAACGGCTCGGGGTCGGAGATCGGCTTGATCGCCTACGGCTCCTCCGACTTCGCCATCCAGGAAGCCCGCGAGATCCTTTCGCGCAAGGGAACCCGCACGGATTACCTGCGCCTGCGGGCCCTTCCCATCGGAGACGAGGTCGCGGACTTCGTCGCGTCGCACGATCGAATCTACGTCGTGGACCAGAACCGCGACGGCCAGATGTTCGACCTCCTGCGGCTCGAGCTTCCGCCCGGGGACTCGGGCAAGCTGCGTTCGCTCCGCCATTACGACGGCTTTCCCCTCGATGCCGAGACGGTGGTCGAAGGGATCGAAGCCGGGGAGAAAAAGTGATGTCCTCCGTCGCCGAACCCAAGGCCCCTCCCACCAACCGCATCGGCCTGACCGCCAAGGAGTACGGCGGATTGAAGTCCACGCTCTGTGTCGGGTGCGGGCACGATGTCATCACCCGGCAGATCACGCAGGCCTTCTACGAAATGGGCGTATCCCCCTACAAAACGGCCAAGATGTCGGGCATCGGTTGCTCCTCGAAGACGACGGCCTACTTCGCCGACCGCGGCCACGGCTTCAACGCCGTTCACGGCCGCATGCCGGCGGTCGCGACGGGGGCGATGCTGGCCAACACGACGCTCCTGTCGATCGGGGTCTCGGGCGACGGCGACACCGCCTCGATCGGGGCCGGGCAGTTCATGCACCTGCTGCGCCGGAACGTGCCGATGATCTACATCGTCGAGAACAACGGAGTCTACGGCCTGACGAAAGGGCAGTTCTCGGCCACCGCGGACCTGGGATCGAAGCTGAAGACCGGCGTCGTCAACGACCTGCCCGCGATCGACCTCTGCGCGATGGCGATCGAGCTCGGCTGCGCCTACGTGGCGCGCTCCTTCTCGGGGGACATGAAACAGCTCCTGGCGCTGTTGAAGGGCGCGATCGCGCACCGCGGAACCGCGCTCCTCGACGTCATCTCCCCGTGCGTCACCTTCAACAACCACGAGGACTCGACCAAGTCCTACAAGTGGGCCAAGGACCACGAGATCCCGATCCAGGAAATCGGCTTCGTCCCCTACTTCGACGAGATCACCGTGGACTACGACCCGGGCACGACTCAGGACGTCACGTTGCACGACGGGTCGCACATCCGCTTGAAGAAACTGCGCGAGGACTACGACGCGACCGACAAGAGAGCCGCCTTCAATCTGCTCCACGAGGCGCAGGAGAAGGGCGAGTTCCTGACGGGTCTGATCTACGTTGAGCCGCAAAAGAAGGACTTCCTCGCTCTGCTCGACCTGCCCGCCGAGCCCCTGGCGACGCTTCCCCTGGAGCGCGTCCGCCCCGGCCGCGAAGCCCTCGAGAAGATGATGGAGGAACTGCGGTAGGAGGCCCGGCCGGCGTTTCGACTTCCAGTCGCTAGAATCTCCCCGGATGTCCCTGCGCCGATCGCACTGGTTCTCTCTATCCCCCTTCGGCCTCGAAGAGACCGGCCCCCGGCATTTCCGCGAGATGGCGCGCATCGTGTGGGAGAACCGGGACCAGATCCCCTTCGCCTGGCGGATCCTGAAACGGGGCGTCTGCGACGGCTGCGCGCTCGGCACCTCCGGCCTCTCGGATTGGACGATCGACGGCACGCACCTGTGCATGGTGCGGCTGGAGCTGATGCGGCTGAACACGATGCCCGCACTCGATCCCGAGAGGCTCGAGGACGCCGCGCGTCTCCGGGAACTCTCGTCGCAAGAACTCCGGGACCTGGGACGGCTGCCCGTGCCCATGATCCGGCGCCGGGGCGAAATGGGGTTCCGCCGGATCGACTGGGGCGAGGCGCTGGACCTCGCCGCTGTGAGACTTCGCGCCGCCGATCCCGGATGCGTGGCCTTCTATCTGACTTCGCGCGGGATCCCGAACGAGACCTACTACGCTGCCCAGAAGGTTGCGCGATTCCTCGGGACGGCCAACGTGGACAACTCCGCGCGTCTGTGCCACGCGGCTTCCACGGCCGCGATGAAGGAGACTCTCGGCCACGGCGCGATGACGGGGAGCTACCGGGACTGGCTCGGCGCCGATCTTCTCGTCTTCCTGGGCTCGAACGTCCCCAACAACCAGCCCGTCACGACCAAGTACCTTCACCTGGCGAAGAAGAACGGGGCGCGGATCGCGGTCGTCAACCCTTACCGCGAGCCGGGGCTGGAGCGCTACTGGGTCCCCTCGGTCTTCGAGAGCGCGCTCTTCGGGACGCGGCTGGCCGATCACTGGTTTGACGTGGACACGGGCGGAGACCTCGCGTTCTTCAACGGCGTCCTCAAGGCACTGCTCGAAGAGCCCGGCGGCGTGGACGCGGACTTCGTGCGCGGTCACACGGAGGCCTTCGAAGGCGCGGCGGAGGCGGTCCGGGCTCAGTCCTGGGAGGATCTCGCTCGCGAGAGCGGCTCCTCGGAAGAGGCGATGCGGAGCTTCGCCCGCCTTCTGCTGGCCCATCCCCGGACCCAATTCGTCTGGGCGATGGGGCTGACACAACACGCGCACGGCGTGGATACGGTCCGCGCGCTCGTCAACGTCGCGCTCGCTCGAGGTCTGCCGGGACGGCCCTTCTCCGGCCTGACTCCGATCCGCGGCCACTCGGGCGTCCAGGGGGGCGCCGAGGTCGGCTGCGTTCCGAACGTGGACGGGAAGACGCTCGACCGCTGGGCGCGAGTCTGGGGATTCGAGCCCCCGCGCTCGGCCGGACTGCCGGCGGTCGCGCAGGTCGAGGCGAGCGCCGCGGGACGCCTCGACGTCTTCTGGATCGTCGGCGGCAATTTCTTAGAGACCCTGCCGGACGCGGCGCGCAGCCGCGCCGCGCTGGAAAGGCCGAGGCTCCGGATCCACCAGGACATCGTGGTGTCGAGCGCCATGCTCGTCGAGCCCTCCGACACGGTTCTTCTCCTTCCGGCCGCAACCCGCTACGAGACGCCGGGCGGCGTCACGGAGACCTCGACCGAGCGGCGCATCATCTACTCGCCGGAGATCCCCGGCCGGCGCATTCCGGGCGCGCGGCCGGAGTGGGAAGTCCTCTGCGAGGTCGCGGCGCGGACACGCCCCCAAGACTCCGGCCGGATCCGCTTCGCTTCGACGCAGGCGATCCGCGAGGAGATCGTCCGCGCCGTTCCTCTCTACGCGGGGATCGAGACTCTCTCGAAACAGGGGGATCAGGTCCAGTGGGGCGGCGAGCGCCTCTACGCAGACGGCCGCTTCCCCCTGCCGGGCGGCAAGGCGCGCTTCTCGGCCGTGGCTCTCCCCCGCCGCGCGTTCTCGAACGGGCTCTTCCGTCTCTCGACCCGTCGCGGCAAGCAGTTCAACTCGATGGTCCACCGCGAGACCGATCCCCTGACCGGCGCCTCCCGCCACGATGTCCTGATGAGCCCCGACGACGCCATCCGGCTCTCGCTTGCCGACGGGGACCCCGTGCGGCTCTCGTCGGATTCGGGGCTCTTCCAGGGCCGCATCAGGATCTCGCCCATCAAGCCCGGCAACCTTGCCGTCCACTGGCCCGAGGGGATGAGCCTGCTGTCGGGAAGTGCAGTGGACCGCGAGTCCGGGGAGCCCGACTACAACGCGCTGGTCCGCGTGGAGAAGATCTGAGTGCTGCGGTCGTCTGCCCGCTCGGAACGCGGGCCCTCAGGGCTTCGTGGCGATTTGCGGGGCGGAAGGGCGGAAGGCGGGGAGGAGGCCCTTTTCGCGAAGAATCTCGCGCTCGCCGTCCCCCGGCGTCACCGGGGTCGTGGACGCGTCGGCGGGAGGCACGGTGCCGTCGCCGGGATAGTAGGGGCGGTAGCCGTAGCCGTCCTTGACCGGGATCCCCGGCTTCTCGATCAGCTTGTCAATTCCGAAGATCGCCTCCTGGCGGTTAAAGAACGCCATCTCGTAGTCGCGGGACATCCAGATGGCGTCCTTGGGGCAGGCGTCCACGCAGAAGCCGCAGAAGACGCAGCGCAGCATGTCGATGTCGAAGACGACCGGATACTTCTCGTAGGCGATCCTCGGGTGCTCCCCGGCCACGATCGTGATGCACTCGGCCGGGCAGACCTGCGCGCACATGTAGCAGGCCACGCACTTCAAGGTCCCGTCCTCGCGCGTCTTCAGGATGTGCTTGCCGCGGAAGCGGTCGGAGTAGTCGCGCCTCTGTTCGGGATAGAGGATCGTCGGGAGCCGGCGGATCGCGAAGAGGTTGCGCAGGAAGTGGCGGATCGTGACCCGCATGCCCGCCAGGACCTGCGGCAGGTAGAGGCGCTGCGCGAGCGTCAGCTTGCCGACCCGCGCCCGCACGTCCACGACACCGCTCACCGGTCGAGCTCTCCCGCGATGATGTTCAGGGTCCCGAGCGTCGCGATGGCGTCCGAGATCGTGCCGCCGACCACGATCTTCTCGAACGCCGCCATCATGGGAAAGCACGGAGGGCGCACCTTCAGCCGGTAGGGGCCGCCCGTCCCCTCCGAGATCGCGTAGAAGCCGAGCTCCCCGTTGGCCCCCTCGACCCATTCGTAGCGTTCACCCCGGGGGACCTTGATCCCCTCCATGACCAGCTTGAAGTGGTAGATGAGCGATTCCATGTCGTGGTAGACGGCGTCTTTGGGCGGCAGGACGACGTGCCAGTCGCTGGAGTTGACGGGGCCCTTCTCGGGGAAGATCTCCAGGGCCTGCCGGATGATCGAGAGCGACTGGCGCATCTCCTCCATGCGGACGAGATAGCGCGAGAAACTGTCGCCGTCGGAGGAGACCGGGATGTCCCAGTCGAACCGGTCGTAGAAGTCGTAGGGTCGGGAGCGGCGGACATCGTACGGGACTCCGGAGGCGCGCAGCATCGGACCCGTCAGTCCCCAGGCGACCGCGTCCTCCCGAGAGACGACGCCGGTGCCCTGGAGGCGGCCGCGCACGATCGGGTTGTTCGTCACGAGGCGATCCACGTCGTCTAAGAACTTCGGGATGGACTCGAGGAGGCTTCGGCAGCGAGGCACGAAGTCCTCGGGGACGTCGATCGCGAGCCCCCCGACGCGCACGTAAGACACGGTCAGCCGGGCGCCGCAGCAGGCCTCGAGCAAGTCGTAGATCGTCTCGCGCGGCTGGTAGAGGTACCAGAAGTTCGTCAGCGCGCCGATGTCCACCAGGTTCGCTCCGATGTTGACGCAGTGGTCCATGATGCGCGAGAATTCCGAGAGAATCGTGCGCACGAGCACGCCGCGGTCCGGGATCTCGATCCCCAGCATTTTCTCGACGGTCCGGACGTATCCCACGCCGTTGTTCATGGCCGAGACGTAGTTCAACCGGTCGGCGTACGGAATGACGCCGTTCCAGGTGTGCGTCTCGGACATCTTCTCGAAGCAGCGGTGGAGGTAGCCGATTTGCGTCTCGGCGCGGGTGATGCGCTCTCCGTCCAGCCGGGCGATCAGGTGAATGATCCCGTGGGTGGCCGGATGCGACGGACCGATCGACAGGGTCTGCGTCTCGAAGTGCCCGGCGTGGGCGCCCGTCTCGAGCGCCCATGGGGGCATCTTTAAGTCCTCTTCCGCCGCGAACCAGCGCTGTCCGGGCGCATAGTCCTTGCGCAACGCGTGCCCGACGAAGGCGTCGTGGCACAGGATGCGGCGCAGGTTGGGGTGCCCCGGGAAGTCGAACCCGAAGAGGTCGTAGGCCTCTCGCTCGAACCAATCGGAGGCGGGCCAGACCTCGCGGACCGTCGGAAGCGAAGGAGGTGCGCCGTCGGGCAGGAGGACCTTGACACGAACGTGCTCGTTGCGTGGCAGTGAGTGGAGATGTACGACCGCTTCGAAGCGGGCCTTCTGTCCCGGCCTCCGCAGGTTGTCCACGCCGGCGAGGTCGAGGAAGAGGTCGTAGCGGCATTCGGGATCGTCCCGCAGCCACCGGGCGAGCGCGGGCCAGTCGGCCGGAGAGACCTCGAGTGTGGGCAGGTCCAGGTCCCGGACCTGGACCCTCTCAGACAACGGCGAGGTGGAAAGGCGCTCGCGGATCCGCTCCGCCGGAGCGGAAAGGGAGGGAGTCGCGACGGCACTCAAGCGGGTCTTTCCGCCGCCCGCTTCGCCGACCGGCTGTCCCGCGACATCTCGCCCGACCGGATCTTGCGTTGCAGTTCGAAGATCCCGTACATCAGCTCCTCGGGCGTGGGAGGACAGCCGGGTACGTAGACGTCCACCGGAATGATCTCGTCGATCCCCTGGGTGACGTGGTAGGCGCGGTAGAACCCTCCCGAAGAGGCACAGACCCCCATCGAGATGACCCACTTGGGCTCGGGCATCTGGTCATAGATCTTGCGCAGCACCGGCGCCATCTTGTCCGTCACGGTGCCCGCCACGACGAGCAGGTCCGCCTGCCGCGGTGAGAACCGCACGACCTCCGCCCCGAATCGCGACAGGTCATAGTGAGAAGACACGACTGACATGAACTCGATCCCGCAGCAGGCGGTGGCGAACGGGAGCGGCCAGAGGGAGTTGGAGCGCGCCCAGGAGACCATCGTCTCCAGGCGCGTCGTCAGGAAATCCGAGGAGCCCCCGGCGTCCGTCTTCGGGTCGTACGCCGGAAGCGCACCTGCTCGACCGAACATCTCTCCTCCCAGGCGATTCTAGCAACCGCCCCTGAGAATGTGAATTTTTTCACAAGCGACCAAACGCCCCGTCTCCTATCCGAATTTCACGGTGTAGACGAGGGACTTCATGTCCCGCATCCGATCGAGGTAGACCAGGCCGTCCAGATGGTCGATCTCGTGCTGGAGGATCCGGGCGTGGAAGCCGGATGCCTCGAAGGCGACCTTCTTGCCGGAGCGGTCGATCGCCCGGACGCGGATGCTGCGGTACCGGGGCACGATTTCTCCCCACAGGAAGGGAATCGAGAGACAGCCCTCCGACTCTTCCTCGATCTCTTCGCCGGCCGGCTCGTAGAACGCGTTGAAGTAGGCGGTCAGAGGAACATCCGGCTCGTCCCTCTTCCTCCTCTCCGGATGGACCTCATAAAGGAAGACACGCAGCGGCGTGAAGACCTGTGGCGCTGCGATCCCGGTGCCCTCGTACTCGCGCATCGTCTCTTCGAGGTCGGCGAGAAACGGCTCGTAGTCCCCTCTCGCGACTGCGCGCGCATCGACCTCCTGCGACCGCTGGCGCAGGGTCTTGACTCCGAGCTTCGCCACCTTGAGGATCATGAAGAATCGCCGACGGGCCGACAGCTCAAAATTGGTGCCCAGGGACGGAATTGAACCGCCGACACACGGATTTTCAGTCCGTTGCTCTACCGACTGAGCTACCTGGGCATAGCCGGACGCGCAACTCTAGCAGGTTGCTGAAAAAGCGTGTGGAGCGGCGTTGCGAGCGCCGCGGGGCCCGATGCAAGGAGCCGCGACGAAGGCGGACCGTCCCCCCCCGGGATCGGGGGCACCAAAGGTCCCCCGCCAGTTCTCGTTCAAACGGGGAGGAGCGGCGAGACTTTCGGCTGTGACGGTCGTGCGTCGACCGGCAGCCGAGAGTTTTCGACAAGATGCCGGAGCCAAGTCCCGGTCGTTGAATCTCTCGGCCGCCGTTCGCGAAGCGAACGCCTGCGGCCGATCGTTCCGCAACAGCCTCATCTCGACCGGACCGCGCGAGACGTCCCCTTCGCGGGGAGCGGAGCGGGAGAAGCCCGCGACGGAAGACCCACCACGAAGAGATGGCCGTTGTTCTGGACGTAGATCAACCCGTCCGACGAGATCGAGACGGGCGTGTACGCCGCTCCGAGGGCGATGTCCAGGAAGATCTTGCCGACCGAGACACCGCCTTGACCTATGGCGTAGAGAAACCCATCTTCGCTCGTCGCGTAGGTCACGCCGGACGCGTCCACCGCCGGCTGGTTGACGCACCATTCGAAGCCGTTGGCGTGATCGGAGATGCATCCGATGCCGCCGTCGGGGAGTCGCTCGCAGGAGAGCGGGTTCGTGTTGGTGAACGTCCATTCGACCGACAGGTCCGAGTCGAGCGACGTGACGTCGTAACGCGGGACCTCCGGCGGGCAGGAGTGGGGGTCGCCGCAGTAGGAACCGACCTCGTAGTGGTTGTCCTTCACGAGGATCGAGTAGGTTCCGTCGTGCGTCCGCACGGCCGGCGTGATGTCCCAGCCGAAGTCGTAAGTCGCGAGCGCGCGCCCCTCCGGACTGAACTTGAAGAGATGGCCGCGAGAGTAGTTGTAGGTCGTCAGCGCACCATAGAGGATTGCGCCGTCGGGAAGAACCACGGGAGAGGACGACGCCAGGTCGGAGACACGCCCCGCCGGCAGATCGTTTGTGGCCGGATCCACGCCGGGGGCCGAGCCGTCGCGGCACCCTCCGGGTATCCCGTTGGGAGGCACGCCGACATCGCAACCGTCCATGAGGATGCCGCGCAGGCTCGCGCTCCAGCCGGGCGTCAGATCCGGATGGACTGCCACGAGATAGCCGTACCGGCCGTTGTGGTGCGCGCGACTGACCGTGTAGACCGTTCCGTCGGTCGCGATCGCCGGAATCACGTTGATCCCCGGACGCTGCGAGCCGCAGGGCGAGCTCGGGGGGATGGCGTTGGCCGACGGAGGCCACGGCAAGCCGCTCACGAAGCTCGACTGGCAGGGGGCCGAGGCGGCCGGAACCTCCGGCAGCAACGTCGAAAATGCGACTCGGGAAGAGCTTCCATCCGGAGCGACCTTGACGAGCCACGCTCCCAGGACATCGCTCGTCCACGGTGAGCTCGGGTCGAGCCGAATCGCGTTATAGTAGACATTGCCGGATCGGTCGGAGGCGAGGCCACCGGCGACGAACGCCTCGGGGGCGAGGTCCCCTCCGAAGGGATTGATCCGCGCCACGACTCTTCCGGTGACCTTCGAGAGCTGGAAGACGGTCCCGCCGTACCCGGGAGCGTAAACGAACTCGCCGGCGAGCGCGGGATGGAAGACCGGCTCCCAGTTCGAGAGGCCTCCCCCGGCCGGCTCGGGCTTCCAGTCACTCGCGAAGTTCCACGCCTCGACGAGCGCACCCTTTTCCCAGACGAGCTTCTTCACGTTCCAGGTCTGAGTCCCCCAAGCGTCGGGGCCGCAGGGCGCGGGGGTCCCGGAGCCCGGAGGATCGCAGGAGACGTAGGAACCGGATTTGAATTCCATGTACACGCTCGAGCCTTCGAGCAGCGGCACTGCGTAATGAACGAGGAGTTCGTGGTTGGCCTCAGCCTTCTCCTGCGCGACGAAGGGGTCGTAGACAACGTCCGCGAGCAGAGACGCCGGCGGTTGACCCGACGCGGCGCTGCCCCCCTGGTGCTCCGGGTTGCCTCCCCATTGCGGCCAGTCGCGGGCGGCCAGAGCGGGCGGCCCTCCGCCGGCCGCCTGCCCGGCCAGACAGCACGGCAGGACGAGAAAAGCGAGGCGAGTACGGCTCATCGACTCATTCGATCACACGACGCCGGGCCCGGGAATTCCGCTTGTGAAGAAAGGGTTTGCGGGGCCGATGCGGCGCGCAAGACAAGGTTTGGAGACAACGGCCGTCGCGCTGCTGTTGGGCCTCGCCTGCGCGAGCCGGGCGTCGGCGCAGGCGCCCCCGGCAAACCCCGTCCGGAGCCCGGGCAACGCGGATTGGGCTTCCACAGTCGACGAAGCCGGCGAGCGAGCCGCAGCCCAGGGGAAGTTCGTCTTCATCGAGTTCGACTCCCCCGACTGCGGCGCCTGCCAGCGTATGGACCGGCTCCTCTATCCCGCCTTCGACTTCGAAGCGCTGCTCATCCCGATGGTCCCGGTCAAGGTCTCGATCGAATCGGGCGAGGGAGAAGAGCTCGCCCGCCGCCACGGCATCAAGCAGACTCCCGCGGTCCTGATCAAATCGCCGGAGGGCCGGATGGTCGTGCTGATGGAGGGCTTCACGAACGCGCCGGACTTCTACTCGCACATCCGCAAGGAGCTCGACACCTACCGCGCCTTCGCGAGAAAAGCCGAGGCCCAGGACATTTCCCGGCTGCCCTCCCGCGAGGCCCTCGACACGGGCCGTGAGCTTTTCCAGCGGGGCGATTCCGCGTCGGCTCTGCCGAGGTTGAAACGAGCGGTCGCCGCGCCCGGCACGACCGCGGCGCTGCGGGACGAAGCGTGCGAGCTTCTGGCCGCTGCGCAGCTCGCCGCCGGGGACATCGCGGCGTCGCGGCAGACGATCCAACGGTTGATCGAGACGACGAAGGACTCCAGCCGGCGCGAGAGGGCCGAGCTCTTCCGGGCCCAGATCCCGCTGGCGGAGAACAGGCCCGATGAGGCCTACGCCCTCTACAAGAAGTTCGAAAAGGACCATCCCGACTCCAGATACCTTCCCCAGGTCCGGGCGCTGGCCGAGCGTCTGGCCGGGGAAAAGCCGAAATCATGACGCCCCTTCGCGCTCTTCTCGTGGCGGTCCTTCTCCTCCAGGGCGCCGCGGGGGCGGCCCTTTCCGCTCCGGCGCCCGCGACCCTCATGAGAGTCGAGGCGCGCGTCGCTCCCGGGACTGCGGGCGCGACGCTGAAGGTGGACGCGTCTCTTTCCGCCGGGTGGCACGTCAACAGTCATGTTCCCTCCGAGGATTACCTGATCGCGACCTCGGTCCGCGTCGATCCCACGGGCGGCGTGCGCCCGGGAGAAGCGCGGTATCCGGAAGGCCGGATGAAGAAGTTCTCCTTCGCGGACAAACCGCTTTCCGTTTACGAGGGCTCCTTCACTGTGGAGGTGCCCCTGACATTCGAGGGCGCCGCGCCCCGGGAGGTGACGGGAGCCGTCGAGTTCCAGGCGTGCAACGACACGCAGTGCCTGGCCCCGGCCTCCGTCCCGTTCCACGTGAGCGCCTCGGGTTTCGGAGCAGCCCCGAAGCTCTCCGGCGGCGCGGTCCCTCTTTCGCAGGCCCCCGGGGAATCGCAAGCCGCCGCGTCCACGGCCGCGGCGGGCGCTTCCGAGGACTTCGGTCGTCTCCTCGAACGCCGGGGATTCCCCTTCGTCCTCCTTCTTCTCTTCGCGGGGGGCTTGGCTCTCAACCTGACGCCTTGCGTCTATCCCGTGATCCCCCTGACGGTCAGCTTCTTCGGCGGCCAGGCGAAGGGAGAAACCGGGCGCGTCTTCGGTCTCGCCGCGATCTATGTCCTCGGTATGGCGACGACCTACTCGGCCCTCGGCGTGGCGGCGGGCCTCTCCGGCAAGCTCTTCGGGGCCGCGTTGCAATCCCCTTGGGTTCTCGCCGGCGTGGCGGCGGTCCTCGTCGCGCTCGCGCTCTCGATGTTCGGTCTCTACGACATCCGGATGCCGACCGCGCTCATGCAGAAGACGGGGGCAAGGTCGGGGCGCGCGGGCGCGTACGCGATGGGTCTTCTCGTCGGAGTCGTGGCGGCGCCCTGCGTGGGGCCCTTCGTGCTCGGGCTCCTGGCCTTCGTGGCGGCGCGGCAGGACGCGGCCCTCGGGTTCCTCTTCTTCTTCGTGCTCTCGCTCGGCCTGGGCCTCCCCTATCTCTTCCTCGCGGCCTTCTCGGGGAGCCTCTCGCGACTTCCCCGCGCGGGAGAGTGGATGGAAGGGGTCAAGTCTGTCTTCGGCTGGGTCCTGCTGGCGATGGCCGCCTATTTCCTGCGGACGGCCCTGCCGCGTCCCGCCGGCGACTGGCTCCTGCCCGCGGTCCTCGCGGCCGGCGCCATCGCGCTCGCGGTTCGCGGAGGCAAGCTCCGTCCCGCTGCCCGCGCGGCGGCCGCCGTCGTTTTACTGGCCGCCGCGATCTTCTTCCTTCCGAGAGGGACGAGCGCCGCTGCGGCGCCGAACTGGCTCCCCTATTCCGAGGCGGATGTCGGGAGGGCCGGCCGCTCGGCCGTGATCGATTTTTCCGCCTCCTGGTGCGCGCCCTGCCGCGAGCTCGACGAGAAGACCTTCTCGGATCCGCGCGTGCGGCGAGAGCTCGAAAGGCGCGTTCTCTTCAAGGCGGACATGACCCGGTCGGCCTCACCGGACGCTCTGGCGCTCTCGGGTAAGTATGCGATCCTCGGCGTCCCCACGATCGTGTTCCTGGACGCGGCCGGCCGGGAGAGAAGCGATCTGCGGCTCGTCGGATTCGAAGACGCGGATTCCTTCTTGAAGCGGCTGCAGAATGCGCCGTGAAGGAGTCCTTGGTCCTGGTCCTTGGTTCTAAGTCAGGGCAACGGCACCACGGGCTCGGGACTGAGGACTACGGACTAGGGACTCTTCATCCCGGGAGCCGTCCCAGCTTTCTCAAGGCCTCCTTGGCAGCCTTGCGCTGTGCTTCTCGCTTGGAGGCGCCGCGTCCGTAGGCGAATGCGTCGCCGTTCCAGAAAACCTGGATGACGAAGACCTTTTCGTGATCCGGCCCATACTCGTCCACGATCCGATACTCCGGGAGGGGAAGGCCCAGGGCCTGCGCCGACTCCTGAAGCGCCGTCTTGTAGTCCTGGAAGGAGAGGTCGCCGATGTCGATGCCCGTTACGTCGGGCAGGAAGATGCGCCGCAGGAAAGCCTCCGCGGCGGACAGGCCGCCGTCGAGGTAGATGGCCGCGACGACCGCCTCGAAGCCGTCGGCCAGCAGCGAGAGCTTCTCGGCGCCTCCCGAGCGCGCCTCCCCCGTTCCCATCCGGAGATACCGGCCGATCCCGAGCGCCCGCCCCTTGGCCGAGAGCATGGAGGCGGACACCAGGTGGGCCTTGATCTTCGAGAGCGCGCCTTCCTGCAGGTTCGGGAAGGACCGGTAGATGAGCTCCCCGATGACGAAGCCGAGGACCGTATCCCCGAGGAATTCCAGCCGCTCGTTGTGCGAGGAAGACGTCTCCCGGCGCTCGTTTGCATAGGACTTGTGCGTCAGGGCGCGCGCCAGAAGCTCCCGATCGCGGAAGGTGTAGCCGAGAAGCCGCTCGAAGTCGGAAGAAGTCTCCGCGACGGCGTCGTTCATCGATGACATCCTGCGTTCGTGCTCTGGTGCCGGAGGCCGGAGTCGAACCGGCACGGGCCTTTCAGCCCTCGGGATTTTAAGTCCCGTGCGTCTACCAATTTCGCCACTCCGGCCATACAAACCGCAAGTCGGAAGGCGGGAGAAGCGAGACGGAAGACGCAGGCCGGTCGCGCCGCCTGACGTCTCGCCTCGTCCGCTTACCGGCTCGTCCTTCGCATTTGGAGGCGACGGGGGGATTCGAACCCCCGCATAAAGGTTTTGCAGACCTCTCCCTTAACCACTTGGGTACGTCGCCACAGGCCGGGCATTTTAGCAGGCTGACCCGGGGCCGGATCCCGGGGCTTCTCGAGAGCTCTCGGCTGGCCGTGCGACGCGACCGCCACAGCCGAAAGCCGGTCAGGCGCCGGCGTAATCGCGAATCAAGCCCGTCACGACGCCCTGCACCGTCACATCGCGGGCGTCCACGGTCAGCGGTTTCATCGAGGTGTTGGCCGGCTGGAGTCGGATGCGCGCTCCCTCGGAGTAGTACCGTTTCAGGGTCGCCTCGCCGCGGACCAGCGCGACGACCGTCTGCCCGTTGCGCGCGGTCGATCGGCGGGCCACGACGACGTAGTCGCCATCCCGGATGCCATCCTCGATCATGGAGTCCCCGCGGACGCGAAGGACGAAGTGCTCCCCTTTTCCGAGCAGCGACGCCGGTACCTCGATTCTCTCCTCGTCGGGAAAGGGCTCGATGGGTCGTCCCGCGGCAACGTAACCCAGCAGCGCCACGTCGCGGGAGGAGGGTCGCTCGATGGCCGGCGAGATCCCGCGGCTGCGATTCGACTGCCTGGCCAGGGCGCCTTTCTCCTCGAGCCGTTTGAGATGCTTCTGGACCGTGCCGAAGGAAGAGAGTCCGAAATTCTCCCGGATCTCGCGCTGGGTGGGCGAGATCCCGTGGCTCTCACGGTAGGACCGGATGAAATCGAGGACGTCCTTCTGGCGTCTGGTGAGATTCAATGAGCCCTCCTTATTTCGTAAGGAGCAAAACTAGATTTCCAAAATTAAATTAGGCCGAGGGACCACCGCGGCCGTCCCCGGGCCCGGGGGAACGGCCCATCGGCCCATCG